>Ga0208894_1000274_pt1 | contig 42671 bp, 40 predicted proteins | sample ETNtaG_12_FD_185752 | JGI IMG/M metagenome (GOLD analysis project Ga0208894, IMG submission 185752) | Marine microbial and viral communities from oxygen minimum zone, Eastern Pacific Ocean - ETNP201306SV49 (SPAdes) (version 2) | ecosystem: Environmental > Aquatic > Marine > Oceanic ...
AATGTACCATACCTTACATGACCTAATAGGGATTCAGCAACATATGGAACAGAAGATTTTAATTTTTCAATGTCTTTTAAAAGATTGGAATTATTATTAAGATCAGAATTAATTCTATTATTTATTTTAGAGAAAACATCTTGGATTGGCTGTTTTTCTATGGATCTAATTCTGCTAATAAACTTTTTTCCGGGAGCAACGTTCAGTTTAATACTGGCAAATCCAGCTCCATCTTGACCTCTATTGTGTTGCTTTTCCATTAGTAAATACATTTTATTTATTCCATAAAATGAACTACCATATTTATTTTTATAGAAATCTAAAGGCTTAAGAAGTCTAATGTGAGCAATACCACACTCATGTTTTAACTCATCACTCATTATATTTGGGTCAATGTAGGGTTACAAAAAAACAAAATTATTATCGAACTATAAAAGTTTATTAATAAAATCAACTCTATTTATAATATCACTAAAATTAATCTTTTCTACACCATCAATACCAAATCCTTCAACTGAAAAAGATGCTGCAGCGGTTCCATAGATAATGGCTTTCTTTATTTCATCAAATGAGCATAAATTTACTTTAGTTAAATAGCCAGCTAGACCTCCAGCAAATGAATCACCTGCACCAGTAGGGTCTTTAACTCTTTTTATAGGGAATGCAGGGCATTCAAAAGTATTAAATTGATCAATTAACATTGAGCCATATTCTCCTTTTTTTACTATAACGTAATTGGGGCCCATATCTAAGATCTTTCTCGCCCCTTCACCTAGTGAATTTAATCCAGTAAGTTGTTTGACCTCTTCATCATTTATACAAATTAAATCAACTTTTGAAATAATTTTTTTTAGATTTTCCATAGTATTATCCATCCAAAAATTCATGGTATCAAGAATGGTTATTGTTGGAGATTTGATTATTTGACTCATGACCTTTAATTGAATTTTAGGATCAAGATTCCCTAAAACAAGGACGTTTGGAGATGTAAAATTTTTTGGAACTACTGGATCAAAATTTGCAAGAACATTTACTTCAGTTTTTAAAGTATCTCGCTGATTCATATTTTTAGCATATTTCCCCTCCCAGTAAAATGTTTTACCTTTTTTTTCAATTTTTAAAGAAGAGATATCTATGTTTCTGTTTTTAAATATTTCTAAATATTTTCTTGGAAAATCTCCACCAACAATAGAAATAATAGCACTATTAATATTGAATAATGAAGCCGAAATACTAATATGTGTCGCAGCTCCTCCTAATATTTTATTAGCCCTTTCATCTGGAGTTTCAATAGAATCAAATGCAACTGTGCCTACTATTAGAAGTTGATTCATTATAGTCAATTGGTTAAACGACAAAACTAGTAAATAATAAAAATTAATCTATAGACAAATTGATTTATTTTCTGCCAAAGTCAGCAGGAATTTCTCCCCAGTGTTTTGTCTCCCATTTAACTATTTTAGTATTATAAGAATTATTACTTAACCACTCTATAGCCCTTTTAATTAAATCAAAAACTTCTTTATTATTTTTATTTTTAACAAGCTTTGTTTGACATTTTTTCTTTTTCACCCAACTTATTGCCGTTATTGAATCAGAGTAAATAATCTTATTACTTTTTAATTTTTTGAGCAGTGCTAAGCCATGAACTAGTGCAAGAAATTCTCCAATATTATTTGTAGCCTCTTTATAAGGGCCTTGTATAAATAAAATTCTTTTTGATTTAGTATCTACACCTTGATATTCCATTTTTCCAGGGTTACCGCTTGATGCTGCATCTACTGATATAGAATTGTAATTTGGAGGCTCAACATCATTTTTTTTAGGCTTGATATTTTTATATTCATAGTAGCTCATGCTATAGGCATCTTTTGCTTCTTTTAATGTTTTAAAAGATTTATATTTCGCCCCTTTATAATTTTTAGTTTGAATTTTGCAGTCATCCCAAGTATTGAAGATGCCAGAATTATTGCCCTCCCACACTACATAATATTTTTGTTTTTTTGAATTCATAAGGCTAATAAATTTTCTACAATTATTGGAAAATATTTCATTTCTAAATCATGTATTTTATTTGCTAAATCATTAGGGGTATAAGACGAATTTATTTTAATTTGTTTTTGAAAAATAATAGGGCCTTTATCATATTCATTATTGACATAATGAATTGTAATTCCACTAACCTTTTCTTTGTTTTCAATAATAGCTTTATGCACATTTATTCCATACATTCCTTGACCTCCATATTTTGGCAGTAAAGCAGGATGAATATTGATGATTTTTTTATTGTAAATATTGACAATTGTATCGGGAAATTTTAATAAAAATCCAGCTAAAATTATTAATTCAGGCCTTAATGAATTAATGTAATTTAAAACATCCCCATTATATAGTTCATTTTTTTTAAAAATTTTACAATCAATTTGTAAATTTTTTGCTCTTTTAATTACTCCTGCTTTTGGGTTATTAGTACATATTAACCACCTGTAATTTGATTTTTTTTTAAAGAAATAATTTATTATGTTTTCTGCGTTAGATCCAGAGCCAGAAGCAAAGATTATAATTTGATTAGAATTCATTTAATAACTGATTGTAAATTTTTTATTGAAATGGTTAAATTAAAATAAAGTTTTTTATTTTTGCACTCTAACTATATTATAAATATAAAAAACAAAAATTATGTCAGACATTGCATCAAGAGTAAAAGCTATTATAGTAGATAAATTAGGTGTTGATGAGAATGAAGTAGTGAGTGAAGCTAGCTTCACTAATGATTTAGGAGCAGATTCATTAGATACAGTTGAATTGATAATGGAATTTGAAAAGGAATTTAATATTCAGATTCCTGATGATCAGGCTGAAAATATAGCAACTGTAGGACAAGCAATTTCTTACATCGAGGGTAGTTAAATAATCCAATTTTCATGGCTTTAAAACGAGTTGTTGTTACGGGTCTTGGAGCCCTAACCCCAATTGGCAATAATATTGTTGATTTCTGGCAAGGACTTGCTAGTGGAAAAAGTGGTGCCGCTCCAATCACATACTTTGATACTTCAAAATTTAAAACAAAATTTGCATGTGAATTAAAGAATTTTGATATCTCCAATTTTCTTGATAGAAAACAGCAGAGAAGAATGGACAAATTCACTCAATATGCGATGATTTCCACTGATGAAGCAATTAATGATTCAGGACTAGATCTTAATAGTATAGACAAACTAAGAACGGGCGTAATATGGGGATCAGGAATAGGCGGAATAGAAACATTTCAAAATGAAATATTGAATTTTGCTGAAGGAGATGGGACGCCTAGATTTAATCCATTTTTTATCCCAAAAATGATTAGTGATATTGCGCCAGGATATATTTCAATGAAGTATGGTTTTATGGGCCCCAATTTTACTACAGTTTCTGCATGTGCTTCTTCTGCCAATGCCTTAGTTGATTCTTTAAATTATATTAGGCTAGGTTATTGTGATATTATTGTTTCTGGGGGGAGCGAAGCAGGAGTAAATATTACAGGGATGGCAGGATTCAATGCTATGCATGCATTATCAACTAGAAATGATTCCCCTTCAACTGCTTCTAGGCCTTTTGATTCTACTAGAGATGGATTTGTGCTTGGCGAAGGTTCAGGAACATTAATTTTAGAAGAATTTGAACATGCAAAAGCTAGAGGAGCAAAAATCTACGCAGAATTAATTGGGGGAGGTCTTTCATCGGACGCGCATCATATTACTGCTCCAGATCCTGAAGGTAATGGAGTAAAAGCAGTAATAAAGAATGGTTTATATGATGCAAACATAAAAGCTAATGAAGTAGACGCTATTAATACACATGGGACCTCAACTCCATTAGGAGATGTTGCTGAATTAAGAGCTGTTAGCAGTGTTTTCGGAGAACATGCTCCCAACATAAATATTAATTCTACAAAATCTATGACTGGACATTTGCTAGGAGCCTCTGGAGCAATTGAGGCAATATCAGTCATTTTGTCGATTCAAAATAAACTCGTCCCTCCAACAATTAATCATCAAAATATAGATGAAAATATAGATGAAAATTTAAATCTCACATTGAATACAGCACAAAATAGAGAGATAAATATAGCCATGAGTAATACTTTTGGATTTGGAGGACATAATGTATGTCTGTTGTTTAAAAAAGTAGATTAATTATGCCAATTTTGAGATTAAAAGATTTTTTTTCTAAAAGAAAAGACCCTTTTTATTATCAAATTAAATCATTATTAAATTTTAGTCCTAAGTCCTTAGAATATTATAAACGAGCTTTTATTCATCGTTCTCTAAATCGTAGAGATATTAATGGAATTGCAATCAATTATGAAAGATTAGAATTTTTGGGAGATTCAATATTAAGTTCAATAATATCTTCTTATTTATTTAAAAATATTCCTGATGGATCTGAAGGTTATTTAACACAAATGAGGTCTAAGATAGTAAGTAGAAATCACCTGAATGAACTAGGATCAGAGCTGAATTTGATCAATTTTGTACAATCTAATATTGCTAATGAGAATTATGGAGACAATATTCATGGCAATCTATTTGAGGCATTGATTGGAGCTATATTTTTAGATAAAGGATACCCATATTGCAAAAAATTTATTTTTCAAAAGGTAATTATTCCGCATGTGGACTTGGAAAGACTCAAAAATAAAATTATAAGCTATAAGAGCCTTTTTATAGAGTGGTGTCAAAAAAACAAAAAAGAATACGAATACCATACTTTTGAGGACAACGGTAAGGATCCTATAAAACACTTTGCTGTTAAGCTGTCCGTTGATAATAAGATTATAGCCAAAGCTAGAGAAACATCAAAGAAAAAGGCAGAAGAAAAGGCCTCTAAAAGAGCTTTTTTTATGTTTCAAGAGGATATTCAAAAAGATAAGCACAATCAAACTTAATTTTTATCAGATTGTCTTAGCCAATAATAAGTTATATCTTTATATTTTTATTTATTTAAATTGGCTATCAGTAAATTAAATTTAGAAGATTTTTGCAATGAAGATTTTAGTCTTTTTGCAATTCATACTGCTTTAGAGGATTATCGGCTAGCCTACTTTTTGAATAAGCATTTAGGAATTAATTTATGTCGAAAGGAATTTGATTTAGACTTTGTTAGTTCAAAAGGAAATTTTTCAGTTTTTGAATATTTCGATCAAACTAATTTTTTGCAATGGAGTTTAATATCAAATATTTATAACCATAATATTTCTGCAAAAATTTTTAATGATGGTCTTTTTGAAAACCCTGATAATATAGTTCAAAAAGTTAATTTACTAAATGAATATAAAAATGTTAATTACTTGCTTAAAATTGAAAATAATGATAATCAAGTTGATTTAGAAAAAACAGTGAAAGAAATAAAAAATATTTCACAGATTATAACTGTTTATGATATAAATAAAGATTTAAAAAATAAGGAAAACTTAATTTTTTTATAATGAATGGTAGTTTAAAAAAAACAAAGATTGTTGCAACACTTGGCCCTTCTTGTCAGACCAAAACAAGAATACATCAGCTAATTAAAAACGGAGTCAATGTTTTTAGAATTAATTTTTCACATGCCAAGAAAGAGGAGGTTTTGAATTATGTAAAAACAATTAAATCTCTTAACAAGACATATGACTACAATACGGCAATATTAGCAGATTTACAAGGTCCTAAGATAAGAATTGGAGAATTAGAAGAGGATATAAAACTTAAAAAAGGAGATGAAATATTTTTTGAAACGTCAAAATATTTTGTAGGCAATAAAAATAGAATTTTTGTTAATTATAAAAATTTTGCAAAAGATGTAAAAACTGATGATAATGTTTTAGTTGATGATGGTAAATACCACTTTAAAGTATTAAAAACAGATAAAAAAGATAAGATTAAGCTTCAGGCATTGAATGATGTAAATTTAAAATCAAGAAAAGGGGTTAACCTTCCAAATACAAAAATATCTACCCCTTCATTAACTCAAAAAGACATCAAGGATGTAAAATTTGCTATTTCTTTTGATGTAGACTGGATTGCTTTATCTTTTGTGAGACATGAAAAAGACTTAATTGCATTAAAAAATCTCATTGATAAGCTTTCTAAAGCTAGCCTTTCAAAAGCTAAAATTCCAATAATTGCTAAAATTGAAAAACCTGAGGCATTAGATAATATTGATAATATTGTTAAAAATTCTGATGGATTAATGGTAGCAAGAGGAGATTTAGGCATAGAGATTCCATCTCAGGAGGTCCCTTTAATTCAAAAGAAATTGGTGAATTTGTCAAAAAAGGCAAGAATTCCAGTAATTATAGCAACTCAAATGATGGAAAGTATGATAGAATCTTCAACTCCAACTAGAGCTGAAGTTAATGATGTTGCAAACTCAGTCATGGATGGAGCAGACGCAGTAATGCTATCAGCAGAAACCTCTATAGGCAATTATCCTTGTGAGACTGTGACTCAGATTTCTAATATAATTAATTCCGTAGAATATTCAGATCATATTACTGTTCCAGCAGAACCTCCTACAATGAAAACCGAAAGATATATAACTAAATTTATTTGCTTTCATGCAGCAAAAACTGCAAATGAAATTAATGCAGCAGCTATAACCACAATGACACATAGTGGATATACTGGATTTCAAATTTCATCATGGAGACCGCATTCTAATATTTTAGTCTTTACTTCTAATAAAAGGATTTTATGTCGCCTAAGTTTATTGTGGGGAGTCAAAGCTTTTTATTATAATAAAAACGCCTCTACGGATAAAACAATAGAACACATTAATAAAGTTGTAGTTAATAATAGATTCGCAAAAAAGGGCGATATGATAATTAATTTAGCCGCTATGCCAGTTAGGAAAAAAGGGATGGTTAATACGTTAAGAATTACTGAAATTTCATAAGAATTATTCTAAATATATAGCTATATTTTTTTCTCCATCTTTATTAATTGACGCCCTATACATACCAGGAGTATTAAAATCCATTACTATATTCCCCTTATAGTCTATAGCAATTAAACCACCGTCACCTCCAATTGAAGGAAGTTTTTTGTGTACTACTTTAAATACAGCACTTTCTAATGATAAATTTTCATATTCCATTAATGCAGAAATATCATATGCTACAACTGATCGCATAAAATATTCACCTGATCCAGTGCATGAAACAGCACATGTTTTATTATTGGCGTATGTGCCTGCCCCAATTATTGGAGAGTCTCCAATCCTTCCCCATTTTTTATTAGTCATTCCACCAGTAGAAGTTCCAGCAGCCAAATTTCCATTTATATCCATTGCAACACATCCAACAGTCCCAAATTTTGAAGATGAATTTTGTTGTTTTTTTAATTGATTTAATCTAAAGTCAGTAAAGAAATAATCTTGTTCTACCATTTCGAGATTTTGTAATTGTGCAAATTCTTCTGCACCTTTACGAGAAAGAAAAACATGCTCTGAATTGGTCATTATAGAGTGCGCAAGAGTAATCGGGTTTTTTATATGCATAGTACCTGTAGAGGCCCCTGCATTAAGATCTTTACCATTCATTATTGAAGCATCATGCTCAATGGTTCCTTGGCTAGTAAATACAGCTCCTTTGCCCGCATTAAATAGTGGCGAATTTTCTAAAATTTTTATTGTTTCTACAACAGCTTCTGTGCTGCTCCCAGTAGATTTTAAAATTTCATAACCATGACTTATTGCCTCATCTAATTTTTCTCGAATTAATTTTTCTTTTTCAGTGGAGAGATCTCCTTTTAGAATAATCCCTGCACCTCCATGTATAGCAATTACAGGCTGAGTATTAGTGTTATTTTCTTGACAGTTGAAGAAAACTAGTAATATTAGAATGTAAAAAAATCTCATTTAAAGTAAATATTTCTTTATAAATATTAGAAATCATTATCTTCGCTCAAGATAAAAATAATTTATTATGAAAATTGATATTTCTCTACAAAAATTAGGTATAACTTCTAACAATCTAGGCACATCCACTGGTACAAAATTCTTTGCTTCTGGAGATAAAATAGATAGTATTTCCCCAGTTGATGGAAGTACAATTGGATCTGTCACTGCAACTACAAAAGATGATTATGAAAAAGTAATTAAATCAGCTATGTCTGCTTTTAAAACCTTTAAAACGATGCCAGCACCTAAGAGAGGAGAAATGGTAAGAGAGTTTGGAAATAAATTAAGAGAATTAAAAGAACCTTTAGGAATGTTAGTCTCTTATGAGATGGGAAAAAGCTATCAGGAAGGTCTGGGAGAGGTTCAAGAAATGATAGATATATGTGATTTTGCAGTAGGGCTATCGAGACAACTTCATGGGCTTACCATGCATAGTGAAAGACCAGGACATAGAATGTATGAACAGTACCATCCGTTGGGAATAGTAGGGATTATTTCAGCTTTTAATTTCCCTGTAGCTGTTTGGTCATGGAATACAGCATTGGCATGGATTTGTGGAGACGTATGTGTTTGGAAACCTAGTGAAAAAACACCACTTTGTTCCATTGCATGTCAAAATATTATTGCTTCAGTCTTAAAAGAAAATAATTTACCTGAAGGAATTTCTTGCTTAATAAATGGAGATTATAGGGTTGGGGAATTTATGACTAAGGATACTAGAATCCCATTAATTTCAGCTACAGGCTCAACAAGGATGGGAAAAATTGTAGCGGCAGAAGTTGGGAAAAGACTAGGGAAATCATTACTAGAATTAGGAGGAAATAATGCTATTATTGTAACACCAGATGCAGATATTAAGATGACTGTAATTGGCGGGGTTTTTGGAGCGGTTGGTACTGCTGGTCAGAGATGTACTTCGACTAGAAGACTAATTATTCATGAATCAATTTTTGATGCTGTTAAGGATGCATTGGTAAGCGCATATGGGCAAATTAAAATTGGAGATCCACTAGATCAAAATAATCATGTAGGGCCATTAATTGACACTGATGCGGTAAGAATGTATAGCGAAGCATTGGAAAAAGTAAAAGCAGAAGGAGGAAATATTATTGTTGAAGGAGGAGTATTAACTGGCGAAGGATATGAAAGTGGTTGTTACGTAAAACCAGCTATTGTAGAGGCTGAGCCTGATTTTGAAATAGTACAAGAAGAAACTTTTGCTCCTATCTTATATCTTTTAAAATATTCGGGTGATGTCACCAATGCAATAGAAATTCAAAATAATGTTAAGCAAGGCCTTTCATCTGCAATAATGACAAATAACTTGAAAGAGGCTGAAAAGTTTTTATCAGCTGCAGGTTCTGATTGTGGAATAGCTAATGTAAATATAGGAACTTCTGGTGCTGAGATTGGTGGGGCATTTGGTGGAGAAAAAGATACTGGAGGCGGAAGAGAATCAGGTTCTGATGCTTGGAAAATTTATATGAGAAGGCAGACGAATACAATTAACTATACTGATGAGCTGCCATTAGCTCAAGGAATTAAATTTGATTTGTAGTAATATAGTTTTTTAGTCAACTCTATATAAAAAATAGTAAAAAGCTGTATTATTTTTTATTTATAACTGAGCTGGTTGCTTGATCTTGAGGAAGAATTAGCACATCAGCTAAATTTACATGGTCTGGTCTAGATATCACAAATTCAATTATTTCAGCAATGTCTTCAGCTTGTAGGGCTTTATAGCCTTTATAAATAGTATCTGCAATAGTATCCCCTTTAAATCTAACTTTTGAAAATTCAGTTTCAACTAGTCCAGGATTTATTTCAGAAACTTTAATGTTATGTTTATTTAGGTCAATTCTCATTCCTTTTGAAATGGCATTCACAGCACTCTTTGATGCGCAATAGACATTCCCCTTTTCATAAACTTCTCTCCCTGCAAGTGAGCCAATATTAATAATATGGCCTGAAGACTTTTCAACCATCCTCCCAATTACTGCTTTAGCTACATAAAGAAGTCCTTTAACATTGCCATCAATCATTTTATCCCAATCATCTATATTTCCATCTTGAATTTTATCTAATCCATGGGCATTCCCAGCATTATTGATAAGGATATCAATTTGTTTGAAGTCCTCAGGAACACTTTCAATGGATTTAACAACCTGATTATTATCTGAAATATCAAAACATAAGCACGTGACTGAAGTTAATTTAGATAAGTCTTCTCTAATTTTATCTAATTCCTCAGTTCTTCTTCCACATATAATTAATTGCATTTTTGATTGTGCAAGTCTATAAGCAGTAGCTTTGCCTATTCCACTGGTAGCTCCTGTTATTAAAACCGTTTTTGTACTCATATTTTTGTATCTACAACTAAATTATCAAAGAAAATGTTAAAAATTATGTTAAAATTGATTTTTTTAACCAATTATTAACAGATTATTCCTCAATGATTTTCGAATTTGCATACCTATTAAATTATGATTATTAAACTAATTAAATTCTAACAACATGGAAAAGAAAGTTGATATAAAGAAAATTAATGAAAAAATAAAGAAGGAAAGCGCATTTATTGATCTGTTAACTTTAGAAATTAACAAAGTAATTATTGGCCAAAAAGTAATGATAGAGAGATTACTAATTGGACTCCTTGGTCAAGGACACATTTTACTAGAAGGTGTGCCTGGATTAGCAAAAACACTCGCAATTAATACCCTTTCTAAGGCTATTAGTGGAAGTTTTAGCAGAATCCAATTTACCCCAGATTTATTGCCTGCAGATGTTATAGGAACTTTGATTTATAATATGAAGCAAACCAAATTTTCTGTAAAGAAAGGGCCAATTTTTGCAAATTTTGTTTTAGCTGATGAGATTAATCGTGCTCCAGCAAAAGTTCAATCAGCATTACTAGAAGCAATGCAAGAGAGACAAGTGACAATTGGAGATGAATCTTTTCTTTTAGATAAACCATTTTTAGTTATGGCTACTCAGAATCCAATAGATCAAGAAGGAACCTATTCTCTTCCTGAAGCACAAGTAGATAGGTTTATGCTTAAGACTGTAATAGATTATCCTAATATGAATGATGAAAAAGGCATTATTAGGTATAACCTGTCAGGGGTAGAAACAAAGATTAAACCTGTTGTTAATATTAAGCAAATCCTAAAGGCCCAAAAACTTGTTAATGAGGTGTATATGGATGAGAAAATAGAATCTTATATTCTTGACATCATCTTTGCAACCAGATATCCAGCAAAATATAATTTATCAGAATTAGAACCATTAATCTCTTTTGGAGCCTCTCCAAGGGGAAGTATAAATTTAGCTTTAGCATCAAAATGCTATGCATTTATTAATAGAAGAGGATATGTAATTCCTGAGGACGTTAGAGCTGTTGTACATGATGTATTGCAGCATAGAATAGGCATCACATATGAAGCAGAAGCCGAGAATGTAACATCAGTTGACATTATTAATAAGATCGTTAATGAAATTGAGGTCCCTTAATGAATTTATTAATTCATAAAAAATTCTAATGAATACTAAGGAGCTACTTAAAAAGGTTCGCAAGATTGAGATAAAAACAAGAAAATTATCTGATCATATTTTCGGAGGAGAATATCATTCTACTTTTAAAGGGAGAGGGATGACTTTCAGTGAAGTAAGGCAATATCAAATAGGAGATGATGTTAGAACTATTGATTGGAATGTAACAGCCAGATACAACGAGCCTTTTGTAAAAGTTTTTGAAGAAGAAAGAGAGCTCACAATGATGTTAATTGTTGATATTTCTGGTTCAGAATTTTATGGAACTTCCTCGACTTTTAAAAATGAATATTTAACAGAAATAGCAGCGACATTAGCTTTTTCTGCCAATCAAAATAATGATAAAGTTGGATTAATTTTATTTACTGATCAGGTTGAATTATATATCCCCCCTAAGAAAGGTAAGCCTCATATATTAAGAATTATAAGAGAATTAATTGAATTTAAACCTGTCAATCAAAAAACGGATATAAACGTACCCCTTCAATTTCTATCGAATATTTTAAACAATCGTGCTATTGTTTTTATAATATCTGATTTCATTTCAGAAGATTATTCTAATTCACTTCGAATTATTTCATCTAAACATGATATTACAGGGATTAGAGTATATGATAAAAGTGAGATTACAATACCTAATTTGGGATTAGTTCAACTAATGGACAATGAAGAAAATAAAATGAAGATGGTTTATACTGGCTCAAAAAAGGTTAGGAAAAATTATGAAAAGTATTATCAAAATATGATACAACTATTTGAAAATAATTTCAAGAAGGCTGGTGCAGGTATTATTGACTGTTCTACTGAGGATAGTTATCAAAAAAAATTATTAAGATATTTTAAAAATAGATAGGTTAAAATGATCAATAATAACTTTAGAAAATTTATATTAATAATTTCATTGATAGGTGTTACGACATCTATAATGTCTCAGGAACTTGTGACTTCAATTGATAGTACTAGTATTTTTATTGGTGAAGAAATCACCTATAAATTAGAGATACATTCAGACACTTTAGCCCAAATTAAATTTCCTGAATCAGAGAGTTTTATTCCAATGGAAGTTTTGAAAATTCATGATTCAGACACAATAATATCTAATGAAAAATATATAGTTTCAAAAAAATACAGCTTAACTAATTTTGATGCAGCAAGCTATATCCTGCCAAAACAAAAAGTTGTTTTTGGAGACACCACATTATTTTCAGATTCTAAAAAGATTGAGGTTAAACTAGTTGAAGTTGATACATCTAAACAAGGAGTATATGATATAAAACCAATTTTTATAACAAAAAAGGAGTATGATCTATTTAAGTACACACCTTATTTAATACTTCTTTTAATAATTGCTTTTCTATACATCTATAGAAATAAAATATTTAAAGGCAAGAAGTTTCAATATGAGAAGTCTCCATATCAAAAAGCTAAGGATGAAATTAATATAATATCAAAATCTGGATATACTGTCGCAGAAGGTGCAAAGGAATATTATTCCAAATTAAGTTTTATTATAAGAAACTTTTTAGAAATTAAAGTTTTTGATCATTCATTAGAAAGTACAACAGATGAGCTGTTATATGAGTTAAAAAGAATTAAATCAAGTGGTGAGCTAAAACTGACTTCATCAACATTAAATAATTTGCACAAAGTTTTGCAGACTGCAGACTTAGTAAAATTTGCAAAATATCATCCAGATGAGGATATAGCAAAAAAAGACACTGAAGTAATTAAAATAACAGTAGATGAAATTAATAATATTCTTCCAGAGCCTACAATAGAAGAATTAAAGAAAGACTATGAATTTCATCAAAAATTACTAAAGCAGGAAAGGAATAAAAAAATTAAACAAGCTATTATAGTCTTTATAAGTCTTGTGATTTCTACTGTTTTAATTGCAAGTGTTTTATTTGGATTCACATATGTTAAGGATTATATATTTAGAAATGACAATTTAATTTTATTAGAAACAAAAAATTGGGTTACTACTGAATATGGTGCTCCTGGGATTACTATAGAAACTCCAGAAGTTTTAACTAGAAAATTGTCAGATCCTAATTTTACCTATTTAAACTCTAGTAATCTGTCTGAGTTCTCATTTTACAATAGTGATAATTCAATGCAAATTTATGTTTCAAATACACGATTCAATGATAAAATTAAACCAGAAGAATTTCAGAAATATATTGATTATACTCTAGATATAATTGAGACTATGGGCATAAGTAATATTGTAGTTAAATATGAAAATTTCACTACTGCCAATAAAGCAGAAGGAATTAGAGTATATGGATCAACAGATTTTATACATTCTAATACTAGTAAAATAATAAGTGGAAAATATTCAATATTAGGATTTTTTACCGAAGATGAATTTAAACAATTAATCATGCTTCATGAGGATGATATTTATTTAAATGAAATCACAGATAAGGTTATCTCTTCAGTTGAACTAATTAAAAATCAACAAAAATGATATTAAAAATGGAATTTTTAAATATCGAATTTTTATGGTTATTGGCAGTCATACCATTATTAGCTTTATGGTATTCATATACAGGCAAATATAAATCTAATACGTTGAATTTTTCTAATTCAGCAGCATTCTCAGAATCAAAATCATTTATTGCAATGATTGAACCAATTATTAGAATATTTAGAATGATTGCTTTAACGCTAGTTATTATTGCATTAGCAAGACCCCAAGTTACAGACATCTCTACAAGAGTAAAGAACAATCAAGGGATAGACATTATTATGGCGATTGATGTTTCAGCAAGTATGCTAGCAAAGGATTTAAAACCAAATAGATTAGAAGCATTAAAAAATGTCGCATCGAATTTTATTAAAAGCAGGACAACTGATAGGATAGGGCTTGTTGAATATGCAGGTGAGAGTTATACAAAGACTCCAATAACTAGTGATAAGTCAATTATTTTGAGGTCATTAAAGGAAATAGAATACAATACAATTATTGAAGGTGGAACTGCTATAGGGATGGGACTGGCAACTTCTGTAAATAGGATAAAAGACAGCAAAGCTATAAGCAAAGTAATTATTTTATTAACAGATGGTGTAAATAATACCGGATTTATAGACCCTTTAACTGCTGCGGAACTTGCTAATGAATTTGGAATTAAAATATATACAATTGGATTGGGGACTAATGGAATGGCATTATCTCCTATAGGAATTGATTCAAGAGGAAAATTTAATTACGCAAATGTTAAAGTTGAAATAGATGAAAAGCTATTAAACGAAATAGCAGATATGACTGGAGGAAAATATTTTAGAGCAACAAATAATAATAAATTAAAGGAGATATATGATGATATTGATAAGCTTGAAAAATCAGATATTGAAGAATTCAAATATTATAATGTTCAGGAAAAATATAGATTTTTTCTTTTACCCGCACTAATGTTAATTGGATTAGAAATGATTTTAAAATTTACTTTGTTTAGAAGTTTTATATAATGTATCAAATAGAAGAAATATCATGGTTGTGGCTTGGGATTATCCCAATATTAGTAGTGATGCTATTTGCTATTGATAGAATTTGGAAATCAAAAATTCAAAATAAATTTGCATCAAATGAGGTCATATTAAAGCTTAGCCCAAATATTTCATTATTTAAACCGTACTTGAGAATTATTATGATTGTCTTTTCTTTATCTTTTCTTGTTTTGGCTATGATTAATCCTCAAATGGGGACTAAAATGGAAACTTTCAAAAGGTTTGGAGTTGATATTGTATTTGCAATTGATGTTTCAAGAAGTATGTTAGCTGAAGATGTAGCTCCAAATAGATTAGAGAAGTCTAAGCAGCTAGTTAATCAAATTATAAACACATTAAGTGGAGATAGAATTGGAATTGTGGCATATGCTGGCAAGGCATTTCCACAATTACCTATTACAACAGACTATTCTTCAGGAAAAATGTTTTTACAAAACATGAATACTGATATGATATCATCTCAAGGAACTGCTATAGATGAAGCAATACAATTAGCTACAACATATTTTGATGATGAAAACAAAATTGAAAGAATTTTAATAATTATTTCTGATGGAGAGGACCATAATGATATATCATTAGATATGGCAAAAATAGCAGCTGAAAAGGGAATTATTATTTATACCATTGGAGTAGGAATGGACAAAGGCGTTCCAATTCCAATAAAAAAGAACGGAATTGTACAGAGCTATAAGAAGGATAGTAAAGGAGAAGTAGTTATAACTAAGTTAAACAAGGAAGTTTTGAGCAACATTGCCAAGGAAACAAATGGGGAATATATTGAGGGATTAGACACAAAATTTGTAATAGATAGAATCAAGGATATTTTAAATCAAACTGAAAAAAAAGAATTTGAATCTAAAAAGTTCTCTGAATATAAGGATCAATTTCAATGGTTTTTAGCTATAGGGTTTTTATTTCTTTTTATTGAGGTTTTTTTATTTGATACTAAAACATTTTGGTTAAAAAAATTAAATTTATTTAATGAAAATTAATATTTGAATGATATTTCATAAACAGGTACATATTATAATTATATTTTTCTTTTCCATTAATTTATTTGGTCAAGATGAATCTTATAATAAACACTTATATGATGGTAATATAAATTATGACAAGGATTTTCTTATGGCTGAAAATAGTTATAGGAAGGCGATATCAATTAATTCTTCCAATATAAAAGCGCCTTATAATTTATCAAATAAATATTATGAAGAAGGATTGTATGATGAGGCATTAATAAGACAAGCGGAAGCTTTAAAAAATGCAAGGTCTAACAATGATAAACATAGAATTAATCACAATATTGGTAATATTTTGATGAAGAAAGATCTTTGTAAAGAAGCTTTAGAAGCTTATAAGAATGCTTTAAGAAATAATCCAAATGATGATGAGACAAGATATAACTTATCTTTAGCTAAACTTTGTGCTGACGAGCAAGACAAGAACAATGACAAAAAAGATGATCAGCAAAAAGATGACAAAAAAGATGATCAGCAAAAAGATGATAAAAAAGATGATCAGCAAAAAGATCAGCAAAAAGATGATAAAAAAGATGATCAGCAAAAAGATGATCAGCAAGATCAACAAAATGACAATAAAAATAAGCCGTCAAAGGATAGAGGATCAACCAAATTATCTCCTGAGCAAATTAAAAATTTGTTGAAAGCAATGAATAATGAAGAAAATAAGGTTCAGGCAAAAATTAATGAAAAGAAACAAAAAGGGGCTAAGATTGTAACTGAAAAAGATTGGTAATGAGAAATATTATATTAATTATATTTTTTGGATTTTTTAGCTGCGTTTTATCAGCTCAAGTTAATTTTAGAGCAAGTCTAAGCAAAAGCTCTTTGGGCATTAATGAAAGGGTTAGGATTGATTTTATAATAGATAAGGATGGGGACAATTTTACACCTCCAGAATTTTCAAATTTTAGAATTGTAGCTGGACCAAGTCAGTCAATAAAAAATTCATGGATTAATGGGAAGAGATCATATTCCAAGACATATACATATTTTTTATCTCCTATAGAAAAAGGAAACTTTAAAATTGGTCAGGCCTCTGTTGAGGTTGATGGCGAAACATATAAAACCATGGCTCTTAATGTAGTTGTGACAAGTGCAGTTGATAAGCCATTAAATCCAAATGACCCATCATATGTGGCAGATAAAAATATACATTTAGTTGCTGAAGTTTCAAAAACGAATCCATATTTAAATGAACCTGTATCAATTGTATATAAATTATATGTATCCCAGGATACTGGTGTTAATAATTGGAGAGAATTAGATGCTCCTAGATATGCAGATTTTTGGAGTAAGAATATTAATATTAAAAATTTAACGGTAGAAAACGGAACATATAAGGGAGAACCATATAGATATGTTATATTACGTAAAACCGTATTATACCCTCAAAAAACAGGACAGCTATCTATAGAGCCGCTCGTCTTAGATATTACAGTTCAGACTCCTAGCAATAGAAGAGATTTTTTTGGACAAATTTTAAATAATACTGTAAACAAAACAGTTTCTGCAGGGAAATTAAAAATTAATGTTAAACCATTGCCTGATGAAGGTAAGCCAGAAAATTTCTCAGGTGCTGTTGGAAAATTTGATTTATTAGTGACTACTTCAAAAAAGGAGCTATTACTTTCTGAAGCATTTCAGCTAAACCTTGAGATTAAAGGCAATGGGAATTTTAATTTATTTAGCTTCCCCTCAATTAATTTGCCTCAGTCTTTAGAAGTATATGAACCAGAAAGATTGGAGAAATTAATTACTAATTTTAAAGGAATTAAAGGAAGTATAAAAGATCAATATACAATTGTGCCATCATCTCCTGGGAAATATTCTATTCCTAAAATTTCATTTAATTATTTTGATCCAAAAGATTCTAGATATAAAGTACAAACTTCTACACTAAATTATATTAATGTAAAAGGAGCTATTATTAATAATGTTAGAAAGGGGAACAATATTCAGGATAGACCTGTAAACAAATTAGGCTTAATAGAATATGGAAATTTATCCTTCAAGAAAAAAACAAAATTTCAAAAAATCAATCAAGAAATCTTTTTCTCTTCTTCTTGGTTTTGGATAATCCTCTTAACTCCATTTGCTATACTATTTATTGTTTTATTGATAAAAATATTTTTAAATAAAAACAAAAATGATAAAAATTGGATTAGGGCTAATAATGCAAAAAAATTAAGAAAAAAATATTTATTAGATGCTAAGAAAAATATTGAAAATAAAACTAAATTTTATGAAGCTTTAGATAAGGCTTTAATGAATTATTTAAAATCAATTTTACTATTTGATAATACTGAATATAATGCAAAAAAAATAAGAGGATCTTTATTAAAAAAATCAGTAAGTTTAAAAACAATAGATTTATTAGAAGACATATTTAATAATTGTCAAATGGCTAGATATACGCCCTTTGATTACGTTGATATGGATAAGGATTACAGGAGAGCTATAGAGTTAATATCATTAATTGATAATGAAATTCAATAAAATGAAAAAAATTATAATCGCTATAAATATAATTTGGATGGTTTCACCTTATATTTTATCTGCCCAGATAAATGTAGAAAACATCTTTTCTCAGGCTAATGACTTATATAATAAAGGCAGCTATATTGAAGCTATTGATAATTATAAAGAAATAATTAAAAATGATTTTCACTCTGCTGAATTATATTATAATTTGGGGAATGCATATTATAGGTTAGACAGCATACCTTCTTCAGTTTATTACTATGAGAAAGCACTTCAATTAAATCCAAATGATAGAGATATAATAAATAATTTAGAATTAGTTAATAAAACACTAGTTGATGAAATAGACCCAATAACTACTCCTTTAATAGAATCAATATTAAATAGCTTCTCAAATATTTTTTATTTTGAAACATGGGGGCACATTTCTATATTTTTTAGTTTTTTAATCGTAGCATTATTTTTATCTTACTATTTTGCTAATAGTAGTAAAGTAAAAAGGGCAACATTTGTTCTTTTATGCATATCAACTATATTTATGTTGGCCTCATTAATAAATGGGAATAAAGAATATAATAACTATATCAACAATGAATATGCTATAATTTATTCTTATGAAACTGACTTAAAAACTGAACCAAATTATAGGTCAGAAACTTTATTTATGTTACATGAAGGAACTAAAGTACTAGTGATAGAGAACTATAATAATTGGATTAAGGTTCGATTGGTAAATGGTCAAGTTGGATATATACAATTAATTGATGTAAAAATATTATGATAACAAAGGAGCAAGTTATAAAAGCTCAAAATCAATGGGCAAATACTGTTATTGAAATCGGAGCTGTAAAAGATGATAATGCCTGTAAGAAACTTGCAATGGATTTTATAGATAACTTATACTTTTTTCAAATAGGACCAGTTCTTTTTAAGCCAACTATGGCTTCTTCACAACAATTTAGAAATACAAAAGAAATGGCTTTATCATATTTCATAGGAGGTGAAGACGCTGTTTGTAATGAAGATGCTGGCTTTGCTAAAAAACCCTGGATAGATATTAAATTTGAAAATCATAATATAATATCAGATAATAATGGAGCAATTGCAATGGGGAATTACTATTTTAAGTCTAATCATAGCAACATTATAAAGGTTGAATATACTTTCGGATATAAGCCAGTAAATGGAAAGCTAAAAATTAACCTTCACCATTCATCACTTCCATATAATTCAGACTCCTGAGATTATGTAAAAAATAATGGAAATAATTCTTGATTTATATATCTTATATAAGGATAAAAAATTGAATTTAGAATAGTTAATTCATCTATTATTTTAACAGATAAATTTATTTTATCAAATAAAAGTACAAATACAATACAGATAATAGAATACTTAATTAATCCAAAAAAAGCTCCTGCAATTTTATTTAGCAACCCAAGAGCGATAGCATCTACTAGCTTGGTTAATGACTTTGCAATTAGATTTATGGCAATTACCACTATAATTAATGTGATTAAAAAAGATAGAATGATTATGTAATTTTCTTCTAAAGAAATAAGCTCTTTCAGATATTTGCCAATAATTGAATTAAAATTAATCGCACAATATAAGCCTAATATTAATCCAATTAATGCCGAAACTTCTAAAAACAAACCTCTATAAAAGCCTCTAATAATCCCATAGATTAAAATTATCGATATTACTATGTCAATGCTATTTCCGGCCATTTAGAAATCTTAATATTAAAAATAATAAATTATCCTTGTTATATTATTATGATATTTGTTAAATGATATATTTTAATCATGGATATTAATTTAAAAGAAAGATGGGACAAATTGGTTTTTAAATTATCAGAAGATTTTGATAATGAAATAATTGATGTGCAATCAATTATTTTTTTAATTGGAGTCCAGGAACTAGGTGAGCCTAAATCTAGTTTTTCTAAAAAAAAGAAATTAGACTTGATGCATATAGGGGTTTGTAAATTATTAAGTGATTATGGGTTTTATAGGCTTGACTATATTGACAAGGATGGATGGCCTCATTATAAATTAATTGAAAAATTGCCAAATTTAAAACCAGGAGAACAAACAATATTAATTAAGGAAGCCATCATTAACTATTTTTTAAAAATCGATTATATTAACTAAGTTTTATTAAATTTGATTTATTCATATTTACTAATGATAGACAAAATTAAATCTAGTCTTAAAGAAATATCTTCTTTTGAATCGAATTCTATGAAAGACATTGAGTCATTCAGAATTAAATACCTAGGAAAGAAAGGTTTAATAAATAAGTTTTTTGTTGAGTTTAAAACTATTGATAATAAGCAGAAAAAAGAAGTTGGACAAATTCTAAATAAGTTAAAAAATGTAGCTCATCAAAAAGTAGATGATTTAATTTCAGAGCTTTCTAATAACATAAAGGAGACTACATCTATTAATGATATTACTAGGCCAGGGGATCCTATAGAGATTGGTTCGAGACACCCTATTTCTTTAGTTAAAAACAGGATAATCGATATTTTTTCAAAGATTGGCTTTACTATAAGTGAAGGACCAGAAATTGAAGATGATTGGCATAATTTCACCGCCTTAAATTTACCAGAGTATCATCCTGCAAGGGATATGCAAGACACTTTTTTTATTGAAAAAGATCCAGATATTTTATTACGAACCCATACAAGTTCAGTTCAGGTAAGATACATGGAAAATAATAAGCCTCCAATTAGAACAATTTCTCCTGGGAGGGTTTATAGAAATGAGGCAATTTCTGCAAGATCTCATTGCTTCTTTCATCAAATTGAAGGGCTTTGTATTGATAAGGATATAAGTTTCGCAGATCTAAAACAGACTTTAGAATATTTTACAACTATGCTATTTGGAAAATCAAAAATCAGACTTAGACCATCATACTTCCCCTTTACAGAACCAAGCGCTGAAGTAGATGTTTATTGGGGTCTTGAAAATGATGTGGATTACAGAATGACTAAAGGAACAGGATGGTTAGAAATTATGGGGTGTGGAATGGTTGACCCAAATGTTTTAGAGAATTGCGGAATTGATTCTAAGGAATATTCTGGATATGCATTTGGCCTTGGCATTGACAGGATTGCTCTTTTACTCCACCAAATAGATGATATTAGATTACTTAGTGAAAATGACATTAGGTTCATCAAACAATTTAGGACAACTTTCTAGTTTATTTGTTCACATAGATTTTTAAAAGTCTTTTTTGGACTTCTTTTTAAATATAATATGTTATATACTGATTCAATAATTGGAATCTTAGCTTTTTTGTTTGACTCAGAATTTAATAAATAAGCTTTTTTAGTAGCAATATATCCTTCTGCAATCATACTCATTTCCATTTTAGCATATTTTACAGAATATCCTTTACCTATCATATTCCCAAACAATCTATTCCTAGAAAAAATTGAATATCCTGTAACTAACAAATCTCCCAAATATACCGATCCATTAATATCTCTTTTCATCATATATCTTTTTTCTATAAACCTATTCATTTCTCTAATAGAGTTGCTCATTAAGACACTTTGAAAATTATCACCATATCCAAGACCATGAGCAATCCCAGCAGCTATTGAATAGATATTTTTTAACATACTAGAATATTCTATCCCTATTACATCATCACTTGTTTGTGCTGAGATATATGGACATATAAATTTTGACGCTATTTTTTTTGCTAATACTTTATTGGATGATCCTATTGTTAAATAAGATAGTTTTTCAAGAGCTACTTCTTCAGCATGACATGGTCCGCCAAGTACTAAGAAATTATTTCTTTTTATTTGAAAATTTTTTTCTAGGTGTTCCCCCACAAGCAGATTTGTTTGAGGAACTATTCCTTTTATGGCAGATATAACAATTTTTTCACCAATATTAATGGATATCTTCTTAAGAACATTATTTATAAATTCTGATGGGACAGCCATAATTAGTACATCAGATTTTTTACACACTTCGTTTATATCATCATTAATATATATATTTTTAATATCTAGCTCTACAGAACTTAGATAATTGGGGTTATGACAATTTTTATATATATATTCAACATTATCTGGATTTCTTACATACCAACTAATTTCTTTAAGATTATTGGATAAAATTTTAATTATTGCAGTAGCCCAGCTTCCACTTCCAATTACACAATATTTAAGATCTTTTCTCATTGTATTTATTTTAATTATAAAGATTATTTGAAATTATGTAATTATATGTACTATTAGAAACAAATTTTTTGGCATAACTTTTCTCCCTTATTATTTCTCTTATTTTAGTCGAACTTAAATCGATTAATGGTGCTTTTATCATCTCTATATTATCATTCACTAGTAATTTTATCTCTCTTTTTAATCCTGTATCTCTAGGATAAACATAAATTTTATAATTATTGGTTATTTCCTTATAATTCTTCCATTTATTAATATTGGTAAAGTTGTCTTCACCTATAATTAAACTAAAATTATCATTAGGAAATTTGCCAGTCACATATCTTAAGGAATTTATAGTATAATTAGGCCTTTCTAGTTTTAGTTCAATATCACTAGCTAGTAAATTATTATTATCCTTTACTTGGATTTTAACCATTTCATATCTATGAATAAAATCAGTTAAACGATTTGATGATTTTTCAGGATTTTCAGGGGTGACAATAAACCAAATTTTTTCTACTAGGTTATTATCAATAAGAAAATTAGCAATATTAATATGCCCAAGATGTATTGGATCAAATGTCCCAAAGTAAAGTCCAATATTCATTAGTATTATTAAAGAAAATTATTAATTAGTGTTGTTACTTTAGCTACAGTTTCTTCAAGATTGTGGTTTTCTATTTTATAATCATACAGAACGGACATGGATATTTCCTTTGAAGCCTTTGAAAGTCTTATTTTTATTTTTTCTTCTGAATCAGTCCCCCTTTTTCTTAGTCTATTCTCTAATTCTTTTAAACTTGGAGGAGAAATAAAAACAGTTAACGTTCTTTCAGGGAACTCTTTCTTTATTGATAATCCTCCAATTACATCAATATCAAAAATTAAATTTTTATCTAAACTATTTAAATTATCTATTTCTGATTTTAAAGTCCCATAAAAAGTTTCTTTATATACTTCCTCCCACTCAACAAATTCATTTAAATTAATTTTTTCTTCAAATTGATTTTTTGATAAAAAATAATAATCTTTCCCCTCAATTTCATTTTTTCTTTTCCCCCTTGATGTTGCCGAAACAGAAAAACCTAAATTTAAGGCTTTATTAGAAATTAAATTCTTAACAATGGTGGTTTTCCCAGATCCTGAAGGAGCAGCAATGACTATTAACTTTCCATTTTTCATTAAAGTATATTAAAAATTTGTTCTTTTATTTTTTCTAACTCATCTTTCATTTCTACAACAATTTTTTGCATATCTGCATCATATGATTTAGCACCAATAGTATTAATTTCTCTGCCTATTTCTTGACTAATAAACCCTAGTTTTTTCCCATTTGGAGATTTGGTCTTAATTACACTTAAAAAGAAATTTATATGACTATTTAGGCGGACTATTTCTTCATTTATATCATATTTTTCTAAATAATATATTAATTCTTGTTCAAATCTGTTATTATCAATTTTGAGATTTAAATTTACAATTTCTTCTTTTATTTTCTTTCTTATTTTTGTTCTTCGTCTATTCTTTAATTTGTCTATTTTAATCAGATATTTATTAATATCCTTTATTTTCTTTGTTATATCTTTTTGTATGTCAGCCCCTTCATTTTCTCTATATTTATCTGCTTTTATTATAGTTCTTTTTATCTCTTTTTGAATTTTGTTCCATTCTTTTCCTACGGGATTTGCTTTGATAACATCATATGCATTAGGCATTTGCATTGCAATTTTTAAGAGGTCTGTTGCATTCCCATTTGCTATTTTTTTAAGTTTATTAATATTATCACTAACTATTTTAGAATTTATTGTTGTAGGATTATAATTTAACTCCTTTTCAAAGTATAATCTAAATTCAATTTTACCTCTTTGCAGAGCTTTAGAAAGCAATGTTCTAATATCATTATCCTTTTCTTTTAATTCACTAGGTATTTTACAGCTTATGTCTAAATTTTTACTATTTAAGCATTTTATTTCCATAACTGCCTTTTGACTTTTAAGTGTTAGAATAGTCTCGCTATAAGCAGTCATTGATTTAATCATGGGCTGTAATTTGTTTTAACAAATATATAAAAGTGAATTCGATTATTTTTTTAATGTTTTTTTTGAAACTAAATAAACTCCTAGGAAGACCATAAGAGTTGAGATAACATCTAACATTGATAACTTATCAGAGCCCACATAAATGGCATATATAATTGCAATAATTGGCTGAAAATAGATGAACATTCCTACGGTTGTTGCTTTTAGGTTTTTTAATGCGTATAGGTTAAGCAGATATACTAGAAATGTAGTACAGATTACTACATATAATAAATTAATCAATGCAGAAGGAACAAAATTTTGCCATTGAATGTTGATGAATTCTGTATATGAAATAGGGATATTAATAATTATTGAAATTAAAAACAGCCATTTCATTAATGTTATCATACTGTATTTTTCAGTTAATGGCTTTACCATAACAAAATATAACCCATATGAAATACTATTTGTAAATAGGAAAATATTACCAAGCTTTATGTTTGGAGCATTTACGATAATTTTATTATTAAAAAGTATAAGGAATAATGTGCCTAAAAAACCAATTATAACGCCAATATATTTTTGTTTAGTTATTTTTTCTTTAATAAGGATAATGGATATAATAAAAATAATAATTGGAGAAGTGGTGGAAATAATTGCACTATTGATTGGCGTTGAAAGCGATAGACCTTTTAATGATGCTATCATATTTATACTCATACCAAATAGTGCACACAATACTAATCTAATACGATCTTTTTTCTCAATATATTCATTCGGGAAAAATAGACTAATAGCCCAAAACAGTATTGCAGCCCCCAAAACCCTTACATACAATAATGCACCTGGAGATATAAAATCTGGCATTAATTCTTTAGCGATAGTGTGGTGAAACCCAAATATTGAAGTCGCAATTAGTGCTGCAATAAATGCTAAATTTCTCTTATTCATTGAATCTTAAACAGATGAGTTTAAAGATAATTCATAGTTTTGTATAGAGCTAATTATAGTTTACATTTGTTTTTTAATAGACCTTGTTATATGAAATTTAACACTAAAACTATCCACGGAGGACAATCATTAGATACTAGCTATAATGCTGTAATGCCTCCAATCTATCAGACCTCAACATACGCTCAATCAAGCCCCGGCAATCATAAAGGATATGAATATTCTAGGACACATAACCCTACTAGGACTGCACTTGAAAAATCTTTTGCTAGTATAGAAAACGCAAATTATGGGCTGGCTTTTGCTTCAGGATTAGCAGCTATTGATGCAATAATGAAATTATTAAATCCCGGTGATGAGGTTATATCAACCAATGATTTATATGGAGGCACATATAGATTATTTACAAAAATATTTAGTAATTATGGAATTAAATATCATTTTGTTGGCATGCATGATATTGCGAATATTGAAAAGTTAATAAATCGCAATACTAGATTACTATGGACAGAAACACCAACAAATCCAATGCTAAATATTGCTGATATAGAAGCGCTATCAACTATAACAAAAAAACATAATATTCTTTTAGCTGTTGATAATACCTTTGCAACTCCATATTTACAAAGACCAATTGAATTAGGGGCAGATATAGTAATGCATTCAGCCACTAAATACCTTGGGGGACATAGCGATGTAGTTTTGGGTGCAATTATGCTAAATAATCAAGAATTGGCAGACAAGTTGCACTTTATCCAAAATGCAAGTGGAGCGATATGTGGACCACAAGATAGTTTTTTGGTTTTGAGAGGAATAAAAACATTACATGTTAGAATGCAACGACATTGTGAAAACACAAAAAAAATAGCCAACTTTTTAAATTCTAATGCAATGGTTGATCAGGTGTATTGGCCAGGATTTGATTTTCATCAGAATCATGATATTGCAAAAAAACAGATGGATGATTATGGAGGAATGGTTTCTTTTAAAATAAAAGGAGATAACGTAAAGGATGCATATAAAATTTTAGAAAGGCTTAAAATTTTTACACTGGCTGAATCTCTTGGAGGTGTTGAATCTTTATGTGGTCATCCTGCATCAATGACACATGCAAGTATTCCTAAAGAAGAGAGAGAAAAGTCAGGATTATCTGACTCATTAATTAGATTAAGTGTTGGAATTGAAGATTCTGAAGATTTAATTCAGGATTTAATTCAGGCTATAAATTAAGAATTGATTTTTATTAATTTATGAGTAGATTATTTATTAAATTACTATTTTTAACTATAAGTTTTTACCAATTAAATAGCAATTGATTTTATTTTGAATTTAAAGAGTTATTATGAAACAAAAGATTGAAGAATTTTTAGATCTAGTACGACAAAGAAATGGACATGAATTAGAATTTATGCAAGCTGTAGAAGAAGTAGCTGAAACAGTTATCCCATATATTGTTAATAACAAAATTTATCATGGTAATAATATTCTATTAAGAATGTGTGAACCAGAAAGAACTATAAGTTTTAGAGTATGTTGGACTGATGATGATGGAGAAATACAAGTGAATAGAGGCTACCGAATACAAATGAATTCAGCAATTGGACCATATAAAGGAGGGTTAAGATTCCACCCAACAGTAAATATGAGTATTCTCAAGTTTCTTGCTTTTGAACAAGTATTTAAAAACAGCCTAACCACTTTGCCAATGGGCGGAGGAAAGGGAGGAAGTGATTTTGACCCTAAGGGTAAAAGTGATAATGAAATAATGAAATTCTGTCAAGCTTTTATGACAGAATTATACAGACATATTGGACCTAACACTGATGTCCCAGCAGGAGATATTGGAGTAGGCGGCAGAGAAATAGGTTATTTATATGGAATGTATAAAAAATTAAACAATGAATTTACTGGAGTTTTAACTGGAAAAGGAGTTACATGGGGAGGATCTTTGATTAGACCAGAAGCAACTGGATATGGAACTGTTTATTTTGCACAAAACATGTTGTCATTAAAAAATGATAGTTTTAAAAACAAAAATGTAGTTATTTCAGGATCAGGGAATGTAGCTCAGTATGCAGCTGAAAAGGCTATTACTTTAGGAGCTAAAGTTTTAACAATGTCAGATTCTTCTGGTTTTATTTATGACATCGATGGTATTGATCAAGAGAAACTGGATTATATAATGAATTTAAAAAATGTAAAAAGAGGAAGAATTAGTGAATATGTAAAAAAATACACAAAATCCACATTTGGTAAAGGCGAAAAACCATGGGCGACACCTTGTGAAATAGCCTTACCATGCGCAACACAAAATGAGCTTAATGAAAATGATGCAAAAATGTTAATATCAAATGGTTGTTTATGTGTTAGTGAAGGAGCAAATATGCCCTCTACTAAGGAAGCAATATCAGTTTTTCATAAATCAAAAATATTATTTGCCCCAGGAAAAGCATCAAACGCAGGAGGTGTTGCCACTTCTGGGCTAGAAATGACTCAAAATTCTTTAAGATATCATTGGTCTAGAGAAGAAGTTGATGAGAAATTAAAAGAAATAATGCTCAACATTCATAATTCTTGTATAGAATATGGGAAGCAAGATGACGGTTATATTGATTATGTTAAAGGAGCTAATATTGCAGGATTTGTCAAAGTTGCAGACGCTATGCTAGCTCAAGGCACAGTTTAATTCAATTTAAACATATTATAGTGATATATTTTTCGTTTAGTACATGAGAATATAATTTTTAAATATTTTTATGTATAAGTTTATCATATATTTTATTTTATTTTTTAATATTTTTAATCTAACTGCCCAAGAAGTAAATTCTCTTTGGGAGACTCATTTTTCTTATCATAATGTAAATGATTTGGAATCTGGCGGATCATATATATATGCTTCATCAGACAATTCTATTTTTATATACAATATTCTTACTTCAGAATTGACTAAAATCACGACAAAAGAAGGCCTAGCAGGGGAGTCAATTTCTTCAATTTATTTTAGTTCTAATCATAATAAATTAATCGTTGGCTTTATCAATGGCCTTATTCAAGTCATGGATTTTAATACAGGTAACATCTTTAGCATTTATGACATAATTGATAAGACAACTATATCCCCAGATAATAAGAGAATAAATAATTTCAATGAGTTTGATCAGCATATATATATAGCTACAGACTATGGGATTTCAGTATTTAATTTAGATAGTTTAGAATTTGGCGATACTTTTTTTATAGGTGTTAGTGGAGCTCAAGTAAGAGTTGCAGAAACTACAGTTTTGGGGGAATATATTTATGCAGCATGTAAGAATTTTGAGGGAATAAAGCGATCATTAATTTCTTCTAATTTAATTGATTTTAATAATTGGAGTCAAGTTACATCAGGAAGTTATTATTCTATTTTATCAGCAGAAAATTCAGTTTATTTTTCAGATCAAAATAAAATATATAATATAGAAAATGAAGTTATCTCAGAATTATTTACTTCAAATGAGATTATTAAGGACATTAGGTATTTATCAGAGAGTTTTATTATTACAACACCAAGTAATACATCAATATATGATGTTAATTTCAATATTATAAGCGCCCCAATAATTAGTTCTAATTTTCAAACAAATTTTAATGTTGCATTATTTAATTCAAATAATATATACATAGCAACAGAAGATACAGGAATATTAAAACTAAATTCAAATAATATTGACGATTATACAGCCATATATCCAGATGGACCACTAGATAACAATATATTTTCAATAGAAAATTTCAATAATAATTTATGGGCTACATTTGGTGAATATAGCTTATACTATAATCCTCATCCTTTAAAATATAAAGGAATAAGCAATTATAATTCAACTTGGAATAATATAGTTTATGATAGTTTACCTTCAAATTCAGTAAACTTAAATAGTATATCAATAGATCCATTTAATAATAACCATATATTTATTAGTTCATTTCATGGGGGATTATTAGAAATTATTGATAATGAAACAATTAATTTACTGAATAATATAAATAGCCCACTAGAGTCTATAGATATGTCTGATCCGAATTACAATAGTATCCGCATATCTGATACTGAATTTGATGATTCAGGAGTCTTGTGGATTTTGAATTCTAGAGTTGACAATCCTTTAAAATCATTTGACCCTAATTCAGGACAGTGGAGAAGTTATGATTTCACAGAAATAATTCCTGATGGTTTAAATGATGAATTAGGATTTAGTGATATTGAAATAGGTCAATTAGGCACTAAATGGATTGGAGGATTAAGATCAGGACTAATAGGATTTAATGAAAATTCAGGAGCACCATTAATAAAAAAAATATTTGATTTAGAACATGCTAATTTGCCATCATCTTACGTAAGAAGTTTAGCAGTAGACAACAATAATCATCTTTGGATTGGAACAGTTGAAGGGATAAGGGTCCTTTACAATACTGCTAACTTTTTTGATAGTAATGTAGTTACGCAGCCCATTGTAATATTAGAGGATGGAATCCCAAAGGAGTTATTAGAACAACAATTTATTTCTGATATAGAAGTAGATGGGGCTAACAATAAATGGGTTGGCACAATTGGATCGGGAATTTTTTATTTTTCTCAGAATGGACAGCAGACAATTTATCATTTCACGAAGAATAATTCGCCTATCCCATCAAATAATATAAATGACATTTCAATTGATGAAAATAATGGGATAGTTTATATAGGGACTGACAAGGGTTTAGTAAGCTACAATACTGGAGGATCAGCAACAGAATCAAGTTTTGAAAATGCCTATGTTTTTCCAAATCCTGTTAGGCCATCATTTAATATGAAAAATGATAAAATTAAAATTAAAGGAATTACACAGAATGTAAATATAAAAATTACCGATATAGAAGGTAATTTAGTTGCTGAAGCACAATCCAATATAAATTCAAGATATAATAATTTTAATCTAGAGATTGATGGAGGAACTGCTTTTTGGAATGGAGAGAACTTAGCAGGCAGGTCTGTGTCATCTGGTGTGTATATTGCAATGTTATCAGAGCTAGAGACTTATGAAACTAAGATTTTAAAAATTATGATTATCAGATAATGATTACATCAACATCAGGAATTGTTTTATCTAAAATTAGATATAAGGACAACGATATAATAGTAAAAGTCTTTACTAAGGAATATGGCGCTCTTAGTTTTATTGTTAAGGGCCAAAAAAAATCAAAAAAAAATAAAATTAAGTTTGTTTATTTTCAAGAGTTAACTATTCTAGAAATCCAGTTCAATTATAATTCAAAAAGAGATTTGCAATACATAAGGGAGATTGAGATTAAGCATAACTATTTGTCTTCTCATTCAGATTTAGCAAAAGCGTCAGTAATAATGTTATTATCAGAAGTGCTAACAAACGTTATTACTCACCAAAAAAGAGAAATACAATTATATAATTATATAGAACAATCTTTAATTTGGTATGACATAAATAACACCAATCCTTATTTTCATATGATTTTTTTGCTTGAATTAACTAAATATTTAGGATTCTATCCGGACATATCAAATAATAATTTTAAATATTTTAATCTTGAAGGTGGATCATATGAACAATCAATAACTAACAAATATTTAATTACAGGTGAAAGTTTAGATTTATTTAATCAAATTTTAGGCATAGAATTTGATAGTAATCCTTTACCAAGTTTAAGTTCTGATGAAAAAATGGAGGTTTTAAATATTATATTAGCTTATTATAGATTGCATATTAACAATTTTAAACCACTCAAATCATTAGAAATAGTTAAAAACATATTTTAGTTAGTTTTGAAAAAAATTACATTTATAGCATGTTTATTTTGTAGTATAATAAGCTATTCTCAAGAAATTTTTCTATTGGATTCAGAAACTATGCAGCCTATTGTTGGGGTAGCTGTATATAGTGATGCAGAAAGTAATGTTTTTTCTGATTTTGATGGGAAGGTCCAACTAGATTTATTTCAGAATGATGAATTAATTACTTTTAAGCACTTATCTTATAAAACAAGATCAATCCAAAGAAACCTGATTAAGAAGGTGGTCTTGTTATCAATGAATTCACAATCTTTGGATCAAATAATAATTTCTGCATCCAGATTTGCTCAAAATATTAAGGAAATACCACAGCGAATACTTCAAATAAGCAAACAGGGGATTATAACTGGTAATCCGCAAACAAGCGCTGATTTATTAAATATGAGCGGCCATATTTATATTCAAAAAAGTCAATTGGGAGGGGGCAGTCCAATGATTAGAGGAGTTTCTACCAACCGTCTAGTATTGTCAGTCGATGGAGTAAGATTAAATAATGCTATTTATAGAGGAGGAAATATCCATAATGTAATTTCAATCGATCCATTTTCTATAGAAAACACTGAAATTATTATGGGGTCTAGTTCTGTTATGTATGGAAGTGATGCTATTGGTGGAGCAATGAATTTTTACACAAAAAAACCCAAATTTTCAGAAACTCAAGCTCCATTAATACTGATTAATTCTACCTTACGTAGTGCTTCTGCTAATAATGAAAAAACAGGCCATTTTGATATAAATATAGGTTTCAAAAAATTAGCTTTTTTAACTAGTTTTTCTAGAAATGATTTTGATGACTTAAGAATGGGAAAAAGAGGATTATCAGATTATTTAAGGCCAGAATATGTCGAGATAATAAATGGACTTGACTCAATTATTCAAAATCCAAATCCTAGAGTTCAAAAACACACACAATATTCCCAGTTTAATTTTATGCAAAAGATCTTATATAGGCCAACTAATAATATAACTGCAGATATTGGCGTTCATTATTCATCAACATCTAATATACCTAGATACGACAGGTTAATTAGATACAATAATCAAGATGATTTATATTATAGTGAATGGTATTATGGCCCACAGGAGTGGTTATTAATAAATAGTCAAGTTTCTTTAGACACTAAACATTTATCGTTATTCGATAGGGCTAAATTTACTACATCATATCAAAAATTTAATGAAAGCAGAAATAGCAGAAAAACCCATGATATTATAAAAAGCATTAGAGATGAAGAAGTAAATATTTTTTCAATAAACTTAGATTTTATCAAATCAATTTCTATTAATTCAACGATATCCTATGGGGCGGAATATCTAAATAATAAAATAAATTCTAATTCTCGTTTACTTAATATAGATGAATTTATTATCTATGAAAATGCAAGTCGGTATCCGGACAATTCAACTTGGGAATCAATAGCAACATATTTAAATTATAAGCATAGATTAAAAGAAAATCTTATTTTTCAGTCTGGAATAAGATATAGCCATATATTAATTAATGCTGATTTGTCAGAAAACAACCAGTATTATGATTTCCCATTTTTAAATGCTGACATTAGTACTGGGGCATTGGTTGGCGGTATTGGAATAAGTTGGATTCAAAATGAAAACTTTAGATGGAAGCTAAATTTGAATACTGCTTTTAGAGCTCCAAATATTGATGATATTGCCAAAATTTGGGATTCTGAGCCTGGCTCAGTTGTGGTCCCTAATCCTGATTTAAAACCTGAAAGATCATTTGGAGTCGATTTAGGAGGTTCTATTTCCTTTAGTAAGATTAACTTTGACTTCTCTACATATTTTACATATTTATATAATAGTTTGATAAGATCAGATTTTCAATTAGAAAATGGAGTTACTGAAATCATATATGATGGAGAATTGAGCAATGTTCAAGCTATTCAAAATGGGTCAAGGTCTAATATTTATGGAATAGAAATTGGGTTAACGGCTCAATTAACTAAAAAATTAAAAGCTGTTACTAAATATAATTTTATAGACGGAAAACAAGGAGATGATTACTCAATATCAATGCCTATTAGGCATGTCCCTCCTCAATTTGGCAGTTTTCATTTAGTATATGCCAATAAAAAAATTGTTATGGATGGGTTTATTAATTATAATTCGCAGATTCCATTTTATAAATTGGCACAATCTGAAATTGACAAGCCTTATTTGTATGCTTTAGATGCTAATGGCAATCCATACTCTCCCGCATGGTATACAATAAACTTAAGATCAAGCTATAGTGTTTCTGACAACATTTCTATAATTGCAAGTATAGAAAATCTTAGAAATAAATTATATAGACCTTACTCATCTGGAATTTCAGCTCCTGGAATTAATTTTATATTTGCCATTAATTATAGTATGTAAAATGGGGCAAGCTTCTTATAAAAATCCTGAGATTTTAAAGAAAATAGAAAATTATTGTTCATATCAGGAAAGATGTATACAAGATGTCATAAAAAAACTTTTCACATTAAATTTAGATCAATCAGAATTAGATGATGTTATAAATTATCTAATTAAAAATGATTATATCAATGAGGAAAGATTTGCTTTAGCATTTACTCAAGGAAAGTTCAGAATAAAAAAATGGGGAAAAATCAAAATCATATTAGAATTGAAAAAAAGAGCAATAGATATTAATTTAATTAACAAAGCAATAAATCAAATTACAGATTTAGATTATACAGAAACTTTTGATGAGCTATCACTAAAAAAATATAAATTATTGACTGGATCAAAAGATTCAAAAAAAAGAAAATTTATTAATTTCCTTTCTTATCGTGGCTGGGAATATGATTTAATAATAAGAAAGGTCAACGATTTTTTATAGCACTTGTGTATCCGAAAGAGAAAAGGAATGCCCGACCAGGCATTGGCACTAAATTTGTCTCATAATACTCAGCATCAAATATATTATTTATAATTAGAGAGAAATTAAGGTTCTTAATCCTTAATGTCTTTTTCAAATCAACAACAGTATAATTTTTACCAGTTGTTCTTTCAGAATATTTATAAACAAGGGAACTAGATAAATTTTTGCTTAAAGCAAGATTAATGCTTGATGTTATATGATGTTTTAACGAATTAATAGCATATCTTGAGAACTGAATTTCTGAAGGCATTAGATCATCTTTTAGATAGCTATACCCAAAATTTATATAATGAGTTTTTTTATTCTTTCCATAAAGTTTAATGCGCATGGAAGCCTCTAACCCATTAGTATTTAATTCTCTTATATTAGTAGCTTGCCAAGGGTTTGACTCTATAGTTTTTACATAATCAATTAGATCTTTGGCCTTTCTGTTGAATAGGACAAGGGAAAAATTCAATTTATTTTTAAAATAACGAATTCCAATTTCTTCGGAAAATGCTTTTTCTGGAATTAATTTTTCATTTCCAATAGTGGTTGGACTACTATAATATAGATCCGTATATGTAGGAGCCCTATAGGTATATCCTATGTTAGTATAGATTCTAAGGTTATCATTTATTTTATAACCAACATCTATGCCTGGAAATGCAAGAAAGTTTCTAAAGAAATTATTCTTATAATTTTTATTGAATTTGAAGTCAGAGAAATAATTAAAAGCAATCCCAGGGGTAATATCAAGTTTATTTTTTAATAGTTTAAACTGATGCTCTATGAATACATTTATCATAGTCCTATTCCTATTTCCTAAATTATTGCTGGAAAGGGAAACAGATGCCACATCGATTCCAAAACCAGTAATACCTGTTTTAGATGTGCTAGAACCATTTAATTCGATTCCTGTTTTATTAGTAATATGAAAGTTTCTGTAAAACGATGGATCATCTCTAAGATATATATACATGTCTTGATTCCTTTTCCAGTATATTTTTGGTTTAATTATTATAGAACCACTTCTTATTTCAGTACTAACTCCTAATAAACTGGCTTGTGTTTCTTCATACTGATCTATTGCTTCTGGGGATGCATAGAACCCGTTAGCTCCGAATTTTCTCTCATTAAAAGAGGCAATCATATTAATAGGCAATGCTTTTATTTTAAAATTGCTTTTTATAAAATTATTATTATTGTTAAAGTCAGTGTTGTATCTATATCCTTCTGATGATTGTCTTGAATAATGGGTTATAAATGATGAATTTTCATATGATTGGTGGAGAGTCAAGGAGGCATCCCTTTGTTCAAATGATCCAAATCCAATTTTTCTAGATCGTTGATTTTTTACAGCTTGTTTTGTAACAATATTTATAGCACCAGTAAATGCATTTTGTCCATATATTCTTGATGCAGCACCTTTTATAATTTCTATTCTTTCGATTACATCAATAGGAATTGCCATATTCATTGTATGATGACCTGTTTGAGCATCTTCAACTTTAAATCCATCTACTAGTAGTAGAGTTTGATCAAAGGTTCCACCTCTTATATATAAATCTGCTTGTATCCCTGAAACTCCTCTACGCCTAACATCTACACCTGCTATTTGCTGTAGCAATTCACTTATATTTGTTGCGGGACTGTTTTTTATTTCTTCCTTTGTAATAACTTGAATGGTTCTAGAATTTTCAGAAAAGGCTAATTCAATTCTTGGAGATGAAATAATTTCTACTGGTTCTAAAATGATTTTTTTATCAATCTCTACCTTATTTTCAATTTTTTGAGCACCGATATTTTGTAAAAAAAATATTGTCAACAGAATTGAAAAAAATCTTTTTCCCATTGTAAAATTATTTAAAAATAAAGGTAGCTAATTGCTTCTATTTCATAGAATATTTTTTGCAAAATTAATTATTTTGCTACCATAAATTTACGCTACTAAAAATGTATATTTACCACATGTTTGCTCTTATTGATTGTAATAATTTTTATGTTTCTTGTGAGCGTGTTTTTGATCCTAAACTTAATAATAAGCCAGTAGTTGTTCTATCAAACAATGATGGCTGTATTATTTCTAGAAGCGATGAAGTTAAGCGATTGGGAATACCCATGGGAGCCCCTGTTTTTAAATATAGATCTATTTTAAATCAGCATGATGTTAAGATATTATCATCAAATTATCCACTTTATGCAGACATGAGTTATCGTGTAATGTCAATACTAAAGAGGTTCGTTCTTGATGTTGAGCTCTATAGTATTGATGAAGCATTTTTAAGTTTTCATGGATTTAAACACTATAATATACACAGCTATGCAATAGAGATTAGAAAAACAATTTTTAAATGGACAGGAATCCCAACATCTGTTGGAATTGCTCCAACTAAGGCATTATCCAAAATAGCAAATAAAGTAGCTCGTAGACATCCTAGAGAAACTAAGGATGTTTATCTAATAAACAGTGAGCTTGAAAGAATAAAATCTCTTAAAAAATTTTCTTTAAATGATGTCTGGGGTATTGGCAGAAGTCTTACTAAAAGATTAGAACAGACGGGGTGTTCAAGCGCATATGATTTTACCAAATTACCAAAGGCATGGATCAAGTCTAATTTATCTATAGTTGAGTTTAGACTACAACAAGAGCTAAGAGGGATAGCTACTCTTAGACTAGATTTTATAAAAAATAAAAAATCAATTGCAACTACTCGAACTTTTGAAAAACCTTTAAGAGATATTAAATATATTAAAGAAAGAATTTCAACATTTGCAGTTTCTTGTGCTGAGAAATTGAGAAAACAAAGATCCGCTTGCCGTATTATGATTATAATTTTACGCAGTAATTTTTTTAGAAAAGATTTAAAACAGCACTCTACAACTAAAATAGTATCACTTCCGTATTCAACTAATTCTTCACTTGTGTTAAACAATTATGCAATGAATGCTATAGATGAAATATTTAAGGATGGTATTGAGTATAAAAAAGCAGGAGTAATTGTTTCTGGTTTATCTGAAATTAATACTTCTCAGCTTAACATATTTAATCATGAAGACCCTCGTCATCCTAATTTAATGAGTGCTATTGATAAAATAAATTTTAAGTATATTGATAAGGTTAAACTTGGAAATCAGGATTTAAAAATAAAATGGAAAATGCAACAGAATTTTTTATCTCCACAATACACTACTAAATTTGAAGATATAATCAAAGTAATATAATTTATGCCAGAAGAAAGTAACCTAACATTTTTCATTCCTGATAGCGAATCAACATTGGACGCTATATTAATTAGCTCTGGAATATCAGCAGGATTTCCCTCTCCTGCGGGGGATTTTAAACAGGAAAGAATCAGCTTGGATAGAGAATTAATTAAAAATAAAGAGGCAACATTTTTTGCAAGAGTAAGCGGACAGTCTATGGTTGGTGCAGGCCTTGATGATAACGATCTTTTAGTTATAGACAGAAGTCTTGAACCGAGCAATAATAAAATTGCAGTTTGTTTAATAGATGGAGATTTTACAGTTAAAAGATTAAGAGTTGAGAAAGGGAAAATCTACCTACAACCCGAAAATCCAAATTATAAGTTGATTGAGATTACAGCAGATAATCAATTTGTAATATGGGGAATTGTAACTAATGTTATAAAGAAGGTATAATAGATTATTATTCCACTAATGCTGTTACTTTATTGTCTTTCAATTCAACTGTCCCAGAAATTATTGGTAGAAAAAATCCTCTTTCAGGCCCTTTTTCAAACATATCCTTTATAGAATCATCTAGCTTAATGTCTCCATAAATTTTAATGTATCCTTTTTTAAGGCTCGATACAATTGCTGCGTGATTATTTAGCATCTCAAATTCACCTTGAACCCCAGGAACAGCAACAGAAGTTACTTCTCCACTATATATTGTTTTTTCTGGTGAAATGATTTCTAAAAACATAATAAATGATTTGTTAGAATTTATACTTCTGCTAGCATTTTTTCACCGGCCTCTATAGCTTCTTCAATTGTTCCTTTTAGATTAAATGCAGCTTCAGGTAAATGATCTAACTCACCATCCATTATCATATTGAAGCCTTTTATAGTGTCTTTAATATCAACTAAAACTCCAGGAGTACCAGTAAATTGTTCTGCAACATGAAAAGGTTGAGATAAAAATCTTTGAACTCTTCTTGCTCTACCAACGGCCATTTTATCATCCTCTGAAAGCTCTTCCATCCCTAAAATTGCTATAATATCTTGAAGTTCTTTATAGCGCTGTAATAGTTCTTTTACTCTTTGAGCACAATTATAATGTTCTTCACCAAGAATGTCAGCTGTTAGAATCCTAGATGTTGAATCCAATGGATCAACTGCAGGATAAATTCCTAGCTCAGCTATTTTTCTAGATAAAACTGTAGTTGCATCAAGGTGTGCAAATGTAGTTGCAGGAGCAGGGTCTGTAAGATCATCTGCAGGAACATATACTGCTTGAACAGAAGTAATAGATCCTTTCTTAGTAGATGTTATTCTCTCCTGCATTGTCCCCATTTCTGTTGCCAATGTAGGTTGATATCCAACTGCTGAAGGCATTCTACCAAGTAATGCAGAAACTTCAGAACCAGCCTGTGTAAATCTAAATATATTATCTACGAAAAATAAAACATCTTTTCCTTGACCATCTCCAGCTCCATCACGGAAATATTCAGCTACAGTCAACCCTGAGAGAGCTACTCTTGCTCTAGCTCCAGGAGGTTCATTCATTTGACCAAAAATAAATGTTGCTTTTGATTCTTTTAATGCTTTTTTATCAACTTTACTTAGATCCCATTTGCCTTCCTCCATTGATTTCATAAAATCTTTACCATATGTAATAATTCCAGATTCTAACATTTCACGAAGCAGATCATTTCCTTCACGAGTCCTTTCTCCTACACCAGCAAATACGGAAAGACCACCATGGCCTTTAGCAATATTATTGATTAATTCTTGTATGAGTACAGTTTTCCCAACACCAGCTCCTCCAAATAATCCAATTTTACCTCCTTTTGCATATGGCTCAATAAGATCAATAACTTTAATCCCAGTAAAAAGCACTTCAGTAGAGGTTGATAAATCTTCAAATTTTGGAGCTTCTCTATGTATAGCTAGGCCGTCATCTCCAGTTTTAGGTAAATCACCAATGCCGTCAATTGAATCTCCAATAACATTAAATAATCTCCCATTAATTTCTTTTCCAATAGGCATTTTAATTGGATTGCCAGTTGCTTTTACTAGAGTTCCTCTGCTTATTCCATCTGAGGAATCCATAGCTATGGTCCTAACAATATTTTCTCCAATATGAGATTGAACTTCAAGTACTAATATTGTTCCGTCAGACTTTTCAATTTCTAAGGAATCATAAATTTTTGGAAGCCCTTTATCTGAATCAAATTCAACATCAATTACTGGACCGACTATTTGCGAAATTTTACCTGAAATCATATTGGTATTTTGTATTTAAAAAATTAAAAAAGATTGATCATGCAAAGATAATTTTTTATAAAAGAATGACAATTTTTTTTATAAAAAAAACTGACTATTGTGAATAAAAAAAACCTGAATGAAAATTCAGGTTTTTTTAGGTTTTAGTTATGTTTTTTTAAAAGATTATAATCCATCGGGATAATTTGTTGGGTAATCTCCAATATCTAAAGGAACATCCGAAAGATTAGATCCATAATGAGCATCAATTGCCTCTAGCATTAGCTTGGCTATTGCAGCATTTCCCCTTGCAGTTGGATGAACTCCATCAAGTGAAAATAATCCTCCCATTACAAAATCACCTGTCATTACAAAATCATCCATTGGTAAACCTGGACCAACTACTTGATTTAAAGTTGCATATGCATCAAAAAGCGCCCATCCGTATTGTGATGTTAGGCCTTGAATTGTACCATTAAACGAACTAACGGCAGCTTGTGCTTCTGCAACTTCGCTTGCAGTAAGCACCCAATTATCAGCAAGTGGAACGCTTACCCCATTTATTAATGTTGGATTACCCCCAACAGTTGTTCCTAGGAATGTCATGGCTGTTAATACAATTTTATCATCAGCAGTTGCCATTCTATAATTAGGTAAACCTAGGGCAGATAAATCAGTTAAGTCATCATCTTCTATAGTTACAGCATTCTGACCTGCGGCAAAAACAATTGTTCTAGAAGCTGCTTCTGATGCACTAATCATTCCCATCATTGCTAACAGTTGTAATCCACCATTGTAGGGAGCAAAACCACCATTCAGCATTTGAGCTGTACCTGCGTCGAGCGGTATTGAATTGTAAGGAACTGTATTTAAATATGCAATTGTAGTAACATCAGGAATATTAGAAACAATTCCACCAGCACCTGATGAGGCTAACATAGCCATGGTTGTTCCAAAGGCAAAGTCAAAGGCTGCAGGAGTTGTTAATGCACTTGTTCCTCCAGAAACGGCAAAACCTAAGGCATCATTACCACCTGAAAATACTGAAACAAATGTAGGAGCTTGCATAAGGGCATCTCCAATTACCGAAGCGCCATCACTAGAGGCCATTCTTACATAATAAGGATTAGCCTGACCAATCATCAGCCCTGCCATACTTCCGTATCCAGGAGCAAGTAAATGAAGTGCCTGAGCACCTGGAACACCTAAATTACTAAAAGGACCAGACATGATGTCTGAAACTTCAGTTGTAGGAGTCCCGCTAACTGGAGCTGGACCAGCACCATTAAAAAATAATCTTGGTCCTGCAATTTGATTTCCAAACAATAATAATCCTCCAACATTATCATTAGCATAAGGCTGAGTAAATTCACCACCGTTTGCATGTGCCATAACACCAGCCATAATGTTAGGATATGAGTTCATTTGGCCAGCTTGAAATAAAGCATTATCGGTATATCCAGCTGTTACAGATGCTCCTATAGCAACAAATCTTTCAAAATCTGCATCTCCAGAGTCTATATCAACAAAGACAGGCATACCTTCCATTGAATCTAAATCCGCGTCACAACCTGTAAAGGCAATTAAAACGAATGAGAGAAATAAATATTTAAGTTTCATAATTTTTATTAGTTTAATTAGTATTTAATTTATTAGTTATTAGCAGTCCAAGAGATATAATATTGTGTACCAATAAATCCTGATCCAAATGCAGTAAAGTATTCATCTCCACCAATATTAGCACCACCTATTTTTATTGTTGAGTTCCACTTTGGAAGAGTGAAATTTATCTGTGCATCAATAACATGAGTAGAAGGAACATCTCCGTTTCCAAATGTTGCTTCCCAATAAAAGTCACTAAACCATCTCCAAGCAACATTAAATCCAACATTATCAAAAAGATTGGTGTTCCCAAATTGAACTTTCCATTTATCTTCTGGAGTATTCCAGTTAGTAGAAAAATCTGGGTATGCTTCCTCGTCAAATTGTAATACTGATTTAGTATAGTTTGCTGAAAGATCATAGTCATTAAAAATCTTAGTCCTTACGCCTATAGTTGCTCCCCAAGATTCTATTTCAGCATCAGTATTTGTATAAGCACTATAGGTTTCAAAGTCACCATTTGCTATTGCTAAAACTGACAATGAGTTATCCCCAACTACTCCATAATATGGAGAAATTACTGCCTCAGTACTTATGAAATCTTGATAGGCATTTTTATAAACATTAGCGTCAACTGTAAATGTTGGAGATAATTTTGCTCTCCATCCAATTTCCACTGATTGCATCTGCTCAGGCTTAACATATTCAACTCCAGAGTCCTGTAATAATCCAGGATTACCTGTTGCTGCCATTGCTTGAACTGATGCAGCAGAAAATGAGTTATTAAATGCACTTTCTCCTGTTAAAGTAACTGATGCTGGAACCCCAAGGGCTTGACCCGCAGCACTTACTGCATAATCTCTAACATATCTTGATGGATTATCAGGCGATGAACCTATTAGCCTTGCAATTCCAACATCAAGACCAATAAATAAGTCTTGTGTAGTTGGATTTCTATATCCTGTTTGATATGATACTCTAATGTTATGATTTTTATTTTTACCAGCAGTATATGCAAGAGCTACCCTAGGAGTTATCGCCCCATCAGAAAATTCTGCTTTATCATATCTAGCTGCTATTGTTACTCTTAATCTATCATCAGCCATGTCTTTTACCATTTGAGTATATAACCCCATATCGCCATAATTTATTGGGCCATCGTAATCAGTAAAAATTGTTCCAGAAGAATTTAATTCATAATTTCTATATGAACCTCCTACTTGAACTTCCATCCAATCCCACATATGACCAAAATTAT
>Ga0208894_1000285_pt1 | contig 41403 bp, 41 predicted proteins | sample ETNtaG_12_FD_185752 | JGI IMG/M metagenome (GOLD analysis project Ga0208894, IMG submission 185752) | Marine microbial and viral communities from oxygen minimum zone, Eastern Pacific Ocean - ETNP201306SV49 (SPAdes) (version 2) | ecosystem: Environmental > Aquatic > Marine > Oceanic ...
AAAAGGATCTGAAGTATATGGGAATGATTCTACGATATGAATACCTCGATCAGCACCTTTTGATAAACCTTCACGAATTGTCCGGGATGCTCGCTCCGGGCCGAGGCTGATAACAATAATTTCACTGTCACCGAGTTTTTCACGAATCTGGAGTGCTTCCTCAAGGGCATAGGAGTCGCTTTCATTTACAGCAAAGGTAATATTGTCCTCTTGTATCCAGTTTTTGTCGGGATCTAGGCGTAGAGATGATTCTGAGCTTGGTACTTGTTTGAGCAATACAGCAATTTTCACGGGATTGATTCCTTCAGCAATCTAAATTGATAAGTTCACCATTAAAATAACGACAAAAAATTACATATCTACTCAGCAAGAAACAAGGATAGTGGTAACTGGTGAGATATATAGCAAATACAACTCAGGCACTTTCATTGTTCTTGTGCTGATTTAGAAGCTCGTTTAAATTTGACGGCTTCTGAAAAATAATATTGATATTTACCTGATGAGAAATTTTCAACTGCCACTTCTAACATTTCTAACTTCATTATTGCTCGTTCTTTCAATAAAAGGAGAAGAGATTGATCTATCGCGACTTCATCTGAGAACTGCACATGCTGTACGCACAGAGACTAAGCCAACTATTGATGGTCTTCTAACGGATGATGTTTGGAGTTTAGCAGAACCCATAACCAATTTTCTACAGCTTGACCCTGATAATCTTGCTCCAGCTACTGAAGCGACTGAGGCTCGGATTCTTTATGACAACGACAATATTTATGTAGCAATTCGCGCCTATGATTCAGAACCGGAGAAAATTGTTGCACGTCTTGCCCGTCGTGATTCCTGGATGGAGGCAGCGGAGAGCAGTGCAGACTGGGTTGGTGTTCTGTTTGACAGTCGTAACGATGATCGAACTGCATTTGTATTTAATGTGAATGCAGCAGGTGTCAAGATAGATGCCTATATTTATAATGATGAGAATTTTGATCTCTCATGGGATGGTGTCTGGGATGTAGCTGTACGGATTGATACTGAAGGATGGTCTGCGGAGTTTGAGTTACCATTTTCTCTTTTCAGGTTTAACGCAGGGGGAAATCATGACTGGGGATTTGTCATTGATCGCGGTATTCAGCGCAAGCAAGAGTTTCAACAGTGGCCAGGGAAAAAGCGCGGAGTGGAAGGGATGGTATCAAGATTCGGAGTTCTGAAAGGCATCGAAGGTGTTCCGGCTCCCAAGCAGATTGAGGTACTTCCTTATACCCTGGGTGGTTATGAAGTAGAAAGCAATGATCCCTTAGCGAAGAATATTGGTCTCGATATGGAGTATGGACTGGGGAGCAACACCACATTGAACCTTACATTCAATCCTGATTTTGGACAAGTTGAGGCCGATCCATCAGTCCTTAACTTGACTGCATTCGAAACCTTTTACGAGGAGAAGCGACCATTTTTTGTTGAGGGAGGTTCGTTCTTCAAGCATCGAATTCAGCAGTTTCATTCACGGCGGATCGGGAAAGAACCTGGTTATTTTTATCCTGATAATGGTTCAATTATCGAAAGTCCTGATGCGACCACTATATTAGCTGCAGCAAAGATTACAGGAAAGACACCGTCCGGCTTGGGCTTTGGCTTAATTGAGAGTTTAACCGACGAGGTGTATGGTACGTGGGAATACATTGACAGTGACTCCAGTACTGTGACGGAAGATTTTCTATTGGAGCCTTACACCAACTATCTGGTTGGGCGAGTAGAAAAACCGGTCTTTAATAATGTTTCGACCGTGGGAATGATGTTCACAGATGTACGTCGAAAAAATGGAAAATCAGCTAGTACGGGTGGTTTTAATTGGGATATGAGTTTCTTGGACAATAAACTGGACTTGACCGGTCAACTACTCACATCACTGACGGATGGCGTTAGCGGTCACGCCGGAAGGTTTTTCATGGGATATGATGATCCTGTCTGGTGGGAAATTGGTAGTGCTTTGTCGTGGTATGAAGATTCATTTGACCTGAATGATCTCGGTTTCCTTGATAGAAGCGGTGTTTGGAAATTTGTTGTCTTTGGGGAGATTCGTAAACAAGATCCATGGGGGCCATTTCTTCGCAATGAATTAGATGGTCACTTTTTCTACAAAGAGAGAAATGACGGGCTGTCGTTAAACAAAGATTTTAAATTCGAGCAAACTAATATTACAAAAAACTATTGGGCATTTGGTTTTGGTGGTGATTATAGATTTCCTTCATTTGATGATTCTGATACTTTTAAAGGTGCACCTTGGGAAATAGCGTCTCCAATAGATTGGTCTTTGTGGGCCTGGTTTAGATCTGACGGACGTAAGTCAACTATATTTCAATTTACATACGGTTTTGGAAGAGATGAATTAGGTGGCTCTGGTTTTATGGCTTCATCATCACTAACTCTTAAACCTACTAATTATTTAGATCTTTCGTTAAATGGTGAGAGAAGTCAGAGAAATACGGAATTGGAGTATATAGAAACTATATATGATTTAAATTCGACGAATGTTATTTACAGCAAATCTACACAACATGTGGATGATATTAAGGTACGTATAAACTGGACGTTTACACCTAATGTATCTTTTCAGATGTTTTTGCAGCCGTTTAAAGCCGATATAAAATACTCTGACTTTAAGCATTTAACGGCACCGAAGACCCTGATCTTCGAGGAATATCCTTATAGTGGAGACCCAGACTTCAAGTTGGACAATAATGTAGGGACATTTGTATTACGTTGGGAGTATTCACCAGGAAGTACACTTTTTGTTGTTTATAACTTAAATAAAAGTGAATATTACGCATCAGAAGCTGATGAGTGGAATACAACCAGTACTGATGCACTATTTATAAAACTTAACTACTGGTTTCAGTTATAATCGATTAGATAAATCTATTAAGTAGTAAGATGGACGAGTTTAATGCTCAATTCTTCTGCATGCTTACTTATACGTTCATCTCTGTAAAATTCACCGTAATATATTTTTGATATTCCGGAATTCGCTATCATCTTGAAGCAGTTGTAGCAAGGACTGGCTGTTACATATATCTCAGATTCCCTTAAAGAGATACCATTTAGAGCTGACTGTACAATAGCATTTGCTTCAGCATGAATGGTACGGACGCAGTGATCATTTTCCATTTCGTGACCAACTTCATCACAATGGGGGAGTCCTCGAAGACTACCGTTATATCCTGTTGAGAGAATAGTTTTATCACGAACAATTACAGCACCCACAAATTTTCTATCGCAAGTTGAACGTGTTGCCACTTCGTGGGCGATGTTCATGAAATATTCTTCCCAGCTAACTCTTTTAGATTGTTTTGACATATACTGGAGTTTAATGAAAGCTGATAAAACGTGGAAGAGAGAAAATAAAATTCAATTTGTATTTTGATTTTTGAATATTTCAAAGGCAGAACACGGCTCACCGTAAAGTATCTTTTCTGCAAACTGAGCAAGATGAGCTGTGATTATGAGGTAAGACCAAGTTGGTACTGGTACTTCGGTGCATCCCTTGATTAGCACCTTTTTGCCTTCGTACTTAGACCAATCAACTTCATTGACAGATTGTCGGAAAGCTTCTTCACGAATGATTCCATTGTTGAGAAAATCGTCGAGATAAATGATTTCCATCTATACAGAGAATGAGGTACCGCATCCGCAAGTACGATTAGCATTGGGATTGTTGAAAACGAAACCGCCCGAAAGAAGGTCTGTCGAGAAATCGATCTCCATCCCCTGTAAATAGAGGAGTGATTTCATATCCACAACAAGATCTATGCCGTGCTGGTGATAGACCTTATCGAATTCACCTTTATTCGAATCCCACTCAAGCTGATAACTCATCCCTGAACAACCGCCGCCTTTTACTGATGCTCGAAGATATTGCCCCTCGTTTTCAGTTTGGATCTTAATTAGTCGCTCGGCTGCTGCTTTGGTAATACTTACATCCTGTAGTATCTGTTCTTCTGTTTTGGTCATGATTTACTCCTAATCTCCTGAATTCGATTTCTGATCAGTTGCAGCCGGTGGTGAAAACCCTAGTTTACCCTTTGCTTCATCACTCATCATTTCCGGGTTCCACGGCGGATCGAATGTGACACGAACATTAGCTTCAGTAATTTCTGGAACTGCTTCCAGTTTTGTCTTAATATCCTGTGCCATGTAATTACCCATTGCACATCCAGGGGTAGTGAGAGACATAATTATATCAATATAACAGTTGTTGTCCTGATCTTGAATCTTGATGTCATAGATCAAACCAAGACTCCATAGATCGACGGGAATTTCGGGATCATAGCACTGTTTCAGTACTTCGATTACTTGGGGTTCTGTGACAGACATTGTTTTTTTCCTTTAATGTGTAATATCGTAGAGGGTCATTTTATCGAAAAGTCCACGGATGTTTTCATTAATTCGCTGGATAGGCATCTTGATGTTACAAGTTTCTATAGGGCAACAGTTAGATTCTACAGAGCAATCCGCCATTCCAAGAGGTCCTTCCAGCATCTCTATAAAATTAGTCATGGAGATATCAGAGAGATTACCAGCCAACTTATAACCCCCTTTAGGTCCTTGGACAGGACGGACGATTTTCTTTTTTGCTAATTGCTGCAGGATTTTAGCTAATAGCGGAAGGGGTATGTTATATTCTTCGGCTATCTCTCTAGCATTGATCAATTCTCCGCTCCCTGCCAGCTGAAGATGCCGGAGAGCGATAAGTGCGTATTCGGTTTTCTTAGTGAATTTTAGCATGACTATATGATTCCTTCAATCTATTGTTAAATTAATTGTGTACTGTTTGTGAGGCAAGGTTCATTCTTATTTTAACCCCATGAATTTTCTGGCATCTTCAATGGATTCGCAAAGCGAATCAATCTCTTCTGACGTATTGTAGAAAAAGAAGCTTGCTCGAGTTGTAGCTGTGATTCCTAACCTGTTCATGATCGGTTGTGCACAGTGATGTCCAGCTCGGACTGCCACATTGTGCTGGTCGAGAATTTGCGCCAAGTCGTGTGGATGAATTCCGTCTACGTTAAAACTGATTACTGGGCCTCGAGGATCAAAATCTCCATAGATGGTCATTCCTGTGATATCTCGGAGTGATTTTACAGCATGGTTGGTCAACCTCTTTTCATGCTGAATTAGGAGTGTTCGATCTTTAGATGTGATATACTCCATGGCTGCACCAAGCCCAATCGCTTGAGCGATGTTAGGAGTCCCAGCCTCAAACTTCCAAGGTACGTCATTCCATGTTGAGCTATCCATGGTGACCTGCTGGATCATCTCGCCGCCGCCCTGGAACGGTTCCATTGCTTCTTGGAGTTCTAACCGAGCGTAGAGCACACCAATACCGGTTGGCCCCAGCATCTTGTGTCCGGAGAAAGTAAAAAAGTCGCAGTCGAGAGCAGCCACATCCACCGGCAAATGCGGCACGCTCTGTGCGGCATCAACCAATGTAAGTGCGCCAATATCTTTAGCTTTAGCAATGAGTTGAGCCACAGGATTGAGAGTCCCAAAAACGTTGGACTGATGTATCATCGCTACGATTTTAGTCTTAGGATTGAGAAGTTCGTCAATGTTGGAAAGATCAAGCGAGCCGTTTTCAGTAATGGGAATGTAGCGGAGTGTGGCGCCGGTATCTCGAGCAACCAACTGCCACGGTATGATGTTGCTGTGATGCTCCATCTCGGTAATGAGGATTTCGTCGCCTGGTTTGAGATTGTATCGCCCCCAGGCGTAGGCGACAAGATTAATTGCTTCCGTTGTCCCGGATGTAAAAATAATGTGGCTGCTGTCGGGTGCATTGATGAAACGAGCTGTTTTTTCTCGTGCATCTTCGTATGCTTTAGTCGCTTTCTCTCCCAAAGCATAGATGGAGCGGTGGACATTTGCGCTGTACTCTTCGTAATATTTGTTTATTGCTGAGATAACAGAGGCGGGCTTCAAAGTTGTGGCTGCATTATCGAGATAGATAGGAACCGTGCTTCCACTTAGAATAGGGAAGTCGTGACGGATTGCGTTCACGTCCAGTGTAGCGGATGATTGATCTTCTTTGGCAGCCGTAGTTATCATAATTACATCATTCCCAACTGCAGTTGGGCTGCTTCAGAGATCATGCTCCGATCCCACGGCGGATCCCAAACCAGTTCTACAGTAACGTCAGTAACACCAGGGATTTTCCTCACTTTTTCCCGAGCATCACCTGTGATGAAATCCGCAAGCCCGCACCCTGGAGCCGTAAGGGTCATCTTGATCTCAACATTTGTCCCGCCATTCTCCTGCTGCTTCAGTTCGCAGGAGTAAATCAGACCCAAGTCCACCAAGTTTATGGGGATCTCCGGATCGTAGCAAGTTTTGAGTGTGTCCCAAACGTGTTCTTCCGTCACATCAGCATGATCTGTTTCGCCATCTAGCTCGCTAGCGATAGAGGCAATATCGTCATCATTGTCAGTCTCAACAGTCGGTTCCTTTCCGATAGCATCCGCATCTTTTCCATCGAGGCGTACTAGACTCCCACGAATAAAGAGGGTGTAGCTTCCGCCCAGATCCTGAGTGATGGTCGCTTCGTCACCTTTCTTGAGTGTTACCGATTCGCCGTACGGAATCAGGATTGCCTGGCAGTCTCTGGTGAGTGTTACTTGTTCCTTATTTTCCATGTATCACTCTGTTTTTGCAACACTCTCTTTTCCTTCGAGAGCGTTCTTGGAGGTGTACCAAGCCAGTACGGCGCACTTCACTCGAGCAGGATATTTATAGACTCCGGACAGAACAGCCAGTTTGCCCAAGCCACCTTCCGGAAGCTCTCCGGTAGTAATCATTTTATGAAACATTTCGAATAGAGTTATTACTTCTTTTCGTGTTTTACCTTTGAGGAGAGTTGTCATTATGGAAGCAGATGCCTTGGAAATAGCACAACCTGATCCTACGAATTTTATATCCTCCACAACTTCATCGGACATACGTAAATAGAGAGTTAGACGATCACCGCATAGAGGGTTAAAGCCGTCAGCTGTCGCGGTTGGACTATCCATCTCTCCATAGTTGCGTGGATTCTGGTTGTGGTCCAAGATTAATTCTTGATACAGTTCACGCAAATCATCCATGCATGTTTATCCTCATTTGTGCAAGCCAATTGGAGAGGAGTCGGTAAAGGTAAATATTCACGGCTCCGATTTGGACGCTGTCAATAATCTCGTTGGCAAAACCGTTAATCAACAATCCTTGTGCTGTCAAGACATCTAAACCTCGGGAACGCAGATAGAAGATGGCGTCTTCATCGAGCTGGCCTGTAGTTGAGCCGTGTGAACAGCTAACATCATCAGCGTAAATTTCCAGTTGTGGATTAGAGTTTACCACGGCATTGTCTGATAGTAACAGGTTCTTGTTAGTTTGTTCAGAGTTGGTTTGCTGGGCATCTTTCCTGACAACGATGCGTCCATTGAAAACACTTCTGGAAGAATCAGTATGAATCCCTTTAAAAAGTTCTCGACTGGTGCAATATGGTGCTTCATGATCAATTAGTGTATGGTTGTCAAGATGCTGTTCCTCGGATGCCAGCACCAAACCAGACATGCTGCACTCAGCTCCTTTGCCCGCTAGTCTGACTCGCAGATCGTTCCTCCCAAGCCGTGACCCTACCAAAAATGTTGAAGTTGTGTAATTACCGTTAGACTGGATATCTGCTTGTGTTGTTGCTATGTGATCTACTCTATCAGATTCCTCCTGAATTTTGACATGCCTAAGTCCAGCGTTTTTACCGACAATCATTTCAGTCACTACATTGGTAAGAGATGAACTTCCGTCTAAGCTCGCGTAATGTTCAATAATAGTTGCTTCACTGCCTTCTTCTAGCACAACAAAATTGCGGAGGTGGAACATCACTTCTTTTTCATGTGAAGTGGTAAGATATAGAATGTGAATCGGTTTTGGGATGATTTCGTTCTTTGGTACTCGGATAAAAATACCGTCGCTCATGAATGCTATGTTGAGAGCGACGAAGGCATCTTTCTGGAAAGGAGCGAGGCTCCCAACTGTAGATTTCAGCACTTCGTTATCTGCGATTTCGGAGAAAAGTTTGATGGCTCCTGCTTTGGAAGCAGTTTCATGAATAGAGGACAGTTCCGCAGAATAGTTGCCATCCACGATGACAACAGTAGAAACGTGAGCAGGATCAATGAGAAATTGCGCAATATCTTTATGGGATAAATCAAGAGGTCTTATAGGAGCAAAAGAATAGTCCCGCTTGGCAAGTTGTGAAACATCCGTCTCCCGCCAAGCTTCCATTCTGGTAGTAGGGAAGCCCAACTCGCTGAAGCAATCCATGGCACCCTGCCGCAGTTCGACAGTTGATGAAATGTCCCCATCTCGAGATTTCATCATCGCCTTAAACTGTTGTTTGTATCTATTAATTGTATCGCTCATTGCTTCAGTCTGCGGCAGCTTCCTCCTCAAGCCACGAATACCCTTTCTCTTCAAGCTCCATGGCAAGTTCCTTCCCGCCGGTCTTGGCTATACGGCCGTCCAGCAAGACGTGAATTACATCCGGTTCCATGTGCTGTAGAATCCGCTGGTAGTGGGTAATAACTACAATAGCACGATCATCTCTACGAAAGTTATTTACTCCGTGAGCGACGATTTTCAGAGCATCAATATCGAGGCCGGAGTCGGTCTCATCCAGTACAGCAAGCCGCGGCTCAAGTGCCAGAAGCTGGAGAATTTCGTTACGCTTTTTTTCGCCGCCGGAAAAACCTTCGTTTACAGCCCGCCGAAGATAGCTCTCGTCCATTTCCACTTTCTTCATCTGTTCCTTGATGAAAGTAAGAAAATCCATGGCATCCATCTCTTCCTCGCCTCGATGCTTTCTTTGAGCATTCAAAGCAGCCTTCAGGAAATAGGTATTGTTCACACCAGATATAGCAACCGGGTACTGGAAAGACATGAAAATACCCGAAAGTGAACGATCTTCAGGACTCATTTCCGATAGGTCTTTCCCATCATAAAGAATTTCGCCACTCTGTATTTTGTATTTTTCATGTCCAGCGATGACATTGGCAAGAGTACTTTTTCCCGAACCGTTTCGTCCCATGATGGCGTGTAGTTCTCCTGGGGAAACCGAGAGGTTGAGACCCTTTAGGATTTTCTTCCCCTCAACGTTTACGTGTAGATTTTTTATTTGTAGCATGAAGACTCCATATATAAGGTTGGTGGTAAGTTTTTAACCAACGCTCCCTTCCAAGCTGACTTCCAGAAGTTTTTGAGCTTCCACGGCAAACTCCATGGGGAGTTCGCGGAATACTTCCTTGCAGAATCCGTTCACAATCATGGAGATAGTGTCCTCCGTTGAGATGCCCCGTTGGTTACAGTAAAAGATCTGATCTTCACCAATGGTGGAAGTTGACGCTTCGTGTTCCATTTGAGCTGAAGGATTTCGCACATCAATGTATGGGAATGTATGGGCGCCGCACTTATCTCCGATTAGTAGCGAGTCGCACTGCGAGTAGTTCCGGGCATTCTCCGCACCTTTCATGATCTTCACCATTCCGCGGTAACTGTTTTGCCCAAACCCGGCACTTACTCCCTTGGAAATGATTGTGCTCCGTGTGTTTTTTCCCAGGTGGATCATCTTTGTCCCAGTGTCGGCTTGCTGATAGTTGTTGGTCAGAGCTACAGAGTAAAACTGTCCCATTGAATTATCCCCTTGCAGAATACAGCTGGGATATTTCCAGGTAATGGCTGATCCTGTTTCTACTTGAGTCCACGAAATTTTGGAATTTTTGCCGCGGCAGGCTCCCCGCTTTGTTACAAAATTGTAAATACCACCTTTACCATCTTTGTCGCCGGGATACCAATTTTGTACTGTGGAATACTTAATCTCAGCATCATCAAGCGCCACCAGTTCCACCACAGCGGCGTGGAGCTGATTCTCGTCCCGCATAGGAGCCGTGCAACCCTCCAGGTAGCTGACGTGGCTCCCTTCTTCAGCTACGATGAGAGTTCGCTCGAACTGCCCGGTATTGGAAGCGTTAATACGGAAGTAAGTGGAGAGTTCCATGGGGCATCGGACACCTTTTGGGATGAAAACAAAGCTACCGTCGCTGAAGACGGCTGCATTCAAGGCTGCAAAGAAATTGTCGGTGGATGGAACAACAGTCCCGAGATATTTCTGTATCAGTTCAGGATGATTCTGGACCGCTTCGGAAAAAGAGGAAAAGATGACTCCGTGTTTCTTTAGTTCGCTCTTGAATGTCGTAGCGACAGAAACTGAATCGAATACAGCATCCACCGCTACGCCGGCAAGTAGTTTCTGCTCCTCAAGCGGAATGCCCAGCTTATTGTAGGTTTCCAGAAGTTCGGCATCCACTTCGTCTAGGCTTTGAGGCCCGTCGGCCTGGCTTTTGGGAGCGGAGTAGTAGCTGATAGCTTGGTAGTTAACTGGGTCGTACTTGACCTTGGGCCATGTAGGTTCGTCCATCTTTAGCCAGAGTCGGTAAGCCTTCAGACGCCATTCAGTCAGCCATTCCGGCTCCTTTTTCTTGGCAGAAAGAGCACGGATGACATCCTCATTCAAACCAGGCGGGAAAGTCTCTTGCTCAATGTCTGTGACGAAACCGTACTTGTATTCCTGTTCGGTTAGTGACTTGACTGTATCTAGTTTTGAGGTCATAATAGTGTCTGGAATTTTTCTTTTATTGGCAGGTAGTTACGACAAAATGTAAAAGTGAATAACATTTAAATGACTTTTTACCTCAATAGGAACAGAAGCAAATAAAATCCGGTTTCTTCTTCTTAACTCAGTCTGAGACACCACTGGCCACTTTTATAATCTGGTGGGAATTATCCTGACAATCCGGACAAATTTCAGTATTACAACCAATAGCAGGGAAGTCCTGCAGTTCTCTCCAAACCCAGGCACCGGTTTTGTCTCCCCAGCGGTGAATGGTACTGCTCTGCCAATCTTCCCAAACTATATGACATTCAGGGCACTTCTTCGGTCGGCGGGCAGTTGTGATTTCACCCATGATTGTCCTCTTTTCTAATAACAAATATTAATCCGATTGATTTCATCGTATTAATATTACGTAACCTTTTCTGTTAATGTCAATAGAAATACGATATTTCTAGTCTTATTCGTGGTCAATATAATTTAATGCTTTTAAAAAGTTAGTCGTCTTCCTGACAGAATTCAGGAGATAATGATGTGGTACTTACTCTTTTTCCGAATTGTGCCGATCCGGAAAGCGGGGTTGGATGAGTTTTCTTCGAACTCTTCCAGGAAATTTTGAACATTCTCTTCTGGTATTGAGATGAGAAGCCCGCCGGACGTTTGGGCATCAGCTGTCATGATTTTCTGGTGGTGGGGAAGGTCGTCCGGGAATATGACATGAGGCGATACAAAGTCGAGATTGCGTTTGCTACCGCCGGGGATTACATCTTTCTGAGCCAGTTCTTCTACCCCTTCGATGAACTGCAGACTGTCATAATTCACCTCTGCGGTAACACCGCTGGCCTGACACATTTCCAGCAGATGTCCCAGTAGTCCGTATCCGGTGACATCCGTGGCGGAGTGAGCGCCGTGGTTAAGCATTAGATCCGCAGCAGTCCGGTTCAGGGTGCTCATGATTGCGGTAGCTCCGGTGACCATCTCCTCCGGCGCAACTCCCCGCTTGATGGCGGTAGCAATAATGCCGGTCCCTATCGGTTTAGTGAGTATCAATGCATCACCTGCTTGAGCAGTGGAGTTTTGGATTAGTTTTCCAACAACTCCCCGGCCCGTAACCACCAATCCATATTTAGGTTCCTTGTCATCGATGCTGTGTCCGCCGACGATGCTGATTCCTGCTTCCTTCGCCTTATCGCTTCCGCCGCGGAGGATTTCAGCCAATGTCTCCATGGGAAGATCCTTGGAAGGGAAGGTGACGATGTTCAGAGCGAATAGCGGTTCGGCTCCCATTGCGTAAATATCGGAGAGGGAGTTGGCGGCGGCGATCTGACCGAAAGCGTAGGGATCATCAACGATTGGAGTGAAAAAGTCAACTGTCTGGACGATGGCATTTTCACCGTCGAGGCGCACCACTGCTGCATCGTCAACTCCGTGGAAATCGACGATTACGTTCTCATCATCTGATGCAGGCAGCAGGCTCAGAACCTGAGCCAGGTCCTCAGGACCTAACTTACAGGCTCAACCGGAACCGTGGCTGTACTGCGTCAGTCGCTTGGCTTCTTCACTTGCCATAGGCCGAATTTAGGGCGGAGGGAGGAGAGTCGGGAGGGGAAAATCTTATATGCTAACTACTTACTTTATCGTTAAAGTGCATCATTACACTGCAATAAAGCGCGCTATATAGTATTTCAATTTCACAGTTCCTCTCCTATCCTCTCACTCAATCTCTTCACATCCTCCACGGTTCGGACTTCCACATCCTTAAGGTAGTCCAAGTGGATAGACTTGAACGCGAAGTGGATACTGAGTTGCCGCATGTAGCCTTCCAGTTCTGTGGGGATACGGAGAGTCTTCAAGCAGACTGCCTTCATGGGGTAGTCGAGAGTGGTTTTATCCAGCGTGTGATGCGTTTGTGGATTCTCTTTCAACTGGCGGCGGGTCTCCCGGATATCTTGCAGCAAGGCAGCGTCCTGAAACTCCCAAGGTGCTGTGTCGTCTGCTGCTTCCCGCAAGTAATTGTATCCCTGCTCAAACATATGGCGAAAATGCTGACCGTAAGTCCACCCCCGCTGGGAGTCTTCCAGAAATGCCTCCACGTGCTCCTTCCGTCCTTCAACAAATTTAGTCCAGATGCGGAAGTACGGCCGGTAGAGAAAATAGCCGAAAGGTGACTTAAACGAGTTTTTCTGATTGAAAAAGCCGGTGATCTCATACATTAGCTTTTTGAGCTGGTTGCGTATCTCTAGCGGAAAGAGGTGGAAGGTAGGAGAAGCGCCATCAATAAATTCTTCTTTAAGGAAATCGTCAGGGATTTCCAGCTCACGGGTGTGGATTGAGAACGTTTTCTTCACGCCGTGGACGTTTATGGAAATGAAGGCACCCAGGTCACTCATCTTGATGAGGTTGTCCATGGCCCGATCGAATTCAGGGAGAGTAGTAATCGAGGGCAGCGATGGATGATCATCCAATTCAGGAAAGAGCGCTAATTGATTTCGGGAGTCTAAACTGGACATCTTAGTCGTAGTTTAAGACGAACAACGGCAATATGCAAGAATAGTAGAGTAGTGAGTGATTGTGTGCAGTACCCTGTGGGATAACTGGTGAGTGGTGAAGGGTGTTCTATTTCCCATCTCCCTTTCTCTTTTGCTCCTCCGCACCCTTGCTTCACAGGTCTCCTGCTAGAAGACTTGTTATCAATTGTCAAAGCCCGGAAATGATAGTAAATTAATTTGCTGATAACAAAGAGGGAAGCGGTTACACAACCTACAGTTCACGGCTATATCTTTTTATAAAGTAGATAAATGTCAGACAATACCAAATCCGTAAAGAATGTTGTGATTCGTTTTGCGGGTGATTCCGGTGACGGGATGCAGCTAATGGGAGACCGCTTTACTGCTACCACAGCTATGGTGGGTAATGATTTAGGGACCTTTCCTGACTACCCTGCAGAAATCCGGGCTCCTGCAGGTTCCCTAGCGGGTGTCAGTGCTTTCCAGATTCAGTTTTCAAGTCAGGATATTTTTACACCCGGCGACAGGGTTGATGTTCTTGTGGTCATGAATCCTGCCGCACTCAAGATGCACATTCAAGACCTTCGTCCCGGAGGAACTCTCATTGCCAATAAGTCTAACTTTCAGAAGAAAAATCTAAAACTGGCAGGATATGAAACTGATCCTTTGACGGACGATTCTCTAAATGACTTCATGGTGTTGGATGTTGAAATTACCGAGCTTGTAACCAAGGCACTTGAAGATATGAAACTTCCGTTGAAAACCGTGGAGCGTACCAAGAATATGTTTGCTCTTGGGTTGACTTTTTGGATGTATGGTCGTCCCATGGAACCTACCATCAAGTGGCTAAATATGAAGTTCAAGAAACGTCCTGAACTGGTTGAAGCCAATGTAAGAGCTCTGAAAGCAGGAAATCACTTTGGAGATATTTCTGAGGTTTTTTCCAGTAGTTACACTGTTGCCCCTGCCCCATTGGCTAAAGGGACGTACCGGAACATTACAGGCAACTATGCACTAGGGCTTGGACTGCTGACTGCTTCTGAGAAGTCGGGTCTGCCACTGTTTTTTGGTGGTTATCCCATCACACCGGCCAGTGAGATTCTTAATCAGCTTTCTCTTTACCGGAATTTCGGAATTCGCACTTTTCAGGCAGAAGATGAGATTGCCAGCATCGGTGCCAGTATCGGTGCTGCTTTTGCTGGGAGTCTGGCTGTTACCGCTTCTTCCGGCCCGGGGATTGCCCTGAAGAGTGAAGCCATGGGGCTGGCTGTTATAACAGAATTACCTCTTGTGATAATAAATATTCAGCGAGCGGGACCGAGTACGGGTTTGCCTACGAAAACAGAACAAGCTGATCTATTCCAAGCCCTTTTTGGCCGGAACAGTGAGTCACCTATACCTGTCATCTCGGCAATATCTCCCAGTGACTGTTATTATACAGCTTATGAAGCTTGCCGGGTGGCTCTCAAATACATGACGCCTATTATCGTTCTCTCTGATGCATATCTGGCCAGTGGATCGGAACCGTGGCTTTTGCCGAATCTATCTGATCTTGAAAAAATAGAGGTGAAATTTACTGAGAGTAATGGTGAGACCTTTAAGCCGTATCTCCGCGACGAAATGACACTGGCCCGTCCGTGGGCAATTCCCGGCACACCCGGATTGGAACACCGAATCGGCGGTTTAGAGAAAGAAGACGGTTCTGGTAACGTTAGTTATGATCCCGAGAATCATCAGAAAATGATAGAGCTGCGGGAAGCAAAAGTCGCCGGCATCACCCGCGAAATAGATCCTACAGAACTCTATGGTGAACCCATAGGTGATTTATTGATTTTAGGCTGGGGCAGTACCTATGGTTCTATCCGGACAGCGGTGAAGCGTTTGCAGGATGAGGGAAAATCAGTATCACACGCTCATGTAAGATGGGTGAATCCTCTGCCGGCAGATTTGGGTGAAATCGTTTTAAAATATCAGAAGATACTTGTGCCTGAGCTAAATCGTGGACAATTCCTGAAGCTCATCAGAGCTGAATATCTCGTGGATGCTAAAGGGATGAATGTTGTCCGCGGTAAGCCCATAAGGTCCTATCGGATAGAAGAAGTTGCCAATGAAATGTTGGAGTCAGGCAGATGAGTCAGGAGAGAGGACAAAAGTTAGCACGTCAGGATTTTATTTCGAATCAGGATGTTCGCTGGTGCCCGGGATGTGGTGATTACTCCATCCTGGCACAGACCCAGAAGAGTTTGCCGGATCTGGGAATACCCAGAGAAAACTTCGTATTTATTTCCGGCATCGGTTGTTCCAGCCGATTTCCGTACTACATGAATACGTACGGTTTCCATACCATTCACGGTCGTGCACCGACCCTCGCATCCGGTGTAAAGTTGGCACGACCTGACTTATCCGTCTGGGTTGTTACGGGAGATGGAGATTCTCTCAGCATTGGTGGTAACCACTTCATCCACGTCTTGAGACGTAACATTGACTTGAATATAGTTCTGTTCAACAACCGCATTTACGGTTTGACAAAAGGTCAGTATTCTCCAACATCTGAACTGGGTAAAGTAACGAAGTCGACTCCCTTTGGCTCATTGGACACACCGTTTAATCCACCAGCGGTTGCGCTAGGTGCTCAGGCTACGTTCGTGGCCCGGTCTATCGATAGATACCCGAGCCATCTACAGAAAATGCTCGGAAGAGCTCATGGGCATAAGGGAGCCTCGTTTCTCGAGGTGTATCAAAACTGTCTAATCTTTAACGACGGTGCTTTCAGACTTTTGACGGAAAAGGAAACTAAAGGTGACCACGTCTTGGAGTTGGAAAACGGAAAACCGATGATTTTCGGTAAAGAGAAAAATAAGGGTATAAGACTGGACGGTTTCAAGCCGGAAGTGGTGACCCTTGATGGCGATTATTCTACAGATGATTTATTGATTCATAATGAAACTGATAAAAATATCGCAGACGTTCTAACTAATTTTACTTATGATTCCGAGTTTCCTACGCCCATAGGTGTACTTTTTGTGGCAAAAATGTCTACTTATGAGGATAGACTCGATGAACAAATCAAAACTGCCAAGGAACAGTTGGGTGAGGGCAACTTGGAAGCGCTTATCAGAGGAGCAGACACATGGGAGGTCGAGTAACCTGATTTACCGAAGTTTGTCCTGATTGGAAGTAATTATGAAATTTGAGATTGATGAGAAGAAGCTTCACGATGCTGTTGTAGAGCTGATTCGACGCGCTTCAACTCAACTGCCGGCAGATGTTATTTCTGCAATGGAGAAAGGTCGCGATAGTGAGGAACCAGGGAGTCCCGCGCAGTCTGTTTTAAAGCTTATGTTGGAAAATGCCCAGATGGCTCGAGAGGATGAAACTCCCATATGCCAGGATACAGGTACGAACATTTACTATGTTACAGTTCCAGTAGGTGTTTCTCTTCGTAAAGTGGAGAAGGTTATCGTCGAAGCTACCAAAACGGCGACTGAAAAAGCTTATCTTCGTCCAAACATGGTCGATTCCATATCGGGTAAGAACACCGGCGACAATTCTGGAGTTATGTCACCTTTTATTCATTTTGAAGAATGGGATGAACCCCAAATTAATATGCAGCTGGCATTGAAAGGCGGAGGCAGCGAAAATGTATCAGCTCAGTATAAACTGCCCGATAACAAATTAAAAGCAGGACGCAACTTTGACGGTGTCTATAAATGTGTGATTGATGCCGTCAATAAAGCTCAAGGTTTGGGATGTGCTCCCGGGATAATCGGTTTGGGTATCGGCGGTGACAGAGCAATCGGAATGCTTATTGCTAAGAAGCAAATCTTCCGGAATATTGACGACACCAATCCTGATTCTGAGATGGCAAAACTCGAAGAGAAACTGTACAAAGATCTGAACAAACTTGGTATCGGCCCTATGGGATTTGGAGGCAACACCACGGTTCTTGGAGTAAAGGTTGGGGCTGCTCATCGCCTGCCGGCATCTTTTTTTGTATCTATCGCTTACATGTGTTGGGCGGATCGCCATGCTACCTTGAATTACAGTACAGAAGAGGTAAGCTATGATTAGTCTAAAGCTTCCAGTCAGCGAAGAAGAGGTTCGTAAGCTGAAGGTCGGTGATGAAGTCAGCTTGAATGGGATCATGGTTCTTGGACGCGATAATGCCCACGCTTGGATGTATGAAGAGAAGCCGAACGAGATTCGAAACCTTTTGAAAGGGACGGTGATTTATCATTGCGGACCGGTAGTGAAAAAGGTAGATGATGAATGGATTTTTGTAGCTGCAGGTCCCACAACCTCAATCCGTGAAGAACCATATCAGGGAGATGTACTTAAGGAATATGATCTTCGTGCTGTCATTGGTAAAGGTGGAATGGGAGATAAAACACTGGCTGCGCTGAAAGAACACGGAGCAGTCTATCTGCACGCCATCGGAGGTACTGCTGCTCTTCTGGCAAAGGCAGTTGTAAAAGTCCACGATGTACTTAAACTGGAAGAGTTTGGTATTCCGGAAGCGATGTGGGTGATTGAAGTAAAGGACTTCCCGACAGTTGTAACGATGGACAGTCATGGTCAATCCCTCCATCAGGTAATAAAAGGTAAATCAAATATCGTTGCTGATAAGTTAATCAGTGGTTGAGTGTCTTTTTAAGACTTGTCCTAATCTTTACTGCCCTAATTTTTATTGAAACGCTTTGCTTAAATTATCGTATAGTAAATTCATAGTAATCTGAGAAAGATGACTAAAACTATACAAAGAAAGTGGACAACATGGCCCAGGCTGCTCGGTCTATTTTTTATATGCTTAATTTTGTTATTTGTTATAGCTGGATTCTATATAGTATTTCTTTCCAAAGATCTTCCTCCGCTGGAGAAACTGGAAAATTTTGATCCTGATCTTGTAACCAAAGTTTATTCTGATGATGGTATTATGCTTAAAGAGCTTTACACTCAGCGCCGCATCTTTCTCCCCTTGGAGCAAATGCGAAGTTTCGACCCGTCAACCGGGCGGTATTACAGTGATCTCGTAAACGCAGTTGTCGCCTCAGAGGATCACAGGTTTTATAACCACTGGGGGATTTCCATGCGCGACTTCCTGAGAGCAGTGGTGGTAAATCTGGCAGCCATGCGTTATAAACAAGGATTCAGTTCTCTATCTCAACAGCTTGCGAGGAATCTTTATGATCGAATCGGTTTTTCCAAGACCATCAATCGAAAGGTTAAAGAAATCCTAACGGCAGTTCAGATGGAAAAAAGGTATACGAAAGACGAGATAATGGAGATGTATCTCAACTCTATTTATTTTGGACACGGCACGTACGGTGCGCAAGCTGCAGCAAAACGTTATTTTGCCAAAGATGTAAGGAATTTGACTTTGGATGAATCTGCACTTCTTGTGGGTTTGTTGCCGGCACCTGAACATTACAGCCCCATAAAACATCCTGAGGTAGCTCTCCGGCGAAGAAACACGGTTCTTAGGTTAATGCTGAATCAAGGAAAAATATCCCGAAAAAGGTACGAGTCGGCCAAGTCAGCGTCTCTCAATGTAGTTGATCTATCGGATGATCAAGGGATAGCTCCTTACTTTACAGAGCATGTTCGGCGACAACTGGAGCAGATTTCAGATTCACTTGATATCGATATTTACAGGGGTGGATTAACAGTCTATACTACTTTAGATACAAGAATGCAAAAAGCAGCCGAAGTTGCCATGCTCAGTACAGTCCTAGCCAATCAGGAAAAGCTCAATGAGCAGTTCATTGAGGAACGAGAACTTTTCGAAGAACTGGCGTGGTTGGGTATTCATCCTGAAGACTCAGTAAAATTGATGCTTGCAGGCGAAAAACCCCTCTATGAAGAGCTACGCAAGAAGTTGTTGGTGCAGGGGAGTTTGGTAGCTGTCGATCCATCCAATGGCTACATTAAAGCCATGGTCGGAGGCCGCCCGGATTATCATGATGACTTTAACCGGGCGACTCAAGCAAGACGTCAACCCGGTTCAGTGTTCAAACCATTTCTTTATACAGCTGCCATTGATAACGGTTATCCTGTTACCAAAAAATTAATGAATCAGCCTATAATGATTAATGTGATGGGTGCCGATGGTGAATGGAAGCCATGGCGTCCACGTAATGATGACCGCTCAGTCGGTGATAGGGTAACTTTAAGAGAAGGTTTGACCCGTTCACTAAATCTGATTTCCGTACGATTGGTACAGGAACTAATTCCCCCGCGGGAAGTGGTGGATATGGCCAAGCGGATGCACATCTCTACACCTCTTCGAGCTGTGGACGCCATAGCTCTAGGCACGTCTGAGGTTTATCCCATTGAAATGGTTTCTGCATACGCCACCTTTGCCAACGGTGGAATCTATTGTGAGCCTATGTCTATTACTCGAATTGACGATCGATATGGGATTACCATAGCTCAGTTTTACCCAAAGCGGGAGGAAGTATTAAGTGAGGAAACCGCTTTCATGATGTCTAGCCTCCTCCAGTCTGTCATTAAGAAGGGAACGGGCCGGCGAGTGGGTTGGTGGAATGGAGGTTTTAACCGTCCAGCCGGTGGAAAAACGGGTACCACACAAAACTGGACGGATGCCTGGTTTGTCGGGTTTACCCCACAGTTGGCAACAGGAGTATGGATGGGGGTAGATGGTCCTCCTCAAATATCACTTGGTGATGGTCAGATGGGAAACGTAGCAGCGCTTCCTGCGTGGGTAGAATTTATGCAGGCCACGTATGATACACTGAGTATACCTTATAGTGAATTCAAAAAACCAGATGGAATCGTGCAGTTAGGAATCTGTCAAATTACGAAAGACCTGGTAACATCAAACTGTCCGGTAGAAAAAGAGTACTTTATTAAAAAATATACCCCGTCAGGGATTTGTCAGCTTCATAGCAAAACCAACCCGAACAGTTCGAGGCGTCGCTCAGATTTCGATTAATAGAAGAGCGGTGGTGGATCTATACGCTCTTCAGATATATTGAACAGTGACTTCAATTCTTCAGCAGTACTAATTACTTCATCCTCATTACTGCCAAAGCAGATTGCCAGTGGCTTGCCATTACGCACATCATCACCGATCTTCTTGAGGAATCGAATTCCACCTGTCGATTCGATCTCTCGCTTATTATTAGCATGGCGGATGGTTAGTCTGTTCACCAGAATGCCAACACCAACCATTTCCATGGAATCGATAAATCCATCCTGATTAGAAATAACTTCCGCTACAAACGCCGGAGCTGGGTAGTTTTCTGGATTTTCTATAACGGATATATCTCCTCCTTGGGCGGCAACCATTTCCACCAATTTCTCCATAGCTTTTCCGTTGTTTATCAATTGTATCTGAATCTCGATTGCTTCCTCAACAGAACTGGCTTTTCCTGATTGAAGCAATAGTCTCGACCCCAATTCTAGCACAACTTTTTTCAGATCGTCAGGTCCTTCCCCGCGGAGGCACGACAGTGCTTCTATAACTTCATTCCAAAGTCCTGCTTCATTTCCCAATGGTTGGTTCATGTCGCTGTGTACAATATTCACATGAACGCCAAACTGTTTCCCAATCCGCTTTAATTCACTCCCTAAAATGGCAGCTTCTTCTACAGTTTTCATGAAGGCACCGCTGCCGACTTTCACATCCATTACCAGTCCCTGAATCCCTTCAGCGATCTTCTTACTCATGATACTGCCGCAAATGAGGGGGATGGAATCGACCGTACCGGTCCTGTCGCGAAGGTCGTACATTTTCTGATCGGCAGGGCAGACCTCTTTTGTCTGCCCGCTCATGACGATGCCAACGGTTTCTACAGTTTTCTGGAACTCTTCCATAGAGAGATCATCACGGTAACCGGGGATGGATTGGAGCTTATCCAGTGTACCGCCTGTGTGGCCGAGACTTCGTCCTGCAATCATAGGAATAATAAGACCAGCAGCAGCCATGAGAGGTCCTACCACAAGGGAAACCTTATCCCCAATTCCGCCTGTACTGTGCTTATCGGCTACGAATTTATCTAGACGTGAGAAGTTGAAAGTCGCACCGGAATCGAGCATGGCTTTTACAACCCGATCTGTCTCCTTGTGGGTCAACCCTTTTTCATAGACAGTCTTCAGCCACGATGTCATCTCTTCCTCTGAGATGTTGTCATTGGTGTATTGTTCAATAAGTGAGCCGATCTCTGTTTGGGGTAATTTCAACTCAGTAAACCTACTTTGAAGTTACTCTTATCTTTTTCCTGTCTAATAGAGGAACGAGTCTGCTTTTCCTCCTGGTGGCTTTCAGCATCAATAGGAGTCCTACTAATCCTAAAAGTGCATTCGGACCCCACATGGCAGCTGCAGGTGACATAAGAAGCCTATCGGCAAATTCTTCACCGGCAATAAGGAACATCCAGTAGAGGAGGAAAAACCCAAAACTAAATGTAATGGCTGTAGTAAATCCTTTTTTTCGGGTAATCATTCCGAGTGGAGCGCCGATTAGAACAAACACAATACATGCCACGGGGATAGAGAATTTTTTATGAATCTCGACGGAGTATCGATTAATGCTCTTTCTGTAAGCCTGGATGAGACTATAATCTCCTTTAACACGTTGAGACAGATTTCTGTAACGTCTGGTTTGAGATCGCTGTTCTTTAACAGATAAATCTGACTTATGTTTTATTTCATTCTGTAGATTGGTAAGAAGTATTTTTGCACTCTCATAATTGTCAGGCGGCTCCACCTCCAGACCCGTTCCTCTAAAATGCTTTACAATTCTCTGTTCAGTTTTTTGAACCTTCTTCTGATAGAATGTGATCTTTTCCTGCATCATTTCCACAGACATTTCGCGATCCGATTTAGGTTTGCTTTCGCTCCGCTTTAGTTCCATATCTTCAGCAGGAACTTTTATGTGATGCTCTTCAAAAATGATTCGTCTGTAATTTTCCTTATTCTCACTGTCGAGTTCGTGGATTTCACCATCAAACAGTTTGAGAAGGATGGCATCATCCATTGTTAAAAAGGTTCCTTTATTGGATTGAATAAACGTTTGAGTCGGTTTGCTCTTTTTACTGAAGATTCGGACGTCTTGAAACTCTCTCCCCTTTTTTCCTCCAACGATCAGATTGTAATCCGGCAGGTCATCCACAAAATAACCCGGTTCGATACTGATATCCGGTCGCTTCCGATAAATATCCCGTGAAAGCTCTTTAGCTCGGTGATTCATCCCCGGAAGAATAGCATTATTAAAATACATGAGAGGTACAGCCACCAAAATACTAAATGCCACTGCCGGCCAGAGCATTCTGAAGTAAGAAACACCTGTAGAACTGAGAGCGGTTATTTCGTTATCTTCTGCAAGGCGTCCGAAAGTCATGAGTGTAGCGATCAATACAGCCATGGGAGCGGCCAGTGCAACAATCCATGCAGTGTTAAGAAAAAGGAATTCCAGGATTACTGAAAATGACAATCCTTTTCCCAGAAGTTTATCTACTGCCCTGAGAAGAAAATTGGTGAAAAGAAGAAAAATCAGAATAAGGAGAGCATAGAAGAATGGGAGGAAGTGGCCTTTCAGAATATATCGTGTCAAAGTACGCATATTGGATTTATCTGATGTTTGGCAAGAAGGTACGGAAAAACAAAATAAGATTATAACATACGTTCAAATTTAAGTTTTAATGTTGTTTGAGATTATTTCAGTTCAAACTTCTACCATTAATTTTCATTAATCCCTTTGATTTGGGTGAGGGACGGGAATCGAACCCGCGGCCACCAGGGCCACAACCTGGAGCTCTAACCGACTGAGCTACCCCCACCATGTTTTTATATCAGTGATATAACACAAGTTCACTGAATGGAGTATTCATCAATGGTGAAATTTAACCTGATTCATTCATGAGACCATGAAATATTAAGGTTGTAAACCCAATATAGAGTCATATTACTCATTCGAAGAGTTATAGTCAGCAAGTGGTTAATAGTTTCCGTATTGACAATTCGACATTACGGGCAACATGCCGTAAATTTGTTATTATGGGCAAACAACGCTGTGGCTGGGTACCGCTGAACAAACCATTTTATGTCAAATATCATGATGAAGAGTGGGGGGTTCCTGTCCGTGAAGACAGACTGATGTTTGAATTTCTTGTTTTGGAAACATTTCAGGCTGGATTGAGCTGGGAGATAGTATTAAATAAACGTGAGAAATTTCGCCAGGCTTTCGAAGATTTTGACATGACTATTGTAGCAGCTTTTGATGAGCAAAAACTACTAGAACTTCAGATTGATAAAGGGATCATCAGGAACAAGCTTAAGATTCAAGCCGCAGTGAACAATGCTAAAAAATGTCTGGAATTGGTAGAACAATATGGGTCATTCTCAGACTATCTTTGGAATTTTGTAGATGGCCAGCCAGTCGTGAATCACTGGAAGAGTATTAATGAAATTCCGGCGATATCAACTCTCTCTGATAGAATAAGTGCGGAAATGAAGAAGTTAGGATTCAAATTCTTCGGCAGTACAGTTTGCTATGCTCACTTGCAGGCTGTTGGGATGGTAAACGACCATACAATAAATTGCTTCCGATACAAGGAATTAACGTAGCTTTACACTATGTCAGAATTATGGCAATCTGTCACTGATTGGCTTGGTCAACAGGAAAATCTACTCCTCTGGGGAAGTCTATTCAGTGTTGTCATGTTCTTCGGATCTATTGCCGTAATACCCTGGCTAGTGAGTCGTATTCCTGATGACTACTTTTTGCACGAAAAGCAGCCGCCATCTAAGACTTTTAGCAGTCATCCGGCTATACTTTTGGTAGTTCAATTAGTAAGAACAGCATTTGGTCTGTTATTTCTTACTCTTGGATTTGCCATGCTGTTTATACCTGGACAGGGATTACTCACCATGCTTATTGGGCTGATGCTTATCTGGTTTCCCGGAAAGTATCGATTGGAGAAGCGGATCATTCGCCGACCGGGGGTTCTAAAGGGAATCAACTGGCTGAGGGAAAAGAGAGGTAATTTACCGCTGAGGATTAGTGATGAATGAGGCTTATTGTGATTCCAGTTTATCCTTCGTAGAATTGTTTCAGAGGAATTAATAGGGATGGCACCTACATATTTCGCTCTCTTTTATGCCGTGGGCATTATCCTCTTTGCTGTCTTCGTTCGATTTTGGCTTAGCAAGAAGCGGCTTCAGGAAGAGGAGAGCAAGATGAAGAAAACCAAGTCATCCTTCAGGGTTAATGAAGAAATGGCGAAGAAAATCTCCGAGGATGCCAAAGAACACAGACTGAGAAGAGAGAGAGATCACGGTTGACCTGAGAGATGGGACTTATAAAGATTACAAATCAAATTGTTGTGGATGAAGCAGACTTGGAAGAAAAATTTGTCCGCTCTTCAGGGCCTGGTGGACAAAATGTTAACAAGGTTTCTACTGCTGTTCAGCTTCGCTTTGATGTAGAAAATTCCCCTTCATTACCGGGTGCAGTTAAAGTGCGTTTGAAAGCCTTAGCCGGCAGTAGAATGACAGACGAAGGTGTGCTTGTGATAGATGCCCGGAATCACCGCACTCAGAGCCAGAATAGAAAAGAGGCACGTGATCGATTATTGGAGTTACTGCAGGAGGCTGCTGAGGAACCAACTCCTCGCAAGAAAACTCAACCGTCGAAACGGGCAAAAGAGAAACGGCTTGAAGAAAAACGTCACCGAAGTAGAATCAAGCAGACTCGACGTTCTGTTAAGCCTGATGATGAGTGACTTTATGACTAGATTGACTATTCTGATTCTGATTTTGATGGTTGTTTTACCATCTCAGGATGAAGTTGATCCAGCCACCACTCTAACTTCTGTAGGACAGATAGTCCCCGATTTTACTATCACAACTACCGATGGTACTGTTTACACTTCCCAAAACCTGAGGGGACAAGTTTACGTTTTGGATTTTTTCGCAACTTGGTGTGCCCCATGTCTGGAAGCCATGCCGCACTTACAATCCAAAGTATGGGAAGCCTATGGAGATGGCGAACTTCTTCTGTTGGGTATCGGTCGGGAACATTCTTCAAATGAGTTGGCCTATTTCGTCAAAGATAAAGGGTATACATTTCCAGTGGCGGCTGACCCCGAGCGAAAAATGTATGGCAAGTTTGCATCCATGTTCATTCCTCGCACTTATCTCATCGGAAGGGAAGGGACGATCTTATATCAGTCTGTAGGATATGACGAGGAGGAATTTGACCGCCTGCTGGCGGCAGTAAAAGGTGCTTTTTAGTTTTTCAAATCTCGCCTGATAACTTCCGGCACCGGAATTGTTTTCTGACTCTCGTAATCAAAAGCCACTAAAGTTGTAACTGCTTGAGCCACAGGTTTTTCTTCATCTGCCACAAAGATACCTGTAAGAATGTCGAAGCTTTTATGACCCATTCGCGAGATTTTCTGTCCGATCTGCAAGCTGGCGGGATGTGCAAGCTGGTGGAGGTAATCGATTTTAGTAGAAGCTTGAATAAACGGCGGTTTCTTAAAATCCCATTTTTTCAACAACTCAATTCGTCCTGATTCCAAATAAGTGAGAAATGTAGCATTGTTAATGTGTCCCAATGCGTCCATGTCTTTCCATCGAGTCTCTATTTCAAAGAAAGATTCAAACTCTGAGCGTTTTACTATTTCTGTTTGCATTTCTTGTTTAACCTCCTGTCTGCTTGAATATTATGCCTTCGATCATGTGAATCAAGTAAAAGGAATTATCATATATGGCATACTCTACTGTTTTATGATCATGTCCAGAAGCTTTGGGTCGTCCGGCAAAAGACCGGCTTTAACCAGCCGTGGTGTCATAGTTCTCAGGTTGGGATTTGTAGAAAAGACACTGTAGAAGATAGGCAGGGCTTCTTCCGTGCGTCCGATCCCCGCTAATGCCACAGCGGACCAGTAGGGGAGTTCCACATTCTCCGGATAGAATTCGGCGGCCAATCGATACTCTTCGAGGGCTTCGTTAATCAAGTTTTCTTCCATGAAATAATCACCTTGGTTGGCGTGTTCGTAAGCTCTATGGATCCTCAAAAGTCGCCTCAGTTCCACTAGTGGTTCCGGACTGTCGTCAACCCGCAGGTCGAGGACTATATCCTGCCAATCTATACCTGTAGGTTTCCCGGAGACGATAAGCATGGTTGCCGACTGTCGTCCGCGGATGTCACCACCCTCGGCTTCAGCTGATTCCAGAGCCGCGAGCATGCGGTCGGCGAGATTACCGTTACTGTTCTCGAATGCCTCTGCCATAGCCGGCCAGACACTTTTTTTCTCCATCAAGTTAGCTTGTACGGAGAAGTTTTTTCCTACTTGATGCCCGGCCATATCGATGCAGCGCTCTCCAGTATGAGCCGCAACACTGCCTTTGACGTCAATCATGGCGACCTGCCGCACTGCCTGCTGAGGATCATCTGCTAAGAGTTGAGCCAGAGCGTCCTCCGCTGAAACACCCTCTTCCATGAGAGTGAGTCCATCCGGGCCATACTCAACGCGGACGAATGACTGGGTCACCACTGCGCCTACACCGGCTTTAGCCCACGGTACCAGTTGACCTACAGCAAACCAGTGACTCTGGACCGCTACTCCTAACTGTCCCGTCTCTTCATCGTAGGCGACGATGGAGTAAGTTGAGACTGGGCGACTGTTGCTGCTTTGAGAAAAAAGTGTTGTCAGAGATATGGAGATTAGGGTAATAAAAGTTTTGAATGTCATGACTAACTCCTCGATTTGTGCCTGAATCTATCCATACTTCTATAAAAAACCCCGCTTAAAGCGGGGTTTATGTTGTGTCGGAGCGGGGAGATTCGAACTCCCGACCCCCTGCTCCCAAAGCAGGTGCGCTAACCGGGCTGCGCTACGCTCCGAAGAATTGAAGGAGTAACTGAAACCTGTAAATTTAAGGTAAATCTTCCTCCATCGCTCCATAATTCCATTATTACATACGTATTAATTGTTGGCAAACTTGATACCACAGCCCAGTGCCTTGGTAGAAGTGGTCTTTATCTCCACACCAGCAATCATGGCTTCAAAGGCGTCAATCAGGTACGGTTTTTTCACCTTTTCTGCTTTTTTTGCATTATCATCAATGGCGCCGCGATAGACCAGTTTACCCTCGTTGTTGAAAAGGTAGATGTGCGGGGTCCTTGTGGCGCCGAAAGCTGAAGCAAGTTTTGACTCTTCATCCATGGTGTAGTAGAAGTCGTACTTCGCTTTATTGGCACGTTTCTTCATGTCGTCCAGACTGTCACCTCTGTTGCGAGTGTTTTCATTGGAATTGATGGCAATGGTGCCCACACCCTCTATTTGGAACTTCTGTGAGATCGTGATGTAACGGTCTTCCCATCTGTCTACCCAGGGACAAGTATTACAGGAGAAAATCACCAGCAGACCATTCTTTCCTCTGGCGTCATTCAGGCTCACAGTTTTACCGCTTACGTCTGGCATTTTCATGTTGGCCATCGGTATATCCGATCCAATTTCAAGTTCGCCAGCGGATACGACAGCAGTTAACATAAGCGGAAGTATCCATAATAAAGACTTTTTCATCTTTAGTTTCCTTCACTTATTGCTTTTTCAATGGCATCAAAAAATCTCTTTTCAGGTTGTTTTGCTTCCCAGAAATCTACAACATTTCCGGTATTCTTATCATATACAATGGTAAAGGGAAGTGCCCCGGACCACTCCCTAGAAATAGAGTTGATAAACTCGTTGTCATCCTGATTCTTGATTAAAGAGAGACCTGTTACCCCCTGTTTTTGGAGGAATTCGATTACCCTTTGCTTAGCATCGAGCCAATCGGTGGAGACGAATAGGATGATAGCGTCATCAGCAAATTGCTCGGCAAGATGAACGATCATAGGAAACTCTTCCACGCACGGCTTGCACCAGGTAGACCAGTAATTGACAAGCACAGCCTTCTCACCTTTATATTCAGCCACGGCGGAGAGGATATCACTAGCTGATGCCTCTTTCAGGTTTACGTCTGCTTGTGAAGAGTGGACCATCATGAGGAGCAAAAAGAGGATAGTGTTCCATCTCAACATATTAAAATGAGGAAACAGGCTTTGGGCAAAGCGCTTTTTGAGCCCTTCCTGGCCAATTCGCCATACAGTGGCCAAAGTCATTCCGTTACTGTGCAAATAACAAGTTAATCACCTGCTTCTTCCGAAACTGGTTCTTCCAGTGGAGGCAGGTCGCCGGGATCGAGTATTCCCTTGGCGATGAGCATCCATTCACTCTGCTGAGGTTTTCTACCCAGTTCCATCCGATAGAGTTCACCGGTTGCCGTATCGAGCATGTAATGCCAATGAGTCCGCTCAATGGAAAATGACTGCAGCTGGTAGCGTCCCGTATGTACATTAGTTTCGATCTTCTCGCGGATAAGACTTTCCAACCGGTTCATGTATTCGCGGATGTCATCCTCACCCTGCGGCGGGGCTGAAAATGTTGTACCAACCATCAACAGCCACACAAATGCGACCGTTAGTATTCCGAATGCAGATTTTCTCATGCTGAACCTCCTTTGTGTCAATGGTTTTAAATCTATGGGAATCTACAAAATAGAGACGTGGCTGTCACTCGGGAATTTATCAACTGCCCAACGTACGGGATCGCTCGTATTGTGCCATGCGATCTACGAAATCGTCTTCGCTCTCAGATTGCAGCAAGGTACTGATCGCAATGTTATCCTTTAGGGTAATGGTTGGTTGATGACCGTAATTATGTCCAGGGTAGATGACAGTATCACCCGGCAGAGGCAGAAGTTTTTCGTAAACACTCCGGTAGAGTTGGCGACTGTCGCCTTGCGGACTGATTGTCCGACCCGTCCGTCCTACAAATAGAGTATCGCCGGAGAAAAGGCACTCCTCAGTCTGAAAGCAGACTGAATCCGGATAGTGTCCCGGCGTGTGAATCACGTTTATCTTCTGCTGTCCTACCGATAAGGTATCGCCATCACTCAGCGAGAGTGATTCAGGGAAGGATCCGCCGCCGAAGTGAGCGATCTGGATATCTTCCAAAGAGGAGCAGTATTCACGAGCATAAGCTGTATGATCCCCATGGGTGTGAGTAATGAGCAGATAGTTGACATTGAGCTGCTCTGATTCGATGATGGGCTCAATCTCTGTGAAGGGAACGGCGGCATCGATGATGGCAGCATCTTGAGTATCGTCACCTGCTAATAGGTAACTGAAATTGTTATCGTAGCCACCTTCGTATGTCCAAATACGCATCTTTGCCACCTAAGGAAATGTACAATGAATATTTAGCGTAAAAGCAGTAATTTCATGGGTGCGATAACCATTACCCAATAGGTGTAAATTATCAACTATGACTAAATCGATTGGACAGAAATTATTGAGGACTTCCGGCATCTATCTTGCCTTGGCAGGAGGAGCTATTATTGCACTCTACATTCTGTACTGGATACTTGATAGTATCCTCAATATAAGTACAATTGTCAAGATCGGTGTGATTCTGCTGGTGGTAGGTGGGATATTACTGGTTCTCAGTATCATCCGCGAGCGGACGGAAGATGCTAAAAAAGAGACCTTCAGGGGGACAAGACAATGATACTGACGACAACGGCGACCATTGCTGGCTACCGGCTTGTTGAGACCAAAGGGATGGTACGGGGGAGTACCATCCGCGCTAAGCATGTAGGTAAAGACATCATAGCAGGTCTCCGGACTCTGGTTGGAGGTGAAATCAAGGAGTACACTAAGATGATGGCCGAGTCCAGAGAGGAGGCTACGCAGAGAATGATATCTGCAGCGGAAGAGTTGGGTGCCAACGCTGTCATCGAAATCCGCTTTTCTACTGCAATGATAATGTCAAACTCTTCGGAAATCCTTGCTTACGGTACAGCGGTGGTGATAGAAAAGGAGTAAAATCGTTTTAAATTACGTTACCTCTTCGCTGCACTGCGACTAATTTGTAAATTCACCTATAGATTTGATGCCCCGGTAGCTCAGCTGGATAGAGCATCGGCCTTCTAAGCCGAGGGTCACAGGTTCGAGTCCTGTCCGGGGTGCTAATGAAAGTAACGGAGAAAAAAATGAAAAAGACACTAATGTTTTTAATTCTATCTGTGGGATTTTGTCATGCCCAGGTTGGGGACCTAATCTGGGAGGAAAATTTTGATAATCTGGACAATTGGATGAAGATTACTGGAAATGGATCATGGGGCTGGGGAAATGGTGAACTGGAATTCTACAAGGAAGAAAATGTTGAGATAGCTGAAATCCCTGGTGAACAGGGGAATAATGCTCTGCATATTACGGCACTGGAAGAATCAGGACCTGATATCGTTGACCAATGGGGAAATCCGTTAAACTATACATCGGGAAAGGTGACCACAAAAGCAAAAGTCTCGGTTCAATATGGTCTCATTGAAACCAGAGTAAGAGTGCCAGACCTTGATCTTGGAGGGTGGCCTGCAGTATGGCTGCTAGGAACATCAAATCTCGACTGGCCCCGTAGTGGTGAACTCGATATGATGGAAATGGGGTCTCGCCAAGAATTCAGGGATTTACACGATGAGCACAACGGCGGTAATGGCGCCAACAATTCAACCGTTAACCAAGTGGTTGGGGCGAATGCTATATTTTATGCAGATGAAGCCGTAACCCCGGATAACCCAACAGGTGCCGCAAGTATTTCATGGGACCCGGATGATGATTACTGCAGACCTTACTATAATTATGATAATCTAAACGACAGGTTTCTCACGTATCGCATATATTGGGATCCAGACAGTATCCGGTTTACTGTTATTGATGATAGTGTTGAGTACGATCTTTACACAGAACCATTTCCGATTGATAGTGTTTCTGCTGAATTTCAGGAACCCTTTTATCTTATAGCCAATCTGGCCATAGGCGGATTGTTTACAGATGCAGATTATCTTGGTGGAAACGGATTGCCGATTTCTATGCCTTTTCCTGCTCATATGTATGTTGACTACATTAAAGTGATGGAATGGAACGGTCAGGGGGAAGTTCATATCGGGCCGCCCACTTTCCAAGAAGGAACCTTTGGTCTCTTTACGGACACAACTCCGATTGACAACGGCTTGGTAGTCGGAGAGGATGCGGAAATCTACGTTTGGGAAGGTACCTTAAGCGAAGGCACTATTCCACCCTATGAAGGTGAAAACGGCATATCATGGCAAACCACCGGATTAGGTTGGTTTGGCGCAGGTATCATGTCCATGCAGCCAGTTAACCTATTCAATTTTGGAGAAGGATATTTAAAATTTATGATCAAAATCCCGGCAAATATTTCCTTCCAGATTGGTATTATCGATACCTGGGGGAATCAGTCCTATGTTGAATTTCCGGCTAACCAGACAACCTATGGACTTGTCCGAGATGGCAATTGGGGACAGGCATCAATACCCGTGGAAGATATCAGGGGCGAATGGATCGATCTGCGAATGTTGAGTTATGAGTTTGTCATACTGGAAGTCAATGGCGCGTCATGTGAATTTGGGCTGGATGATATTTATTGGGATGATGGTGTAACCAACAATATTATTGAAGATGAATTTAGTGGGGCCCCAATTAAATATAGTTTGAATAACAACTATCCCAACCCTTTCAATCCATTGACAACCATCCACTATGATTTGCCGGAAGATGGGTTCGTAAACGTCACCATCTACGACATGATGGGCAGAACAATCAAAATTATGGTAAACAAAGAGCAGAACGCTGGCGTCAAATCAGTGCAATGGGATGCTACCGATAGTTCCGGTAAGCCAGTGAGTGCTGGTCTCTACCTGTACACAATACAGGCAGGGGAGTTCAGGCAGACTAAGAAGATGGTGCTGTTAAAATAACCCCCACCCAAAGGATTTAAGCAAGAGCTCCGCCCCAAAGCGGGGTTTTTTGTTTATATCAGTTGTGATTCAGTAAGTTGATTCTGTAGGTCCTATCCTTTATTGTCTTTCACCGCCATAGACGCTACATTCTCATCGTAGAAAGTTACACTTCTACGGTCAATGGACATTCAATCACGAGAATAGACAATTCTATAGAAAGGGTCGGTTTCTCAAGTCAAAAAAGGGTAAAATTTATGGGTGGTTTAGATTCATCTATCTTGAAAAACAAATGTCAGTTGTATGGTTTAGTCACCTTGCGTGTGCTCATCGGCTGGCACTTTTTATATGAAGGTATTTCCAAACTGATCAATCCTTATTGGTCTTCGGCTGCTTATCTTCTGGATTCAAAATGGCTTTTCTCAGGATGGGCGGAGACCATTGTATCAAACCCGACTTTATTAACTATTTCAGATTATGTGAATATGTGGGGGCTGACACTGGTGGGTGCTTCATTATTGTTAGGGTTATTTAGTCGATATACAGCATTGATCGGAATGGGATTTGTTATTCTATACTATTTATTTGCGCCTCCCTTTCTGGGTTTGGAATATTCTAAACCGGGAGAAGGGAGTTATATAATCGTGAATAAAAATCTGATTGAAGCGTGTGCACTGTGGGTAATTTATTCAATCCCCACAAGTCATGTTATCGGTTTGGATCGATTTTTATCCAATCCAAAGTCAAATTAATGGAGAGTTTTCATGAGTGAAAATACAAAAAAAGAAAACGGAAAAAGTATGAATCGCCGCGACATACTAAAAGGTCTGGCGACAGTACCGGTGCTTGGTCTGTTCCTGGTTAATCTCTGGCGCAAGATAAGCAGGGACAAATTGATAAAATCAAATCTTTTATCTGATCTTATTCAAGAGAAATCAGCTCCAACCGTGATCCGCGATCTGACTAATAGCCGCCATCTAAATCTGGGGATAATCGGATATGGCGGCCGAGGGTCGCATCTGATTCGCGGTGCCGGTTTTGCCACCAAAGAGTGGACCGATACTGTATCAGAAAATGCCCGTAAGAACAAACTAGATAAACAGTTTGAAACATTCATGACACAAGAAGATCTGAATGTTTCACTGGTGGGGGTCTGCGATCTATTTGACGTCCGGGCCGAGCAATGCATTGATGCATCGAAAAATGATGTTCGACCGGGTGGAAAACCAAAGGAAACGGCGAAGCGATACAAGCGTTATACGGATCTATTGGCCAATAAAGATATTGATGCTGTGATTGTTGCCACGCCGGACCATTGGCATTCTCGTATTACTATCGATGCCGCCAAAGAAGGGAAGAACGTTTACTGCGAAAAAGGGCTCACCCGTACATTTGATGAAGCGATTGAAGTTTACGATGTTGTAAAGAAAACTGGAATCACCTTCCAGCTCGGGCACCAGAATCGGCAGGTAGAAGCCAATGAAAAGGCAAAACAAATCATTGAACAGGGCTTGTTAGGCAAAATAAATCTAGTTGAGTTAGCTACAAACCGTAATTCTCCCTGGGGCGCCTGGGTTTGGGGTATTCATCCGGAAGGCAATGCTCAAACGATTGATTGGGATACGTTCCAGGAGCCGGTAGATGTAAAAAATAGAATTCCCTTTGGTGAAGAAGCATTGAAACGATTTTTCCGTTGGCGCTGCTGGTTCGATTATGGTACCGGTCTTTCGGGTGATCTCTTATCTCATGATTTTGATGCCATAAATCAAATTATGGACCTGGGTATTCCAAAATATGCATCCTCATCAGGAGGAATTTATTATTACAAAGATGGACGAGACGTCCCGGATGTCTGGAATGCAACGTTTGAATATCCAGATAAAGATCTGACGATTCTTTATAGCGCAACACTTTCGAGTAATGATCCTCGTGGCAATAGAATAATGGGCCACGACGCCACCATGCAGATGGGTGGTCAAAGTGGTGGCGGATCAGTTCACGGTTTTATTGTCACGGCAGATTCTGAGTCTACTCAATACAAGGACCGTATTCAAGATGGGATTATTAATACAAAATATCCTATATATACCTATTCACCTGGCTCAAAGCAAATCGATGGTGTCACATCTGCTACTTCTAAATACTTTGCGAACAAAGGTCTTCTTTATACATATCGCGAAGGTAAGCGAGTTGACCCTACCCATCTTCATGTTAAGGATTTGCTCGATTCAATCCGAAGCGGTGGTCAGCCAAAATGTAATATCGAAGTAGCACTCCATGAAGCGGTTGCCTGTCACATGGCTACCGAATCTTATCTGCAGGGAAAGCAAATGGAGTGGGATGAGGATACACATACAATTAAGCCTGTAGATAAGTCCAAAGCGTAATCTTATGTCAAATAAATCTCAGTTTGGAATAATGATGTTTTTCCAGTATGCCATTTGGGGCTCTTGGACGACAGCATTGGGAGCACATCTGGATAAACTTGGGTTTGAAGGAAGTGAAATAGCTGCCATTTATGGATGTTTGTGGCTGGGATGTATCATTGCCCCGTTTGTGGGGGGACAGATAGCAGATCGCATATTGCCTACACAGCTTTTTTTAGGCATGGCTCATATTATTGGTGCGTTCTTCCTGTTTTTGACTTCAGCCAATCAAGAGTTTAGCTCAATGTGGACATGGATGTTCATTTACTCTCTTTTTTATGCCCCGACACTTGCTCTCACTAATTCAATATGCTTTAGAAATCTCGACAATCCAGAGGAAGACTTTGGTAAAATCCGAATGTGGGGTACTGTCGGTTGGATTGCTGTTGGCTGGATGGTAACATTTATGCGCAGCACCTGGCAAACTCAAAATTGGGAAGGTGGAAGTGATCTTCTCGTATTTGCAGGAGTTACATCATTGATCATGGGCCTGTTTTGTTTTACGCTTCCTAATACACCTCCAATTGCAAGCAAAAAGAAACCATTGGCTTTTCTAGAGGCTTTATCACTCCTGAAAGATCGAAATTTTTTAATTTTCATGCTCGCCTCATTTGTCGTTACAACAGAATTGCAGTTCTATTACATCCCCACTAGCCCATTTCTTGAGGATATGGGAGCTAAGACAGAATGGCTAACAGGGATAAAAACCGTCGCCCAAATTGCAGAAGTATTCGTTCTCTTGTTCTTACTTCATGTATCGATTAAAAAATTTGGTGTAAGAATAACCATGGTTATCGGAATCATGGCTTGGCCCATAAGATATTTTCTATTTATGGTACCCAACCTTCCTGTGATAATTTCATCCCTGACCCTCCACGGATTTGGTTACGCCTTTTTCTTCGTAACCTCTCAGATCTATGTGAATATGAAAGCGAAGGATGATATGCGTGCATCAGCCCAGGCCATGCTCACCTTTTTCACCTTGGGTGTAGGCAATTATCTAGGGACATTATTTACGGGATATATTTGGGATACATTCAAAACAGCTGAGGGGGCTACAATCTGGTGGAAGTTTTTTCTCGTCCCTGGATTATTATGTACCGTTATGGCTATTATTTTCCTTCTTTTCTTCAAAGATGATACAAAGACATCTGAAGCTGAATTAAAAACGATATAGAGGAAAAATGTCACAAAAAAGGTTAGGGATTGGATTTATTGGCGGCGGATTTATCACCCGCTTTCATATTAAATCACTCATTGCTGTACGGGATGTGGATGTTATTGGCGTAATGTCACGGACAAAAGCTTCTGCTGAGGAATCAGCAGCGCTGGCACGTACAGTTGGCGTCGGCACCCATGCTAAGGCATACGATACAATCACCCAAATGGTCGCTGATCCCAATATTGATGCCCTGTGGGTCTGTTCTCCCAATTTTGCACGGGTTGAGACATTTGAAGAAATCGCCAACGCTATTTCTACAGGCAAGGGTGAACTAATCGGTGTTACTTGTGAAAAACCTCTGGGCCGCAATGTTGCTGAAGCTGAAAAAATATTGGAGTTAACCCGGAGTGTCGGACTCCTGGACGGGTATTTGGAAAATCAGGTTTTCTCCCCTTCCATTACAAAAGGAAAAGAGATTATCTGGGCCCGAGGAGCCGCAGTGACAGGCAGGCCTTATTTGGCTCGCGCAGCAGAGGAACATAGTGGTCCCCACATGCCATGGTTCTGGGAAGGATCCCTTCAGGGCGGAGGTGTGCTCAATGACATGATGTGTCACTCCGTAGAAGAAGCACGGTTTATGCTCACAGAACCTGGCCAACCCCGGGATTCATTGACACCCATTAGCGTCAATGCCCACACCGATTGCCTGAAATGGCAGCGACCGGAATATGCAAAGATCCTATCCGACAACAGTGGCGGGAAAACTGATTATCTAACACGGCCTTCAGAAGATTTTGCCCGATCACTCATTGAATATCTAGATGAGGACAGCAATAAACTCATCGTTGAAACAACCACGTCGTGGTGTTTTGTAGGGGAAGGTCTCCGCTTGAGCATGGAACTTCTTGGACCGGAATATTCCATGTTTATCAATACACTTGATCCAGACCTCAAACTGTTTTTCAGTCGTAAAGTACTCGGCTCAGAAGGTGAAGATTTGGTAGAAAAACAAAATGCGGAATCAGGTGGTATGCCTGTTGTCAGTAATGAGATGGAAGTGTACGGCTATACTGCAGAAAACCGCCACATGGTTGAATCCTTTTTAGAGGGGAAACGTCCCGAAGAAAACTTTGATGATGGCCTGGATGTTACACGGTTGCTTATGGCAGCTTATATGAGTGCTGAACAGGGTAAAACTATCCAGCTGCCCAATCCTGATATTGATAAATTTATCCCTGCTGTTTCCCGCGGTGAATGGAACCCAAAGAGCTAATAAAATTAATAAAATCAGTTTTCTTATATTTTTTTTCATGATTGCTAATTGTTCTTCACAATCCAATGATTGGACCAATCTTTTTGATGGTGAACAAGTGATAGGATTGCGCGGTTATAAAATGGACAGTTTCCCCTGGGAAGCCTGGACGATTGAAGATGGAAGTTTAAAAACTATTCCCGGTGGTAAGGGCGTGGATATCATCTCAACGGAGATCTATAAAGATTTTGAACTGGAGCTTGAATGGAAAGTACTATCTGGAGGCAATAGTGGAATATTTTATTTTGCAACTGAAGAACTCTATAGTATCTGGCAATCGGCTCCAGAGATGCAGGTCTTGGATAATATTGGACATAGTGATGGAAGAAGGCCCGAGACTTCGGCCGGGGCTCTTTATGATCTTATTGCCTCTTCAGAAGATGTTGTTAAACCCCTTGGTGAATATAACCAGGTTAAAATTAAATCTTTAAATAACCAGATTGAACATTGGTTAAACGGGGTAAAGATACTTGAATATGAATATGGCAGTGAGGCTCTGAAAAAACTCATTGGTAAAAGCAAATTCAGAGATATGCCTTATTTTGCAAAAGCATGGTCTGGCCGCATTGGATTGCAGGGTGATCATGGTGAAGTGTGGTACCGAAATATTCGCATCCGAAGGCTTTAATATGAAGCGCAGGGATTTTCTAAAATTCAGTGCTTCCATAACCGGGGGATTGGCCGTAACAGGACTCCGCGGATCTTTGCTCTCGAATATAAAAAAGCCTGTGACTTTTAAAATATCTCTGGCAGAGTGGTCTCTGCACCGCGCGTTGAAAAGCAAAGAAATTGACCATTTAGATTTCTACTCTATCGCGAAAAATGAATTTGACATTTCAGCCGTTGAATATGTAAACACCTTCTTTTTTGAAAAAGCCAACAATATCGCCTATCTCAAGGAAATGAAAATGCGGGCAGACGATCTTGGAATAGAAAGTTTATTGATCATGTGTGATAATGAAGGTAGTCTGGGTGACCCTGACCCAGCTGCCCGCACAAAAGCCGTGGAAAACCACTATAAATGGGCAGAAGCAGCAAAATTTTTGGGATGTCATTCAATACGAGTCAATGCCTATCTTACAGAATCATTACACGGAACGTTGCCCGCAGACTATAGCAAAACAGGTTCGTATGAAAATCAGATCAATTTAGTGGCCGATGGACTGCGCCGTTTAACCGAATATGGGGATACCCTCGGGATTAACACGATTGTCGAGAATCATGGAGGTCTTTCGTCCAACGGTAAATGGCTTTCGGCAGTGATGGAAAAAGTAGATCATCCTCGTGTTGGCACACTACCTGATTTTGGTAATTTTCGGCTTGAAGGTGACGAATGGTACGACCGGTATCAGGGAGTCCGAGAGCTCATGCCCTACGCCAAAGCTGTAAGCGCGAAGAGTCATGAATTTGATTCCGATGGGAATGAAATTAATACAGATTATTATAAAATGATTAAAATCGTCTTAGATGCCGGTTATAATAGCTATGTTGGAATTGAATATGAAGGAACTGCTCATAGCGAGATGGAGGGCATCCGCCTGACACTTGAATTACTGAAAAAAGTGAGAGCATCTATTGGCTGATTATTACCAGTAATGAGTTGTTCCAGGAATGATTGCTTATGACAGTTTTGGATAGACTATCTTTTAAGTCCATTCAATTAAAAGCCCGTTTTTTCTTGGGCTTTTTGTTCTTATGGATGGGATGCAGTTTACCTTTGAAATTATATACTTTTTCTGGGCAAACCATGGGTACGACGTATTCTGTAAAAATCGTTACTGATAATTCAGTGATAGATCGTGGGAAGATTCAAAAAGGTATTGATTCTGTTTTAACATTGGTGAATCAGCATTTATCAATCTGGGACCCAAATAGTGAGATCTCACAGTTCAATCAAAATCGGCAAAAAGCATTGATAGAAGTTTCACCGCATCTGAGAAAAGTTATTTCCAAAAGTTTGGAAATTTCTAAAGCTACGAAGGGTGCTTTTGATATCACTGTATTTGACCTCATGAGTTTATGGGGTTTTGGTCCTAATCCGAAAGAGGGATTACCCACCGATGCTCAAATTGAAGAATTAAAAAATAGGACGGGGTATCAAAATATCATCTTAGAGCCAAAAGGCGTAAGAAAATTAAATCCTGATTTAAAACTGGACGTGAATGCGATTGCAAAAGGGTACGGTGTGGACCTGGTTTTTGAATGGATTCATGACAAAGGCTTTGAAAGTGTTTTTGTTGAGATTGGCGGAGAAGTTCGCAGTGTTGGAAAAAACCAGGACGGCCAGGACTGGCGGGTTGGTATTCTTGATCCTAAAATTTCATCATATCCCGGAGAAGAATTGTCTGCAATTGTAAATCTTAATGGGAAAGCCATAGCAACATCGGGGAATTATCAAAATTTCATTGAAGTAGATGGTAAATTATTGGGTCACACGATTGATCCAAGAACAGGTTCCCCTGTTGAAACGGATGTACTGTCCGTTTCAGTAGTTACACATTCCTGCATGGAAGCGGATGCTTGGGCTACCGCTCTCATGGTTTTGAATTTTGAAGAAGGGAGTAAATTGGTGTCTGATAGAACAGATTTAGATGTACTCTGGATTGTTGAAACTGAGGATGGACAAAGAGAAATTGAAAAGACTAAGGGATTCATCATAGAAAACCCCAAATATTAAAATCAATGGTCACTATTGTGTTTATAAAAGATGCCTACAATATTGTTCAACGGGGTTTTTTATAGACATTTAGGCTTTGTCGGGTTTAATATTGTATTAATGAAGCGCTTCCAACCGCTATATTTTCACCCTAATTTCTAACCTCCAATACGATTAAGGGCGGGTACCTGGGCTATCAATTAATATCAAATGAGCAAGAAAAAGACATAACCATGAGCAGTAAAACCAGTCCTTTATCCTATGGTGCATTTGTAACTAAAAATGCCATCATCTTCAAGATCCACGCACCGCGATCGATCAGGGCCCATTTGGTCATTTTCAATTTACCGGAAGATGAAACCGGTGTAGAGTATGAAATGACAAAACAAGATAACGGTGATTTTACGACTGAATTAGTTGATGCCGGTGTTGGAACGATATACGGCTTTCGCCTGGAAGGACCGTTGAATAATCCCGACCTGATAATTGCTGATCCGTATTCCAAAGCAGCCATCACCCAAAATTCCATGCGTCATGTAGCTAAATCATTGGTTGTAGATGACATCTATGATTGGAGAGATGATAACTGGATCCAGATCGATCCCCGTGATCTGGTCATTTATGAAATGCATGTCCGGGATATGACAACTCACCCTACATCTACAGCAAACCAAAAAGGAACATATGCCGGACTGGCTGAAGCGGGACAAAATGGAGGTATTGAGCATATCAAGGCCATGGGTGTTAACGCTGTTCAGATTTTGCCCATTCAAGATTTTGCCAATTTTGAAGAACCATTCAAGAATAACAAAACACCTTTATCTAATGACTCGAATACATATGAACGCAATCATTGGGGCTATATGACTACTTTCTTTTTTGCACCGGAATCATACTATGCCAGTGATGGAACAGATACTCCCGGGAACTGGAACGGTAAAGATGGTAGGGCAGTGAATGAAATCAAGGACATGGTTAAAGCATTTCACGAGGCGGGAATCGCTGTGATTATGGATGTGGTATATAACCATGTGTCCAATTATGATTGGCAGCCGTTGAAATATATCGACCGAGAGATGTATTTCAGACTCGAAAAAGATGGAGACTACATAACTCATAGCGGCTGTGGAAATGATACTCGTTCGGAACATCCCAAAATGCGGCAGTTGATATTGGAAAGTATTAAATACTGGATGACGGAATATCACATAGATGGATTTCGGTTTGATCTCGGAAACCTGATTGACGCTGAAACAAGACAGCTTATAATTGATGAATTAAAATCCATCAATCCTCATGTCATCCTCTTGGCCGAACCGTGGGGAAATGGGTATGATCCCGGTGGCTTTTCAGATATGGGTTGGGCAACATTCAATGACCAGTTCAGAGATGGACTAAAAGGCGGTGTTTCTGATGTTGAAGAAAAAGGATTTCTTTTTGGTCAGTATCGTGATCAAAAATTTTTACAATGCTTGGTGATGGGTTCACTACGCGAGTATGACGGACAGTATATAAAATCTGCTCATAGCGTGAATTATCTTGAATGTCATGATGACTATACATTCGGAGATAGACTGCGAATCGCCGGTGGGTTTGTAGATAAAGATGAAAAAAATAATAATACTGAAAAAAATGCACTTGTTAAGGATAAGCTTTTGGCAATGAATAAGCTTGGTGCATTATTTCTATTTACCAGCCAAGGGATAACATTTATACATGAGGGTCAAGAATGGGCGCGTAGTAAGGTGGTTGCAGAAACGACTGTGCCTGACGAACACGTTGGTAAAATTGATCATAACTCATACGAAAAAGACAATGAAACCAA
>Ga0208894_1000288_pt1 | contig 41186 bp, 37 predicted proteins | sample ETNtaG_12_FD_185752 | JGI IMG/M metagenome (GOLD analysis project Ga0208894, IMG submission 185752) | Marine microbial and viral communities from oxygen minimum zone, Eastern Pacific Ocean - ETNP201306SV49 (SPAdes) (version 2) | ecosystem: Environmental > Aquatic > Marine > Oceanic ...
TTCAATATTCCAAGTCATGATATCTAAATCATTATCTGTCCCAAAGTATAACTCATCTAAATCTTGAGATAACGGAAAAGCTATAAAAGCAAATAATATTAAAATGTTTTTCATAGTTAAATATATCAATTATTTTTTAGAAAACTATTTATAGAAATTTAAGAAGTGAAAAAATTAGATAAATTTATTTAAAAGATTAATTAAATCTACAACTCTATTTGAATATCCCCATTCATTATCATACCAGTTTAATACTCTTAAATATTTACCATTAATTATATTTGTACCAGATGGATCATAAATTGATGATTTTGAATTACCTATAATATCTGTTGATACAATTGGATATTTAGAATATTCTAAAATATTTTTTAATCTGTCTGTTTTAGAAGCAGACTCAACAACACTATTAAATTCATCTACAGTGGTATCTTTTTCAAGCTCAACAAATAAATCTACTGCAGAACCATCAGACACTGGAACTCTAGATGCGATTCCATCTAATTTTCCATTTAATTCTGGTAATACTTTTCCAACAGCCCTCGCAGCCCCAGTTGATGTAGGTATAATATTTTCTGCAGCTGCCCTAGAACGTCTCAAATCTTTATGTGAAACATCTGCTAGCCTCTGATCATTAGTATATGCATGAATTGTATTAATCACACCTTTTACTATACCAAAATTCTCATAAATAATCTTTGCCATTGGTGCTAAACAGTTTGTTGTGCAACTTGCATTAGAAATTATACTATGATCTGAATTAATATCTTGCTCATTAACACCAAGAACTACTGTATAATCTATTTCATCTTTTGCAGGAACAGTCAATATTACTTTCTTTGCTCCAGCATTAAGATGCATATTTATTTGTTCTTTACTTCTAAATATTCCAGTTGCTTCAATCACGATATCAACATTACTTTTACCCCAAGGTAGTTTATTTGGATTAGGTTCACTTATTATCTGTACTTCTTGATTAGGAGTAAATAATGTTTTATTCTTAATTTTGACATCACCATCAAAATTACCCATCACCGTGTCATACTTTAACAAATATGCAATACTTTCAACATCACTCAAATCATTAATAGCAACAATTTTATGATTCGTTCTTGATGTAATGATTCTATAAATAGACCTTCCAATTCTTCCAAAACCGTTTATAGCAATATTCATTATTTTAAACCCTCATATAATGAAATAACATCTAAAACTCTACTTGCATGATTATAACCATTATCATACCAGGCTAATGTTTTAATCATATTATTACCAACCTTTAAAGTTCCTAATCTATCAAACACTAAAGATTCTTTCATTCCTATAACATCCGAAGAAACTATTGGATCTGATATTACTTTAATAAAACTCGGAAACTTCAATGCTAATTTATCTATAGCCAAATTGACTTGCTCTTCATTTTCAAAATCATTTTTAAAAACTGTTGTCATATCTAATAGCGATCCAAATTGAACAGGGACATTCAGTGCAGTAGAGAAAATTTTATTTTTAAATTCTGGTAATATTTTTTCTATCCATCTTGAAGAGAAATTGTAATTTGGAATTATATTCTTTGCAGCAGAACGACTCCTTTTCAAATCAGTGTTTGCAATATCTAAAAGTGGTTGATCACTAGTATAAGAATGAATTGTTGTAAGTGAACAGCATTCGATTTCACTAAATTCATTTAATGCTTTTAACATTAAACCAAAAGCATTTGTTGTTGAAGAACCAGCTGAAATAATTTTATCATTTTCATTAATATCTAATTCATTCAAACCAGGTATTATCAAATTATCTAGCTCATTATTTGGTAAAGATGCTAAGATTACTCTATTAGCACCAGACTCAATATGCTTATCTAGAACTAACTTATCAAGAAACTTACCAGTTGCATCTATAACCCAATCAACATCATAGTCACCCCAATTTACATCTCCTGGAGAGATACCATTTACAAATTTTGTTTTTTCGCCATTATAAACAAAAGATTCGTCTTCAATGCTAACACCAATTTTTTTATTTCTAAGATTATTATTTAGTAAATAATTCAAAGAATTAATATCACCAATATCACTTATAACTTTAACTTGAAATAGATTAGAATTTAGAGTGTTTTCATAAAGGTATCTGCCTATATGACCAAAACCCATTATTCCTATATTAATCTTATCTGACATAGATTATAATCTAATTATATATATATATATGAAAGGAGTATTATTAATTGCCATTAATGATAATAGGATAACAATCAAACAATACAATTCTTCCATCTTCCCATTCTTGAGTGCATAATTCTAATGGTTCAATAATGCCATTATTATTTATATCAAGAATCATATTTATACTACCATTGCTATTTTCTATAAAGGCATCTAAAATATTAATATCTTCCTCAAAATAACACTGTTCATTTATTGGTAGAAAACCAGTTTCACAATCTTGACTAATAACCAATGAAAACATAAAAATTAATATAAAATAAATTCTATTCATATAATTTAAGGTAACCCACCTACTAAAATATTAATCATCACAACAACATCTAGTACATTAACGTAACCATCCTCATTAACATCTGCTATTACATTATAATCATTTAATAGAATAATATTAATCATCAATACTATATCTTGAACATTTAAAATACTATCTTGATTAATATCTCCCAGAATATCTAAATCATTTATTGATATAGTAAAATCTACTTCACTACTTTGAATATCATTATAATTTGAGGTAGCAATAAGAACATTATTATATTCAGCATTTAGATCTAAATCATAAGAATTATTGTTAGAATATAAAGAAATTATATCTAACATATTATCTTGATTTATTTCAATATGAGATAATTGGATATCATTTGAATAATCTGTAGAAACCATTAAATCTATATTTTCTGATGGTAACTCAATAAATAAACTTGCTCCTTTATTTGTTGATAAAGTAAAAGTATTCTCAAAATCAGATGAAGTTGAACCTGAACAATAATTTGATGATTCACTAAAAAAATTATCAGGGATACTTCTTTCACCAGTAAAATATCTCCAGGTTGCATAATCAACATATGCATCAGATAAAGATTTACTATCATTTGTTACATATTCAATAGCATCATTGTAAATAGGGAAAAGTGAAACGGGATTTCCACTTGCATATTCAGTCCCATAGTCTTCCCAAAAATATCTAACTATAGATGAATCACCTAATGATTCAACTAAAAATTTTTGCCATAAAGCACTTCTATATGGATAGATTTCAGCTGGATAATCTATCCCATATTCTGGATATGTTAAAGGTGTTACAACATCACAATTCCCAAGCATTGTTTGTAAATGAAAGCTACTAGGATAAATCACATTTTCCATATAAGTAGCTGATTGCTCAAAAAACCAACCATTATGCATATAATTTCCAGGTTCACCTGAAACAGAATAACCATATCTTAATTGAATTGAATGATGAAGTTCATGAGCAACAACATGATAGTTCCAAGATGGTAAACTTTGGTAACTATTTGATAAAGTTGAAATTTTCATATAGCTTGTATATCCCCCTAAATAAGGAGCAACAGGATATGGGTTATCAGGAACTACCATTCCAGGGCCTTCATTTGATATATATATATCATATTTAGAATTTCCACCAAAATGAATACAATGATCAGGAGATTCTATATCAGTTATTAATTCATCACAATCAGGAGGAATGTTTTCCCAACCATATTCTAAATATTTTATTAGTGCAGCTTCTGCATGATCAATAATTGATTGTGCATATCCATAGTTAGACTGCAAACTAATACACTCTCCATTAATTAATTGGCATTCAGTTTCAGATACTGTGAAATGAATTACAAAATTTTCACTTTCAATAATTTCGGGCTCGATAAAATCATTTCTAGCTATATCTCTTATATTATTATCAACAATGCATAATGTGTGATTTGATTCAGATAAAAGAAAACTAAAAGATATAGAAACTAGTAGTATAAATTTTCGATTAATAAATTTCATAATTAAATATACAAAACAAAGAAGACTCTATAAAAGAGGCATTTAAATAAATTATTTTTTCTTATTAAGAGAGATTCTTTTGTTTATGTCTAACTCCATTTTTCTAATTCTTAAATTTAGTGGAGTAATTTCAATCAATTCATCTTCTGCTATAAATTCAATACATTTATCTAATGACATTACTTGCGGTGGACGCAAAACAACTGTATTATCTTTACTTGCAGATCTCATATTTGTTAATTTTTTCTCTCTAACAATATTAACATCTAAATCCCCAGGTTTGTTTCTTTCTCCAACAACCATTCCTTTATATACTTCTACACCAATATCTACAAATAATTCTCCCCTATCTACCATAGCTAAAGAAGCATAAGGAGTTACTTTTCCTGGTCTATCAGCTACTATAACTCCAGAATTTCTTTGGGGAATATTACCAAACCATGGAGCATAAGAATCAAACAAAGTATTCAAAATCCCAGAACCTTTAGTATTTGTTAAAAATTGATTCCTAAATCCAATCATACCTCTTGAAGGAACCTTAAATTCTAAAGCTGTTCTTCCAAAACCATTATTATATAAATTAACCATTCTACCTTTTCTAGCTGATAGTTTTTCAGTTATAATTCCAACATGTTCTTCTTCAAGATCTAAAAAAACTGACTCTACAGGTTCTAGCGTAACTCCATTTTCTTCTTTAGTAATTACACGTGGTTTAGATGCCATAAATTCATATCCTTCTCTTCTCATTGTTTCAATAAGAATTGCCATCTGAAGTTCTCCACGTCCACAAACTTCAAATATATCTGTTTCACTTGTTTTATTTACTTTTAATGATACATTACTTAGAGTCTCTCGAAACAATCTCTCGCTTATATTCCGGGATGTTAAAAACTTTCCTTCTTTACCTGCAAAAGGACTATTGTTTACATGAAAAAACATAGAAACTGTAGGTTCATCTATTAATATTCTAGGCAGAGGCTTAGGATCTTCATTATCAGATATAGTATCACCGATTTTAATATCTTCAATACCTGCTACAGCAATTATATCTCCTGATTCCAACTCATCTACTTTAACCTTTTTTAATCCACTAAATGTATAACAAGCAGATAATTTCTGATCATATTTAATTTCATCTTTGCCACACAAACTATATCGATTATTTTTTTTAATCATTCCATTATTTAATCTACCAATAGCTATTTGACCTACATATGAATCATAATCAACATTTGTGATAAGAAATTGAGTATGTAAATCATCTTCAACTTCAGGCCCAGGAAATGTATCTATTATCAATTCAAATAGAGGCGTCAAATCTTTAGAATTATCAGTTAATTCCTTATGCGAAACTCCATCTTTTGCATTTGTATAAATTATTGGGAATTCAATTTGTTCATCATTTGCATCTAAATCAATAAATAAATCATATACTTCATTAACGACTTCATCAATACGAGCATCAGAACGATCTATTTTATTAATAACAAGTATAATAGGAAGATTTTTATTTAAAGCTTTCTGCAATACAAATCTTGTTTGAGGTAGCGGACCCTCGCTAGAATCAACTAGCAATAAAACACCATCAACTAGATTTAAGCTTCTTTCAACTTCACCTCCAAAATCAGCATGACCTGGTGTATCTACAATATTAATTTTTATATCATTATAAAATATAGAAGTGTTTTTTGCAGTTATAGTAATACCACGTTCTTTTTCAAGATCCATAGAATCCATGACTCTATCTGAAACAGTTTCATGAACTTCAAATGTTCCACTTTGCTTTAAAAGCTCATCAACTAAAGTAGTTTTACCGTGATCAACATGCGCAATGATTGCAATGTTTCTAAATTTGTTCTTTATCATCTAATCTAATCTACCATAAATAAACTCTATAAAAGATGCTATTCTAATTATTATTTTCTAAAATTTTATAAATAGCAGCTTCAGTTGAATCCTTATAATATTCTTTCCCAATATTTTTAACAAAGCCAACATTTTTAATGATTTGTTTTATATTTTTATTTGCACTAGATACAAAAACTAAAATATCCTTTGATTTTGCACTTTTTATAAGATCTTCTAATAAAAATATACCAGATAGATCAACCATTGTTACAAAACTCATATCGACAATTAATATTTTATGATTTTGAGCATTATTGTAAATATTTATCAAAGACTCTTTTGAACCAAAAAACAGTGGTCCTCCTGGTTGTAAAATACTAATTGATAACTTATTTAAATCTTTTTTTTGCTGCTCATTTAAATCAAGGTCTAAGTTTGAATGTTGAATAATTTTATGTTTATAATTTGATTTGAATATTAATTCATTTAATGACCTAATAATAGCTATGATAATACCTATAACAACTGCAATCATCAGATCTTCATAAACTGTCACAAATAGAACAATTATAAATATAAATAAATCTATAGTAGGAATTTTTCTAAGTATTGTCAGAATACGATAATCTAAAATATCAATTCCTACTTTAAATAAAATAGCAGCTAAACATGCGGTTGGAATAGTGGCAACTAAAAACCCTAATCCTAATAATATAGCTAATAATGTTAGACCATGAACAATAGAAGCTAAAGGTGTTTTACCACCAAATTTAATATTTGCAACAGTTCTCATAGTCGCTGTTGCAGTTGTTACGCCACCAACAAGCCCTGCAGCCATATTTGCCATTCCCTGCCCAAAAGTTTCGCGATCACTATTATGTCTTGTAGCTGTCATATTATCTGCAACAACACAACTTAATAAACTATCTAATACTGCTAAACCAGCTAAAGCTAAAGCAGGAATGATAAATTCACTTAATCTAGATAAATCTGGAAAATAAAATGAAAAAACTTGAGTTTCTGATGCATTACTCATTTTATCTCCGATATAAGGAATATCTAAATTCATAAAATAAGCAATACTGGTACCTGTGATTAATGCTAATAAAGGTGATGGAATATTTTCAATCAATTCAAATTTATTTTCAAAAAATTCCCATAAAAACAATATCAATAAACATGGAATAGCAACATATAATGCTTCAATATTAATATTTTGAATTGTATATCCAAAATTTCTAAATACATCATGTATATTTTTTTCTGCCTCTAAACCTAAGAATGAATTAATTTGGGTAAGAATCACAATAACACCAATTCCACACATAAAACCTGCTACAACAGAATAAGGAATATAATGAATAAATCGTGAAATTCTCATTATGGAAATTCCAACTAAAAATAGCCCACTTAAAAAAATGATAGAAAATGCAGCAACTAAATCTGGTTCATTTGTAGTTCCAATAACAAAAGCCCCCATAAAAGCAGCTATTTGAGCAGCTTTAGGTGCAGTAGGTCCACTCACTCCATACATACATCCACCAAACAGACCACCAATTATCCCTCCAGCTATAGCACCCCAGATACCAGCAACTGGTCCTAGCTGTGATATTTCTCCAAAGGCAAGAGCCAAAGGCAATGCTATAACTCCAACAGTTATACCTGCCAAAATATCATTTTTCACATTAGCATTAAGTACTTTTATATTTTTCCATGGATTTATTTCTTTAGCTGTACTTTTTATAAACCCAAACATAGAATTAAATAGATTTAAAAAAATATTATTAGTGGATTGCTTCATGCTATAATTTATAAAATAAAAAAGCCTCAATAAAAGAGGCTTTAAAATTAAAATCTATAAATAAAATAATATTTACAACTTTATATATAACTTTTAAGACTTATTAATAGTAAAGAAAATGTATTTACAATTGACTCATATTCTATTTTCAACACTTTCCTTTTATAATAGATTGATTCTTTATGAAATTTATTTCTAAAACCTTTACGTTTTATTCTTTTAAAATCAATTTCAAATTTAGTCCAATTTTTATAAGCTTCATTTGCTTTATTTTGTAATGAATCAATTTTTTGTTGGTATGTTTTTTTAATTTTTATAGGAGTTTTAGGTAAAAAAAAGTTTAATTTATTTTTTATAGTAGCAAATTGCGCATTCAAAATTTTATAATCAGAAACTGTCCTTATATCTTTTGTAAGTTTGAAAAATGATAGAGATTTAATCATCCACTTGCTAGGATCAAAATCATACCATCTAATACCATTTCGATAATCATTCTGAAACTTATGATGAAAATTATGAAAACCTTCACCAAATGTTAAATATGCAACCCACCATGAGTCTCTTGCGGAAGTATTAGAATCAAATGGACGTTTACCAGCATAATGACAAAGTGAATTAATAAAAAAAGTAAAATGATGTACTAAAGTTAATCTAAGAAAACCGCCCCATAATAAACCTCCTAAAGGACGACCATAATAAAATCCAATCAATAAAGGTAAAATAAATGAAAGACCAATTGCGATTGGCCAATAATATCTATATTGAAATTTAACAATGGAATTATTTTTTAAATCATTAACTCCTTTTACAATTTGAGGCTTATCTTCAATTATCCAACCTATATGTGCATGAAAAAAACCTTCTTTAATACTATAGGGGTCATCTTTTGTATCTAATTTCTTATGATGTAATCGATGATCAGAACACCATTTAATAATATTATTTTGGAGAGCTGCTGAACCACAAAGCATAGCTATAAACTGTATTAAAGGATGTGCTTTAAAACTTTTATGGGCAAATAATCTATGATAACCAAAAGTTATTCCCATACCTGATAATAACCAACCTACAACCATTAATGCAGGCTCTTGCCAAACCATGCCATAACAGTAAACATAAAGGCTTGTTCCAATAATTCCAATAAGTGGAATAATTGATAATGATATTACCATAAACCAACTGTACTTTTTCATAAATGTAATCTACAAATATAAAATATAAAATTATAATACATTAACTAAGAAAACAATCCACCAAACTACTAATACAAGCATTCCGAATGTAAAAACTTTGGCTCTATTTGGAACATAATTAGAATTTAATCTGATATAACAATGTAAATATCTAGATACCACAAATATCCAAGCAAATATAATATCTAATTGAGAAACTTTATCAAACGCTAATATAGTAGCTGTTAAAAAATAAAAGAAGATTGGTAATTCAAATTGATTCTTAAGTGTCTGCCTTGAAACAGTTACATGATTAGGGGCTTCACCTGTATATGTTTTAAAATAACTTAATTTTATAACTTTTTCTTTTGCTGCCTTCATATTATCAAAATAATTTTTAACATATAAAAATAATGTTAAAATCATCATAGCAATAGCTGGTAATAATATTAAATTTTTTTCCATTTCTTAATTACTCCATTCCTTAATTTAAAAAAACTATCTAAATAATAATTTAACAAGCTTTTCAAGTGCTTTTTCAACAATCTTTGGACGTCCCCACCAACCAATTTCATCTATAAAATTAAATCTATTTACAACTATACTTTTAACCCTACAAAAAGATCTTAATCCTTCTACTCCATGTTGTTTACCTATTCCACTTATTCCTTCCCCTCCATATGGAAGCGTTGGAATAATATAACTTGTCATAGCATCATTAACATTAACATTCCCAGTTTTCATCCTTCTAATTATTCTATTAATTCTTGTATTATTTTTACTAAAAATACTAGAAGAAAGACCATATCCTGTTTTGTGAATTTTTTCAATTAGCTCATCTTCAGTCTTAAATGGTCTAATTGACATTACTGGACCAAATGTTTCTTCATTTACTATTCTTGATGAATCAGGAGGATCTATTACAATAGTTGGTGCAATATATTTTTCTCCCCCATTATTAATACCTGAATAAATCTGACAAGAATCTTTTACTTCATCAATATGCTCATTAATTTTTTGTTTAGTCTCAGGTGTAATTATTGGTCCTAAATCATCATTAACATCATCTCCTGATTTAATATCCTTAATTCTAACAGATAACTTAGAAACAAACTCATCAACTATATCTTCTTCAACATAAATTTCTTCAGTAGAAATGCATGTTTGTCCAGCATTAAATAACCCCGCATATAATGCTGATTCTACAGATCTTTTTATTGAAGCATCTTTTAAAATAATCATAGGATCTTTACCACCTAATTCTAAAATACAGGGCTTTAAAGTTGAAGAACAAATTTTAGCAATTTGAAGTCCCACTTTTGTGCTTCCTGTAAAACTAATGACATCTGTAGAATTAGATTGAACTAATATTGAACCGATATCACCTAGACCATTTATAATTTGAAATGCATTTTTGTATTCTATGTTTTCATCCCATAATTTTTTTATAATTTTCATTGTAAGCGGAGTAAACTCTGATGGTTTTAAAACAATATTATTGCCTGCAAGCAACCCTTCAATCGTGCCTTTCATTGGAGTAGCGAGAGGATAATTCCATGGAGAAATAATACCAACAACTCCCATTGGTTCATATTGAACATAGGCTTTTTTATTTTTAAATAAAATACCAGGTTTTCTTTTACTTTTTTTCAAAGCTGATTTAGCAATTTTAGACATTGTTTTTGTGTGATCCAAAAATGATAGAAGCTCTGCAAAAACAACAAAATCTTTTTTCCCTGTTTCATCTTTTATTGTTTTTTTTATTAAATCACTATTTTTTAAAACAATTTTTCTAAACTTATTTATAATAGCACATCTTTTATTTAGTGATAAAGAAGACCATTCTTTATACTCCTGAGCTATATCAAGACATGTATTTACATCTTGTTGACTAGATATATTTACTTTTCCTACTTCCTTTAAAGTAGCTGGATTTAATATAGTAATTTGATTATTTTCTATAGTTACAGGCATAACTTAATTGATCTCCTATTTATAAACTAATTGCAGAGTAGTCAAGCAATTATTTTTATAAAAAATATTAAAACGCAAATCCAAATTTTAATAATTCAAATTGAAAAAAACCTGAATCTCCTCTATCCTTTTCTCCAAAATAATATTTACCTAAGTATAAACTAGTGCCCCAATACCATCCTTTTTCACTAAATATTCTCGTCCCAATTCCAAAGGAAATACCTCCTTTATTATAAGAGCCTTGATTATCTTCATCAAAACAATATCTTACACCCGCACCTATCCATCGTCCTATTCTATGTTTACCTAAAAAAAATCTATATTGTGCATCTAAGTAAGTTAAATATCTTTCTTCTCTCTCTCCTAAATCATTATTTCTTTGATATGTACGATAAGAAAAAGGGAATGTTATTTCAGCTACATCAGATAAACTAAAATTAGAAAAACTTCCAGATATACCATCATGCACAAACATTAAATATAAAGGACTTAATTCTATCCCAAATTTTTTATCTACTAATGGATTTATATAGACTTCTTCAAGTATTAAATCTGTTCTTTCTTTTATGACAACAGATAGAGAATCATTCGAAATATCTTGAGGAAAAATCATTGAGAGTAAAAGTAAAATTATAGGCATAATAAAATTTACAATAAAAAAAACCTCTATAAAAGAGGCTTCCTAATAAAAAAATCTATGATAACCTTAATGCTTAGCTTAAAATTATATTTACTAACTGTACTATATCTAGAATATTAACAATTCCATCTTCATTTAAATCACTACTTTCTTCATATTCGCTTGCTAAAATTAAACTTACTGTTTGAACTATATCTAAAACATTAATAATGCCATCATTATTAACATCTCCAGTAATTGTAAAATCATTTTCTTCAGCAAAATTGAATACAGCACTTTCTATTTCAATCATTGCATTATGGTTATTTGAATTTGTTAATAATACTACACCTAGATTATCTGAAAATGATATAAACATATCGGTAGAGCTCCCTATATCTCCTCCATTATGACCGAATAATGTTCTTCCATTTTGATTTTTATAATACCACATCAAACCTTGCATTGAATTTACTAATGGATAATGGATAATTTTAATTAGTTCAATTGTTTCTGATTCTAAAATTCTTACATCATTATAAATCCCATCATTCATATAAATACTCATAAATTTAGCTAAATTATTTGATGTTGTCCTAAGCTGACCTGATGGATAATCAGAGTAACCATAATGTTCATACTCTATTAAATTTCCTGGACTACTCCCCGTTCCATCTTCTCCACAAACTTCTTCATAATCCAAACAACAATCTTCATAATCAATACAAGCAAAATCACAAAAGCATGGATTACTTTCATCATAAATTCCACAACCAATTATATAACAAGAATCTCCAGCACCACCAGCTACTTGATATGGTGAAGCAACTTGATTAAGATTATTGATTTCTGATAAAAACCAAAAAGCATTATCCATTTCAAGTGGTTCAAAAATATTTTCATTACAATATTCATTAAATGATTGATTTGAGATCTTTTCAACTAGATATCCTATTAATGCTGCTCCAATATTGCTATAACTATAATTTGTGCCAGGCATTGAATTTGTAAAATTTGAATTACTCCCATAAAATTCTCCCCCAGGAGATAAATATTCCTCAAGGTAATATCCTAATTCTAATTCTGAATCTCCATCATAATATGACATGACACTCCAATTATCTTTTATTCCTGATACATGAGTTAAAAGCATTTTAAAAGTAATAGGAGCTAGTGGATAATCTGGATGATTAACATCAAATGGTAAATAATTATCAATATCATCATCAATGTCAAATAAACCATCTTCAAATAATTGTAATAAAGCTGTTGCTGTTATAGTCTTTGAAATAGATGATAAAATGAACATAGTATTTTCATCTACAAGGACATTATTCATAATATTTGCATAACCTAGTTGTTTCTCCCAAACAATATCATTGTTTTTTACAATTGAAATTGATAATCCAGGAATAAGATGAGTTTCCATAGTTGATTCAATAAATTCTAAAAGTTCATTCTCATCACGATAACTATTTAAATCTCTATAATTTTCACGTGAATTAAAATCATATCGTATTCTATTAATAACATGGCTATCAGGAGTTACTGATAACAAATTATTTAAAAATAATAATATAATTAGATATTTATTCATTATTTAATTAAATCAAATTTAGTATTTATTTTATCTATATCTCCAATTTGAATATCAATATAAACATCACTAAGCAAGCATCCGACTATAATAGTACATAAAACACCAATTATAATTCCTATTAAAATATTTTTAAAATCTAATTTCATCTTCATCTCCTTTTAGTTGTTTAAAATTATATTTATGGAAGAGCAGGTGATTCTTTCCCAAATGAAGGATCTCAAACACCAAATGTGCAAGGGGAAAAGAATGTTATTATTTTGATATATTTCATCTTTATAATCTACAAATTAATCTTATTTTGGTGCTTTATATACAAACCAATCATTACTTGTTATCTCATGCATATAATCTGATTTATCAATTAGAATTTTAGCAGTTGTTTCTTTTACTGCTGCAATTTCAACTCGTACTCCCTCTCCTTTTAAATGTGTAACAAGTTCAACATAATCAGAATCTCCTGACATTATAATTATTGTATCAACTTTAGAAGCTAATTGAGTAGCTTTAATTGTTAAAGGAATATCTGCAGATTTATGACAAGGAATTACAGAACCATAAAAATTCTCATGTAATCTATCTGCAAATTTTGATGATATAGATTTCCCCTCTCTAAAATATATCATTCTATTTAGACCTCTTCCATTCAAGAGCTTAGGGATTAAGGTATCAAAGTTAATCATAGCATTTTTATTTCTTGAAATATTATGAATACTTTTTTCAATATTATTACCATCACATAATATTGCAACAGATTGATTAATTAAAATTTGACTCATTATACTAATCCTTTAAATTTTAGTATAATCTACAAAATAAAAAAACCTTTATAAAAGAGACTTTCTAATTTAATACTGAGTTGAGAGTGTATAAATCTACAGTTCCCTACTCCCAAATCAAGATGGCTTAACTTAATAAGTTATCAACTAACTCTACTATAGTTCCAAATACTATCCAAACAGGAAAATGAACATAACTCACAATTCCTTTCCAGTGCATATTATTAGATAAATACCTATAATCCCATATTCTAATTCCTATTTTGCTCGCCGGATAACCTACTAAGATTTCAACCAACCATATCCATAGTGGATATGATAAATATCTTATAAAATCATTAGAGATAAAATACTGTACTAAATCAAAACCATAGGTTAATCCTAGCGAATATACTGGAAACATCCATAGTGATGTATGCCCCATTAAATTAAAATTTCTTTTTGAATATAAATCTGCAGTAGCAGTAAAAAGTATTTCAAAACAAAGTCCAAACATTCCCCAAAATAATAAATGATCTATTTCTATCATATTTTAATCTAATAACAAAAAAACCTCTATAAAAGAGGCTTTCTAATTTCTTGTTGAGACAGTAAAATCAGAACCTTCCCCCTCTGGATCACTACAGTATGTACACACATACAAATATATTTACTATGTTGATTCCATATATAAATATCTAAATTGTTAATTGTAATTGTCCATATTATTACTGTTTATCTAAATAATCTTATTAGGGAAGACCTCGTACACTATTTAAATAATTTACCACTATTTTTTCCGTTCCAATTGGAATAAGGATGGATTCAATCAGTAAATTAATGCCATTGTATAAGATGAAAAAATAAATAATAAAATTATAATTAAATATCTTATACTTTACCTTATTGGTTTAATTGTTCGCTTAGCAGGTGCTTTACTACTAATAGGATTTAGTAAACGTTTTGTTACTTTATTGACTTTTTTTGAATTTATATTTATATTTCTTTGACTTAATGCCCAAACTTTAACTGACTTAATAACATGCCCATCTATTTTCTCTTTAAAATAATCATTATTATATCTTTTTAACCACGATACATATCTATCCAACTCATTTTTTCTACCTTTTTTAACAACCCTGCTAAAAAACTTTCTCCAAAATTGGTTATGGTCATGCCATAGTATGGGATATTCAAGGCTATTTAAAATTGGGACATCTCCAGTATATGGATTTATAACATCACCATTAGATAATGTTGCCTCAACTATTATTGTTTTATCACTGGCTAGCACTGTTGGTGCAAACATATTCCATTTTTGTATCATTCGCGGATAATATGCGATTTTTTTCATTGTAGGTTTATGTTTAAAATATTTTTTTCCATATCCATAATTTTCCATTAAATCATTAACACCTTCATTCGCAGATAAACCATAATTAATACTTGAACGTAAAATTATAAGTAATAGAGAACATACAAAAACTTTTTTAGTATAAAACAAAATATTAGAATAACCAGCAATGTTTATTTTTTGTGTATCGACTTCAAAATTATCTTTAGTTTTTATACCACATGCAGGTTGTCCAAAGAAGGCACTAATTTGGGACCGGTTTTCAGCAATCAAGTTATAAATATATTCAAAAATCTTAGATATACCTGGAATGAAGAGTATCCAACCAATTATAAATCCAAATGGAATTAATAATAATACTTTTCCAAATGCTTCATGTTTAAGCCACAATTTATCTTTTTTTGGATCATATAATATTGCTGATTGAATTAATAATTCTTTATAATCTAAAGGAATTTTTTCTTTATACGTTGAATCAGCAAATGTTAGCCTAGAAAATATATCTAACCTTTTAATAATTCTAACAATATAATGACAAAAGCCACAATCCGAATCATAAAACAATATGTATTGATTTTTTTTATACCTGTTTAAAAACCATAATTTTATTTTATCCAAAGTTTTTCTATCTATTAATAGTATATAAGTACTCATCATTATATATGAAAAAAGACCTACTTTTACAGCTAGCCGTATAATTGAATGAAACATAATATAGCAGAACATAAAAATACAGCGCAGAATTCTACTATAAAATGGGATAAAAAGTAAAAATGGAGCTAAATCTTGAATTCCCATAGTAGTATAGGTAAAAAATTGTGATATGGGTAACGTGACATAGTCACGTAAGAAGTATCCAACTGGTGTCAGGAAGGTATCTAATTGAAACATTTTATATACAGCTGTTCCATTTGACCAGTCATATCCAGTTTTATTCCTTCCTGCAAGAAAATAAATTGCAGACAATTGATATAAAATACAAAAAAAAGCAAAAGAATATATAGTAGTAGATTGATTCATTCCTCTATCTCTATTGTTTAAATCTTCAACAGAATTTTCCTTAAAGTTATTTAAAGATTTTTTTAATGAATCAACACTATAACTAATCCCAAGTGGAAGAAAAATTGTCCAAACTAACATACAATTCATGAAGAAATCACCGGCATTTTCGAGCATGATTGCTCGATTATGTATACTTAAAATAATTATAGCACACATGATTTGAGATAATTTAGTTTTATAGCCTATTATTAGTAATATTGAAAACAATATTCCTAAAATAAAAAAAAAATGTACTTCCACTGATGAGGTAAATGTACTTAATAAAGTAAAATTCTTATAAGCACTTGAAGTAAGGGAAGCCTTAATAATTGAACCTTGAGTATAAAATATATCAATAAACTCCCATCTTCTTAAAATATCAGCTAAACATATCAATCCAAATACAATTCTATATAAACCTAAAGCCCTAGAATCAACTGCAAACCAAGGTTTAAAAATATTTAATATATTTAAAAAATAATTTTTCATGTTTACTTTAAATATGTTTTAAATATATAATCCCATATTATAAATGTAGAAGCATAATTGTAATTGTATTTTTCATGATGTAAATCATGATGCTTATTATTCCCTGCAAATCGAATTATTTTATATAAAAAAGAAGATGAGTTGATTCCTGAGTGAATAAAAATTTCATGCATATTTCTAATTATAAGATATAACCAGAAGGTGTATATTGATATTCCCCCATATAATAATATCCCAATAAATGGTCCAATATATCCAACCATCCATTCTAATGGATGCGCATATATATAATCAATAGCAATAGGCATATTAGCTTCATGATGAATTCTATGAATCTTTTTGTAAAGAAATTTATTTACATGTATCAATCTATGTACAAAATAAAAGAAAATATCATCAACAATAAAAATAATGAAAACTGGTATAACTATATGCGCAATGGAGGTTTTACTTATATCAATAATATAATCATAAAAAAAATAAAGCCCAGCCCCACTTAATAGTATTAAACTAATTACATTTACTAAAAATATAGGAAGGTGACTTTTTAGATATCTTAAATCAGGTCTTTGAAATTTCTTTTGTATCCTTTTTCTATGTTTAATTCTACCAGTTACAAAAAAATATGAGTGCAGAAGTGCAAACACATTTATTAATATTATAAATATAGTGGTTATAACTATATGACTATTTATTGAATCCATCTTTTTCTCCTTTTTATAATGTCAACTTTTATCTATAGAATTAATTAATTCATCAAAGCAATTATAAAGTTGATGTTTATCTTTTAATAAAAATAATTTCTTTTGCATTTGATCTATTCTAAAATCTTGATTTATAATAGTATTTATATCAAAATCAATAATTTCAGGTTTAGAACTAAGAGCGAATTCACATTCTCCTATTGACGATGCAATCCCAGCTCCAAATATGCGTGGCCCATTATTTGTCTTAATAAGACCAAATTCAATGGTGAACCAAAAAAAACGTTCAAACTTATGAAATTTCTCATCATCATCAATGAATTTGCATGCTACTTCTCCAAATTTTTGGCAAAATGCAGCATACTCTTTATCAACTAAAAATGGTATATGTCCATAAAGGTCATGAATCATGTCAGGTTCAGGGATGTAGCTTAATTGTTCTGGTTTTCTAATGAAATTACCAATTGGAAATATTTTTTTTGCTAACATTGTGTAAAAACTTTTCCCATTTTCAAGTCCATCTACATATACTCCTTTAAAACCACTATTTTTTTCTAGAATCATATTAATGTCAGATAATTGTGGAATTTTATCTGGAGTGATTTTCAAAGTATCTAAACCTGTGTGGAACAAATCAACAATTTGAAATTCTCGTGTTTCTAATTGTAAAGATAATACTGTATTCCATGTTTTAATTTCTTTTTTTGTAAAAATTTTATCTTTTACAAGAGGCATTATATAACCCCTCTTTTTATTTGATCTCGTTCAATTGAATCAAATAATGATTGAAAGTTACCTTCGCCAAAACCATTATCACCTTCACGTTGTATTAACTCAATAAAAATGGGCCCAAATAAATTTTTAGTAAATATCTGCAATAGATAGGTTCCCTCTTTTTGAGAATCTAATAAGATTTGATGTTCTCTAATTTTTTCTTTGTTCTCTTTAATCCATGGGACTCGATCGAAAACAGTATCATAGTAATTTTCATGAATATCTAGAGTTTTTATACAAGTATTTTCTAATAAATCACAAGATTTTACTATATCCTTAGTAGAAAAAGCTAAATGTTGAATACCAGAACCACGATATTCATCGAGATATTCATCAATTTGATTATTATCATCTTTTCCTTCATTTATTGGTATGCAAAAAGAGCCGTCTGGACTTTGTAATGCATAGGATAATAGTGCAGTTTTTTGACCTCTGATATCGAAATATCTAACTTCTTTAAAGCCAAATATTTTTTTATAAAACTCTGCCCAAATATTCATCGTCCCTCTGAAAACATTATTAGTTAGATGGTCAATGGATAAAAATCCTTTAGATTGGACCATTATGGGATTATCTAAATCGATAAAATCAGTCTCCCAAAGAGATTTTTTCTTATTCTCATATTGATTAACAAAGTATATAATGCTGTTTCCAATACCATAAATAGCGGGGTAATCTAAATCGGTTTTATGTGCTGGTTGAGCACCTCGTCTGATAGCTTCATCAAATGCAAATTTAGCATCTTCTACTCTCCATCCCATAGAGCAAATCGAAGGACCATGTTGCCTTGCAAAATCTGCTGCATGTCCGTTTTTATCATAATTTAATAACAAATTAATTTCGTTCTGATTATAACAAATTATATTTTTATAAGCATATTCTTTTATTTTTGAAAAACCAAATTCTAAAAAAATTTGAGATATATCATTATTGTTTGGACTTACAAATTCTGTAAATTCAATTCCGCACATTTTTAATGGGTTATTCATTTTTTGCTCCTTTAAATTCATATTCATGCAGCCAAGCATTGTGCTTTGGGGGAGATTTTGTTTTATCCCACTCCTCTAACATTTCTGGTGCTAAATCCATTACTTTTTCCATTTTTTCTTTAGGTATTGGAGTATTTACAGCTAATTCTAAGCGATGTCCATTTGGATCGAAAAAATAGATTGATTTAAACAAGGTATGGTCAATTGGACCAATTACTTCTAGTCCCATAGATTCTGCATTTTTCTTTGCATTATACAAGTCAGTCATTTCGTCTATTTCAAATGCAATATGCTGCACCCATTTTGGAGTGTTCTTGTCTCTTCCCATTCTGGGAGAACCAGGTAATTCGAAAAAAGCCAAAATGTTTCCCATTCCAGCATCTAGGAAAATATGCATATACGGGTCATCTTCTTTGGTCGATGGAGCCTTGTCTTCAGCAAAGACTAACATAAGGTCCATACCTAATACTGTTTTGTAAAATTTTACAGTTTCCTTTGCATCATTACAACGATAAGCAACATGATGAATTTTCTTTATTTTCATAATTGTTCTTTCTTTTTTTATTTTTTATTTCTAACAAATTTGAAATTAAGCTCAGAAGCTTTATCATTATTTATTATAACCTTTTTTTCTATAATGCCTTTCATTTTAAATTTTTCTTGAAATGCTACAACAGTATATTCTCCTTCAGGAATATTTTCAATTATATAATTACCATTTTTATCAGTAATTGCATAATACGGATGATTAAAAACTGCTACCCATGATTTCATCCAAGGGTGAACGTCACATTTAATAGTAAATGGATCTTCAGCCTTAGAAAATATAGTTTTTTTCTCTTTTACAACCTTTGGCATAGCAAAATTGAATGAATTATTATTTTTTGAATAAGAATGTACATTATGTAGTGTTGCATCACTATTTTTAATCAATAATTCTTGACCTTTCATAATACCCAAAATACGAGGTTTATATATACAACCTACTTGATCAATAATTTTATTATTATCAACAATAGGACCACTATAATTCACATCTTTAATCCATACTAACACATTTTGTAAATTATTATTACTATCAACTACAAAACTTTGAGATTGGATATTTTCTTTATGTGAATTTCCACATACAGGATCTAAATCCATTTTAAGTAATTTTCTATTTGGAATTTTTCCTTCATATTTAATATTTCCTCCTAATGTTCCTGATAGTACAAATGAACATATAATTAGAATTCCTATTATCTTTTTAATCATATATTTTCCTTTTCATTCTTATTTTTTGTTAATGCCTTTAATACACTTTCACTGTCTTAAAATACTATTCAAGAGTTGATATACATCCTTCAAAAATATTAATTCTACCTGCAATACCCCTCCTATCTAATTCCATTAATTTGCATTATAATTTTTAATATCTTCATAGCATGATAATATATATAATAGGATATTAATATCCTAATATATAATTATACAATGGGCAAAATAATACATGAAATTTATTGAGCGCTCATATACAGCCATATAGATAATGTGACTTGCTATCAACAGAGGAATAGATTAAAAAGCTATATATTTCATAGCAAAAAGAATTTTTATGCTGGGTATTATTTATTAGAATATTTTGTATCTCTAAAAGCTAACAATATAATAATTATAGTAAATTCTTCTTTTTATTTTCTTAAGTCATATGCTTATTATAGAAAAAACCAGAAACTGCGATAAGCTATACAGGCATTCTCATAATACTAATTAGAGGAGATATTACAAATTTATAAATATAACTTGGGTGTGATAAAACATGTTATTACTATTATTTAGCAATTAAAAAATAAAATTTATATATATCATCATCATTTTTTAGATGATATATTTGACATCATATCATGTTTTTCAAGGAGATCCTTGGCTAGTGTATGAAAATTTTGATTAATTAGCATATCTATAATTTCAGGTTTTATTTTCTTCCATGTTTTGTGAATTGGGCAAGGGACAGAATCTGAACACACATCTAATCCATAAACACACATTTCCTTATCAATATTTTTACCTTCAATAGCTTCAATAACATTAGAAACAAATATTCTTTTTGGAGACTTTTTGAGCATAACGCCCCCTCCTCTTCCCTTCATAGAAATTACAAGGTTATGCTTTACTAAAATCTGAATTATTTTAGCTAAATAAAACAATGGAATAGAATGATATTCAGAAATAGTTCTAACTAATACGGGCTTATCTCTATGCATTGATAGATATATCATAGCTTGAATAGCATGTTTAGTGGATGCTGAAAAAATATCTAAATGTAAACTCATGGATATTAAATTAAAAATAAATATCAGACTAAACAAGACATATATGTCTTATTAAAGAGCTTATTAATAAATTTTATCCTTAAATATCTCAATAGATGATGCTAGTATTGTAAGTGTTCCCATACTACACGCAACCATTGCAAATATCATTAATCCACCAATAGCCGACAAGGGTATAAGAGTTGAAAAAAGTAATGCAGCAAAACCCATATTAGAACATGCATCAAGGATTATTGGATGACCAACTTTTTCTATTGTTGTAATAGTTTTATTATTAGCTTGATTATTTTTCAATTTTCTATATTGAGAAATATAATGTATAGAAAAATCAACGCCAACACCAATAATAATAGAACTTAGTACAATTGTAATATGTGTTAATTCAATACCAAAAATACCCATAAATCCATAATTCATAATTACTGCAGAAAGCAAAGTTATTATTGATAGAATTCCAAAAATCCAAGATTTAAAAAATATTGAAGATACTATGAAAATAAAAATAATTGAAGCAGCAATACTTAATGCAGTAGACTTAATTACAAGCTTAATAAAGTCCGAAAAAAATGCCATCATTCCAGATATTTCAAATTCAAGGTCATCATTAGTACTTAATATTTCATTATCAATAAACATCTTAATATCATGTCTATACTCGTCCATTTGAGTAGTAGGGAATGTTTTTAATAATGTTGTTATAATTGCCACATCTTTTTCATCATTAATGAGTGAACTCAGATCAGCATCTTCATTCATATAGTAGAGAAAAAAAAGATTACTGATTTTAGCTCTTGATTCTGGGATAGTTTTATATTTATCGTTTCCGTCCATTATTGTTTTATGCATTTCTTTAATAACTTCAGTTATACTAATTGTTGAGGTTACTCCATCTAAACTATTAAGATAACTTTCAAGTTTTTCAAGATCTTTTAAATTTGAAGGATTATTTAAACTATTTTCTCCATTTTTTGAATGAGCTTTAATAAGTACATTCAAATTTCCTGTCATATTATTATCTAAAAAAGTTGCAGAATCTCTAATAACACTCCCTTTTCTAAACATTTCTACCATATTTACTTCAACCTTTACAAAAAATAGACCTATTGTAGCTATTCCAACAATGCTACCACCTATAGAGAGTATTTTTCTTGGATTCTTTTTAACAAAAATTGAAAATTTATTTATATATAATTCAATTAAACTTGGCTTCATGATTGATTTAGAATCTGGGTTCCATTTTACCAATGAAATTATTCCAGGTAAAAATGTTAAAGATAATAGACATGCCCAAAATATTCCAAAAGCAATTGTTATCCCATAGCCATTCATACCTTCTATAGGAGAAAAAAGCAATGATAAAAATGCTAGCATCGTTGTAATTGATGTTAAAATAATTGGCATACTAATATCCTTGCATGTATCAGTGATTGATTTGATTTTATCTTTTGAATCTCTTAGGTTTTTAAAAAATCTACTAATGATATGTACCCCATCAGAATTTGCAATTGTTAATAATAATATGGGCATAGATACATTATTAAGTGTAAAATAAAATGATTTTGATGATGTGAAATGATATGCCCACCCCATGAAACCTAACATTGAAAGGAGTGAAAGTATAGTAGTAATAAGAATAAAAGATACTGCATAAATATTTTTTAAATTTATAAATAAGATAAACATCATAATAAGAAATCCAGATAAAATCAAAACTTTAACTTCGTTTGTTATAATATTAGGTATAATCCCGGCGAAATAAGACTGTCCTCCAATATGAAATTCATATTTATCACTATAATCATTATCTGTATATTTATTTGCTATTTGCAGTACTGAATCTGAAAGGGCTGTATATATATAACTATTTGAAGGTCTTATTAAAAAATTTAAGTAATCATTGTTTTTACTAACTAATCTATCTCTAATTACATTATTATTATCTAAATATTCTTTTATATCATCAATTTCTTTTTGAGTTAAATTCTTTTTTGGTACTAAATCAGCAAGAATCATAGAACTATCAATATTATCATAATATAATCTAGTTGAAGTACTAATAGATACGATTTCACCACATTCATCTAATTGCTCAATATCATTTGATATATTCCATGCAATATTAAAAACTTCTGGTTTAAAAACAGACTCACCAGCGTTTCCAACTGCAAGATACATAAATTCAAAATTCCCAAATTCATCCTCAATTGCATTGAAGGTAACTATAGAAGGCATATCATGAGGTAATAATCTTTTTAGGTCTTCATCTTGCTGTATGAATCCAATACCACTTATTAGTAAAAGAGATAAGAATACAGTTATAATTATAGCAACCTTTGGATATTTTATGACTTTTAAAATTATGTTATAAATAATTCTTTTGAACATTTAACTAATAATAGATTTATTTATAATCTACAAAAAAGAACTTCTGTATAAAAGAAAATTTTCAATTTATCGTCGAGATAATAGAGTTTTATTTGTTGATTTTATTAGGATATTAGGATATAATTATCCTATATTTGGACGATAGATATCGTCATTATTAAATGATATTAATGTAAAAATATAATTAATAATGAAAAATTGACTTATGAACTATTTATTATATATTATTTTCTTAATAGTTGGATGTGTTGCCCACTCATCTTATAGCACAGCAATAATTAGAACCCCAACAACGCGATGCAGTATGTGTAAAGAAACTATAGAATCAAATTTATCATCTACTAAAGGAGTAAAGTCCGCAACATCTGATATATTAAATTATCAAACTGAAATTACTTACAACTCTAATAGAATTACTCTAGAAGACCTAGAACTTGTTATTGCAAAAAGTGGATATCAAGCAAATAAAGTAAAAGCAGATTCAACAGCACATATGAACCTTCATATGTGCTGTCGTCTTCCCAAGGATAAAAAAACCGGAGGCAAAAATGGACGTAAATAAAAATGGATTTCTATTCCTACTACTTATGCTGCATTTTACTTTCTCTGAAACTAAGCCATTGGTTGAAAATAATACAATAATTGTTGGTACTATCATTAACAGTGAAACAAATAAACCCATACAATATGCATCAGTAACACTGATTGATAATCAATCAAATGAGATCATATCTGGTCAACTAACTGACATTGATGGATATTTCACTCTAAGTAATTCCAAAAAAGGTAATTATCGGATTGAAGTTAAATTTATTGGTTTCACACCTTTAATAGGAGATGATTTTATATTTGATCCTTCTCTATCTTCAATGTTTGATTTTGGTACCGTCTCTATTCAACCAAAAGCATTAGAATTATCTAAAATTGAAGTAAATGCAGAAAGACCCCTATATGAGGTTACTGTAGATAAAAAAGTATATATAATTGATCAAATGAAAACAACTTCTGGAGGAACCTGTTGTGATGTAATGAAAAAAGTGCCTTCTCTAGCTTTGGGTCCAAATGGTGAAATATCACTCAGGGGATCTCAGAATGTGTCTGTATTGATAAATGGCAAGCGGGCTGGGATATTAGGTGATGAGCGAAAAGTCTGTGCTGTTGCTGTCCCTGTACCCGCATCTATGATTGATCGGGTAGAAATTATCACCAGTCCTTCTGCTGAATATGACCCCGATGGGATGACTGGTATTGTGAATATTATTTTGAAAGAAGAAAATATTTCTGGCTATAATGGAGAATTATCCATTAATGTAAGCAATAGAAATCAACTGAATTTGGGCTCAACAGTTAGTTACCACAATAACAAACTCAACCTTTTTTCCAAGTTTGGTGCTGATATACTAGAACAAACAAGCAATGGATACCGTGTTACTATTAATTCTAACGATATTGATAGTCTAGATTCCCGGAATGTCAAAGACAATGAGCTCTATTTTATAAACCTAGGTACAAAATATGATGTGTCAGAAAGAATGCTCTTTAGTAGTGAAGCCAAATTCACTCAGTACTATCAAAATACTCTTGATACTACTTATTCTTATGAAGATGGTGATAGTCAGGAGGGGACTATCCAAGTTGATTCCCAAATAAATGGTTTTGCTCGAGTCTATAATCTAGGACTTTATACCAATTTCTTAAATGACTCTAAACTGACTCTAGAATTTAGTTATGATGACCAAAAGAAAGATGAAAATTGGGATGTTGATGATACAATCTCAGATTCACCAAAACCATCAACAGAATATCAACTAGATCTAAGTAAAATGATTTTGAAAGCGGATTACTATCACAAACTTAGTGATAATCTACAGTATGAAACAGGATATAAGGGACGCTTTAATTATCATGATAAAAATTATGATATAGACAATGGTACACGTATAGATGAAGATATTCATGCTCTATATGGAACTGCAACATTTGCTTTAACAGATAAACTACAGTCAAAAGCAGGGGTTCGATTAGAACAAGTTTTATCGAATGTAGCTTATAAAACAACTGGAACACCAATTGAAAAAATACCCAACAATTATAATCACGTTTATCCTTCTGCACATCTGGCATATATATTTAATCCCTTTTCTAATCTGAAGTTTGGTTATAGTACCCGAGTAAACAGACCAGAATTAAAGATGCTGGATCCAACTCCACAATATCAATCCACTTTAATTGATACCGTTGGTAATCCTAGTTTAAAACCTGAATTTGTAGATGCATTTGAAGTGAGTTATACATTAACGCAAGATCAATATAAAACATATATGAGTCTGTATCATCATAATATCAAAAATGTGATACAGTGGTATGATGATAATAATGAAATTACATATAAGAACACGGGACATGGAAGTTTGAATGGGATTGATATTATGCTACAAGTATCACCTCTAGCATTCTGGGATTTTACATTTACTGGCAACTACTATAGTTCAAAGATTCATGGAAGCTCAGAAGATGATCTTAATGGCAATACATCAGGAGGTATAATACGTGGCCTTAGTATGTTTAAGATACCTAACGGAGGAAACCTAGAACTCAGCAGTACTTATCAACTACCAAAAAAAATTACAACTGGAATGGTCTGGCCAGATGGTAAATTTACCTTTGATATGGCCTATCAAATTTCTTTATATGATGACCAGTTAAAACTCACCTGTAAAGCCATTAATATTTTTGATAGTGATATATATGAACAAAATATAACCAGTAACAATAATGAAATACACAGTTATAGAAAATATGATAATAGATCATTATTTATAACATTACAATACAAGTTTGGAAATATTTCAAGCTAGTTTTTTAATAATAACATGTATTGGGCAGCAAAATCATTCGAAGATATTAATAAAATTGTGACAGAAGCATTGAATATAAATTCTAGTTATCATAAACATAAAATAATGGGAATTCCAGCTACATACTTAGACCCAAAAATTTTCCCTCCTAATGCAGATTTTTTATATAATTCACCTTATATAAGATGTTTTATTGAGAACCCTAATCATATAGGGCTACATACTTATAATTCATCATTGCCAACTTTTAAAGGAACTCAAAAAATAGAATTAGATTTATTAAGAATTTGTGCCGAAGAAATATTTCAAGGTGAGTCTAATTCATATGATGGTTACATCGCGCCAGGAGGAACAGAGTGTAATATTCAAGCATTGTGGATATTCAGAGAATACTTTATTAAAAAATCAAACTCAAAAATAGATGAAATTGCAGTATTATTTTCTGAAGACAGTCATTATTCTATACATAAGGCATGCAATATTCTTCGATTGAATTTTCAACAAATAAAAGTAAATTTTAATAATCGATATTTAGATTTAGAATATTTAGAAAAAATAATTAATAAATTAAAACATAAAGGAGTCAAATATTTTATTTTTGTATTGAACCTTGGGACTACCATGTTTGGTTCAATTGATCCAATAAGTAAAATCAACGCAATAATCAAGTCTCACAATCTTAATCATAAAATTCATATTGATGCTGCATTCGGCGGTTTCATATATCCTTTCACCTCTCTAAATAATGAATTCAATTTCAATAATACATTAATAGATTCCATATCATTAGATGGGCATAAAATGTTAGAAGCCCCATATGGAACTGGAATTTTTCTAATTCGAAAAAATTTGATTAATAATATATTAACTAAGGAAGCAAGTTATATACAAGGATTAGATCATACTTTATGCGGTTCAAGATCTGGGGCAAATGCTATTGCAACTTGGATGATATTAAATATTTATGGTTCCGAAGGAATAATTAGACGTATGAAAGAATTTATTAAAAAAACTGACAAAATTTGTAATACTTTAAATAAATTAAATATAGATTATATTAGAAATAAAAATATGAATATTATATCAATACGAGATGGACAAATACCAAAAAATATATGTAATAAATATACACTGGTTCCAAATACACATATTAAAAAACCAACATGGTGGAAAATTGTAGTTATGGAACATGTTAATTGGAATCTTGTTAATCAATTTATCAATGATTTAAAGCAAACTTAACAAGGAACACGCAAAACTAATAAATATGCTTGATTTATAGATGGAAATATTAAATTAATTATACATTCTTTTATTTTAGATTATTCGATTAATTCTATTTATTTAATAATTATATTTATCTGATTTTTTCAACTGCTCAAAGGTATTTACATTTTTCAACTTCATATCATATTGAGATAAATCCACAACTACAGGTCGCAACAATGAAATTACATTCATTAATGTATAGTTTTTAGCTAAATATGCCTTTTCAAAATAAACCAAACAATTTTGATGATATAAACCAAATAGAGGGAGTATACGCCCGTTTACCCGAGGAATAATAATATTATTATCAATACCAATAATTTCTTTTTGAAGTAAATTTACTATATCTGAAGTAATATAAGGCATATCAACACTAATAATAAAATTCCATGATGAAGTTGTATGTCTAAGAGCTGTAATAATTCCTACTATAGGTGCTTGCTGATTAGTAAAATCAGAAACAAACTCCATTTTTTCTGAATAGGGTTCTTTGCCAATAGTAAATATATTAGTAAAATTAGATTGAAGCGTTGTAAATATTTTATCTAAAAATGTAATACCATTAATCTTATAAATAGCTTTATTCGATCCAAATCGTCTACTTAATCCTCCCGATAGTATATATGCATTTATTTTACTTTTTATTAACATTGGCATTTAGATAAAATTCTGCTACCATCTTCTAAAATAGCATTTTTCCATATGGGAACATCTCTCTTCATTTGAGATATAAACCATTCCATGGCATCCAGTCCAGCTTTCCTATGCTTTGACCATATAACAATCCTTAGAGAAGTCTCACCTACCTGAATTTTCCCAACCCTATGAATACAACTTAGCTTACTAATAGAAAATTTATGCATTGCTTTTTTTCCCAATTTATGAAGTTCTTCTTCTGCCATTCCTTGGTAATATTCATAATCAATGGCAATAATAATTTGACCATTTTCTATTTTCCTTACTCTACCATAAAATTGAAGCTCAGAACCATTATTTGTTTGAGTTTGATCTGATTTCAGAGTAGAAATTATTTCTTTTGTTATGCTAATTTCTATCATTTATCCTCCAGAAACAGGGGGGATAAGTGCAACTTGATCCTCATTGCAGAGTATATGATTTTCATTAACATATAATTGATTTACTGCAACTCGTATAGGAAGACCATCTAATTTCTGATTATTCATAGCTCTAACTTTTTTTAGCAACTGTTTAACCGTCACATTATTATCCATTGTTATTATAATATTTTTTTTTCCTAAAGCATCTTTAACAAGTGAAAAGCTTAGTATATGTAGCCTTATCATTTTAAATTCCTCCAATTGAGTAGATTTATTATAATTTCATCCCCTGCCTTTAGTTTACATTTCCCCGGAGGTGATTCTAAGATGCAATTTGATTCAAGGCTTGCTGTTAGCATGTGAGATCCCATTTTTGATGTGGGTGCACATAAAAGTTTTCCATAGGAATTAATCCAGGATTTTCCAAACAAATATCGATGCTTTTTAGTATCTATGGGAAAATCTTCTGTCAAGATACCTCGATGTTGTTGACTTCTTTTCTTCCTCTGTAAACCCTGTATTGCAGGATGAATATATTTCATATAACAAATAAATGATGATATGGGATTACCTGGAAGACCAAAAATAAGAGAGGTCCCCTTTGTTCCAAAAAATAAAGGTTTCCCTGGTTTTTGGGCTATTTTCCAAAAATGTTCTTGTACTCCTAATTCATTATATATTTCGCGTACATAATCAAAGCGCCCCATTGATACACCCCCAGAAGAGATAATAATATCACAAAGCTGTAATGCCTTAGAAAATGATTTTTGAAGAGAATTTTTATTATCTTTAATTACTTCACTCATAACAATTTCTGCTCCAGATTGTTCAACTAACTCTGATAACATATAGAAATTTGAATTATAGATTTGTCCTAATTTTATTTTATGCCCAGGTTCAACGAGTTCATTCCCAGTTACTAAAATAGCAACCTTTGGTTTAATCACAACCGAAATCTTCTCACATCCAAAAGCTGCAAGAACACCTGTTTCGCTTGGTGTTATACATGTACCTTTAGATATAACCACATTTCCCTCTTGAATTTCTTCTCCTTGTTTTCGTATATGGTCTCCAATTTTAGCTTCCTTAAATATTTTAACCGCCTTAGAATCTAAAAAACCACTAGAGTTTTCGACAATTACAATTGAATTAGCTCCTTTTGGAATTTTTCCACCAGTCATGCATTGAGCACATTCCCCAGATTCCAGAATAATTTTACTGGGTATTCCTGCTGAGCTAACACCTACCATCATCAATGTTTTGGGTGAAAACTGATTTGCACCCTCTGTATCAGCAGCACAAACTGCAAATCCATCCATAGCTGAATTGTTAAATTGCGGCATAGGATTATTAGCTATAAAATTTTGAGCAAGGACTCGATTTCTAGCATTATTAAGTGAAACACTTTCAAATCCTAGAGGTTGAATCTTTTTACTTATAATTAATTGGGCTTTTTTAACAGAAATCATAAAATTCCTTTGAATAAAAATAAAATAGTACAAATAATAATCGTTCCCATAATTTTCTGAATAGTTCTAGCTTGAAATCTAAAAGATCCTAAATATGAACCAGCATAACCTCCTACTATCACTACAATAATAAAAGGAAGAATAAAATCAAAATTAAGAGAATTGTTCTGTACTCTAGCAATAAGGCCCACCATGGAATTTGCCCATATAAATATAGTCCCTGCTGCTGCTGCCTCTTTTTCGCTTCCCAAACCAAAAACAACAATCAATGGAACTAAATATATCCCTCCACCTATTCCTACTGATCCAGCTACGAAACCTAATAATGCACCAAGACTATATATAAAAATCCATTTTTTTACACCATATAAATGAAATGAAAATTTAAACCTTTCCAATACATATATTCTAGCTACTACTAAAATAAGTGTAATTAGCAATATTAATTGGAATATTTCCTTCGGAATATAAAGTGAACCTGCAAAATATGCCATAGGAATAGAGGTAACTAAAAATGGAAAAATCAAACTTAGCCGTCCATGACCATTGCGCCAAAAATTAACCATCCCAATAGAAGTGACAATTAAATTTAAGCTTAATGATGCAGTAGGAATAACAATATAATTGATTCCAAAAATAGCCATGAGAGCTGTATAGGATGAACCTCCTCCCATTCCAACACTTGAATAAATAAAGGCAATAAAAAAGAATAGAGTGGGCAATAAATATTCCATTAATGTTTTTCTCCTTTCATCATATGGAATGAATGAAAAATAGTTGGAATCAATAATTGTAAAGCATCTTTTGCTGCTCCTGTACTACCAGGCAAGCAAATCACAATTGTTCCTTTAATAACTCCTGCAGTAAGTCGTGAAAGAATGGAGGTTTTTACATTTTTTCTTCCATATGCGTGAAGAGCTTGTTCAATGCCTGGCAATTTAGAATCAAAATTATTTTCTAAAGTTTTAATAGTTAAATCACGAGGGGACAAACCAGTTCCTCCTGTAGTTACAATTAATTTCACACTATCTTTAATCCAAAATTTAATTATTGACATAAGCTTTTCTGAACCATCTGGCAATATTTTTTGATGATCAACTTTACATCCAGAATCATTAAAACCTTTAAAAAGTATAGGCCCTGATTCATCTTTACTATTCCCAGCGTATATACTATCACTCATTGTAATAATACCAACGCTAGGTCTATATTCAAGAGCTAAATCAGATTTTCCACCAATTTTTTCTAATAACTTAATCGATTTAATAATCATAGACTTATCCACGGCTTTACACATATCATAAATTGTCAAAACAGCTGCAGAAACAGCTGTAAGCGCTTCCATTTCTACACCCGTGGTTTCACGTGTTTTAACAATAGAATTAATAATAATTTCATCTTTATTTATTTTAAATTTTATATCTATAAATGAAAGATTCAGTTGGTGGCACATAGGGATTATATCTCCAGTTTTTTTAGCTGCATGAATACCAGCAATCTTTGCTGTAGTAAGGACATTCCCTTTTGGTAATTTCTTGTTTTGTATACTATAAATAGTATCTTCACGTAGAGTTATTTTGCCTTCTGCTCGGGCTATACGAACAGATGGTATTTTTTTTGTAACATCCACCATTTTAACATTACCATCCTCATCGATATGACTAAATTTATTCATCTATCCTCCTATCTGTGCCATTGAATTTCTTGTTTCTGATTCTAGATTTTGGACTTCCCATCCATTATATGCTTTTTCCCACATAGTATCAATTAACATTGTTTTCAAATCAGCATCTGTTCCACCTCTTTTAATAAGCTTTAAAATATCATTTTCATTGTTGGAAAATAGGCAGTTGCGAATTTTCCCATCTGAAGTAATCCTAATACGGTTACACTCTCCACAAAGAGTTCTAGAAAATGCTGGAATTATGGCTATTTTCCCTTTATAACCAGGAATTTTATATATTGTATGTTCTGTCCTAGATCCATCCGTTGGAAGCATATCTGGGAAATATTGTATTAAGTTTTGTTTTATTTGCTGGGCACTCATAAACTTCCCTGTTTTCCATATCTGTTTATCATCAAATGGCATTAGTTCAATAAATCTAACTGTTATGGAATATTTCCTTGTTAGTTCAGCAAAATCTTTTAATTCACAGTCATTAAATCCACGTAAAACAACTACATTTATTTTTATGGATTGCAAACCAACAGAAATAGCAGCTTCCAAACCTTCTATTGCCTTATTTAATTTGTTTCTACGAGTGATAAGAAAATATTTTTTTGTATTTAATGTATCTATACTAATATTAATGCCCTTCAAGCCTGCTTTTTGCAAGTCTTTTATCTTATTTTTTAGAGATACTGCATTTGTAGTAATATGCACGTAGTCAATACCAGGAGTTTTATTTGCTATTTCAACAAGAGAAAGAATATTGGGATGTGTAAGTGGTTCTCCTCCAGTAAAGCGAACCTTATTAACTCCCAATTCTGATGAAACTTTTAAAATTCGTTGAATTTCATTTTGAGACATTATATTTTTTGATTTTTCAAAGGGGATTCCCTTTTCTGGCATACAGTAAATACAACGAAGATTACAATTTTGATTTATTGCAATACGTAAATAAGTAAATATTCTACCATACTGATCAATAATCTGATCAGTTGATGCATATTTATTTTTAACAATTCTATTACAGGATATATGTGTTTGCACGTTCATTCTCATTCCAATTCCTTTCGAATCATCGAAATTCGGGAGCTGATTTATATGTTTCCATAAAAACCGTTTCGGCTTCAGACCCTATCCATTTAGTTTGGACGTAGGTCATTCAGCTTTGAGTTAATTTAATTTATTAATTATGTTCTATCGTTTCATCTAATTCATTTCAGTAGGACAAAAACAGCAATAACCTATATCATCACATTTTATTTTCATTTCTTCCCACTTTTTATCATCTGTAATACATTGTAGCGCCATCGGATATAAAATATTATTTTCCTTTTCAATATGTGCACGTAATGTCCTACACAATTCTGATATTAACTGAGAAACTCTATTTTTTTTATTACAGCAACAGGCTTCTTCGTCGATATTTTCTGTTTCATCTCTTAAATCTTGTTTCATTTTACGTATCATTTCATGTTCACTCTTCATACATTCAGTAGGTCCTGAAAAACCATTCTCTGCCATTGCAGGAAAAAGTACTTCTTCTTCACGCTTATGATGTGGTTCTGCTCCAATAATCTTAAGGGCAAATTCATTGATTTTTTCTATAAATTTTATGGTACTATTTTTATCACAATCAGAAAGTTTAAAGGATATTTTTTCAAGCTCTTCTAACATATCAAGAATATGTTCATGTTCCTTAATCATAGTATTAATTACATGGTTATCTTTTAATTGTTTATTATTCATAGTTATTTCCTTATAATTATTTATTAACAATTCCTGTAATCTGTTTTATATGTTTGGAAATAAATTTTTCTTCTTCAATAAAAGAATTTAAAAATTGACCCACTAGTTTATAAAATTCTTCATCGACATAATTAATCATATTTTCAGAAAAAATTTCTACCCAATCTAAAAATTGTTCATTTTGAAAATCAATAAGTGCTTTTTCGCAAATTTCTTTTTCTTCAAATAAATTATTTTCTTTAGCTATTAATTCTTTTAATAAAAGAAGTGATATAAATTCAGTTTGAGTAGAAATATGGTCTGCTCTTTCTATAGATTCAACTTCCATACCAAAAGCTTTATAAAAACCATTAAGATCCGCTAATTTTTGAGTACGAAAAAATACATCGGAATTTTTTAGATGCTCAAGTGCATATGGCGTAATTTCTTTTGAAAGAGTATGTCCAAATATATCTACAAATTCACTTTTAACTTTCTCTAAACCTAAACTATCTACTTTATCTATCAGCTTTTGAAATGACTCTGATAGTAATACATTCCTTTTTTGTTTTATATGTTTTTCTAAATCTAAGCACGCATCTAAAACACAGGTACGAAAATCCTCCTTCATAAGCATCGAAAACTTTTTACTTTCAGGACCAGAGTAAAGAACTGACACTGTTCCATAAATAGTTGAACGAGCATTTAAAACTTTTTTTGATTGAATATTATTTATCATATTAAATTGAATTAAAATGTTTATTGGGACGTTCATACATAGGTTCCTCTACTGTTGTACGAACACACTCTTTTCCATTTTCATTATATCCTATTACAGTATCATTATAAATATCCAAACTTGTCTTAGAACCATCTGATAAGGTCACTTCTTTTTGATATATTCTAGGACCCTTTTTTATTTGAAATTTATATATTACTTCCTGTTGTGCTCTGAAAAGTTGCAATATAGCCATAAGTTCCCTCGAAGGTGCAGTATATTTATCAATGGCCCTTTCTACACCTGGACCAAACATTTGGGTCAAATAATCCCTTGGAGCCCATCTAGGTGGAATATAATATATATTTGGTTGTGTCCCGAATTGTGGGTAGAGTGGTAGTGCTACTTTTTCTTTTTGAACAATCCAATATAATGGATTTTCAGAATCTTCAGACCATAAACCATTTTTTTGCATTTTCACTAATCCCTGCATTCTGATTTTTCCTACACAAGATGACATGCATCGTGTCTCGATTGAAACACCATCAGGAGTAATATGATTATCTTTACCTTCTAAGCGAGGATAACATGCAATACACTTTTCTGATATTTTAGTTTGTCCATTATACATTGCTTTTTTATAGGGACAAGCTTCTACACATTTTCTATATCCTCGACATCGTTCCTGATCAATAAGCACGACACCATCCTCATCACGTTTATAAATTGCCTTACGTGGACAGGCCGCTAGACATGCTGGATGAGAACAATGATTACATAGTCTTTGAAGATAAAAAAAGAAACTTTTATGTTCTGGAAGTTGAATAGCATCAGAAATAAAACCCATTTCATCCTTATTAGTTACTTTTGGCGGTGAAACATCTTCACCCATATTAGGTTTTTTCCATTCATTATCTTTTGGTAAATATCCTAATACTCGAGATTGACTATTTTCTGTTTTCATTTTTTCAGCAGCTTCAAAAATTGTCATACCATTATACTCGCCATCATTATTCCACGTCATAGATTTATCTTGTTTCTTATGTGCTTCCTGCATAAGCTTGAGTAGCTTAATATCCCAATGTTGTGGATAACCACCATATGGTTTTGTTTCTACATTATTCCACCACATAAGCTCTTGCCCCTTAGAAAAAGTCCAAGTACTTTTACAGGCCATAGTACATGTTTGACATGCAATACATCTATTAATATTAAAAACAGCAGCAAATTGCCTCTCCGGATATTTCCCCTCATAAGGATAACTCATATCTCGTTTTATTTGCCAATTATATACCTTGCTCATTTTATCTCCTATCAATCGTGTTAAGATTATTATATGCTTGACAAATTATATTCTCAATACTTTCTTTGCCCAATTGAGCATATGCCATATACAAACCTCCATAATAAGGGTTACTAAACATATTCATTAATTCTTTCTCAGTTGTACCCATATCTCTAAATTCTTCAGCCATTACCAATGCTTGATGTTCTATATTTCCACCAGGAATTTCCATCATTTTCATTTCAAATGGATCTTCTTTGTCATATTTTTTTACCATTCATCATCTCCAATAGTTGTTATGTCTCCAGAAATATATTCCTCCATGAATTTATTTTCATTCGCTGGAGTATATCCTGTTTTAACAACATCTAATTTCCCTTTTCCTTCTAACCCCCCTTTTTCAGCAAAACTAATTTTAACAAGAGTTTCTTTTGGAACTGTATTAATAGCATGATTGTCTGCTTCATATCCAAATAAAAAACCCATTTTAGCCTTAGCTTTATGAAACAAACTATCTAATTGTTGCATAGGCATTTGCCATCCATATGTTATAGATTGATGAGAACCATATCGATAACTAGCTTGATATCCAGTATCTTTTGATTGCGCCCTTCCATCAGAGCGTGTTTCGTGAGCTAAAACAGATTTTTCTGTTGCCATCCATGCTCCATGTTTTATCATAGTTACATGATACGGATATGATGGATTATAACGACAACGTACTTTTAAACGTGCTACTTTATAAAAAGGATCTTTTACATTAAAATTACGATAAGGACGGTTTTGTGGATCTGCATCTATATAAACATAATCTCCATCTTCTATCCCTAAATCCTTTGCAGCATCTGAATTCATATACATAGTATGTTCACCAACACCTGGTTGTCGTTTATCTTCACGATAAGGATCCCCAAATGGATTTCCCCAAATAAAATGCCAATCTGTTGTGGCCCAACTTGAATGTGTTGAATGTCGTGATTTAGGGGTTAAACAATAAAAAGAAAATCCCTTTTCCCATAAAAAGTTTTTAGTTTTTTTCACTTTATTCCATGGCATTTTTACGTTCCTAACTTGTCGCTCTTCTGCAGATGTTGCATTTAATGAAATTCCATAATCCTCAGGCTGAATTAAAGGATTATTAGAGACAATTACATTTGGTAGATAGGGTGTAGCTTCTGGGCCTTCTCTATGTACTATAAAATTCTCCCCATATTCAATAACTTCTGGTTCATCATTATAAGTTTGGAGTCTACCTGTTGGCGTATAAAATGGCGTACTTTCTTTTATTTGTTCATAAAACGGTATACGTGGATAGGTTCTAAAAAGCATAAGTGCTGACCCTGGTTCACCATATTTTCCATTCATAATATCCTTTGTAGTATATCCCTTCGTAGTATTACTCCCTTCTAATAAACGATCGATATAAACTTCAGCCTTATCTTCTAAAATGAATTTCCAATAATCCTTAAATCGATTATCTTTTAAAATATTTCCTAATTGCTTTGCAACACTTGCCCAAATAAGAACATCATCTTTAGAATCAAAAACGGGTTTTAATCCTCCGTTCCAGATTTGCAAAAATGGATTTGAGCAAGATGCAGTTAACTCATAAGCTTGTTGCTCTGCCCAACTATTTGCAGGCAATACAATATCAGCATATTCACAGGTCGCAGTCATTTCAATATCTTGACTGATAATCATTTCAATACCAGGATTAGTATTTTTAACCATTTCATAATGATATTTAGCATTATTAAGAAGGTTTACATTATTATGCCAAATTGCTTTTGTAGGTGTTGGCATATGTGTTTCTCCTGTAAATGATCTTTTTCCATGTTTTGGAGTATCAACTAATAATGGGAAATCTCCTACATTCCAATAAGAAGGTTCTTCGCCTCTTGCATACCCTTTTATTTTCAAATCTTTTGATTTTGCCTTAGGGTCTAGATTTGGATTAAAGGGATCTTCTGCAACCCAAGCTTTAAAACCAGGCCCTGCCTCTTTAGACCCTTGAAATATTCCTGCCTTATAATTACCAGCCCATGTTTGACAACCAGCACCTCGTTTCCCAATATTTCCAGTTAAAATCATAGGTAGGTAGCAAGCACGATTATTTTCTACAGCATGAAACCAATGATTTAATCCTTCTCCAATATGAATAGATGCTGGTTTTATAGTAGAAATATCTTTTGCTAATTTTTGTATAAGCTCTTTATTTGAATGTGTGATTTCAACAACAGTATCCAAATCATAATCTTTCAAATGAACATGTTTATAGGCCCAGAATAAAGTACATACCTCAATATTGTTTCCATCCGCTGAGGTGACATTACCTTCCCATTCAAGTGCCGGATTAATTTTTTTCTTTTTTAATAATACTCCTACATCATCACGTGTAATAGGTTTCGCTGAATTAGTAAGTTTATCAAAAATAGTAAAATCACCAATTTCATTATATTGACTTTTTTTCAACCCATGTATTGAATAACTAGGTCCATCTTCAGATAATTGGTTTTTATAATCTTTTATAAAATCCTCAGGTTTTAATCGTTTTAATGTATCTTTTCTTATCAATAATGGTAAATCTGAGAATTCTTTTAAGAATTTTTTATTATGCCAATTGTTATCAATTATAATTTTAGATATACCTAGCAGTAGAGCGGCATCAGTATTAGGACGTATAGTAAGCCAATAATCTGCCTTAGATGAAGAAGCTCCATATTCTGGAGATATATTCACAATCTTACCACCACGCTCCATAATTTCTGCACCGAAATGATTATCTGCTCGTTTATTTTCTACTAAATTCTTCCCAATTGAAACTATTAATTTACTATATCTCAATTCATTCATATCTACATCAGACGCTTGCAAACCATGTACAAAAGGAAATCCAGGTGCCTGATCACCATGCCAAGTATAATTTGACCAATTTCTTCCAGCTTTAGCATTATTTGAATCTACACCTCTGACATGTTGGTCAACTAGAGCTAAAGTATTACTGAATCTATAAGCTCCATATTTACCAATAACACCTAAAAGTCCCATACCACCCCTTAGTTTTATAGTTCGTGTTCCAGCACCTTTCCAGTGACTTAGCATTTCTTCAGGATATCCTTGGCTTAACAAGCGTTGTTTCCCTTTTTCTCCGCTATATGTTGTTGAAATATTTATCAATCCCTTTGCAATATAATCTTCTATTTTATCCCAAGAAATTTTCACAAGAATATCTTCCCCTCGTGAATTAAATTTATATTTATCTCTCATTTTTTGTGTAAGATATGGGAAACCATCATCTGCCCATTGTTTCCATCCTTTTCGTACTAAAGGGTATTTTAATCTATTGCTTCCATAAATACGTTTATGAAAAGTAAACCCATTAGAGCAACCTCGAGGATTCCATGCATGTGTACTTTGGTTTCCATAAAGATCTTTAATTTTATGACAATCATAATTTTGTTCAGTTCTTATCATAACACCATTTCTATTAAAACCTCGCATTCGACATTCATGCGTACAATTAGGAGAACAGATAAATGTAAAACTATCATCAAATTTATATTGGTTACGATATATTTTTTCCCATCCCCGATTAGGGTAATGTGTCAAAGGGTTATCAATATCATGAGTTCCTTTAAGAAAAAACATACTCCCAGGCATTGACCATAAAAATGCTGCACCACCAAAACCCAATGTACTAACTTTTAAAAAATCCTTGCGACTATATAGCTTATCATTTTTATTTTTTGACTTAATATTTTTTTTATCTAACATAATAAACTTCCTTAATCTTTAAGTTCTAATTTGTACCAGGTAGAAACCATTTTCTGTCCATTTCTATCATTTTCATTACCATCCCATATCGCAAATCCAACAGGAACCATACCGCCTTTTTTAAACTTTACTTTTTGCCTTGATTTAGGCCTCAATTCTCGAGCTAGAACAATTCTCCATTTAGAACCATCCCAAGAACCTTCTCCAACTACTTTTTGTAAATTTTCTGCTAGGGGAGTTACCGTTTCAGGCCCTGAAGCTATCACATTCTCCACTGATGTATTCCTCTTTTCTTTTGAATTAATATTGCCAGCATCTCTACCACTAAGAAAAGCTGTATCATTAAATACATCAGGATAGGATTCCACATCAGAATCGCTAACTCTATTTAAATAAACATGTTTAATATCAGAATCTACATTTGCACTTTTTAAAAACTGCCATTCTGATTTCCAAAACCATATATCTGTCGGATGTTTTTTTGATCCCATCCCATGAAAATCCATACTTCCATCAAGTGAAAACTGAATAGCTGCTGCATCTTGAAAATCCTGCACACGATACAGGCTTTCTTCCATCGATGAATCTTCCCATTCTAATTTAATAGCAATATATTTTGAACTATAGGCAGCCTGTACTTCTATTGTTTGGTAATTGATATTATCACTTTGCCATAAGCGTGATATTGGGATAGAATAAGAATCTGCTTTTTCCCAGAAGCTAGATGAAACATCTAATAATTGATCTATTGTACTATTATTTTTTACAGCAAGAGCAATAATTTTGCCATCTTCTGGTACATTAATTTCTTCTCTTGAACGTTCTGTTTCTAAACTTTTCACGTAATGTACAAGAGACCAAGCAAGTTTATTTTCATCTTTTTTTGGTTTTCCAAGCATTTCAGATAAATTACCGTAGGAAGGCATAGGAGTGCCATCCATACCACTCACGAATCTCAAGTAAAGGTCCTGCAACTGTCCACCTCCTAGATAAAGGCCAGATGTAAAGTCCCTTGGAATAATTGAATATCCCCATGAATCTACCAAACTATTTGATGATAAGCCATCTCCCTTACCTGATTCACCATGACATTTATTGCATCCTATTTCAGTATAAATGAATTTACCTAATTTCAATAATTCATCTGTTTTAGATATTTCATCAGGAATTTGAACCAATACTGAATTCTTATTATTAATATTACCTAAATCTTTTATATAATTGACAATATCTTTCAATTCATTGGAATCTAAAAAATTAAAAGATGGCATAGAAGTTCCGGGCATTCCTCTTTTAATGGTAGTAATTAAATCATTATCTGTTGGCAGATTTCCAGGCTGAGTACTTTTTATTTTAAACAAATTGCTAGTAAAATCTCTGGGTTTAGGATATAATAAATATGATAATTTTCCATCTCCTTTTCCTCCAATTCCATGACAAGAAAGGCAATATTTCCTATATAATTCTTTACCAGAAAGATCTTTGGCTATGGTAAGATTTAATGTTACGATTATGATAA
>Ga0208894_1000290_pt1 | contig 40834 bp, 36 predicted proteins | sample ETNtaG_12_FD_185752 | JGI IMG/M metagenome (GOLD analysis project Ga0208894, IMG submission 185752) | Marine microbial and viral communities from oxygen minimum zone, Eastern Pacific Ocean - ETNP201306SV49 (SPAdes) (version 2) | ecosystem: Environmental > Aquatic > Marine > Oceanic ...
GGTGTGAAGCCGATTCCCGGTATGGAAATGATAGAGACAATTCCCGCCAGCAGTCCCAGTTTGCCAAGAGTAGCACTCGTGCGGTTCTTTTGTATGAGGGATGTGGCAGTAAAGCAAAATGAGATTAGACCGAGGCCCACAAGAACAAGGGAAAGTAAAAATAAAGCTGACGATGGAAAGTTAGATTCGCCGGAATAAGTCATTGTTCTTCCCAAGTCACTGAAAAAGTTGTGAGAGAAAGAGTAGCCGACAGTAGTATGATCTAGTTTTATCGAACCGGGGTAGAGTATCATCGCCACGATATTTAATGGGAAAAAGAGAACAAATACCAGTACCGTAAAACTGAGAGAAATCTCTTTCCAATTGTAAAGTCTCATTTTAGACGAATGTGGGTTTCCATATCTTAGTTAATTCTCATACTCCCAGTATTTCAAGGCTTTCCCTTTTACCTTGCTAACAGGATATTTTTCAGCATTCTTTTTTATTTTGTCGAACGCTGCTGTTAATGGGTCAATATTAAATTTATCTGATAACTCAACGAGGTAAATCATTATGTCTCCAATTTCTTCCCGAACTCTATCAATCCTTTTGGGATCATCCTCTATACTTTCTTCCTCAGTCAGCCACTGAAATATTTCGGCGAGCTCTGCCGCTTCTACCGCAAGTGCCATGGATAGATTCTTGGGTGAATGAAATTTCATCCAATCACGCTCTTTAGAAAAGTCTTCAATGGTTTTTATCAATTCTGCTAACATATATTTAAACTCCTTTCATTCACTATTCGCTCTCATATCAAACACGGTGAGGTTAGTACGACTCTTCAATTTCATCTCGTTCGTCCATCTGTTCGAGACAATCCTCCTCATTCCCATTCTCATCAAACTCCTCAGGCAAATTGGGTCACGCAAAAATTCATAATTAAATGATCTTAAACATTTGAGTCGCGCGCAGTGTGGAGCTAGTAACCAAGACACTATCATGCCCTGTGTACCCCAGCTTTATTTATATCCATTATAGCCCCGAAGCATGACGGGTTTGGTGGATATGAAATAAATAATTTAGGAATCGTTTTTTTGCGAAACGATAAAAGAACCTGTCATAGTTAATATCTCTATTGATTTTGATCTAAATTTATCATCCAGATGCAATCCACTTTTATTCAGCAAATCTATTGAAGGTTGATTTTTTTCTTTTTCTTGAACCTTTAGGATCTGATGGCCAACAGATTCGAATAGATTTATATAGTCGTCATGTCTCAACCTATTCATATACATATATTTATTGCTATTATATTTCGCCCACTCTTCATCAGAATATTGAAGAAAATTAATTCTAGAGATATTTTTATCTGAATAGGAATAATGATCGCCATAATCAATGGAATGAATAAACAACCCATTGTTTTTGATTATTCTATTTCCCTCTTCCATAATTAATTTCAACACTTCTATGGGAATATGTTCAAAAACCGTTTTTGAGGTATGAAAATCAATGCTTTGATCCGATAAACTAGTATCAGCTGCATCAGCTGGTGCCATGTATTCCACTCGGCATAAATCAAAGAATCCAGATATTGAGAAATGGGGAATTCTATGAAACTCCTGCAGCTCCTCAAGTCTTTTTGTATTCATTAAAGAACCAAAGAGGCTAAGAATAGCCTCATTGTTTTTAAATATATATTGAATACTTTCGTCAATCAATTCTGCTTTTAGGTATGGATTTACATCTACAGTAATTATCTTTTCTGCCCCCATTAACCAAAATGCAATAGCCAAATCGGGTATTCTACCCGTACCCACTTCAAAAAATACTTTACCGGCAGGATCAATCCCTTGTTCTTGAATTATTTTCCAGATATTAATTGCAGCAGAAAACCTATTAATAGGTTTGCTTCGTTTCAATCCTCCAATTTTTCTTTGGAGCCAATAATATGCAGCATAGGAAGGAGCCGATGGAAGGACCGAAATAGCATTTTGAATTTTTGCTTTTAATTTCCATCTCATGGAAATATATCTCCTATTTTTACCTCAGCTCATGTGACGTTTTAAATTTAATTACTAAAAGCTTAAATTCAATTTTTTAAATTAATTAATGAGGATAATTAGGGACCTTCTCTAAGAGTTTACCCATTAGTATATCCAAATATTTATTTCAACGGCTCCTTTACTCACACCCAAATCTACCCATCTTCCCGCAAACAAAAAACCCCATCAAAAGATGGAGTTTTTCATTATTGCGGGACCGACGAGACTCGAACTCGCGACCTCCGGCTTGACAGGCCGGCGTTCTAACCAACTGAACTACGATCCCAAATCTTGTTTTGTTTTTTTCCGGTACATAATAGAAACCGGAATTATGACCACATATCCCAGGAATAGTAGGAGTGGTGCAATCGTTACTGATTGAGTACTGTCCACTTCACCTAAAGCCATGATGATGTAACCAAGTATTACGGTTGCTATACCTACCCCGAAAATCAGATAGTTTGTGGTGCTAAATGACCAGTCCTGAAACAACCCGGGTCTATTTTTTCTGAGTTTTGCGACCATAATGGACGTGAATTTAAGTTCTGCTTCCCCACAAATCAAACCGAAATCACCGACGGAAAACTCTTTGGGTAATTTGTCTTATCGGGCTAAATTCGCAACCTCAATTCCGGGGGAAAATGTCAGATTTCATTATTAGACGAATGGTGGGTTATATCTTGACGGTTTTTCTGTTTTCTTCTGTCTTTTTTTACCTGCTCGTTATCTACTGGCCCCAACCCCAACAAAATGAACCCGTGAAAGTTGTCATAGAAAAAGGTGCGACTCTAAACGACATCGCTACCACGCTAAATGATAGTGGAATCATCAAAGGTTCAGAACCCTTTGTAATTGCAACCCGTATGATGGGCTACGAAACAGATATCAAAGCCGGAACGTTCTATCTGCGAAATGCTTCTTCAAACCGTACAATCATCCGCCAACTGGTGGAAGGAACACCTGCTTACCACAAGGTTACTATTCCTGAAGGTTCACGGCTGGAAGAAATTGCTGCTGTACTTAAGTCTGAACTGGATATTGATGTAGAAGAGTTCCTCGAGATGTGTCGTTCCGACGAAGTGGCGGAGAATTTTGATCTTCCGGGTCCCACTTTGGAAGGATATCTGTTTCCTGAAACATACTTTTTCACCGAGGAGATGACTGCCAAAGAAATTATTGAGCAGATGACCAAACAATATCGGGCGATCATGACCAGAGAGACGTTAGATCTCGCAAAAGAAAAAGGTCTTTCAGAGCTTGAATTGGTGACTCTTGCGTCTATAATCGAAGGAGAAGCAATTTTAGATGATGAGCGTACAACAATCAGTGCGGTTTATCACAATAGGTTGAATATAGGAATGAAACTACAGGCAGACCCGACGCTTCAATTTATACACGGCGATAGTCCGAAACGATTGAGTAATAAAGACAAGAAAATCGATTCACCCTACAATACATACTTGTACAAAGGTTTGCCTCCCGGTCCAATAAATTCTCCCGGTGAAGCTTCAATTCAGGCAGCAGTGAATCCCGCAGATGTAGAATATCTCTTTTTTGTGGCAAAAGGCGATGGCTCTCATGTTTTTTCCCGGACAGAAAAGGAGCATTTGAAGGCAAAGCGAGAATTTGATAAAATTCGCCGGCGGGTTAGCCGTGAACGACAGAAAAGAGGTGAAGGGTAAATTTAATGCCAGTTCAAATCAAATTAAATGATGTACAGAAACAGGCTGTAGAGACAGTGGATAAGCCGGTCCTCATATTTGCCGGAGCGGGTACGGGAAAAACACGAGTGTTAACAGCTAAGATTGCTCACCTGATTAAGAACGAGAAATACGCTCCCGAAAATATATTGGCAGCAACTTTTACCAATAAGGCCGCCGGAGAAATGAAATCCCGAGTAAAGAAGATTGTAGGTCCAAGAGCCAGCAAAGTAAATATTGGGACGTTTCACTCTATTTGTGCCCGCATTCTTCGTTATGAGATAGATCAACTGGGATTCAATCCCAATTTTGCCATTTTTGATACTGCTGACCAACTTAGCCTTATAAAAAGTATCATAAACTCTAATAAGATTCCAGTTGATGGAATGACTCCTAATGCCATTCGAGGTCGGATTAGTCTGGCAAAAAATAGCATGGCAGAATCTAACTTAGATAATAAATCATCTTCCCCGGTTGATCGGGCTGCGGCTTTGGTTTATCCTCTTTATACAAAGGCGCTAAAGGAAAACAATGCACTCGATTTTGACGATTTGCTTCTCTTTCCATTGAAAGTATTCAAGAAAAACCCTGCTATTTTGAAAAAATACCAAGAACAGTTCAAATATGTACTGGTGGATGAATATCAGGATACCAATCATGCTCAATTTCTATTAGTAAAACTGTTAGCTGAAAAGCATAATAAAATAACTGTTGTGGGGGATGATGATCAATCTATCTACGGTTGGAGAGGAGCAGATATCTCCAATATTCTCGATTTTGAGAAAGCATTCCCGGGCTGCAAAACATTTCGATTAGAACAGAATTATCGGTCCACACAAACAATCCTTTCAGCTGCTTCTACTATGGTTCGCAATAATGAACATAGAGCTGAGAAGGAGCTATGGACTGAAGGAATTGCTGGAGCTAGCATCGGCGTGATGGAAACTTTTGACGAACTCGAAGAGGCGGAAGGCATCCTAGAGTTGTTGGAGAGAGAGATTGTTAATAAGAAGCGTACTTTCAATGAATTCGTTATACTTTACAGAACAAACGCACAAAGTCGTGTACTGGAAGATGCTCTCCGGAGGCGTGGTATTACCTATAAAATTATTGGTGGTGTCCGTTTTTATGAACGGAAAGAAGTAAAAGATCTGCTGGCTTACCTGAGATTAATTGTCAACACAGTGGATACTGTAAGTTTAAAGAGAGTGGTTAACTTTCCTCCAAGGGGTGTGGGTGTAAAAACTGTAGAAAAGTGTGAGAAATATTCCCGAGAGAAAGGGATTTCTCTTCTGGCGTCTACAGCAGATCCTGACGCTTTTGGACTTAGAGGAAAACCAGCTGAAGGCTTGAAAGATTTCAACAGCTTAATTGCAAAGTATGCAGAACTTCTACCTAAACTCAGTGCAGCAGAACTTTCCAGCGCTGTAGTAGATGAGCTCGGTCTTGTATCGTTTTATAAAGAGCAGGCGACGACTGAAGCAACTGAACAATTGGCCAATGTGCAGGAACTTCTCAACAGTATTGATGATTTCTGTAAAGAGAATCCCAAAACAGGTCTTAGAGAATTCCTAGAGGAAGTGTCTCTTCTGACAGACTTAGACAATTGGAATCAAGATTCCAATTCTGTAACTCTAATGACCACACATGCTTCTAAAGGGCTCGAGTTCCCCGTCGTTTTCATAGCTGGAATGGACGAAGGGTTGTTTCCATTGGCCAGATACATGGATTGTACTGAAGAGTTAGAGGAAGAACGACGGCTGTTCTATGTAGCTCTCACTCGTGCACAAGACAGGGTGTTTTTACACTATGCTACTAATCGCCGGAGATTTAATGGTATATATGGAATGGGATATGCTTCAAAGTTCATTCATGAAATTCCAGAGGAAAATCTGGAAAGAATTACTTTCAGATCTTCCGTTACTCGAAAGCTGGTTCGCGGTAAGGCTGGGAAATACAAACTTAAGCAGGTACGTACTGTCACCAACTTTGATGATTTAGAGCGTGGAGACAAAGTTGAGCATAAGGTTTTTGGTAAAGGGATGGTACTTTCTGTCAACGGTAGTGGTGAAAATCAGAAAATCTCCGTCATCTTCCGGGGTGATATTCGAAAGAAACTTATAGCTAAATATGCTAATCTAAAGCGGTTATAAATTTTGATTTTTTATTGACTATTTTTGATTTTCAACTACTCCACCATTCACTAATCACTATTCACCAATATCCCTTTGATTTGGCATTAAAGTAGTGTATATTTATTGAGACTGAGTCTCAATTATATTTGCTATGAATCGATTTAATCTGGAAAACTTCAAACGAATTCTTCGTGATGAAAAGCTGCGGGTAACTTCACAGCGTCTGGAAGTCTACAAGTATGTTTTTTCCTCACACCATCATCGAGAAGCAGATGAGATTTACATGGCTCTTCATCGAAAGAAAATGGGTGTCTCAAGGGCTACAGTCTATCGGACGATGGACATCCTTTACAAGCACGGTTTTGTCCGGAGGATGAATATTGGTAAGGGTCGTTGGCTCTTTGAACCTCGTTTGGATAACTCTCATCATGATCACTTGGTTTGTGTTAAATGTGGCGAAATCACAGAATTTTATGATGAGGCAATAGAGAAGAAACAGGATACAGTTGCAAAGAAGTTTGGCTTCAGTCTAGTTCGACATATCCATCAACTTTTTGGGATCTGTAATAACTGCAAAGAGTAGAAACAATGAGCCATAATCACAGCACGCCTCGTTTTCCTGATCATCAGGAAAAGATTATCCTTATGGGGAATCCAAATGTAGGTAAAAGTGTAATATTCAATTATCTCACCGGCAGATATGTTACTGTCTCTAACTATCCCGGCACGACAGTTGAACTCACCCACGGTAAACTTTTAGGCGACAGTTCCACATTGGTCTTGGATACTCCAGGAATTAACAATTTTATCCCTTCTTCTGAGGATGAAGTGGTAACAAGAAATATACTCTTAGAGTCTCCTGATGCTCGGGTGATTCAAGTAGGTGACAGTCGAAATCTTGACCGGACTTTGCTACTGTCACTTCAACTAAAAGAGATGGGAATACCTTTTGTTCTATGCTTAAATATGTCCGATGAAGCTCGTGAGCGGGGTATTCACATAGACGAAGATAAATTATCAGAAATATTGCAGGTGCCGGTTGTAAAGACTGTTGCAATCCAACACATTGGCCTGCAAAAGCTGATTCCCAAGTTGGCAGAAGCGAGCACAAACAATTTCTCCGACATTGAATATTCACCTGTTATTTCAGAAGGGTGCAAAAAGGTCTCTTCCCTCATTGAATCTGATCAACCCTTCAGGGAAAGTCTTTCTCTCATGATTTTAGCTTCTGATTTATCTCTAAATGATTGGGTTCACGAGCACTTATCGAAAAACGATATTAACAAACTCAATGATGCACTCAGAGAAGCTGAAACTAATTTACAAACTTCTGTGGGGAACGCAATTACGTCAGATCGAATGAGAAAAGCTCGAACTCTGGTATCAAAAGTAATAACTCGAGAGAAAGCAGAGGAATCTTCTTTTTTCTCTCGTCTGGGCGAATGGAGTCAACACAGATTCGGTGGGCTTGCCATTGGAGCAGTAGTTTTATATCTCATTTACCAATTTGTTGGAGTATTTGGGGCAGGAATACTTGTGGATTTTTTTGAAAATACTATTTTTGGGAATTGGCTTACTCCACTTGTAACCTCAATTGTTGATACCCTTTTACCTTTTCAATTTGCTCATGATCTATTGGTCGGCGATTATGGCCTTTTGAGCATGGCACTGTCGTATTCCATCGCTATTGTTCTTCCAATAGTAGGGACTTTTTTCCTCGCCTTCGGTATATTGGAAGATTCAGGATATCTGCCTCGGTTGGCTGTGATGATGAATAAACTTTTCCGCATGATGGGTCTTAACGGCAAGGCGGTACTTCCTATGGTATTGGGCCTCGGCTGCGATACCATGGCCACTATGACCACTCGTATCCTCGACAGTCGGAAAGAAAGGCTTATCGTTATGCTTCTGTTAGCGCTGGGCGTGCCGTGTTCTGCCCAGCTGGGTGTAATCCTGGGTATGTTGGCTGCACTATCTCCGGCCATGACCTTCCTCTGGGTTGGGTGTATAGTGCTCGTAATTTTCGCGGTAGGATTCCTTTCTTCGAAAATTATCAGTGGAAAAGGATCTGATTTTGTTTTGGAACTCCCGCCCATGCGACTGCCGAAGTTGTCTAATATTGGAGTAAAGACATTGGCCCGTATCGAATGGTACCTGAGAGAGGCGGTACCCCTCTTTTTTCTAGGGACGTTTGTCCTGTTTATTCTTGATAAGTTAACTCTTCTCAGTGTTATTGAGCGAGGTGTATCACCTATTGTGGTGGGGTTCCTCGGACTTCCTATAAAGGCCACTGAGGCATTCCTTATTGGATTTCTTCGACGCGATTATGGCGCAGCCGGGCTCTATAACCTTTTTAATGATCAAATACAAAGCGGGTCAATCGCCATGGAAACTCAGATTCAAATAGTGGTGAGCATGATCACAATCACTCTTTTCATGCCTTGCATCGCGAATTTTTTTGTGATAATCAAGGAACAGGGAATTAAAGTTGCAATGGCAATTTCACTGTTTATTTTGCCGTTTTCCATCTTAGTGGCGGGATTCATAAATTATCTGCTCAGATGGTTACTGTTATAATTGACTATTTACAATTGAAAAAATCGAATGAACGAATGAGAAAAACAAGATGACAAATTGTCCGCTATGCAACAATAAATTTGATGAGACTTCTGAGGACTGTCATACGGGGTGCTTCATGAGTCATGGCTGTCCGTTAATCAAATGCCCTCACTGTGGTTATGAATTCGTGATTGAATCCAAGACCGTGAATTTCTTTAAAAAAGTATTAGGGAGAAAAGAAAATGACCGTGACACAAAACTGGATTGACGAAGTACTGGAAGCAATGTGGGTGGCACGAGAGAAAGGTCACCAGTCTCTGGATGAGGTGCGGACGATCTGTCAGGCAGATGCTCAGCAGCCTGTGGATGTAAATTCATCTTTGGAAGAGATGAGACGTCGTAACCTCGTTACTGATGATGAGGAAAGTTTTAATTTTACACCGGAAGGAGAGAAGATGGCAGAAGCAATTATACGTCGGCATCGCCTGGCTGAGAGGCTTCTTTCCGATGTTTTGAATGTGTCAGAACAGAGCATGGAAGTAACCGCCTGTCAGTTCGAGCATATCCTAAATCCTGAGGTAACGGAGAGTGTCTGTTCGTTTCTGGGACATCCGCCTCTCTGCCCTCACGGTTCGCCTATCCCGCAAGGTGATTGTTGCCGTACTTATAAGACTGAGAATATTAAACCTCTTGTCAATCGACTTTCTGAGCTGGATTTGGGGAAAACAGGTAAAATTGCCTTTATAACTCCCTCTTTTCACAAGCGATTTGATCGACTCACAGCCCTCGGTCTAATTACTGGTAATGAGATAATGGTGCATCAGCGTCAACCTTCTTTTGTGGTTCGAATTGGTGAAACGGAGTTGGCACTCGACAAAGAGATTGCTCGAGAAATCTATGTGAGAATAAGCTAATGTTAAAAGTTCTATTGCTATTATTACCAACTATTATGCTTAGTTCAGGGCAGCTTGAACCTATGGAGTGGAGCCTTAGCATGGAGAGAGAGTTAGTAGATATGATTGCTGAAAACGAGCTGGCAGAGAGGATCTATGGTGAAATTGTTTCACAGGCTCGTGAAAGCGGTTTACCGCCAGCCTTTCTCAAAGAGGTTTTTTCTCAAAGTGACATTCGGATTCACGATGAAATTGCTCGACGCTTTAGCAATCCTGCTGAAGCGATGAAGTATAGTGATTACAGAAAAATATTTATTAAAGAAGCGAGAATCCGGGAAGGGTATGAATTTGATTCAGAGTATGGTAATCTGATTGACGCTGTTTCCGATAGTTTTGGAGTGGACCGTTACTTACTGATGAGTATTGTGGGGATTGAATCACGTTTCGGCAAACATGCCAAGTCGTACTCAGTGTTTGACGCTCTTCATACCATCATACACAAGATTCCCCGCAAAGAAAAATGGGTCATAAAGGAGATGATGGCTTATCTTCGTTTCTGTTACGAAGATTTCATCCCGGCTCACTCAGTTTTTGGTTCCTATGCCGGTGCATTTGGATATGGTCAGTTCATCCCATCCAGCTTCGATGCGTATGCGGTGGATTTCGATGGCGATAGAGTACGACATCCGTTTGAATGGCCAGATGTATTGGCTAGCGTCGCAAACTATCTGGTGCAAAATGGTTACAGGAGCGATATTCCGGGATTTGCACGCGGTAATCCTAACTGGAAAGCAATTCTTAAGTACAACCCCTCAGTGAATTATGTCCGGGTGGTACTGGAGTTCCGTGAGAAGCTGATGGAAGCAATCGATGAAGAGTAGAGCGGTAGTACAGATAGTAATCGTTATTAACTCTCCTTTTCAAGTGTGATATTTATCGCCATTTATGTTTCATGAATATTTTCAAATCATAATTAGTTTAGATAGACGAATGAATAATTCTAATCCTTGACATTTACGAGAGCACACCGTTAATTCGTAAACTGTGAAAAAGACAATACCTATCTCCGAATTCAAAGAAAACGCCGACATACAAGGCTTCTATCTTTGTAAAAAGAAGAATCTCCGTACTACCCGGGCAGGTGAGCTGTATCTCGATCTTCAGCTTCAGGACAAAAGTGGTGAGATTGGAGCCAAAGTATGGGATCGTGTCAGCGAGTTCACTAAAAAGTTCAATGGCGGAGATGCTGTAGCTGTCAGAGGTCGAGTGGAGTCTTTTCAGGATCGGCTTCAGATTGTGATTGGGCGGATTAATGCTGCCACAGAAGCAAAATACGGTAGATACGGTTTTAAGGAAGAGCTGCTGGTCCCCACATCCTCTTATGACGCAGAGAAAATGTGGAGCGGCCTCGGTAAGATGATCAATAATATGTCTAATCAACCTTTGAAGAAGTTAGTGACAGATCTCTTTCGCAGGAACAAGGCAAGTCTTATAAAATTACCGGCATCGTTGACATTGCACTACCCTTTCCGTTCTGGATATCTTGAACATATTCTCTCCATGGCGAAGATCGGATTAAAATTAGCACCCCATTATAGTGCCGATAGCGATCTGCTTCTGGCGGGAATACTGTTGCACGGTATCGGTAAAGTGAAGGAGCTGGGAGATGAACTTGTTCCTGATTATACCGATGATGGACATTTTGTAGGACATACAGTGCTTGGGAGAGATATGGTTCGAGAATCTGCGGCCGGAATGAAAGATTTTCCATCAGATCTTCTGTCAGAACTAGAACATATGATCCTATGCCATGAGGGAGCTTTTGAGAGTAGATTTCGATCTCGACCTCGCACAAAAGAAGCTCTTTTACTGCAGCTTCTGGATAATGTTGATGCCAAAGTTGCCATGTTTGACCGCATATTGAGTGAAGACAGTGAAGAGGGTAACTGGACCTCGCGCCGGAACTATTTTGGAACACACCTCCGTAAGAAACCGTCAGACAGCGACGATTGAACTGGCCAAAGCGGCCATGTTTACTTCCGCAGCGGTGGGAGCAGGATTTGCTCTTGCCTATGTGCCCAATATTGAGCTTATTACCGCTATTGTATTTGCCGCAGGAGTTTATCTTGGACTTTCATGGGGTTCAGTAGTAGGTGCTGTTTCCATGCTCATCTTCAGCGGCGTTAATCCCATGGGGAGCGGTTTCATCAATCCTCCACTCGTAATCGCTCAGGTCATTTCAATGGTTCTAATAGCTGCTACCGGCGGTCTGCTCAGTTCCTGGATTTTTTCCACCAAGTGGACAAAACTCAAAATTGTGTTTCTTGGAATTATCGGAGGACTTCTGACCTTCATTTACGATTCTCTCACAACATTGAGTACACCATTCGCCATGGGATTTGAAGAAAAAAATCTCCTCGCAATGTACTTGGCGGGAATTGGCTTCACCATCCTACACCAGATTTCCAATATAGCTGTATTTTCTTTGATATTACCTGGGCTTTTCAGCCGTGTTCGAAAACCATCGTGAGCAGTCCATTGAACAGTCCAACTCCGACAATAATCCGTTCTTTTCCATTATTTCTGTTGATTTCTGCAGTACTGTTTAGTTCGCTTTCAGCCCAGGATTTCGATCTTCCACTGCATCAACACGGAGTTCAGATTGGGCAGGGACTCCTGCCATTTGACTGGAGTGGACAGGTTGGCCATTCACACAATTTCGGATTTTCTGATTTGAGCGAAGATGTGGAGATAGGAGCGCTGATTATCGATGGTAGCATCATAGCTTGGCCGTTTCGATATGCCGTACCTTTTGACATGGATGATAGTAAAACAAATAGCAATAAATCTGAGATTGTTTACCGTTGGGGTGATTATTCTCTTAATGAGTTCGGCATTGATTTCATTTCAGCTGAAAAAAACAGTTCATCACGCATGACCGGATTCAAGCGGAACTTCGACAGCCAGCTCATGGGACCAGAGCATTACAGCTCTGGAACCATTCAGCAGAATTATCTCTTCGATTACGAGATTCATCCCGATAGCACTATAACGTGGCAGTTGGGGGTGGGCTATTTCAAGACTGATCAGAGCCTACCGGTGCTGTCCAGCTTGGGCGAATGGATGAGAGGAGCTTCAGTGAATGATGAGGTGCTGGCTGTTGGCGCAGTTCGAGAGAGAGCAACGCTGTCAGGGAGTTCCCGTTGGCATGTAACGGCTTCGGGTCAGCGCTTTTCACTCGCTTCTACTTCCGATGCACAGTCCTGGCGGTCTGATGTGCTGGCGTATCGGCTGAGACACAGATCAGAAAAGTATCTCAGTTCCGCCATGTCTGTTCTTCTCTCAGCGGATGTGGATTATTCCGCCATGTCCGGCAGCGGCATCACTAGTCCTGCAACTGTGGACGCTCAGCTCTTAGGCGGTATCACTCATGAGGACAGAATACGAATTCGTTTTTTGACAGGTGTTGGACTCGCTGGACCTGACACATACAGTGTGAATGCTGAAGGGAGTTTGACAGATTCATTAGGCTCCTTTGAAGTGACTGCTTCAGGAAACAGTTGGTTGTCACCTCTTCCTCCGGTTCTTTCCGGCAGCAATCTAAACAGTGTTGTTTCTGATGAAGAAGCCGTTTTTCAGAGAAGAAATCTTATCAAGCTCAATGTTGAAAGATCAAATGGCAAAAGCCAATTGCAGGCGACTCTCTTTGCTTCTTCAGCAGCTCCCCACTATTTTTTCTCTGCTTTGGGTACAGATACAGTGGGACTGTTGTCGGAAGAAAACAGCGTGCTTACCGGCGGCAGCTGGTCGCTTCGGCAAAAGCTGTTTCGTGAGTGGCATCTGGAAGTGCGAGGGATATCATTTACGGATAATCCCATCGGATGGGGGAGTGGCATTCAGCATGAAGGTTTTGTGGGACTCGAAGGACGCGAGTTGCTCTTTAAGGGAAATCTCGACGCGAGAGCGAAAGTATGGCTGAACTACTGGTCAGGCAGAAACGGCTTTGTCTGGGATCCTATCCGAAACATCGGATACCACGATAATGAAGTTGATTACAATCCGGATGCAACAGCTATTCTGAATGCACGGTTCACTGCTGTCATTTCCAAGTTCGAGATATCCTATACGATAGAAAATGTTCTGTACGCAGCAAGGAGCTTTATGGAAAATATTGTAGGTCCACTAATGGATGAGGAGATTTCCCTCACTCCATCGCCGTATTACATGCCGCCAACACGGATGGTTTATCTTTCTATCCGCTGGCGATTTCAGGATTAACGGAATTTCAGGGTCAACTGGCCGAACAGAGCTCGCCCAGGTTCAGTATATCCGTAAACGGATTGTACATCTTTCTTATCTGCGAGATTTCTTGCTCCCAGCTCTAATACCGGAATCACTTTTCCGATCTCAGCAAGGATAAAACTGACGGAAGCGTCCCACCTTTTGTAAGCCTCTAGTTCTTCCGTAGATGAATAGCTGTATCGCCGTTTCCCGAGAAAACGATAGTTAAGATTTGCTGCCAAACGTGATGTCTTACAGCTCAAGTCAAGCCAGTGTGAGACAGCTGGGACATAGATAAGACGCTTACCCTGATCGGTTCCGGTGGAAAGAATCCTACTTTGGTTCTGTTCCGATCTGATGGAAGCTTGAATGGGAAGTTTTTCAGGTTGAATATTCAGTTGAAGTGAAGCTCCAAATGATTCACTCCTAGCGATGTTTTGAGGCGACCATACCCAGTTTTCATCTGCTGTCCACTGAATCAGATTTTCTGTTAAAAAGTGATAAACTCGCAGCTCAGTAGTCAAGATTGAAGAGAGTGGTTCCAACGTCAATTCTGCGGAAGCGGATCGTCCTTCTTCCGGCAGCAGATCGGGATTACCTATAGACATACCCCAGACATCCGTCCAATAGAGCTCGTTGATGGTGGGGAAGCGGTAGCTCGTCCCCATATTGACTCTCAGCGATTTCAGCACACTTACATTAAATAGTTGCAGCAGTGCCAAACTCCCGGTTGGGACAATCTCTATCTGACTGCTGTTCCAGTCAGCTCGAATGCTGGGAGAGATAGATGTGTTAGCAGTGGGCTTGAAGGTAGTCAGCAGTCCCATAGCCGCCTGCCGCTCTGTTTGATCTCCAGTATTATCGCTCTCGATGCGGTGTTCTGCTCCTTCTGTGGTGATGGTGTAATGGCTGCTGCCCCATCGGAAGAGCTTCTGCACTGCCCTGAAACGGAGTGATGAAACCGCATGTCTTGATTCTTCAGGGTAATCGGGATTGCTGTCTACATAGTGCTCGTCGGAATCAAACTTTCCTACAGAGATATTTGTCTGACCCCAAGCAGAAAGGCCACGTAAGCTGATAATCTGAATCAGTTCGTCATTTGTCTTCCGGGCATAGGGTGTGAGCCACGACTCTGATCCCACCAATCCACGATCACTGTCGGACTGGAAGCCCAGGTAGCTAATGTTCCAGAGATTTCCCACAGGAAGATCAAATTGGACCCCCGCTGCATCTTGTGTGAAATCGTTATTGTCTCTGAAATCGCCTAGATTTTTATACCACATTCCGAGAATAGAAATACTCCCATTAACCACAGGAAGCGAGATTTTTCCACTAGAACCGCTTTCACCAAAGGAGCCGGATTTAGTTCGGAAGTATGAAGAAGTTCGGTTATGTGCAGAAAGATTAAGTGTGCCTCCCACGGCGCCAGAACCGTATAGTGATGAGCCGTGCCCACGGAACAGTTCTGCCTGTCCGATAAATTCCACCGGCAGACTGCCCAAGTCGAACCCGCCCCACTGAGGTGAATTAAGTGGAAGTCCTTCCAGCATGATAAGAATGTGCTCGCTCTGTCCCGTAGGTGAAGCGACACTTTTCAATCCGGCAGCTCCTCCGTAGTCTTTCACCTGAAGTCCGAATTTATCAAGACGTTCACCGATGCTGTTTCCCCAGGCGGGTGAATCGTGGAGCGGAATCACGATGTGACTCACCGGAATAGTGAGCCGATCGACGGCGTAGATGTTGCCGGTGATAGTTAACGGCGAAAAGCGGTAAGTCTTGGGCTCTAAGATGAATTGACTCATTTTGGCAGAAGCGTCTGATTTAACTGATCGATAAGCTGCATGAGTGATTAGGATTGAATCGGTGTTTGACGATGAAATAAGATAGAACCGTCCGTCGCTATTTGTGGTTGTGCCTGCTGAGGATCCTACCAGAGAAATGGAAACGTTAGGAATGGGTACGCCATCGGAATTGGTTACTCGACCAGTGATAGCATTCGGTTCGGCTAATGCCCATGATGACTGAAACAGGAATGCGAGTAAAACAAGTAAGGTACGTAAAATGTGATACATATTCTCCTCCTTCGCCCTCGGAAGTGATTGCGAGAATTAGTGGCTCCGTAGGTTTCCTGACTTACGCGTCACCAGAAAATCCCCCCTTCTCATTCCGATTTATTTCAGAACAATGGCTCAGAGGAAGTTCTTCGACGATTACAGTAGCGGGGCTGTATCCGATTTTCACGGATTTCCCTGCCGGAACCGATTGTCAATTAGCGCTAAAAACTTAGTAATTCTCGTCGGAAGAGTCAAGGGTTTTGGCTTGATTTGCTCGAAAGGTCAAGATAAATTAACAAGATTTGACAGAGCGAGAAAAGAGTCAACTTGTGAGTAGTAACTGTTCCGTGGTCGTTTCCGTGGCTAACGTGTATATTGAAAACAGTTACAGGTCAGAAACAGTTACTCAGGCTTTGTTAGGTGAGCAGCTGAAGATTATTGATAAAGATGAGTCTTGGTTGAAAGTCTCTCAGTGGGACGGCTACAAAGGGTGGATTAATTCATCCGCTGTTACTGAAAAACAAGCACCTGAAGGTGAGAGCTGTTTTGTTGCCGATTTGCTAAACGGAGTTCATGCGGAAAGGAACAATTCTTCCCCGATTCTGCGTGATTTGGTTTTTGGGAACGAGCTGGTCGTTCTTGGTCAAGAGAATGGTTGGAGCCGAGTGCTTCTGCCTGACGGTGCAAAAGGATGGACCGATACATCTTGGCAAAGTGAGCCTGGAGATGACTTGAGAAGTCACATTGTGAAGACTGCCGGTAGATTTCTCGGTATCCAATATCTCTGGGGCGGAAAGTCACCCAAAGGGTTTGACTGTTCAGGATTTGTCCAAACTGTCTTGCGTTCAGTCGGGATTAATTTCCCGCGTGACACATATCAGCAGGAGCAGGAAGAGACTTTGGAAGAGATATCACTTCAAGAATTAGAAAAAGGTGATCTCATCTTTTTCCAAACCGGTGAGTATAAGACAGATCATGTGGCAATCGCTCTTGGAGAGATGGAGATAATTCACAGTTCTGGATTTGTTAAAATTGAAAGTTTAGATGAGAAAAATGAAAATTATAATCATCACCTCAGTGAACACATCTCTACGGTAAAGAGTATTCAAAATTATTGCTGATGAAGACACTTAAACGAAAAGGTAACGGGATTTTAAACAGAGAGGTATTGGTTCTGAATCAGAATTATCAGCCACTCCTTGTCTGTACTGCCCGCCGAGCCATTTGTTTAATGTACCTTGGGAAAGTCGAATTGGTTGAGAGCTATCATAAAGTAGTACATTCGCCATCTGTAGTTTTTCCTTTACCAAGTGTCATTAAGCTCAGTCGCTATGTTAGCACTCAAAATAACGATATTGTTTTGTCACGCAGAAATGTTTTAAAGCGGGATCAGCATCAATGCCAGTATTGTGCAAAGAGGAGTGTTCCAATGACACTGGATCATATTGTACCAAGGGAGCGGGGAGGACAAGATAGTTGGGAAAATTTGGTAGCGTGCTGTCAGGAGTGTAATCGGAAAAAAGGTAATCGAAGACCTGTAGAGGCAAAAATGCCGCTTATAAGACGTCCTAAAAAACCCAACAAAATTTACTATATCCGTCAATTTGTGAAGAGAGAACAGATATCATGGCGGCCTTATCTTTACATGGAACCTCTCGGTTTAGACTGAGCAACAGCATGAAAGGAAAACGCGTACTTAGCGGAATTCAACCATCTGGGGGATTACATCTAGGCAACTATTTTGGCATGATGAAGCCCATGATTGAGTTGCAGGTAGAAAACGAACTATTTTGTTTTCTTGTTAATTATCACGCCCTTACTTCTGTAACGGACACTGAAAAACTTAGTCGAGACACACTAGAGGCTGCTGCAGATTTTCTGGCATTGGGATTGGATCCGGAAAAAGCGGTTTTCTGGGTTCAGTCAGATGTACCGGAAGTAACGGAGTTGACTTGGTTGTTAAGCAATGTAACCGGGGTCGGACTTCTTGAACGCTCACATTCATACAAGGATAAGATAGCCAAGGGAATCGCTCCGAATCACGGTCTTTTGAGCTACCCGATTCTGATGACTGCGGATATTCTACTGTACGGCGGGGAAGTAGTACCTGTCGGTAAAGATCAGAAACAGCATCTCGAAATATCCCGTGACATTGCCAGTCGATTTAACTCAACATATGGAGAAACATTCATTATACCTGAACCGCTTATCGCTGACGACACTGGTCTCATTCCGGGAATTGATGGCCAAAAAATGTCCAAATCTTACAATAACACTTTAGAGATATTTTGTGATCACGATGAACTTCAAAAGAAGGTTATGAATATCGTTACTGATACAACACCTGTAGATGAGCCAAAAGATCCGGACAGCAGCACTCTATATAATATCCACTCGTTTTTCCTGGATGAAGCCGGGAAAAAGCAACTTCGTTCACGTTACAAGACGCCAGGATTACGTTATGGAGATGTAAAGAGAGAACTAGCTGACATCATCTGGGATTACTTTAAGCCATTTCGTGAGAAGCGAATGGAATTAGCTGAGAATAAAGATATAGTTATTGAAGCGTTAAACAATGGTGCAGAAAAGGCTCGAACTATTGCAGCGGGTTATCTCGAAAAAGCCCGGCGAAATACGGGGCTTATTTACAAATGATAAACACTTATCAGATTGAACTGGAAAATTTTACAGGTCCTCTCGATTTATTGCTTTTTTTCATCAGGCGTGATGAGCTTGACATTATGGACATTCCCATTTCGCACATTACGGATGAATATTTAGAATTTGTTGAAGCGGCGAAATTTTTGAATGTGGCGGTTGCCGGAGAGTTTATCGCTATGGCAGCGCTGCTCATGAGGATAAAAGCGAAGTTTCTGCTACCTAAACCTGTTTCTGAGGAAGAAGGTGAACCGGAAGATCCTCGAACTGAATTGATTCAGAGGTTGCTAGAGTACAAGCGCTTCAAGGAAGCGGCACGGGGACTAGCAGAACGAGCAGATGAGCAGAGCAGGAAATTTCCACGGGCAGTAACATTCAATCTGGAGAACAGTGTACCTGATGCCGCATATTACTTGGGTGATGCTTCTATCTTCCATCTGGTTACCACATTTAAGAATCTGCTAAGTAATATTCCAGTCGTTAATCGCTACGACATTACAAAAGAGCAGGTTAGTGTACAGAAGCAAGTAGGATACATTCTTGGCTGTTTTGTCGATCAAAGCCAACGCCTTTTCTCGGAGATTGTGAAACCTACCGCCTCTCGATCGGAAATAATCACCACTTTTATAGCATTACTTGAGCTAGTTCGTGACGGCAAAGTCATCGTGATGCAAAAGGATGTGTTTGAAGAGCTTGTTTTACAGAGAATTGAGGCATAATGAGCATGAATCTGGAAAAAGAGAATATTAGAATAATTGAAGCTTTACTTTTCTGTACGCAGGAATCCTTGACACAAGCTCAAGTGAACAGTTGTTTTGACAATGATGATGTTCCATCTCTAAATGATGCTGTAAAGGCTCTGAATGAGGAATACGAGAAATCCGATCGTTCATTTGAGATTGAAAAAGCAGCCGGAGGATGGCGGATGGTAACTCGACATGAATACGAGATGTGGGTGCGTCGTCTTCTGACCCGAACCGGTTCACCTGCACTTTCTCAGGCAGCTCTCGAAACATTGGCAGTTGTAGCATATAAAGGACCTGCCAGCAGGGCTGATGTAGAGAGTATTCGAGGTGTCAGCTGCGGCTCTGTTCTCAAATCTCTACTCGAAAAAAATCTGATTAAAATTAAAGGTCGTGAAAAGAGTCCAGGCAGACCTCTTATCTATGCAGTAACGAACAATTTTCTAACATCTTTTGGAATTAGTACAATTTCTGATCTTCCCAAACTTCGGGAAATGTCTGAGCTGACAGCTGAACTTGAGCCTACTTCTCAAAAGGAGCTGTTTGACTCTAGTTCATTAGATGCGGCTGAATAGGTATCTTGCTTCGTGTGGAGTAGCTTCCCGACGCAAGTGCGAAGATATCATTCGTTCAGGCAGAGTTCATATCAATGGAGAGGTTGAAGAGAACCCCTTTTTTTCTTTGATGCCAGAAGACACTATTATGCTAGATGATCAGGAAATGATCTTCCAACATGAACCTGAGATAATTGTACTTAACAAACCTGCTGATTACATCACTACTACACATGATACACATGATCGTAAGACAGTAATGGAGCTTGTTCAAACAAATAAACGTCTCTTTCCCATCGGTCGTTTAGACAAAGACACCACTGGAGTGCTGTTGCTCACGAATGACGGTGATCTTTCAAATCGATTGACACATCCTAAGTATCAGGTGGAGAAAGTATATAGAGTGCACTTTCAAGGACTCCTGTCAAATGATGAAATAGAGCACATTAATTCAGGAGTAATCATCGGTTCAGATGAGGTTGGAAAGGGAGATGTTTTATCTCAGAATGAAGTGAGCAAAACTGTAACGGAAATAAAACTGAAATTAACAGAAGGGAAAAAGCGCGAAGTACGTAGAATATTCAGTTCTTTGGGGTACAAAGTTTTAGCTTTGCAGAGAATATCGTTTGGAGGTATTACAACTAAAGGTTTGAAGCCCGGTCATTGGAGAAGGCTTTCCGAAGAAGAAATACTGTCACTTAGGGGTAAAATGGCAGTTTCTGATATAGTTTAATTAAGGTGATTATATTTGGGTTTTCAAAGTCAACTGAGTAACTTCCCAAGCTTTTTGAGAAGTGGAATTGTTCGATTCATTCTTCCATCACATCAGGATTAAAAGGAGTACGTGTCGTGATTATTGCAATTGATGGGCCTGCAGCTTCCGGTAAGAGTACTACAGCAAAAAAAGTGGCTCATCAACTCAGCTTCATTTACCTGGATACTGGTGCTATGTACAGAGCTGTTACATTAGCAGTTTTAAATACCGGCATTGATCCTAATGTGGAAGGTGATCTAAGAGGTGTTTTACAAAACCTTAAGATCTCTGTAGAAGAATCTGATGGAGAATCTAAGACTTTTCTTAACGGTAATGATGTTTCAGAAGAAATCCGAAGAACCGAAGTGACGGATCATGTCAGTGCTGTAAGTGCTTTGCCTTCAGTCAGGGAAGAGATGGTAACCATACAAAGACGGATTGCTGATGGAAAAGATGCTGTCGTAGAAGGAAGGGATATCGGCACGGTTGTTTTTCCTGAAGCTGACTTCAAGTTTTACATTTCTGCAAGTTATGAAGTGCGGGGTGAAAGACGAGGATTAGATTTGAAGAAGTTAGGAATTGAACTTTCTAAGGAAGAGTTAATAAAAGATTTGAAGCGACGTGATGGAATTGATTCTGGAAGAATACATTCTCCACTCACACGAGCAGATGATGCAATTTTAGTTGATACAACAGATCTGACATTTGAAGAACAGGTCGCTTTCATAGTTGAAAAAGTAAGAAACAGTTGATAGAAAGGAGTTAAATATCATTAAATGACTGACGAAAAACAGATAACTGAATCAGAAGAGGTACAAGAAGACATTCTGGTAGAAACAGAAGAGTCACCTGAGGAATTAGAAGAAATTACTGAAGAATCAGATGAACTACATGAGGAAGTAAATGGGGAGCTTATTGATTATTTAGATTCAGACCTCTTTAATGATATTCGTCAGGTTCATGTTTCAGATTTGGATACTTCGGAAGAATTAGTTGATCAGTTAGATTCTAATATTTTACAGCAATATGTCGATACAATTTCAGATATTGCTGGGAAAAAGATCATCGAAGGCAGGGTGATTGGCCAAAATGAAAAAGAGATTATTATGGATATTGGTTTTAAGTCAGAAGGAGTTATTCCTCGTTCCGAATTTACTACTAAAAACATGCCTGCAATAGGAGATATCGTTGAGGTTTATCTTGAGCGCTTAGAAGACGAAAACGGTCAGACTATTCTTTCTAAAGATAAAGCGGACTGGTTCCGAACTTGGAATAATATTTTAGATACTTTCTCCAGTGGTGGAACAGTGTCAGGCACTATTTCCCGCCGCATAAAAGGAGGTATGATAGTTGAGGTTGATGGAATCCAAGCCTTTTTACCCGGTTCACAAATAGATGTCCATCCTATACCAGATTTTGATGAATTACTCGGCAAGGAGATGGAGTTCAGAATTGTTAAGGTAAATCAACTTCGAAAAAACATAGTTATTTCTCGAAAAGCCCTTTTAGAAGACAGTCTGATGGAAAAGAGGGAATCTTTACTTAAAGAGATAGAGGTAGGGAGTATTCTTGATGGTAGAGTAAAGAATGTCACAGATTTTGGAGTGTTTGTAGATCTTGGGGGATTTGATGGTCTGCTACATATTACTGATCTTTCTTGGGGAAGAGTTAAACATCCCAATGAAATGGTAGAAGTTGGTGAAGAAATTACAGTGAAAGTTATAGACATTGACTTAGAGAGACAGAGAATATCACTTGGATTAAAACAGCTCTCTCCTCATCCATGGGAAGGAATCATAGAAAAATATCCTGTCGGGAGTAATATAAAAGGTAAGGTAGTAAGTATTACTAATTATGGTGCTTTTGTGGAAATTGAAAAGGGTATTGAAGGGCTCGTACATGTTTCCGAAATGTCATGGGGTAGAAATATTCACCACCCAACTGAAGTTGTTCAGCTCAATGGTGAAGTAGAAGCTCAGGTACTTACCATCAATACTGATGAGAGGAAAATTGCCTTAGGTTTTAAACAGTTGGAACCGGATCCATGGGAAGACATAGTCGAAAAATATCCCATAGGCAGTCGACAAAAGGGTATAGTACGAAATCTGGCTCAGTTTGGAGCATTTGTAGAATTAGTAGAAGGTGTAGATGGTCTTATTCATGTTTCAGACCTTTCCTGGACAAAAGTAATTCGACACCCCAAGGAAGTTGTGGAAACAGGTCAGGAACTTGAGGTTGAAGTTTTAGAAGTATCCCACGAAAATCGTAGAATTGCGTTAGGTCTAAAACAGTTGGAACCAGATCCATGGCCTGATATTTTAGATCATTTTGAAATAGAGAAAAAAGTGAAAGGGAAAATTATTCGGGTGTTGGATAAAGGGGTCATTCTTCAAATGGAGTTTAACGTTGAAGGAATTATTCCTGCCAGAACTTTCCCTCAAAATGAACGGAAGAATGTTCTTTCTCGATTTAAAGAGGGGACTGAATTAGAATGTAAAGTAACTGAAGTAAGTCCTGAAGATAAAAAAGTAATATTGAGTCTTGAGAATATTCCTCCTGAAGTAGAAGTAGATCAATCCGAAGAAATTGTTAAAGATGAAGCTAATAAAGATTCCTCGGATGAAAGTCAACAGACAGAAAATGTAACGGTTGATAACTCATCTATAGATGAAAAAGAAGATGCTGATATTACTAAAGATAAACCCAAAGATTCAGAAAATGAAATCGAGGGGGATGAAGATACCGAGAAATAGGCCAGCAATCGATCTGGGGTATATGCAATAGGATTATGAAACTCCCCGTTAACAAACATATTTGGAAGAAAGGGCACTTAAGGCTTTGGGCTGGTGCCTTTTTTTTCGCGCTTCTTTTGTGGTTTTTAGTAGTTTCGGAGAGAGAGTATATTCATACGTTTGATATTCCCATCGAAATTAGAAATATTCCTGCTCGTAAAACCTTAAGTGCTGAAATTGTTCCTACTGCTGAAGTAAGATTCAGAGGTACAGGAAGAGCTCTCTTTCAATCTTTGTTGCTAAAGCCACTGTCTAATTTTAAACTGGTATTAGATCTAAACAGAATTAAAACCGAGTATGATTTCGATTTAAATAACTATTATAAAGAACATCCTGATAAAATTGTTATCCCAGATGGTTTTGATATTCAATTTATTAGCATTGTTCAACCTGATTCTATTCATATTGCCCTCGATGACAATGCTGAGCGTTCAGTACCAGTTCGTATCAATGTGTCGATAAAACCTGCGCCAGGCTTTATTCAAGTCGGGCCGAACATTTACTCTCCAAGAAGCATAGAACTTAAAGGACCTAAGACAGTAGTTATTCCAGTAAAAACAGTTTCTACTAAATGGCATGAATTTAAAGGGCTCACTTCAGATTTAAATGTTACTGTAGATTTAGATGTTGATTTTCCTCAAACAGTAGAAGTTTCACCTGCTAGTATATCAATTCAAGCTGATATACAAAGTATTGGAGAAAGAATCATTACAGAGATCCCTGTTCAACTTCTAAATGAACCAGCAGAATTGAAAGTATATCCTAATCCATCTGTTGTTTCATTAACTGTAAAGGGGGGAGTTGATTATATAGCTAACATTGATGCTTCTGATATCATAGTTTCTATAGATTTTCTAAAATGGCGAAGATCTCAAGCTTATTATGAACCGACAGTAATACATCCAAAAGATATCCGTGGTTATTCAGACCTTTCACCAAAAAATATTGAATTAGTAGTTACTAGAGTCCCTGAGTGATAGTTCTTGGTATCGAAACCTCATGCGATGAGACTGCTTCAGCAATCTGTCGTGATGGGGAAATACTTTCATCTTTCACATGGGTTCAGTCAATCCACGAGCAGTTTGGAGGTGTCGTCCCCGAGATGGCTTCACGTGAGCATGAGAAGTGTCTGTCGTCAACTGTAAAGCATGTATTGAAGGAAGCGGAAATAACTTGTAACGAATTAGACGCTATAGCAGTGACAAGAGGTCCTGGTCTCATGGGTGCTTTACTGACCGGTGTTAATTTTGCTCGGGGATTGTCTCAAGGATTGGGAATTAGATGTTTGGGGATCAATCACCTTGAGGCGCATATTTTTGCGAACTTCATAGCTTGCCCGGAGTTAGAATATCCGTTCTTGTGTCTCTTGGTTTCAGGGGGTCATACACAGATTTGGCAGGTGAAAGGAATTGGAAAATATTCACTCCTAGGTGAAACAAGGGATGACGCAGTAGGTGAAGCTTTTGATAAGGGGGCTCGATTATTGGGATTAACATTTCCTGGAGGTCCGGCCATTGAAACTGCAGCTTTGAAGGGGAATGAAAATGCTGTATCATTTCCGCAAGCTTTCAGAAAATCGAATGAAATCGAGTTCAGTTTTAGTGGATTGAAGACTGCACTTCGTTATTATTTGGAAAAAATCGAAAGGAATGGAACAAAAGTTTTGCTTTCGGACATTGCTGCAAGTTATCAGCGATCAATTGTGGAAATTTTAGCTAATAAACTTCAAATGGCAGTGATGAAAAGTGGAATTAAAACTATAGTTTTGGCTGGAGGAGTGGCTGCAAACAATCGCCTCAGGATGGAAGTTCAAGAAGTTCTTTCAGACTGTAAACTTTTTTTCCCAGAGTCTAAATATTGTACTGATAACGGAGCAATGGTAGCATTTCTGGGAGAAATTTACATGAAGAAAAACAGTCTAACTTCAGATAATTTTACTACTGCACCTAATTTGAGTCTTAAGAACTGAATATTTTACTGCTATAAAAGATGTTGAGTATTTCGCATTGGTTTTTATTGTTTTTTGTAGTTTTGTTTGTAATTGTTTCTGTATTGTCATACAAAAAAATGAATGCTGGTAACAAAAAAGGGTGGCGATTATTATTAATCCTTCGTTTACTTATGTTCAGTTTTGTACTACTTCTCATTGCAGATATTACACTGCCTCATATAACGAAGCTAAAGAAGCTGCCTGAAGTCAGGATATATTTCGATAACTCTGTCAGTGCTGCACATCACCCATCTCTGTCACCTGATGCACTAAAGAACGGTTATGTTGAAATTATCACAGCAATTAAGGAGAAAGCTGCAAATATTAATAATGATGTTCTAATTAAATTGTATTCATTTGGCTCAGAGATTCGAGAAATACATTCAATTTCACAAGATATTGATTTCGTGGAGCCGTCAACTGATATTTATTCGATTATGGATGATGATTCATATTTGTCTGCAAATAGATATATTGCTGGAGTTGTTTTATTAACGGATGGCCAAATAACTAGTGGTATTGAATCTTCTAAAATAGTTGTCGAAAAAGGATTTCCAGCTCACATAGTCGGTTTCGGTAATAATATTCCCTTGTTAGATATTCATTTAGAGAAAGTGAATGCACCTACCGTTGCGATTCGAGGAGATCAGGTAATAGTAACAGCTAAAATATCTTCAGTTGGTGATTTTAGAGAAGACGTTCACGTAACATTAAGAAAAGGTGATGAAGTACTTGGCACTAAGACTATTAAATTGACAGGACAAGGATCTGTAAGAATGGTTAAGTTCCAATTCCCACTCAATAATTTGGGTGAGAATCTATTCAATGTGCAGGTTTCATCCCTTCGCAGAGAGACAAATATCACGAATAATCGAAGTTCTTTTAAAATTACTGCATTAAATGATCAGTTTCGTGTTGCATTAGTAACTGGAGGAGTGTCTCCTAACAGCGGACTGATAAAACGGATATTAGAAAGTGAAGAACGATTTTTGGTTGATCATTATGTTAAAATTAAATCGGGATGGTCAAAATCTATAGCAATGTTTTGGCGAACTGATTATGACTTGGTCATTCTCGACAATGCTCCTAGTAAGAACATGAGTGGAAGATGGGTAGAAGATTTTAAGCTCAAGTTTGACAGAAAAGAAACTTCATTGGCTTTTATTTCAGGATCGAGTATAGAAGGTGAAATGCTGCCTGGCATCTTGTCCATTTTAGGCTTACAAGTGTCACTTACTAAAACTAACCAAGTAACTGGAAAGCCACACTTTAACAAAGAAGCAGTTCACCACCCACTTTTTTCCGGATTATCTGCAAGATTAGAAGAAATATCATTGCCACCAATAAACCTGTCAATATCTGCCGAACCCAATACAGAAACGGTTAAGACCGTCGCATTTATTGAAGGAACAAATGAATTGTCACTGTTTACAATCGGTGTTCATAGGACTTCTAAGAGTAAAATTAACCGTCGTGTAGCAGCTTTTTTATCAAGTGATCTTTGGTCACTGTATTATAAAACTCTTCGATTTTCTGATCAACAGTTTGTTCAGCTATGGTGGAAGCGACTTTTTAACTGGTTAGCGGGTACAACAGGTGCAGAGACACTTTATTTTCGACTGAATAAAACCACCTATCAACAGGGAGAACCTGTCCATGTTAACGGTACTATCCTTTCACTGGAAAACCCTGATAAACCTGAGGGTCAAGTAACAATGACTGTTATTGATAAAGATGGAAAAGAAGAATCTGTTCACCTTAGTTATTCTGAAGAAAATAGACAGTGGCAAGGAGGATTTCACGCTTTTCAACCTGGAGAATATCAGTATGCTATTTCTGTCATTAAAGGTAAAGGTGTGCAGCAGACAACATCAGGAAGCTTTAATGTTGAGGAGAGTCAGGTAGAACTAAATCGTGTATATCTTGCCAGACAGACTCTAGAAACTTTAGCTAACAAAAGCGGAGGCACATATCATTCTTGGACAAGTAGGAAAGAAGTTGTCAACAACTTGGAACTTAATACAAGAGAAGACGTACTTTCTTCAACCAGAAAAATAAGCCATTGGTTCCCGTTAATGATATTACTTCAGCTGTTTCTGACGATTGAATGGATATTACGAAGAAAATGGGGACTTCAATAGCCCGGGTCAAACAGTTTGACTTTCTCAAAAGGAAGTGATATCTTTATTACAGTCAAAGCGGGAGAGATGTGAAGCGTATTTCTGTAATAGGTACCGGATATGTCGGTTTAGTGACAGGAGCTGGACTGTCAGATTTTGGTAATAATGTAATTTGTACGGATATTGATGAAGATAAAATTAATCAATTATTAGCTAGCGATATCCCTATTTACGAGCCCGGGCTTAAAGAGCTTGTAGATAGAAATGTTTCTGCCGGACGTCTTTCTTTTAGTACCGATATTTCTGCATCAGTAAAAAATTCCGAAGTTGTAATAATTGCAGTTTGGACTCCCATGGGAGACAATGGAGAAGCTGATCTAACTGCTGTGAAGTCTGTAGCCAAAATGATCGGCGAGAATCTAAATGGGTATAAAGTTATTTGTACCAAGAGCACAGTCCCTATTGGAACAGGTAAGAAGATTAAACAAATAATAGAAAAAACATCTGGTGGTTCCAATGAGTTCGATGTCGTATCTAATCCAGAATTTCTTAGAGAAGGCTCGGCTGTAAAAGATTTTTTGTTACCCAATCGCATTGTGATCGGTTCTGAATCTGAGAAGGCTCAAAAAGTGATGAAACAGGTATATCGCCCACTTTTTATAAATGAGACACCTATTGTTTCAACGAACGTGGTGACTGCAGAAACAATAAAATATGCCTCCAACGCTTTTCTTGCCGTGAAGATATCATATATCAATGAGTTGGCTAATCTTTGCGACACTACGGGAGCAGATGTGCACATAGTTGCTCGGGGTATGGGTCTGGACGGAAGAATCAGTCCGAAATTTTTGCACCCCGGACCTGGATTCGGCGGTTCTTGTTTTCCTAAAGATACACATGCACTGGTACAGATGGCAGCGGAGAAAGAAGTAGAAATGCAGGTGGTAAGTGCTGCCATTTCTTCTAATAGCATCCAGTGGCAGAAAATCACTAAGAAATTAGACATATTGTTTGCTGATAGTCTTGAAGGGAGGACAGTTGCTGTTTTAGGGCTCACATTTAAGGCTAATACCGATGATGTTCGTCAATCTCCCGCTACGCCGATTATAAACCATATCCTTGAAAATAATGGTCATGTCAAAGCATATGATCCTGAAGGGATAGACAATATGAAGATGTTGTTTCCAGATATAGACTATTGTGATACTCATGAAGAAGCAGTAAACGGAGCAGACGGAGTAATTGTCATGACCGAGTGGCATGAATTTCGAGGTATGGACTTGAAAAAAGTGGCTGAACTGATGAACGGGAATATCATTGTTGATGCCCGGAATATACTTGATCCCAAAGAACTTAAGAGAAATGGATTCATTTTTGATAATGTCGGCAGACCGAATGTAAAATGAGCACTATTGACGGTGTAAAGATAAAGCAGTTGGCGGTTCATCGGGATATTCCTGATCGAGAAGACAGCAATGTAGAACCAGGCTTTTTAATGGAAGTCCTCAGGGATGATGACACTCTTCTTACAAGATTTGGACAGACAACTTTCACCGTAGCATATAAAAACACTATCAAAGCATTTCATTGGCATCAGAACCAGGATGATTTATGGTTTATCGCTTCAGGGAAGGCAGTTGTTGTACTCCATGACCTTCGTGAGAGATCTGATACCTTTAGAGTGACTCAAGTCATCTCTGCCGGAACAGATGATTACAAGTTAATCCTCATCCCGATAGGTGTAGCTCACGGTTATAAGGTCATCAGCGAAGAACCTGTATTACTATTTTATCATACGACAGAAAGCTACTCACAAGATTCTCCCGATGAAGAACGGGTTCCATGGGACGATCCCAATATCGGATTTGATTGGGAGTCAGTTTAGTGAAAACACTATTAGTAACAGGCGGCTGCGGTTTCATAGGTTCAAATTTTGTTCGCTACATTTTGTCAAATGAGAAAAAATGCCGGGTAGTTAATTTGGACAAACTGACCTATGCGGGAAATCCTGAAAATCTCAACGATGTAGCTGATGATAAAAGATACATTTTTGTAAAAGGCGACATTTGTGATGAAAAAGTTGTAGATGCCATCTTTTCGGATTATAAACCAGATATCGTGTTCAATTTTGCCGCTGAGAGCCATGTAGATCGCTCAATTGGTAAACCGGACGATTTTATTCGAGCCGATATGTTTGGAGTTTTTACACTTTTAGAAGCGATGAAACAACATGGTGGTGATCTCTTCGTTCAGATCAGTACAGATGAAGTGTACGGGAGCATCGAAAAAGGTGAGTTTACCGAGGGAGATCCCCTCATGCCCAGTAATCCCTATTCAGCCAGTAAAGCCGGTGGAGACCGGTTGGCATATTCGTATTTTGTGACCTATAAACTGCCAGTCATTGTGACGCGTGCCAGCAATAATTATGGACCACATCAGTACCCTGAAAAACTCATTCCGCTCTTCGTTACCAATGCTCTTGAGGATCAACCTCTACCTCTTTATGGCGACGGGAAAAACGTGCGCGATTGGCTATATGTGGAGGATCACTGCAGTGCGCTTCATTTCATCATGACCAACGGTGTGCTAGGTGAGATATACAACATCGGCGGTGGAAATGAAATGCAGAATATTAACATTACAAAGCTCATTCTGGATCATCTGAATAAACCTGAAAGTCTAATTCGATTCGTGGAAGATCGTCAGGGACATGACCTGCGTTATGCACTTAACATCGATAAATTGCGCCAACTTGGGTGGGAGCCGAAGCATGACTTTGCCGTTGGAATTCGAAGAACAATTGATTGGTATGTGGAGAACGAAGAGTGGTGGCGGAAAATCAAGTCTGGAGATTACAAGGAGTACTATCGCCAGGCGTATAATCTGAGTACAATATGAAAAAACTAATCAGAGCAGTAGTTTTGGTAACATTGTTCATTTCAAGCACGATACCAGCCCAGGAATTCGGCAAGCTCGATCTTGAGCAAGAACGTCGGGACCGCGAGATGCAACAACCTCTAACCATTGAAACGAAAAGTCTTCCTTTGGAGAAAGCCATTGATCCTGCTAAGTACATCTTGGGGCCTGGAGATAAGATCGGCCTGAATATCATCACTACCGAGAGTATGACCCATTTACTCAACGTTACACCCACAGGTGACCTTATGATTCCATCCGTGGGAATTATCCCCATGGCGGGTCAGACAGTTGAGCGTGCTGCAAAAAATGTTCAGGATTTTGTAAATAAGTATGCTTTCCCGAACGCCAAAGTAAATGTTGCACTCGTGGAATTACGGACGTTTCTTATTCAGATTTCCGGTGCAGTAAATAAGCCGGGCTTTGTGGAAGTGACACCCATTGATCGCCTTACCTCTGCCATTGAAATTGCCGGCGGACTTCATAAGTATGCCGATGAAGAATCACAAACGATCCACCGTAATAATGGGAAAGTGGCAGTCTCTCTAAAGACGTTCATACTTACAGGAGATATAGCTCATAACCCGATATTAAGTGAAGGAGATGTTGTTGAGATCGGTTTTGTAGAGGGATTTGCTCCGAAAACCGATGGTGTCTTGACAAATCTGACATCACCTGTTTCTGTTACAGGATTTGTGAGACAACCAGGTGGTTATGAATACTTCTCCGCTTATACTGTTCAGGACTACATTGGTTTGGCTGGTGGTGTTCTTAGAACCGCAAATCGAAAGGAGTTCATGCTCCTACGCCGCGACGAGAAGATGAAAGTAAGTGGAGATGCATATATCCTGCCCGGTGACCAGATATATGTACAGGAGAATCTGAAGAGTAGGCTGATAGGTAATTCTAATATCATGCAGATTGCCACAGCATTTTTCACTCTCTATCTCACATACCTGGCAACTCAGTCGGACTCCCAAGCTCAGTAGAAAGATGCAGACACTAACTGATCACGAGAAGAAGATTCTGGAGCTTGTTAAGAAACATCCAGAGATTTTGGTCAACCCTGCAGAACGTGAGAAAATTGCTAAAGCAAACAGTATGACAGAGAAGACGTTGCGTAATCGGATTGCGGATCTGAAGAGGTATGGGCTCGTGGATAGTAAAGGAGTAAACATAAAGAGAACTAGTGAAAAAGAAGGTATAGATAAAACGCCCACCGATGATTCGGTTGTTCAAGTTCTCTGGAACAGAAGACGATTTCTGTTGATCAATTTCATTGCGGTTTCTGTATTATCAGTTATTGTTTCCTTGTTATTGCCAGTATGGTACGCGTCGTCATTTACCATTCTTCCTTCTTCGGCCGGGGGGGATATTTTTGGAACGGTAGGTGGGGGCACAGGGGCGTTGTCTTTAATCGGTCTAGGTAACACGAGCGAAGAAACCAACAACTATATATCTATTCTTAATAGCAGGAGGTTGAGAGAGAGAATAATAGATGAATTCAATCTCAGATCACTGTACGGAGCTGAGGAAATCGAAGATGTTCTTGATCAGTTAGAGGCAAATACTGATATCGAGGTGTCTGATGAGGGTGCTTTAATGTTTGTTATTTACGACCGCGATTCAATCCGTTGCAAAAAAATGGCTGATTTGGTATTAGACGAACTAGGAAAAACCAGTATCGATCTCAAGACCAAGACTGGCATAAGAAACCAGAAATTTATCTTGGCTCGCATTGAATCCTTAGAATCGGAACTGAGAGAATCTGAGAATTCACTACGTGACTTTACTCTTAAGCATAATGCTTACGAGTTCCCCATTCAGCTGACAGAAAGTGTTGGACAACTCATAGGTTTAGAAGTGAAACTTGCCGAAGCGGAAATCGCGTATAATGTTGCTGAGTCTACCCTAAACAAAGACAGTCCGTCTCTAAGAGTATTTAGGTTGCAGAAAGATGAGTTACGTACTCAATTGAAAGAGCTGAAAACAGGATGGGATGAAGGGAGTTTGTTTCCGAATCTGAGTGAAGCCCCAGACATGTTGTTGGCATATGCTAGAATGAAGCGCGAAATAGAAATCAATAGTGCGGTTTTGGAGTTTCTTTATCCTCAATATGAACAAGCTCGCCTGCAAGAGGCCCGCGACGAGCCTAGTCTGCAGATATTGGATTTTCCGCGAGTTCCTCAAAAGAAGGCAAAACCACAAAGGGCACTGATTGTTGTCGGATCTGTTACTTTCAGTTTTTTACTGGCGAGTTTTTGGGTTTTGCTGAGGAATAGAGTTTGGTTGAGTGCACCTATTGAGAGGAAAGCTGGAGCAGCATGAGTTGGTCAATCGATCACTGAGAATCCACTATCCGTTATTCATCTTGCAAGCTGGTGGCGTCTTATCGACGATAGTTCATCCTCTTGCACCTTTTATTATATCAGGCCTTGGTCTAACCATAGCCTCATTGTTTTACTATAATCACCTTCTTCTGATTATTTTCATAAGTATCGGTTTGATCAAAGGTTGGATAATCGATACTATCCCACTATTCCAAACTGTAGATTTGACCCTTCTTATAAGTGTATTAGTCTTAATAGTGATCCTATGGGAATTATCCAATCCTGAAGTTCGAACCCGCTTTCTTGCACATCAATACTACTTTGCTGCTTTTTGCTTGTGGGTACTTTGGTTGCTTTGTACATCCATATATGCGCCGCGAGTTGATTGGGCTTTAGAGAAAGGTCTGAGATTCGCCTTGTTTGGATTCACTCTCTTTATGGCGCCCCTCGTCATGTTCAAATCTAAAAAGGAGGGCATGAATTTCCTTAAAATACTCATCGCTGTTGGATTTATCGGAGCACTCGTTTTGGTAACCCAAATGTTGTATCTAGCAGCCACCGGTTCTTTTGTGGAGTTGACAACACGCCTTGTTTTGTTCACCAGTAATCCAATTCAAACTGCCCGTTTCATGTCTGTATGTGCTGTGCTGATGGGAATAATGATGGCATTCAGCGAAAAGAGAAAGTTCATATTTGGACTTTCCATGCTTGTTTTTGTGATAGCGGCTTTATCTACCGGTTCACGCGGACCGGTTCTGAGTCTCTTTGTCACCTTGATAACATTGGGAATAATAGTAGGTGGAAATCTACGGAAACAAGTAGGTATCTTGTTCCTTGTGGGTATTCTAGTGGTAGTGATAGCTCTGCTTACCATGCCTGAGAACTTAACAGCGAGATACAACGTCTTTGCAAGCAGTGAACTGGTAGTTACAAGAAAGGGACTTGTTGTTTTCAGCACGATATCGAGTAGATGGACATTATGGAGTAATGCGCTTGAGTTATGGATTCGTGATATCCCCCATTTTTTGTTTGGAAGCGGTGCTGGAGGATATGCAGCACTTTTTCCTTGGAGGGACTTTCGTTATCCTCATAACCTGTTCCTCGAGATTCTCGCTGAGTTCGGTATCATAGGATTAGTTTTTTTCCTTTCTCATGCAGTGTTAGCTGTTATAAACGTTGTAAGGCATTTCAGGAAAAGGTACTCTCAACCGGAGGTTCTCTGGCTTGGTGCTACATTAACTGTTTTCTTCTCAGCTATGTTCAGTGGGGACATAAATGATAATCGATTAATATGGTTCTTTCTTAGTGGTCTTTTGGCAGCAATTCACTCGGGTAATAGCGAGAGTAGGTTTTCGAAAACTGAATTAGATCTTCCTACTGTTATAAACTGATGTACTCTACATTTAAACAGATTTACCAGACAACCTACAGTGGTCTACCGGTGATTATTGGAATTATCCTGTTAAACGGTATCGTCGTGTGGCTGAATGGGATTGATTTGTTTAGCGAATTATTTCCATTACGATGTACAATATTTGCTTTGATTTCCTTGGTACTTTTCCGGTTTTTCACTGAGAAACTTTCAGGTGACATTAGCGACAACCGTGTACTTTGGATGTTTATTGCTATTTCAATTGTCTCGGCATCGGACAAACTCTGACTTGACAGCTAAGGATGAAAGTGCTTAAGAGACTAAAGGGACAAATGACCATCAAACAGGACTTTATCATGACTTTTGTGAATGGCCTTGTAGTTATGATAGGCATTTTCTTACTGAATGGGTATGTAGCTCGTCATCACGGTTTGGAAACCTTGGGACATTACTTACTAGTTCGAAGGACGTGTTATGCTGTTGTAGGAGTGTTACTTCTTGGAATGAATGTTGGACTTCCCAATTTTGTCGCAAAGGATCAAAAGGAAAGTTTTGGGGATTCTGCAATTGTAATATTATTTGTATTTACACTACCTGTTTTACTTCTTCTCACTTACTTTGTTAGTTCAGGTTTTATAAGTGGTTTATTGCCTGATTTAAGTTGGACATATTTTGCTTTTGCCTTGGCCGTATGTATCCAAAGTATCACTTATGGACTCTACAGAGGACATCTGAGGATGGTAGGAGCGAATCTGATACACTTAATTTCAACCGTAATTATTCCCGTTGTGGCATTCTTAATACTCAATAAAGTTGATGTAATTTTCAGGATTATCGCAATTTGTGTCACTGTTGTAGCTAGTGCGAGCTATCTTGTTAAGAACCGTGGATTCAATCCTCTTCGAGTAAAGCTGAAAGTGTTAGAAAGATTAGCCCTGTATGGTTTTAAACGAATCCCGAGTTTTGCTTCTCAATTCATTCTTCTCGCTGGTGTGCCACTATTAGTTGTGTCTTATGTATCGTTCTCGGATATTTCTTATCTTAACTCCACCATCAGTTTAGTAAGGCTCTTCTTGGTTTTTGTTGGTCCTCTTGGCATAATACTTCTACCTCGTATTTCACAAGCTTTGGCTCAAGGTAAAGTTGATAAAGTAAAGCAGGGGATTGAGATGCTCCTAATGTGGGTTTTCTTTGGGGGATTATTGCTTTCTTTTTCGTTAAGTTTATTTGGCCCAGAAATACTGAAGCTGTGGTTAGGGAATGTATCGGTTAATGGTGCTTGGATAGCCAGAGTAATATTTATTGCACTTCCTTTTTATGCTGTCGTAGGTGTTTTACGCAGTCCAATTGATGCTGCCTCTGAAAGGGGATATAACTCAATAATATATTTATTAGCTGCAGTTCTATTACTAATTTCATTTTTCTTAATGAAAAGTGCTGGAATTCCAGTTTTAAAAGCTGGTGTCATCAGTTTTTTGATTGGATATATAACCGCAGGTATCTTCAGTTTGTTAATTGCATACAGGTTATTAAATGTCCAACCATTTCATATGTCTTTGATTATACATATGATTGCTGGGTGTTTATTGGTAGCTATGGGTCATTATATCGTTATTCGAACCCACTTACAACATAGTATGCAAATTGTCGTATTTTTCCTGGCTTTCCTTATTTTGTTTTTAATTTTTGTTTTGAAATCAAGAAGAAAGTGGGTGATTGAATTTAGAAAACAAGCGCTGGGACAAAATAAGGTAAACTAATGCGAGTGATTCATTTAACTTCTGTACACCCATGGAATGACAACCGAATATTTCATAAGGAATGTGTTTCTTTAGCTCAGAAAGGATTTGACGTATTCTTAATTGCACCCGCGATAGAGGAAAAAGTAGTAAATGGTGTACACATAATTCCCTTATCAGAAGTTAAATCCAGATTATTGAGAGTTTTAGTTCAACCAATTAGACTCTTTTTCAAAGGGATGCAATTAAAGGGAGATATTTACCATTTTCATGATCCAGAACTTATTCCCATTGCATTTTTCCTAAGATTATTTAGGAAAAATGTTATTTATGATATTCATGAAGACAATATTAGTGTGATTCAAGCCAGGCCATCTATTCCTTCGTTTTTTAGACATTTACTAGTGATTATTGTAAGGATCTTTGAATGGCTGGCGCAGAAGGGTATGCATATTATTATTGCTGAATCCTATTACAAGCGCAGATTCAAAAATGGGTTGATAATAAATAATTATCCTTTACTTCATAATAAAGTTAATTTAAATGAGAACAATATTTCTGTTACAAATGCAATTATTTATACAGGAAAAATAACTCCAATCCGAGGAGCACTGATCCATTCCTCAATTCCAGGATATGTTCCTGGTGTAGAAGTACATATGGTAGGAAAACACACTTCTGCTTTACGGGAAGAGATGTTAAACAATACTGGGCAGGGAAGAAATAAACTATTACTTATAGGCACAGATGATTTTGTCTCTCCTTCTATAATTCAGGATTATTATTTGAAACATAAATGGCTCGCAGGGTTAGCTATTTTTCCATTCTCTGATCACTATAAAGAAAAGGAATTGACCAAATTTTTTGAGTATATGTTAAATGGAATACCGATAATCTGCAGTAACTTTCCAGTTTGGAACAAACTTGTTGAAAAAGAAAAGTGTGGTTTAACTGTGAATCCCAATGACCCTCAGGATATAAAAGAAAAAATAGAATATTTACTTAACAATAAGGAAGAAGCTATATCAATGGGTGCTAGAGGACGAGCAGCAGTCTTAAGTAAATATAACTGGGAATCTCAAGAAAAGAAGTTAATTGAGCAGTATGAATCAATTGTTTCGTAAAAAAATATAGTTATGACATTGATCCTTCAAATAGTCTTTTTCCTTGCTTTGTTTTGTTTTTTTTATACCACGATTTTATTCCCCATTTTTTTACTAACTAAACGGAGGAAGAGATATAACATCGTTTCAAATTATCAACCGTTTGTTTCACTGGTTATATCTGTTCATAATGAAGAGGAGATTATTGAGAAAAAAATCAAGAATTCTATGGAATTGAACTATCCAGGAGATAAGCTTGAAATAATCGTTTCCAGTGATGGTTCTACAGACAAAACGTCAGAAATATGTCAACGATACGTTGGAGTGAAGTTTCTTGATCTAGCTCGAGAAGGTAAGACTGCAGTTCAAAATGAAGCATTAAAGCACGCCAAGGGCGAGATTATTGTTTTTAGTGATGCGAATATATTATACGAATCTAACGCTATAAAAGAATTAGTTGCACCTTTCTCCGATAATAGGGTTGGGTGTGCATGTGGTCGATTGATTTATAGCGACGATAAGGTAGAGAGCATCTACTGGTCTTATGAAACAATGATCAAGATTCTAGAGGGTAGAATTGGGAAGCTGGTAGGAGCCAATGGAGGTATTTATGCTGTTCGAAAAGAACTATATCAACCATTAGAAAATGATGCGATTAGTGATTTTTTGGAACCAATTAAAATATATGAGAGTGGATACGATGTGCTTTATGTTAAGAATTCAATTGGATATGAGAGAGAACCAAAGACCATTTTTTCACGAAAAAGACGGATCATTTTGCGAAGTTTGAATTCTCTCAGATACCTTGGGAAAAGTGTGATACCTTTTAATAAAAGAAGTTTATTCTCTATGCTTGTGCCTCATAAATTTATCAGATGGTTTATGCCAGTCTTATTAATAATCTTGCTGTTATCAAGTATTTTCTTGGTAAAGTTATATGTCTATCGCTTCTTATTTTATTCGCAAATTCTTTTCTATGCTCTGGCGATACTAGTAAAGCCCGTACAGTATTTTGTTATTGTAAACTCATCATCTTTTATGGCCATAATTGATTGGATACGGGGTAAAAAAATAAGCATTTGGGAAGTTGAACGTTAAAAACGTGGGCTAGTTAAGATGAATCGGATATCTCAACCGACATTTATTGTAATTGGTCCCGGTCGTACAGGAAGTACAATGTTATATATGGCTATTAAAGAGCATCCTCAGATTTGTACCGCAAGAGATATCAAAGAAACCAACTTTTTTACTGACAATTATGAGAAAGGATTTGATTGGTATAAGTCATTTTTTGATCACTGTGATAATCATGTAGCTATAGGTGAAGTAAGTAATACCTACATATATGATACTCAAGTTCCGTCAAGGATACATAGTTTCCTTCCAGATGTCAAATTAATATCTGTTCTCAGGAATCCATATGACCGTTTAATATCCGCCTTTAGTTTCAGAAAAAGAATGGGGGAACTTGATTCTTCGTTGAATATTTTTGACGCACTACAGAAACATCCTGATCTTATCAGTCAGAATTTCTATTCAGATCAATTAAAATGTTATCTTCAGTATTATCATTCCGAGCAGGTTCTAATAGCACTCTATGATGACTTGAAGACAGATCCCAATCAATTTATTTCAATGATATTTTCGTTTATTGGAGTTGATGCTGATTTTGAGCCAGAAGCTATAAGAAATCGTGTGAATCCCTCTGCAGCAGTACGATTTCAATTCCTTTCCAGAGTGATAAGGAAAGGAGCGGATTTTCTGAGGCGTAAAGAAAAATATAGTACCTTGGGGTATTTGAAAAGTTCTGATTGGTTTAGGAATATGTTATTCAAATCAGATAATGATATATCAGATAATGATAGAAAAGAGTTGATTGAAATTCTCAGGCCTGAATTTCAACCACATATTGAATGGGTTGAGTTAAAAACAGGTAGAGATCTATCTCATTGGTATTACTAGTATCTATATCTGGTGGTAAACAAGGCTTTGTTTCTGGGTGTGGTCAATTGAATAAAAGGGAAAAGATAAATCACATGGTTTGCAGATCGTTGATTCAGAGCAGTATTATCTTTGAAAAAGCTTGTTTCGAAGAAACAGATAATATAATTTCTGCTGAATAAGGAGGATTGTTTATCGTCAAACGCTAAAGGTTTTGTCTCACAATAGATTCCTGTTAGGAGTCAAGAACGGAGCCTTAAATGACGAAAAGCATATTTACTCAATGTACCGAATGTGATGCAGAGCATTCGGTATTTTTATATTCTTGTGTAGTATCAATTGTAACTGAATCCATATTATGATAAGATCAAGTATCAGCAGAAATTTGCGTTTTTGGGCAGTTGTAGCCTGCCTTCTGGCAGGCGATTGTTTGGTGGGATGGATTGCCTTTAAAGTAACTATTCATCCTTCATTATTGTCGGTAGGATTTTCGAGCGAAAAAGGTCTTTTAGTTTTTCTTCTGGTTCAAAGTGCTGTTGTACTACTTCTTTTATTAAACGGACGGTACCGAGTGGATCCTACTATTTCACGATTTGTTGAAGTTCAGACTGTTTTCAAAGTGACCTTGCTCCTTGCCATAATAGTTGTTCTATTGAAAGAATTCGGTGGACTTCCCATCAAGGCAGAAAGTGGGGAAGTTTTAAGGTATTGGATAGTTCTTGCTCTGCTTATCAGTACAAATAGGGTTGTTATTCGTCAAATACAGAAAATCCTGCTGCACCGAGGAATTGGACAGAAGAATACTATAGTGGTTGGCGTTAACACTAGAGCCAGGAAAATGGCAAGAGAATTGGAGGATATTCATCTGGGATATAATGTGGTGGGGTTTGTTACACCCGGTGGTATTGACGCAAAACTGTCCAGTATTGATGATTTACCCATTCTGTCATCAGTAGCTGATATTCAGAAGATTATTTCTGAGAAACATATTAGTGAAGTTGTTATTGCTCTTGATAAACCCAATCACGAACGGCTGTTGGATATAATTACGTATGCTAACGGTTCTCCTGTGTCCCTGAAGATATCACCAGACATGTATGAAGTAGTAAGTGGCCTGGCCAAGACTGAGCAGATCGCCGGATTACCATTAATACATATAAATCCTGAAATTATGTCTAAGCAGCAGAAATTTGCCAAGCGTCTAATCGATGTCATCACAGCTTTTATAATTTTGACTGTCTTCTCTCCTTTATGGATTCTCCTTAGCTTGGCTATAAAAGTAAATTCTCGAGGTCCAATTCTTTACCGCCAGGAACGAGTAGGATTGAACGGCAAGAGATTTATGGCGTACAAATTTCGTTCAATGGTAAAAGATGCTGAGTCAGATACTGGCCCTGTATGGGCAGATAAAGATGACCCTAGAATTACTAAGATTGGTCGCTTCATGCGCCGCTTTCGATTGGATGAGGTACCTCAATTTATTAACGTTATTCTTGGCCACATGAGTGTAGTGGGTCCTAGGCCTGAGCGTCCTTATTTTGTACAGCAGCTGAGTGAAGAGTTTCCCTTCTACTACAGGCGCCATAAGGTTCGACCCGGTATTTCCGGCTGGGCACAAATAAAACACTCTTATGATACAGATTTAGAAGATGTTAGAGAGAAATTAAAGTACGATTTCTTTTATATTGAAAACGCTGGACTGTCACTGGATTTAAACATCATGGTCAGCACGGTTTCGGTTATGTTATCCGGTAAAGGGAGGTAGGGTTTTCTTTCTATTATTTACGATTGGCAATCGATTAAAACTAACTGTAAACCTCTAGCTATAAACTATTGACCTTCGAAAAATAACACTATGATGGAAATCGATTTGAAAAGCGACACTTCAAGTCTATTTTCCGTTTAACGTATTCTTCCACGTAATAAGGAGACATGATTAAAATTTTCCGATTAAAAGTAATTCTTATCAGCTTGGGAGTCTGTCTATTAATGGATTGGGTTTTGGGGCAGAATCTTGTTCGATCAAAAGCTCCTTCACTCTATTTAGTTGAACGTCAGGTTATTGCTGCCGGAAAAGTAGACGGCTATCTGAGTAATCGCTGGGATCACTCGTGGCAGGCAGAGAAAGGGTTCGGCGGTAGTGATCTCAAGACGACTGACTGGGGAGATATCCGTT
>Ga0208894_1000291_pt1 | contig 40823 bp, 38 predicted proteins | sample ETNtaG_12_FD_185752 | JGI IMG/M metagenome (GOLD analysis project Ga0208894, IMG submission 185752) | Marine microbial and viral communities from oxygen minimum zone, Eastern Pacific Ocean - ETNP201306SV49 (SPAdes) (version 2) | ecosystem: Environmental > Aquatic > Marine > Oceanic ...
GTTTTAGCTGATTCTTATTGAAATTGACGCAGAACACCGATTCTATTTTTTGAATTTGAATCGAAATAATCTGCTTCTTGCACCCCCTATGTCGGGGGTCAAGTTGAACATGGTTCACCTCTTGACCACGAATCAAGTTCGTGGCCGCATTTCCTCGGCCTACGTCTGACTTGATGGAGAACTTCACCGGGCCTATTGGTCCTCAGTCTCCAACGCCAGTCTGACGCAGCAGCCCGCCGACCGCCCACCGGTATATGAAAGTGACGAGAACGACTAGAGGTCTAATCGGCGTACTGCGCCGCTATCTACGGTAAATTCGTGAATTCATTAATTTGAACTTTTGCTAGCGGGAATTCCGGCTCAAATTTAGAGAGAAATTCGACCCCGAAGAACCTTATTGGATCATTCAGCACCGAAGAATTCACGCAGAACTGGATGCATTTCCATAGCCTGTTCTTTCTGAATTTGTTCATATGTTCTGAGAATAATACCAACTGCTAGAAGCAGACCAGTTCCGGTTGCATTACCCACGGTTCCCAAAAGATCTGCACCGGCTGCTAGAAGTCCCACGAAGGCACCAGAGAAGATAGTTACAGGTGGAATATATCGCTCAAGAATACGCTCTAGAACTACAGGGTTCTTCCTGAATCCAGGTATCTGCATTCCAGTTCTCTCAATCTGTTTTGCAACATCTTTTGAGCCCATGTTTGTAGTTTCAATCCAGAACTTCGCGAAGACTGTTGAACCTGCAGTCATGAAGAATACATAGGTGAAAACGTGGACCATAATCTGACTTAACGAATGCCCCATTGCATCTCCAGATTGATTGAGTAATGGCATCAGCCAATCACCAACACCATTGACCATTGAAGAATACCAAGCAAATCCACCCGTTGGAGTGGTAGCATTTGGCTCATAAGAACCAAACCAATGCGCATAGGATATGTCTGCATTTCTGCCTAATATCGGCACCTTTGACAGGACAGGATGGCTCCAAAACAGAAGAGTAAACATATTGACGTTAGCCAATAATGCAGCCATCAAAATCACAGGAATGTTACTCGCATAAACAAGACGGATAGGATACTGACCTCTATGACCTCGGACCTTTCCATGTGTAAGAGGTAATTCCAACTTACTTGATTCGGCATAAGCAACAACTAGAAACACAATAACAGATGAAACCAAAGCTGCTACAGGATTTGCGTGATTTAGCAGAATTGTTTCAAATCCATTTTGGGAAACTAATTCTGAATTGGTAGCTGTCCGTAACGTGTAGAAAATCATCGGAAGCGTCCCCGAAGGAGGATTTTCTATAGACATTGGTGAACCCTGAACCACGGGCAATGGAGAGAGAGTACCTACGAACGTGGATTGAGCAACACCTGCGGCAATGAACAGAGATATTCCACTACCAATGCCCCATTTGCTAACTAATTCATCAAGAAGGAAAACAAGATATGAACCAATGAATAACTGAGCGACAATTAGTGCATTCGCCCAACCTATACCAAACTGTATGATTACCGATTCATGAGGGTCTAGGAATCCATATACTTGAGGTATTGATTCGATTGGAATCATAAGGAGAACAAGAATTTTCTGAACTCCTTGGTAGAGACGCTTGTCTGATGAATCCTGTAGATCTAATTGAATAATTTTAGCACCAGCGAACAATTGCATAATAATTGAACCAGTAACAATTGGTCCAATACCCAAGTGCATTATCGAACCGGATGCACCGGCCATAATTGCTCGGAAGGATGAGAAAACATCCAGAGTAGAATCGGATAGACCCCATATCATTACATTGGTCATCATAAAGTAAATGATTAGGACAAGGGTTGTTGTCCACAACTTCTGATTGAAGCGAACATGGCCCTCAGGTTTAGTAATTGAAGGATACACATCTACTAGACGCTCTAGGGCATAAAGCCGGCTTGATTCAGGTCCTGAATACATCAAACATACTAGGGCTAGGGCTGATGCAAGACCAAGTAATCCAACTCCAACAAGAAGGAAGCCAACAACTGAAGGGTCAACCCAACCCCAAGCGAAGAAGAATATCATAAATGCTAACCAGATAACTGGTTTTAGCATTCTTCCAACATATGGCATCTCTGCGATATTTTCAGGTAGATCACGTTGAGTACCCCAAATAATAAACAATACATAAGGGAATGATACTCCAATGATTTTCAGAGCCTTTGCCTTTGCCGCTGTCAGAGCCCAAATGCTATCTGCAGTCTGAAGAGGATCCTTGAGCCACCAAATTAGAGCGCCCCAGTAAATTAGAGACATTGCGGAGATTCCGATTACAGATGGATTTCTGTCAACCACTTACTCACCTCCTTGATTTTTGAATCTTGAACGGATTATTCCTCTTCCCACTCTTCATCGCCATCTTCTAGAATGACTGAGCCACCAGCTGCTTGGACCTTCTCAATTGCACGTGCACTAGCAGATGCAACAGTTATTTTCAGAGCCTTCTCTATTCGACCACTACCTAGCAGTTTGTCGTATCCCATCTCACTCAGATTGATCGCATCGCCTTCAGCGATTTGGCAAACTTCTTTGAGATTGATACTAATATTGACTTTGCGAAGACTTGGGTGTCGATTGAATCCGTGCATACCCCAGTGACCTGGCATATACTTGAGACGAGTCATCAAGCGATGCTTGTTGATTCCAGCATTTCCTCGGCCGCCTCGCAGTCCAGCACCACGGCCTGCCTTCTTTCCACGACCGTGATACCTACTGCGTCCACGGAATTTGTTAGTTCGTGATACCATTCATCTCACCTCAAATCATCCTCTCAGCGAGAGCACTAATGTCCTCGCCTCGATATCCAAGAGCTCCACCAACAGTGTATGCTCGCTTTATTCCGCCCCAGCCCTTTGAGCCACGAGGAGGATGAAGACGCAGGACTGGCTTTAGCCCGTCCACAGACTTCATTGTAGCCTCACCATTGGCTAGTGCCTTAGCGAAGGCTTTGACCGTCTTGAATTCAGAACCTGACTTAATTGCAGCATCATCAACTGGTTTATCACCAACAAGACGGCCGCGTGTCTTCAATAGATTCTCAATTGTTTCAGCATCAACAACACCCCATGTGACGAAGTCTTTGGACTTCTGAAGCATTCCTGAATATGTTGCATTTTCTGGGATGATTGTTGCATGATTGACACGTGTTAAGTTAAGCATAGCCATTGTATCACGAATTCTTCTTTCGACACCACGGTCACTTCTTACACGTACTACCAAGAAAGTCATTGTTCACCCCTCCCACTAGTGATGAATAGTCGATCTCTATCTGCATCTACGATTCGAGTTTTATTTAATTCAACAAGAGCATTGTATGTAGCCTTTGCAAAATTGATTGTAGTTCGAGTTTGTCCGGCGGAACGACTCCAAACATCAGTAATTCCAGCAAGTGTAAGTACACGACGACCATAGTCGCCAATTACGAGCCCCTTACCTGCAGGAGCCGGCATCAAAGTAACCCGAGTTGAACCTGAGCGGCCTGTGATCTTCAGAGGAACGCTAGTTCCAGGGCCACCACCAGATTCCCATGATCCATTTCCACGCATTACGGGAATTAGATTTAACTTGGCCTTGTCAATAGCCTTTCGAATTGTACTAGCAACTTCCTTACCCTTACAGATTGCAAGGCCGACATATCCATCACTATTTCCAACAACACAAAGAACATTGAATCGAACACGACGACCAGAGTCAGTCATTCGCTGAATCATGTTAACTGCAAGAACATCATCAGCTAGATTAGGAATCAAAGCATCTACAATTTCGACCTCTCGAATTGGCAGTCCTGTTGCTAATGCAGCCTCGTATGTCAGAATTTCGCCATTGGCAACCATTCGGCCGAGCCGAGTTCTAGGTTGCCACGATCTAAGGGCAGCAAGAGGATCTGGACCACGCCTTCGGCGCTGATCTCCACCCTCTTCTTCCTGCGCTAGGGCAAGAGCAAGACCGGGGGCGATTGCCGGAGCGGCCTCAACAATATCAGTTTCTTCTTCACTCATGCTTTAGCCCCCTCAATTGCCTTCTTAGTAGACTCGACTGCTTTTGCAATCGATTCATCAATATGTGCTCCTGAGACGCGGTTATCACCAGGTAGAACATCCTCTCCGTGTGGAATTTCTAGTCCTGCGTCGACCATTCCTTTGAGAGCGGAAAAAGCGCGATTTCCGGATGAAGATGCTGCCAAACCTATGTCGAGAACTGCTTCATTATGACCTGCTGCCAGAGCAGCCTTACCCATAGCAAATCCAGTCAAGTAACTAGCTGGAACTGACTTTCGAGATGCATCCATGGGCCATTTATATTTGTCAACTAGAGTTCGTCCATCGATTGAGACGAGAATCTCGTCACCTCCAGATTGATAGTCTACAAGTTGACAAATTGTCTGAGTATTCGATACACGAACTACTGCTCTAACAGAGCCACCTCGGAGCATTCTCATTCTACGACGGTAGTCGGTCTCTCCATTACGGCGACGCTTGTATCGCAATCTCTGATTTTTACCATGTGCCATTATTGCTCACCTCCGAGCTCAATTCCATCGATCTCCATATTAGATCGCATGTGAGAGACTGAACGATATGAACCACCCTTAGCCTTCCTGTAATAGTAACGATATTCCGATGCAGTAATTGATTCGCTTTCACGCATCGACTTCAATTCCTTTCTCTGAGCACGAATAGTCCTCATCCATCGGCTCTTTCGAGGATGCCTTGCATTTGCAGAACCCTTCCTAGAACCATGTCCTGTTCGGCGTCCCTTTGCTTTCTGAGCCGATGCCTTTCGAGCACGGCTTCGACTAGTACCCACTAGGGGCCTTGACTTGATTATGCCTTCTTCAATCAAACGACGAACGTCTTCTTTCTGAACTGCGTTAGCAACCTCATCTAATGCCTGTGGACTTGGGTCAACCCAAATTCGGTGGACACCAACTTTTCGTCCCTCTCGCTTACTGAAAATTTCAGCCGCAAGACGCTTCTGATTAGTAATCATCATTGTAAGTCCCCCTTACGCCTGAAGCGGCGTCTGTTTAGGATTCTCAGACCCAAATCATCTGCACGATCATGAATTGAAGCTCTCTTTCGGTTTCCTACTGATGCGGCAATCCTGACTGCTTGACGCTCTGGATTTAAACCATCTAGATCTCCTGCAGTTTCAACAATAATTTCCTCGAACCCTGAAGGATGAAGTCCTCGGGCATCGGCAATCTTACCATATCCTACACGGACCATTGGTGAGCGGTACTTGCGGTTCTTTCGCTGACTTGAGTCATCACCGCGAGGTTTCTTCCAACCAGTTCGTGATAGACGCTTGTAGCGGAACCATTCTTGGCGACGGAATTTAGGTTGCTTCTTTTTCTGAGCTGAACGTGTCTTCAACGCATCCTTAGTTTCATCATCTAAGACTGGCTTTTGTCTAGCAGTATGGAAATCATCCCACTCGTCTTCGAAAAATTCCTCGCCTTCAAAGTCATCATCATCTATTTCGTCAATCGATTCTTCAATTTCCGACTCTGTCTCTTCGACAGATTCAGGGATATCACTCGACTCTTGCAAGCGAGTGATGAGTTCTGCCTTCTTACCAGAAACCGGTAGTCCGGCAGCACGAAGCAAATCCTTGAGTTCAGCAACTGTCATGTTTTCGTATTCCATTCAGATACCCCCTCACTCATTCCCCTTGGAGACAATGTAAATTCCATCTTGGAAAACACGTCTATCTCTTTTCTTAATGTGACAAGCACGCTCAATATTAGCCGCAGTTTGTCCAACCTTCTCTCGATCTGCTCCTGAAACTGTAACCTCAGTTTTATTTTGAACCTTGACTTCAACCTCGGCAGGAGACCAAGGTAGGGAAGCTATACGAGGAACCTTCTCTCCGAATAGATTAGTAATTTTCATCTCATTACCCTGTACTTTGAGAGTCATAGGGAAGTGAGAGTAAACTGCTTTGAGTTTGTATTCAAAGCCCGAGTCAACACCTCGAGCCATGTTGTTTAGATGTGCGGCCCAAGTTCCAGCAAGAGCCTTCTCCTTACGACGTGGTAGATTGCAGAATACCTGCAGACCTTCAGTAGAATTACGGACCTCTAATCGAGGATGACGGAACTCTCGAGACAAGGACTTACCATCCTTTGCAAGAGTTACATCATCACCTGATACGGTTACTGTAACGCCCTCAGGGACGTTAATTTGATGAGAAATCATATCCAATTTCGGCATACCTATTCCTCCTCAGAAGATGTACGCGAGCAATCGCCCGCCGACACGCTCCTTCTTCGCATCGTGGTGGTTCATAACACCTTGATTAGTTGATAAAATCAGTAAACCGAAGTCTTGAGCCGGCAAATATCGCGACTCCCACTTATCGTAGTCAGTTCTTTTTACCGAGTGTCGTGGCTTGATAACCCCGCAGCGGTTTATTGCGCCAATTAACTCGACGCGATATGAACCACCACGACCATCTTCGAGTGGTTGATATTCTCCGACATATCCAGACTTCTGCATTATCGACAGCATGCTACCTAGCAATTTACTGGCTGGGCTAACTGTTACTTCATAGTGTCCGGCTTGCTCCGCATTGAAAATACGGACAAAGGCATCACTTAATGGGTCAAATTGCATCCTTCATCACCTCACGCATACTTCTTGAATCCAATCTGTGGGGCCACATCTCGGAAACACTGACGGCACAATCTAAGTCCATGTCGGCGAATTAATCCGCGTTTTCTTCCACAACGACGACAGCCGTTACTTCTACCGATTTCTTCTCCATGATCCTTTGCCATGTTTCACTCCTCCACTATGGTGAGTCCAAAGTGTTCCTTGAACCACTCTTTAGACTCGTCCTTGCCCACTCGGTGGTCCATACCCACCTTGGCGCTACGTCGGCGACGACGTGACACCCTGTGACCGGGGCGTTCGAGTACGATATTGATGTCCATTCCGAAGATTCCTATATCTGGGTCATACTTCTGTTCAGGGAAATCTGTGTAGTCGGTTATGCCGAAAGAAAGATTTCCTGATTGGTCAAAGTTGTATCCTGGCAATGTGTTCTCACGAACCCAGAATGCATCCTTTAGGAATGACTGAATTTTCTCTGTGTCCCGCATAGTAACCTTACAACCAATTGGGGCACCAAGGCGAGTACCTAGATCACGGTTTGTAGTCTTGGAAATTGTACGAACCGACGTCATTCCAGTTAGTAACTCAAGAACTCTCTCAGCTAGTTGTAGACGTGCACCGCCTTCGCCAACACCGATGTTTACAGTGACCTTAGCGATTCTTGGCGACAACATTGGATTTGCATTCTCACTCATGCAGATTCCTCCAATGGAAGGTCCTTTTGCGAACCAATGATGAAAACATAATCAGCAATAGTGCCAAAGTTTTCGAATTGAACTTCGTTTGCCTTGGATGATCGCTTGATATCTCTAGATACTACCTTGGCAGTTGTTCCAATGTGACTTCCACCTGTAAGATAGGCTAGTGATCCTTCAGAAAATGCATGATGTCCTGAGACCTCTTGTGTTGGAAGAGAAAGAACTAGTGTATCTCCTGAATTGTATTTATTTGCGTCATCGACTGTGATGTTGCGTCCATCATGCAAGTGCACCTGTGTCTTTCCACCACGGATTGTTGACTTGCCTGTTACTCTGCATAGTTTAGTGGCAGCTGACTTATCAGAAATTGAGCGGTATCGAAGTTTACCATTTTGATCGAGAATACATCGATAACTATCCTCGCCAACTGTCAGAACATCCATGATTCCAACTCCTCGTCCTGCATCGGTCTCAATTCTCCCGTCAACCAAAACTTGGCGAGTTGCTAAGATTCTCTTAGCCTCTCTCTTACTGTGTGCTAATTCCATAACATCTCTTAGAATGATTCCAAGAGGCATGCACATCTCATCACTATGGCCACCAGGATTTGGTTTTTGGACCCAAATATCAGTCTTACGAGTAAGTGGCCAACTTCGTGGCATTGTTAATCTCTTCATGTGACTGCTGCTCATTGATCAGCACCTCCGTTAGAACGCTCAACGATGTGCTTCCTTCGTAGAGGATCTGCATCATTTAATTTAGTGACAATTAGGTTTGAGGGGTGAAGAGGAACTGCCTCTTCCTTTCCATCAGCAGTAGTTTTCGTGACACCATCAACAAAGACAATCCCTCTCTTGGTATCGACACTAGCAATGGTGGATTTAACTCCAGCACGACCACGACTCTGACCTAATCTCTTACCACGTGAATCTGTTTTGACACTATTTGGAAACCCGAAGTCTCCACGAAGAACTTCAACAGTATCACCCACTCTTACAGTTACTGAGCGGACTGACTGAAGTTCAGGATCGTCTGTTATTAGACGTGCGCGCATTCTCTTGCGAAGGACATGAATTGGAGCATCGGTCTGAGCCTGACGCTGTTTTCCTGCTTTCTTACTTACCATTCTAACACCTACACTATTTGTTTCGCTGTTGCAGCGATTCTAGGCCAGCGCTCTGCCGCTTCACGGCTTACTGGACCCTTGATATCGGAACCCTTGACTTCACCACGTTCGTTGGTAATGACACAGGCATTATCCTCAAATTGAACCCAAGTTCCGTCAACGCGACGGAAAGGACGCCTTTGGCGAACAATTACTGCATTGAATATCTGACGACGAGTTTCAGGAGTACCTCGGCGTACGGTTACGCGGATCATATCACCTACGCCACCAGCTGGATATCTGCGAGCCACACCACCTTTTTTCAGGACCGTGATTAGTTGAACGACCTTTGCACCGGTGTTATCCACACAGTCCATTCTGGCCATGCTTGGAAGACCTGCGGTTGAATTTCCTGCAATTCCCCTCATTCAACGTCCCCCTTCTCAATTACACAGAATTTTACAGTCTTCGATAGAGGTCTACATTCCATGATTCGGACACGTTCTCCACTAGAGACCTCACCAAGACAAGATGGAAGGTGTGCTGCATATCGGCGAGTTCTCTTCTCATATCGCTCATACTTCTTCATGTAGCGAGTGACTTCTCTTTCAACAATAATTGAATTTGTCATTCCTAAGGAAGATACAGTGCCTTCGATAATCTGACCACGTACCCTCAAGCTCCCATAGAATGGACAATTCTGATCCCCATCCCATTCACCCTCTGGTGTACTGACATCTACTCCAATATCTTTCATTTCAGTTCCTCCTATATCTTCGGTTAATTCTGTCCTCTGGACGTTGTGTGACGGATGCTCCATCAATAACGGCCTTATCAGAATCTATGGTGAATGTGATGACATCTTTAGGCAGAGTCAAGATTCCAGAAATTGTACGGACTCGTAGAGTTCTGCGAGTCTCTTCAACAATCATTCCTGATACTCCGACCAATGTTGGATCCTTACTCTCAACAACGCTAATGTTTCGAGCCAACCATGGAGCATGATAGAGATTCATTAGCGCACCTCCACTTGGTATCCATTCTGTTTGAGAACTTTGGCAACACGCTTCTTGTGTTCACCTTGGAGTTCTATAGTTCGGCCTTTCACAGTGCCTCCACTAGCGCAAGCACCTTTCAGAAGCTTGGCAAGTTTACCAATGTCGATTGCAGAATCATCGATTCCTTCAACAATAGTAACCATCTTTCCATACCTCCTTCTTACAGTTGAAATTATTGCTTTTTGTTGTTCCTTTGCTATTTCTTGGCATATGCATAATTCATCGGGTAAACCACATAGATTGCAAATACCAGCCATTCAATTCTACTCCTTAGTCTCCTCAGACATCTTAGTTAGAAGTCGGGCAATGGTTCGACGAGTTTGTTTGTAAGCACCAGCATCGGAGGAAGAACCTCCTAGAGCCTGTTGTGCACGAAGTTGTAAGAGTTCTTCTTTGAGCTCCATTAGACGGCGCTCCCTCTGTTCGGGGTTCATCTGATCGATGTCGCGTGATTTGATGTGAGTCATTCGCCACCCTCCTCAGAATTTTCTTCAACTTCGACTGTTTCAACTACTTCTTCAGCCTCTTCAGTTTCGATTTCAACATCGGTTTCTTCTGCAGCAGCCTCAATCTCGGCCATCTTCTCAACGACATTGTCAGCGACTTCTTCGGCATCTGCCTGAGCAGCCTCATCGACTACAGGGGCCTCGGGCTCCTCATCTGGAATTTCTAACATTGATACTTCTTCGATTGGGCCAAGGCCAGATTCAGCACGATCTTGGATGCTAATTTCGTGAGGCAACTTGACACCAGGACGCATGATACGAACTGTACAACCAATAGTTCCAAGCTTCTTGACCGCAGTAGAAAATCCTTCATCCATGAATTCTAGAGCGGTTTCGCCACAGAACTTGATGTGTCCCTTCTGGAATTTCTGAACTCGATGACGAGCACCTGAAATCTTTCCACTGAGGATAATCAAGCAGCCTCGGGCACCAGCATCCATAATATTCTGTGAAGTGCTGTGTCCAGCTCGGCGGAAGAACCAACCACGCTCAAGTGAAGAAGCAAGTCGGCTGGCCATAACTTGAGCATTAAGACGAGGTTCCTCTATTTCGTTGACTTCCAAACGAGGTTTTTCAAGATTGAAGTCCTCTTGTAAACGGCGCTGGAGTTCGTGAATTACCTTCCCACGTCGGCCAATTACTCGACCGACTTGTTCTGCTTGTAGTGTTACTTTTGTGCCCTCAGGAGTTCGGTTAAACTCAAGGCCTCCGAATCCAGCACGTTCGGTTTCTCTAAGGAGAAATTCACGTACTAATTGGCGCTCAATGTTACGGTGAACGATGTTACGAACTGTATTTGTTTTACTCATCATATTCACCTCAGAATTCGTCCTCTTCCTCTTCCTCACCGAAGTGTTCAAGGAAAATCTCTAGATTGATTTGGTAGTGGTTCTTCGGAGTTGCACGACCCTGCGCACGAGGCTTCCATCCTGAATGTACTTGGCCTCGATGAGCAGCACAATGAGTTATCATCATGTCTTCCGCATCTATTGTATCGTAGCGTTGGCGGGCATTCTCCATAGCGCTGTTAATGAGTTTGATGAAGACCTTAGACGCCTTATTCGGATATTTACCTGGGCCCATTTTTCCTTTTCTGTGCCCCGCCATAGTGTTTCCACCCCTTCCCTTACGGGATCTGCGAGTATAGGGGATTGCTTCCTTTTGTTCTATTACCTTCTCAAGATACTCGATTGCATCTACGCAATTCATTCCACGTAGGAATTTTGCAATTTGATAGCAATGCTTGTGATGAACATCTACATCCACCGCACGTGCGGTTGAGAGGTATGACCCTTCAAGCAATTGAGTATATCCCGATTGAGGTTTTCCTGCTATTCGACTCATCATTCTCACCTCACTTTAGTGCCACGTGCTTACTCGAACGAGTAGCACCCACACCAGGTCCGGTGTGCGTAACTGACCGACGAGTAGGAGCAAACTCTCCCAATGCATGTCCTATCATTTCAGGAATAATTTCTATTTTGACAAAGTCACGACCATTGTGTACGCCTACAGTAGTACCAACCATCTCTGGGAGAATATACATACCACGACAGTGTGTTTTGACGATCTTGGATCCTTCATTATTTCGCACCTTCTCTAGGAAATGCTCGCACTCCTCGGAAAGTCCACGAGATAGTGACCTCTTTGCACGAGAGGGCATAAGTGTGGCAATGCATGGTGCCTCAGGTTGATCCTCAGGAGGATAAAGTGGTAAAGCGCTGAGCTCATCCATTGTCATTCCACGCCAAAGGAATTCTTTCTTACGGCGCTCAGCAATAGTTGAACGACGCTTGCGTGCCTGACGACGAGCAAGCTTTGGTGAGCGGAAAACCTTCTTCGATCTACGTGCCATTTTTCACACCTCACTGTTCCCTTGTCCTTCCGCGACCAGTTCGGCGCGGAGCAATATGTCCAACCTTCTGTCCTGGAGGAGCATTACGGCTAACCGAATTCGGTCCGTGGACAGCCTGATGATTTCCACCACCATGAGGGTGGTCGACTGGGTTCATTGCAACACCGCTGACTGTTGGGTATAATTTTCCTCGAGCCTTTGCTCGATAATGTGCGGCACCGGCCTTCATCAAAGGCTTCTCAGTTCGTCCATGACCTCCAAGGACACCAATTGTGGCCCTACAGGAGGCAGGTAGTTCCTTGAGAGAACCACTTGGGAGACGAACTCTTACTTTGTCCCCCATTCGAGTTTCAAGAGTTGCTGAATTACCACCGGAACGAGCAAATTTACCACCGTCGCCCGGTCGACACTCAACATTAGAAATTGGAGTTCCTTCTGGAATTTCAGAGAGATTTGTGACATTTCCTGGTCTAAGACTGACATTTTCACCAAATGCAAGTTCCTGACCAATGGATACTCCCTCTGGCGCAGCAATATGAGCTATGGTTCCATCCTCAAACTTCACGCGCGCGAGAGGGGCTGTGTGAGCTGCACTGTGAACAAGATCGGTTACTTCACCCATCTTCTCACTAACGCGAGGAAGGCGATTAGCAGCAGGGAATCTGTGGCTTGATACGCGATTCTTTGGACTTGAACCGCGACGTTGTGATCGTGTACGCTTACCCATAATATCACCTCATCAGAATGCTCCGAGTTTGAGCGATGCCTCCTCTGCATCGTAACCTTCAGCAAGACGCACGGATGCATGCTTGCCAGTAATCGTAATCTTTGTGTTGACCTTCGCAACTTGAACATCTAGAAGTTCCTCAACAGCCGCCTTAATCTGAGCCTTAGTTGACTCACGACGGACTATGAATTCGATTCGGTTGTTGTTCTCACGGTAAACGCCTTCTGCATCGGCAACACGACGTGCCTCAAGGGTCTTCTCAGTAATCCAAGGCATCTTAATTACGCTATACGGATCAATCATGAAAATCACTCCATTGCTCCTATTGCAGCCTTGGTCCAAACGGTAAGACGACCTGCGTCACCACCTGGTGCTAAATCCTCAGCAGAGAGATCCTTGGCAGCGACAACATCCACACCTGGGACATTTCTAGCAGCCTTAGCAAGACCATCAGTCTGTGCAACCACGAGAAGGATACTCTTTGGAGAGCGGTATTTTCGCCCACGCATTGTACCCTTACCTGCACGAATGTTTCGCCCATCACGAGCTCGGTCAAGATCTGAGCCAAGCCCTAGGCCTTCCATCATAGCAACGAACTTGCGTGTTGAATACTGAAGTGGCATAGACTCGATATCGTACTTTTCGTCGCCCTCATCACGAGACTCAATATATCCATCAATGATAATGGGGAATCTTAGATTTTCGTCAAATCGATGACCGCGGGCTGCGACAATTTCTGAATTGGCAGTAGCTGCAATTGCAGAATTACGAGCAAGGGAGTTTTCCTTACTGTTAATCTTCTGTGACCAGTCCTTAGCAACCATAGGTCCGTGAGCTCGGCGGCCACCTCGTGTGTGAGGGTTTTGAGCACCAGTGCGTTGACCAGCCTTACGCATAATTCGAGATACACCTCGACCCTTACCCCACCATTCAACGGAATGCTTCATTCCAGGTTGTGGAGAGCGCTTACCATCGTGTTCTCGGTGACCGTATGCCTGACGGCGATTAGCACGAGATGCTAGAACTGCTCGACGAATAAGATCCTCTCTAACCTCTGATTCGAAGATATCGGGAAGAGTAACAGCCTTGCCATCTTTCACGGCTACAGTGTAGTACTCGGCGAGAAGACCTGCGTCCATCTCTTCTTGTTCTACTGTGTTGACCAAATTGTAGGACTTCATCTTCATTTAATCACACTCCCTGCTTACTCGAGGTACTGACGTAAGTCAACTGAACCTCATGAGTACTAGACTTAGGGCGAACCGCGTCCCTGAAGCGCAAAAGGCGCTTGGCTGGGCCCGGTAGGCTACCTTGGATTATCATGTAAGGATTGGAGACTTCACCGTAATGAAGGAAACCTCCTGCTGGAGTAACATCTGACTCCTCTGAATTTGATATACGAAGGACACGCTTGTTGAGTTCTGTTCTCTGATGGTATCCCATTTGACCCGCTTGACGAATAGTCTTCCTGACATAGCCGGTTCCGAAGTCACCCATGTTTCCTATTTGTCGGCGACGCTTGCTGTTCTTGTGAGATAGCAACTTGACACCGAATCGCTTGATGACGCCTTGCCAGCCCTTGCCCTTAGTAATTCCAACAACGTCAATTTCCTGACCAGATTGGTAAACGTCATCTACACCAATTTCTCCACCAAGGTGTTCCTTTGCCCATTCTAATTTCGCAGAATTGTCGCCACCTACAAGTCCGACTTCCATGATCTCGGGAGTCTTAGAAGGGACGCTCTTTACGAGAGCTGGTTGAGTGGAGACGATTAGACGTACTTCACAAAGGTTAGAATTGGATAGCGCATCAAATGCTTCAGAGTTTACTTCGCCATCTCGGCGAGGTATTCGACCACCTCGCATAGCTGGCTTACGACCTTCTTCTGCATCCCTTTCTCCACGGGTTTGATTAGCGAAGCGTGGCATTAGACCATCAGGAGAAGCTGCGGTTTCTGCCCAAACTTCTCCTACAGTTTGCATTCCATAAGGAGTCATGTGGTAGCCACGTACTGCCAAGACCTTCATTGGAGGGACTTCAACAACTGTAGCAGCCTTTCTAACTTCTTGACCGGCTGAAGTGGAGTATGGATTAGTATCAACCATGAGGACATGAGTCATTCCGGCTTTCCATCCAGCAAAACCCTGAACTCTGATTTCAGAAGATTCAGACTCAGGCCACGATGTAATTCTTCCATACGGTCGTACAGCCCTCTTTCGAGGGCTAAAGCCCATGCTACCTCGGCGGGGGTTGTGTCGGTCGGCCATTTGCTTGTCCTCCAGTAATTACCGATTAGTTTGCCGCCAAAGCGGATTCGAACCGGGCTCTCCACGTTAAGGAGGAACCGTGACACCGAACGCCTGTTCCCGATTGGGTTCAGTGTTCCGGGTTGTATTTCAGAGCCCTATGGTGTCTGGTACCTCACGTAGTGAGCGAGGCTTGCGACCTTCATACCCTATATGAACGAATCGGGCAAGATGAATTTGTACCCCTGAGGGGTGTAACTGAAGAGGCGGGGCAGTGCAACGATTTAGAACCCTGACTTTGTACATCATTGTCCATGAAGGCCATTCTTCGACATGAACACCTCGCACAGGGGCAAGTTGAAGCGAGGGCTTACCAGTTAGAAGCAGTTGATGAGGCCCTATCTGGATCTTCTCTACTTGTTCTTCCAACGGCAGCCGGTAAGACCGCTGTCGCTTGGGTGACAATCGCTGAAATGCTTCGCAGAACTGAGGGCTGGGCGTTGATGCTGGCACCTACTGTAGCCTTAGTGAAACAACATATGGATGATTTAGAACGAGTTTTTGCTGGTTCTGGAATTAAACCACTTTCAATGAGTGGGGCGGTTTCAGTTGAAAAACGTCAACCTCTATGGGGTTCAAGCCGCCTAATTGTCTCAACTCCACAAGTCGTTCGCAACGATGTCAATAGAGGAGTCTTAGATCTGCGTGATTGTTGTATTCTAGTTGTTGATGAAGCACACCATACGACGGGTGAAAGAGGGGAAGCACAAGTCGCAGATTTGTACTTGGGCTTGGCTAGCAAACCACTTATTCTAGGGATGACTGCTAGCCCAGGCTCTAACTTTGACAAGGTCGACGAAATTTGCAGACGTCTAGGGGTTGAGAGAATCCATATTCGTTCATCGACGGAACCAATGTTGTCTGAACATCTAGCATCTCTAGATATTGAAGAATTGAGAGTTAGAGTTCCAGACGAAATTCGCGAATTGGCCGAGCCGTTTGTACGATGGCAGGAAGGTATAGTCGACAGAGAAAGAAGACTTGGCAGATATGTCATGAGTGGGGCAGTTACTCATTCAGGACTAGCCAATGCTATGGATAGAGCAATAATGGCTGTAAACAGAGGTGAAGCGAATGCTTACTCTTCGATGAGTCAGATTGGTCTTGCAATGAGCCTACACCATCTAATTAATCATCTTCTTTGTCAAGGAACTGCAGCTTCCAAGGAGTTCTTAGATAGAAAGGAAAAAGGAGGAGACTCTGGAAAGAAAAATACTCGCAATCTACTCAGAGATCTGCGAATTCAGAGTCTCAGAAAGAGTCTAGAAGAAATGCCCGAAGTGCATACAAAAGTTAGTGCAGTACGTCGATTAGTGCGTGAAAGGTTGCGTCGTGATCCTGAATCCCGAATAATTGTTTTCGCTACTTATCGAGATACAGTAGGAGCTCTAGAAAATACCCTTGAGGGATTGGAAGGTGTGAAGCCAATTCAGTTCATAGGACAGAGTAAAAGGGGTTCTGGAAAAGGCCTAACACCAAAGCAACAAGTTGAACGAATTGAAAAATTTCGCAATGGCAAAGGAAATGTCCTAATTGCGACAAGTGTAGGAGAGGAAGGCTTGGACATTCCTTCCGCTGACCTAGTCATATTCTACGAGCCGGTTTCAAGTGAAATCCGAAACATTCAGCGCAGAGGCAGAACCGGTCGACATCGCGATGGAGATGTTGTGGTTTTGATTGCAGAAGAAACTAGAGATGAAGGGGCTCGCGCTGCGGCCCTTCGAAGAGAGGAATATATGCATAGAGCCGTTTCAAAAGTTCGGAGAAAATTAACTCGAAAAACTCATCATGACCTATCTAATCTAGATTCATTCGAAGTAGAAAGAAAAGACAAGTTTTGCTCGGCTGTTGAATTTGTCAAGGAGATTAGGGAAATACACCGACCTGAACTAGTAACTGAAGAAATTGTAGAAGAGACTCCTGAGTCTGGAAAAATTCCAAATTTACCCCCCTCAACTTTCAGGCCTAAAGGGCAAACAGGACTTGAAAATTTCCGAATGTCAAAAACAATCACAGATTCAGAAAAGGAAATCTATCCTTCAGTTAATACAAAAAAGGATGATCTAGAAACCACTCTTTCAGTAACACAAAACGTGACTGAACTTAATGAATCTATACTTCCAGATGTTCCTGGCGCAACTATTACTGCAGATGATAGAGAACTGAATAGTGCAGTAATAGCCCGATTAAAGGCCATGGGTGCTGATGTGAAAATAGACCGGTTGCTTACTGGTGATTTTCGAATTGGTGAAAGGATTCTTGTCGAGCGAAAGACCGTGCGTGACTTTGTTGATTCATTAGTTGACGGTAGGCTTCTTGAACAGGCTTCAAGGATTGTTGGAGCCGCCCCTCGATCTCTGATACTCATTGAAGGAGAGGGACTATTCAGATCTGCTAGAGTTCACCCACATGCATTAATGGGTGCTCTAACTACACTAACCCTTGATTTCGGAATCCCTGTTGTTACTACAAAGGATGGAACCGAAACTGCTAGGTTTCTCATCGTAGCCTCAAGACGCGAAGAATCTATGCTAGATGGATTGAGTTCGAATGCTCGTGAACGATTGGAGTCAGGTAGGCCAGAGTTATGGACAGATCCTATGATGCAGGCAGCTGCTGGAGTTAAGGAATTACGAGACATAGATGATGAAAGAGTTGCCGCAAGAGATCTCCTAGTAGCCATTCCGAGCGTTGACCAAGACCTTGCAAATCATCTTCTAGATAAATTTGGAACGATAGCCGGACTGGTTTGGGCAGATGAAGACGAACTTCGACAAACCGAAGGGATTTCTGAAACACAAGTAAGGGAAATTTGGAGAACATTTCGCTCGGGTGAGAGAATCAGTCACCGATAACTGCGATGCGGGTTCGGAGCATGGCTAATCTGTCATTGTGGCAACCAAGTGCAAACGATAACATCTCGCATAGATGAATCACAGGGATATTCGTAGCCAATCCTGTATTCCGGCCAGCCTTTCCTTGGTATACATCAAGAACTGCATGAGATAGATTACAGGCACTAACAATCAACTCTGCCCCTTCGGCCTTGGCTTCAGATAGAGCTTCTGCGGCCTGCTTCATTACAGTGGACTCCTCGGAAAATAATCCAGGAACACCTACACTTTGAGTGCGAGCCTCCCAGACAATTGGAGTTCCACCAAGAGCTGAGATGACCTGTTCTAGATAATTAGGATCAAAGACATCGTCACCGCCACACATACCCTCCTGCTGCATATTTGGACCATAATAACCGGCAACAGTAAAATCGATCGGGTTTACAATCTTCTTTTCCAAAACATCAATACCAATTTCATCGACTATGACATGAAGGAGATGATGAACGGATACTTCTCCTGTAAATGTCAAACCACAAGTTTTGGCAAGCGTATCGTTAATCTCTTTCAATAGAATTTGATCACTCTTCAGAGTAGCCAAATCTTCGTTCAAATTCCCTGCAGTAGCAGCGCATGGAGTCATGATGTCAAGCCCTAGGGTCTCCGCCATTGCAAAAGTTCGAGCATTGAGAGTCAACTGTAAACGTCTGTTAGCCTGACGGACAATACCTGCACCACAACTAGTTGCACCATTCAATGGAACAAGCGTAATGTTTAGTGTATGTGCCAAAGATTCCATTGTTGTAGCAACCTCTGGAGCACTGCTGTGAGCTACATTTCCTGGATGGTAAGCATATTTAGCCATTATAACACCTCAGAATCTCCCATCTAATTCATTGAATATAGCCACAACTTCGTGATGATTATCAACAGACGAATTGAATTGGCGAGGCATCTTTCCAACACCAGCCGGAGGTGCTACCAATGCAAGCATGTCATAGAACATATCTCCTCCAGTTCGGGTGAATCCAGTAACCATCCTAGCGGTAACTCCAGAAGTCACGTTACCAAGAAGTCCGATTGGACCTAGTACCTGTCTGTAAAGAACAGTATCGTTCACCTTCCCACTACTCTTCAAAGTCCAGGTGTACCACCAAACATGCTTACCGTGCCTACCATTGAAACCATCGCCTTCAAGGACATGGGTCTTGGCATCAAGTAATGCATCTGCAATAATTGCTGCAGATGGATTTTGTCGGCGAATACTAGTGAAGTCAGTCTCAGCCTTAATTCCATTTGAAGAACTGAGAGTTGCATCCATAGAAGCAATAGAGCCTTGAGATGAACGTGGATCGTTACGTCTAGCCCATATGCTAGACAAAACAGATGGACCTAGGTATCCATTAGCATAAGGTGCTGCATCTGAAGATGCATGAAGTAATGCTGAACTACAGAAATCAGTAACCGAATGCAAGGCACTAGCTGTATTGGAGTCCATAATTCCAATCGCGCCCTGTGGAGTTGCAGCGCCCTGTCGGGTTGCGGCAACCATCCAAGGCTTGGATGACTCTCTTTTGTGCTCTAGAGACCAATGATCTACAACAAGGTCTCTGATTACATCAAACCCAGGAAGTGGGTCTATTCGAAGACGGAGTGTACCATCTCTCATTGGAGCAACAGAGTCGATTCGAACAGTTCCAGGAAGGATAAATCGGCCATTAACACAGATTGCTGTTGTAGGATCATTAGTTGACCCATCCCTAAATGATAGACTGCCATCATGAGTGCTCTTTAGCATTCGAAGAACTTCTAGCATACTCATATGACCGGGGAGTGAACATACCCAAGTGTCTGCGCCTGTTGATGCACTTTCTGGGTCGTATCGGAATATTGAAATCTCTACAGGAATAGATTCGCTAAGTAGATTCGGAACAGTAAATCCATCTTCACCCTCAGCTCCTCCAACATCGCCAGCAGCGTGCGCCATGATTGCCTCAACCATATCTTCATGAAACACACCAGCACCATCTACGGCGGCCATAGCTGCAAGAGAATTAACCGCCCATTCAGATGCAGGAGAATCATAGTCAACGTCACAATCAACGCGATCGATAAGTCGAGTTGCACCAAGTTTCTCAAATTGTTCATCCCAATCCTTTCCGGATTCACAGTAAAATTCGTAACTTGAATCTCCAAGTGCACAAACAGAAAAGTGCACTCCGCTCAGCATACCTGCTGCGCCTTTCTGTGCTTCATTCCAGAGCTCTTCTGCATTATCCGGCATCTCACCTTCGCCCCATGTCGAGCACACAATGAGGACTCGCTTCATCGATGAAAGCGAGGATAAATCAAAACCATCCATATCATGAACTGTACCTTCCAAACCATAGTTGGCAGCCTGTTTGGCAATCTTAGCAGCAACTCCTTCTGAGTTTCCTGATTGTGAACCAAACAGAATTGCGAGACTTCTATCGCCCGCACTTAGTAGTTCACCCAAGTCATCTCCTGCAATTTCCACAGGTTCGGCTACGACTTCCTCAGTTTCGGCCACAGGTGTCTCTTCTTCTACAGGAGTTGGTTCGGCGCCACCTTCTACAAGGATTATGACATCGACAGGGCAGGCATCAGCGGCATCGAGAATGTCATCCTCAAATTGAGAAGTAATGTTCTGCTTCAAAGCACTTTGAGATTCGTTGCGATCAAAGCCACCATCTACTCTAGAATCGGCCTTAATGAAGCAGGTATCATCCGTAACTTCGAATACCTCAGGTAAGGTTTCTTCACAAGCATCACAGGTAATACAACCCTCTTCGATGTAAACGCTGACAATGGACATTTCACCAGCTCGACCCTTGCGGGTGAACCGCCCACCTGAAACCGATTCTTGAACTTGATGTAGTCAAGGTGTACGACCTATGGTCGTATTAGACCCTACATGTCGAAGCCATCGAAGTCACCAGCATCCATACCAGTTCCTCCCTTACTTGAGATGACATCATCAATTCTTAGAATCATAACTGCAGTCTCAGAAGCGGATTGGACTGCCTGTTCAACTACTCTGCTAGGTTCGTAGACCTTGCTGTCAGTCATATCTACTACTCCTCCATCGTATACATTCACGCCATGAGTAGAATGTCCCTCTGAGTGAGCCTTTCTGAGATCAATGATAGTATTGACTGGATCGAGGCCTGCGTTCTCTGCTAGAGTGCGAGGGATTACTTCAAGAGCTCCTGCAAAGGCTTCAATGGCCATTTGTTCGCGGCCACCGATTCCTTCAGCATAACTACGCAAATCTCTACTAATTGCTGCCAAAACTGAGCCACCTCCAGTTAGAACTGCTCCATCTTCGTGAGCTACGGCAACCACACCAACAGCATCATCGAAGGCACGCCTAATCTCATCGACTACATGCTCGGTACCACCACGAAGAAGTACGCTGACGCTCTTTGCTTCAGGGCATCCTGTAACAAATACCATATCGGAATCACCAATTTTTCTCTCTTCGACCGTGGCAGCGGTTCCAAGATCTGCTTCAGAAAGGTCATCAACATTGGTGACTATGTTGCCTCCAGTTGCCTTCGAAAGAGCCTCCATGTCACTCTTTTTGGCTCTCCTGATAGCAAACAGGCCTGACTTTGCCATGTAATGTTGTGCCAAGTCATCAATGCCCTTCTGACAGATTACAACATTGGCACCGGCCGACTGAATTTTCTCAACCAGCCCTTTGAGGTAGGATTCTTCTTCATCAAGGAACTGAGCCAACATATTCGGATCTGTAATCTGAATCTTAGCATCAACCTCTGTTTTCTTCACTTCAATAGGGGAATTAATCAATGCAACCTTAGCATCAGAAACTCTACGGGGCATTCCAGAGTGTACTCTTTCTTTGTCAAGAATAATTCCATCAACAAGAGTGCTGTCTTTGATTGACCCACCTTGCTTCTTCTCGATTTTTATATCATCTAAATCGACAACAACGCCGTCATCATTTTCCTGACTTACTGCAAGGACAGCACGGACTGAGATGTCTGCGAGGAATTCCTTGACCGCTCCAGCGCTCTTGCCAGTAAGGGCGGTTATAGCGACCTCGTGAAGCCGCTCCTCGTTGACGTCGAGGGAATGAGACTCGATGAGGTCTGCTGCCTTGTCTGAGGCGAGCCTGAAGCCCTCGCAGATTACAGTTGGGTGGACGTTCTGTTCGACGAGGTCCTCGCTGCGCTTGAGCAACTCTCCAGCTATGACGACGGCACTGGTAGTTCCATCGAAGCAGTGTTGTTCCTGAGTCTTTGCAATTTCGATAATCATCTTGGCTGCAGGATGCTCAATGTCCATCTCCTTGAGGATTGTTGCACCATCATTGGTAATCACAACATCTCCCATAGAATCAACCAACATCTTGTCCATCCCTTTGGGGCCTAGGGTGCTGCGAACAGCATCCGCGACTGCCTTGGCAGCTGCAATATTGTTGCTCTGAGCAGTCTTTCCACTGGTTCTCGTAGTACCCTCTTTGAGGATAAAAATGGGTTGTTGACCGTTGTACATCGGAAATCACACTCCAGATTCTAGCATCCCGCCGACCCAAGAGGGGGTCATAAGGCCTCGCACACGCATGTGCGATGAGGATTCAGGGTTAAGATTCAGTTTCAGGTTCACTCACCCTTATTTTGATCGAGCCACTTCTGACCATAATACGCCCACTGCTCCATAGTCCATCCATCTGGCAGACCTTCTTCAGGAATAGGAGGGGTGCCAGGAGGTAATTCATCTTGAGCAACATTAGTTGAAACCTCATCATCTGGCTCAACTTCTGATGTATCCTCAATGATTTCTGGCTGAGGCACCTCTGGTTCAGGGAGAGGAGGGGGGGGCATATCCGCGACTGCCGTTTCAAAAATTTCTCTCGTTCCGCCGTACATTGAGTTTGCAACATCATCATCAATAGGCAAACTAGGGGCAGAAGGAACTGATGAATCACCTCCAAACTCGCCTAGAACAGAGGAATAATCATCAAGACTAGAATACTCCTCTAATGGAGCACCGGCGTCCTTGATTATTCTCATTGTAATAACTAACACAAATCCCATTGCAACTAGACCTGCAATTACGAAAATAATATTCGCAGTTAATTTCGCATAGAACCCTGTATCAGGCCCTTCCTCAATTTGAATCGTTTTTATCAATCTGATTTTTGAAGGAGTTGTGACTTTATCTATGTCCGAGTCAATTGCTAATCTCACATTGAATTCCAATGAATTTTCAGCTAAATTATCGAGATTTTCCTCACTCACATCTACCTCAACTGTTACAATTCTACTTTCACCAGGGCCAAGTACGAAATCTCGATCGTTTTTCTCTACTCGCACATCAATGACATTGAAGAACAATTCCGGCTCTGCATTTCTGTCGACATCGGCTCTCATTAATTGTACCGCTTCTGGATGGAGATTCAGAACCGTGTACTCGATCAGATAAGTACCTCTGTCATCAATAACTAATGTCGCCGTTGATGATGGGCTGACTAAAAGCCATCCAACTTGCCCTACTTTGAATTGGGCTTGCCCTTCATTTGAAACAGATTGACCCGAATATGTATCAGATTCAATAGATTGAAGACTTTCAGCTATCATTGTGACTGTCCTGTCGCCATCCGCATCTATTCCAAATGAATAAGTTAGAGTCAAGTTATATGAAGAACCGGGTTCAACCCAATCCGTATTGCCATCGTTCAATCCATCAGAAAAGGCAGTAACATCTTCATGACTGGGATCAAAAGAAACATGGAATTTGTCTGCCTTATTACCATGATTCCATATCTCCCACCTTAGAGTTCGTGGATCATCACCTCCACGATAAACTTCAGTTGTCAAATCTAGGTCCGGAACCTCAATCAGATATGTTTCACTGACTGTAAGATATATGAATACCCCTTTGGAATAATTGGGGTCGCTTCTACTTGTAGCCTGAATCAAAATTTGATATGTATCATTAGTTATTCCATGTGGCATTGGGAATAACAAAAGAACTCGAGTGTCCCCCCCAAATGAATCAATTCCTTGAGTCTGTTCACCGGCGAAATGAACATCAAGTTTCCAATCAGTATCAACACTCAAATCGAATGATTCTTCGGTGTTTCCTAAATTAGTTAACTCAATCTCTATCATCCTCATATTTCCGTCAGCAGGGAACATGAGATGAGTATTTTCGGGAGTGATTTCCAAATTATGAAAAATTGGAATTTCGATATAAATTACCCAAGAAGACTGCGTTTCTGCCGGAGGTGCGCCGATCGCAAGAAGATTAATAGCATAAGTTCCTGGTAAGATATTTTCAGGAGCAGTCAAATGAACATTCAAGTCATGCACTTCTTTAATTACTGTGTGAATACTACTAATTTCAATACCGGATTCATTTAACCATTTTAGATTGCTAGAACTCCAACTATTATCAGAGAAAGTGGCTGAAAGATCCCAAGAAGAAATCTTATTCCCAGTATTTTTTAGGGTCATTGGAACAGTCCCACTATCACCAGGAAGAAGAGTAAGGGCGGGATTAGAATATGGAGGTGCCTGCGTCAAATAAGCAGAATATGAGGATTCGACATCCACAGGAAGATTGAGGTAATTTTTTGTTGAATTTGTCACGCCATCACCTATGTGGATATACCACATTAATTCCTCAACACCGGCTCCATCAGGAATATCAAGACTGAACCAAACTTCGGTGGAATTAAGAGCCTTAATGGAATTAGTCTTGACATAGTTATCGTGATCTGTTGGATTATTTGAGTCAATACGAATTGCATCATCATACATCCAAGAAATATTGTCAATTTCGGAATATAATTTCAACTCAATATCAATGTATCCATTATTATGGATTATACAATGAAGAACGGGAGGTTCGGGATCATCAGGGATGACAATGTAAGCGTTTGGTAGGATGTCATCACATTCAAGATCCAAAGTATACTCAGGTACTTTCTCGATAGCAAACATGATGAAGCCATCTAGATGGATTCCTTCAGTAGCAATGGAGCTATCTGAATTAAAACGGAAAGCTAAGTTGTAGGCAGCATTAGGGAGAGTATCGGCCATATCCCAGATTAATTGAGACCAATCTCCTTCAACACTAGATAAACCAGTTGATGGATAAGTGAAATTTTTGTTTCCAGAACTCGAAGATGAGGGGTCAAGTTCAATTTGAATTAGATCACCTTCGCCCATCTCACCCCATGCGTTAGTAACCAATTGTAGAGTAAGGAAATCATAACCCGGGATACTAACCTTACAGAAATTATTAGCATAGACTGTCGAAACCAGCGAATCATAATTGCCGTAACCAAAACCATGACCCTGATCGTCACAAGTATCTGTAGGAGAAAGCCATCCCCACCATAGACGATCCTGTCTGTTACTGGCATAGTCTGAACCTGGGCGAGAAACTCGCCAATGGCGCTCACCTATCGCACTAGAATTTTCACCCATTCGCCAATGACCAAAAGAATCAGGGTAATCCGATATTGTGCCATCCGAATCGTATCCGGTAGAAACCCAGATGGGATTTCCATAACTGAGTTGATTAGGACAGTCGACTAATCCATCACCATCAACATCTCCACAAATTCCGTTATCCATCTCATCATTCCAGATAGCGACGGGCATTTGATAATCTAACTGATTATTATTGGAATTATCATCAGCCAGACCGCCATCAACTAACCCCCTTAGGATAATTCCTCCAACGAGGTTTCCATCCTCATCAATTTGACTATGAGCTGCATTAGGAGTCCAATAAAACTCAGCCCTATATGACTGACCCCCGGAGATGGTCATATTGACCTCCCACTCTTGAATCATGAAGCCGATAGGATGCCAGATAATTAATTTCCCAATGGCAAAAGAGGGTTGCCCTGAAGTTCCAACTTGAGTGAACGTGACGTTAATCTGAATCAATTCATCACGGATTACGTAGTATACAATACTGTCATCAGAGTTGACCCATTCATGAGCATTGTTGGAATTGTTTCCAATTTCTATACCCGTGACCTCAAAATCAATTAAATCACGGGATGAGACTGTATTAGGATGCTTAGTAATTTCTAGATTTGAATCAAATGCTAGCGGGGAAAGACTAGTTAACATCAGAATGGCAAAAAGTGCCAGTGGTGATATGCTACGCATGAGAAACAAATTGTTGCGACTTCAATTTGTGTATGAAGGTTCGCTAATTGCGTGCGCCACTCTTTGAAAGTTACATCTTCGTGATTTGGAGAGTTTATTTCCCTCAAGTAACCACTTCGAATAATGGTTAGATGAATGAAGGCCTTATGTTTGCTACTAGACGCGAGACAACTATGGCAAGGCGAGATAAACCACTCTTGCCCAGAATTGTTCTGATAACTATAGTGCTTGGACAGGTTACTGTTGCACCTATAGTTGGATTCTCACTAACTTATTTGTTAAAAATTGAAAGAGTAGATGACCAATTGGCATTTAATCTAGATTTAGGTTCATTATATTGGATTATCATTGCTGGATTAGTTTATGGATTGCTATCCTTATTATTAGCTCTAATTGCTGGAGGATACAGACCCACAAGTGTAGCCAACAGAGGGGGTTGGATTACTGTTCTAGGATTAAGGAGGCCGGTAAATTCTTCAGAAATTGTAGAACGTGCAAGATTAGATTTACATCGCAGCCCATATGGAAAGATGGCAAGAATTGTGAACAGTAAATCAGAAGATTATGATCTATTATCGATTCATGGAGGTTTGCAAATTCTTGCCATTCCAATCCAAGTAGCGCTTATTGCAATTCCATTGGCTATAATGGAAGGTATTCCCTCAAAATACATTGAACCAGATCACGCATTTGAGTTAGGAATGGCGGGATATTTTGTCGCACTATGGTTTGGTCTTAGAATTCAACCAGCCTACTCAACCCACCTAATTGGCATTGCTGCTTGGTTTCGAAAAATACTTGCGAAAATCTCTAAATTTTCATGGATATTACCAATCATCATATTTTGGTTCTTTGCTAGAATGAGTCTAGAGTTAGGACTTACTTGGCTCGATGTTGATTATTCGGCTTGGCATACTGTTCAACTAGAAGCAGTTTTACTAAACTCAATAATGCCGGAAGAAAGTATTCCTGATGCTGCAATTATTGATTTTCTTGTTGCTATTTCAGTCCTACCTGTGGCTGTGTTTACTACCATCTCGGTACTTGGTGGCGCCCATGATATGCCTGATTGGATGAGAGATCAAGAAGAAAAAATTGTGAATCTAAATCAGGATGTGCTTGAGGAAAAAAATAAGCAAGAGAATGAAGAAGAAAAAACAGACCCCCTAGATGGATTCGCCCCGTGGAAAAGGACCACCAATAGTGATAATGACTCAACCAATGAGGAAGAGAGTGAACAGAATCAAGGGAGCCGCATGATTGATTTGCCATTCAATTTGTTTGATGATTAGATTACAACTCTTCAACTGGGAAAATTATGCCGACTCCCACCGACAACAAGTGCCAACCTGTTGCTAAGAATATACCAAAGAGGGAGGGTTCGGGCCCTATTGTGTAAAGGGCTATTCCTGCTGAAATAATTATTAATCCAATATATGGCAATTTGATCCTCTTTGAAATAATTGAAAATAGAATCAAACAGAATAAGAATTCCACAGCATCAATGATTACTGTATCAGCCAATTCTCCACCTCAATCGCCGCGTAGATTTGCAAGTACCTTTTCTACCCTATCCATACCCCGTGATATATCCTCACGACCTATCGTGTAAGCGAAGCGAAGGTGACCTTCGCCCGCCTCACCAAATGCAGAACCAGGACTGCAAAGAACACCGCCCTTGAGTAGAGCCATTGCAATCTCTTCACTATTCATACCCGGAACCTCGACCTTAGGGAATACGTAGAATGCCCCTGTGGGAACATGACAAGAAACTCCCTGCATAGCATTCAATCTATTACAAATTAAGTCGCGACGCGCCTTGAATTCTTCACACATTAGAGCAGGATAATCGGAGGCTTTCTCCATTGCTTCAAGAACTGCATACTGCATAGCATCGTTACTACAAGCTGTGACATAATACTGCATTTTTGTAATATGCCCCATGGCTTCATCATTTTCTGAAAGGATATATCCAATTCTCCATCCAGTCATTGCGAAGGTTTTCGAAAATGAATTAATCATGATGACCTTGTCATATCCTGCCCCAAGGAATGACACGTGTTCTGCATCGTAGACAATTCTATCATATACCTCATCAGTAACAATCCAGAGATCATTTTTCCGAGCAAAATCAACAAGTACATCTCGCTGTTCAGGTGTGACATTACCTCCTGTTGGATTACTTGGAAAATTGTACAATATAGCTACTGTATTTTCATTAACAAGGTTCTCCAAATCCTCAATGGTTGGAACAAAGCCGTTTTGGAATAAGCAGGGGTAGAGTATCGGATAGCCTCCACAAATCACTGCATCAGTAGGGTACAGAGGAAAATATGGTTCAGGCAGTAGTATTTCGTCCCCTGGATTAAGGAGTGCTAAGAATACATCCAATAGTGCATTGGTTCCACTCATAGTCATACAAACATTAGACTCATCTAGAGATGGAGACAAATGATGCCAAGTCTCCGCTATTTTTTGTCTAAGGGCAGGAAGGCCTGCGGTAGTTGTGTACTTGTTCTTCCCATCCTCCATCGCTCGAGTGAATGCCTTGATCGCAATTTCAGGAGGTTGGAAGTCTGGTTCACCAAGGCCAAACTGAACAGCATCATCGCCAGCCATGTCAAACATGCGGCGAACACCCGTAGGTTGGATGCTGTTAGCTCTGTCCGAAAACCGCACCATGACCTGCGGACGTCTGACTAAGCATTTTAAGACACGCCCTCGAATCCTTCGGATTCGCCCCTTGCAGTAAAAAAACGCAGATTATTCAATCAACTCTGCTTCAATAACATCATCAGGCTGATTTCGATTTTTTATGTTAGAAATGATGCCATCAATCTCATCGTCTGAACGAAATCGAATCAATACTAGTGAAGAAACCCAAGTTAGAGCAACGAGGACAACGAATCCTATCGCAATTGCAGGAATCCCTGAGGCTGATTCACCTCCACTGGTTCCAATTACATTTGCAAAAACAGGTAATGAAGTGGATTCACCAGAAATTGCATGGACTTCGATTTTGTGTTGCCCCGCGCTAAGAGATTTTGGATTGAGAAGTACATGCCATTCAAATGGAGTCAAGGCAGCCACCTCACTTGGCACAACAGAATAGGTGACTTCTTCCCAAGTACCACCATCAATCCTATACTCGACCCTATCAATCGAGTCAATCTGCCCCCATGAGTGGCCAGTGACATTGATTGAACCATTAGCGGATATGGAAAGTAAATGATTTTGGATGCTAGAATCAACAGTCAAAGTCTGGCCTGATTCTTTAAGAAAAATAGCAAGTTCAACTGCTGCTAATGCATCCACTATACCATAACCAAAATCACGATTCCAATAGGGGTCAACATCAGGAGAACTAGGTTCTCCACGACGTTCGGCAGTTTGTTTGAGAACCTCTTTGATTTGCAATGGAGTAAGATCCTCATTCGCCTCCATAACTAATGCGATAACACCGCTTACTGATGGCGTTGCATATGAGGTCCCACTGCCTCGTCCAGTGTATGTGTTCTGAGATGCATCACCTCCAAGGAAATTATTGCAACTTCCACTAGAAACACATCCTTCAGCCTGAATTATGTTTGAACCAGGTGCGCCAATCTCTGGAATTAACTCATTGATCGGGTTTCCATCTCCATTATCCTTGCGAGGACCACGTGAAGAATAACCGGCAATAGTATCATCCGTTCTGTTGACTGTGTTTTGATCGTCAGACGCGGCAACTGTGATGGAGAGAGATGAGGCGCTCATTCCTGAGAACCCGTCATTGTCTGGGCCATCATTACCTGCGGCATTAGATACTGTGACGCCTAATTCCATGGCTTCATCGAGTATTCGACTATGCATATCAGAACCATCCGAACCACCATTTTCATGACTTGTTATTCCCCAAGAAAGTGAAATTATGTCAATACCATAGTTGCTCTCATCTACTCCCGACCAAGCATCATCTCTGTGATCAATAATCCATTGTAGTCCATTCATTGCAGATTCATAAAATTCCTGCTCTAACAAATAATTTTCAAAGGGACCTGCCCCTACATCAGTACCAATTCTCACATCAATTAAGGATGCATTAGGCGCAGAACCATAGAACTCTGATTGAGAACCATCGGCCTCCAATCCTGTTGAACTAGCCATCCCCATGCAAGCAGTTCCATGCTGATTGCCATCATCAGGATCGAATGAACCGTCCTCGGCTCGACCACCTGCAAGAATACATTGAGGGTCTGAATGCATGTAGCAAACAGCATCATATCCAGCGATGAACTTCTGATTCAAGCCGGGATGTTCATTGTCTACTCCAGTATCAACCATTGCAATGTTAACTCCCTGACCTGAAACTCCAGAATCCCAAGCACCAATTGGATACTCAGTTGAATTACGAGCTTTGACCGTTGGAGTTTGAACATCACCGTAGAATACTAAAGAACCATATCTCTCAACCATAACTACTCCATCAATTTCAGTTAACTCCCAAATTTGACTAGAATCAACATTTCCAAGTAATAGTGCATTAACCACTGGTAATTCGACATTTATCTCAAAGCCAAGTGATTTCAGAAGTTCTCGGTCTTCCTCAGTCACCTCATGGTTGTATGAGAGACCGACATTCACCTGACCAATTGCATTTTGTAAAGAATCATGAATGCCATTTCGGTCTATGTCTAATGTAGTAACTTCCCACCACTCTATATCTTCATCCCACCAGATTTCGGCTTGCTGAGGGATTTCTGTTGTCTGACCCTCTTCGATCAACTGCAAATTGTCAGAATCTAAGAAACGATGAGTTGGTGCAGAGAGGCTTCCTGCTAATGGTGAGAGCATCAAAACTACTAACGCCATAGCGACCATCCTGCGACTCATCAATTACTGGCGCACACGAGTAGGTCTTCAACCTCTCTTATTCTCATTATGGTGGAAGACCATTACAGGCATATTCTCAATTTAGAAAAAAAATAGATTAAATGACAATTACAACCAACTTTTCTTATGTATAAACCAAACATGTTAGGCTAATAGAAATATAATGTAAAATTCTCTGACATACTCAACTATTATTGGGCGCCGGCTTTTACTATTGTTCGTCGACTAGGGGCGGCGGGGGATTTGGAATCATGGGGGCAGACTTGAATGTTCTTTGGTTTGATGAAGTAGGACGAGATGATGCGCTTTCAGTAGGAGGTAAAGGTGCCTCCTTAGGTGAGATGTATAGAAACTTAAGAAATAGTGGAGTAAATGTTCCAAATGGGTTCTGTACTACGTCAGATAGTTATCGAGAATTTGTAGAAACTGAGATGCCTTCGGGTACTTGGGATCAAGTCATAGAAATAGATGGATTGAACAGTATTAGAGATCTAGCAATAATTCAACCAAATCTTTCAGAGGCTCTGAGAATATGTATTGACGGAGCATCACAGAGTAATTCCTTAGAGATGCATGGAAGAGCAGAATTAGCTCGGGCTCTAGTGTTAGAAACACCGGTTCCGGAAAAAATTTCGAATTCGATCGGGCTCGCATATCGACAATTATGTGAACAATATGGAAAGGGTATTGATGTAGCTGTGAGATCATCAGCAACGACAGAGGATTCGAAAGATGCGTCATTTGCAGGTCAGTATGAATCATTTCTCAATATCCACGGAGAGAACAATGTAATTCTTCACTGGCGCAAATGTGTAGCTAGCCAGTTTACAGAGCGCGCCATCTGTTACCAACTCGACAGAGGCATGGACCCACTAGCAAGTCCACTTTGTGTAGTAATAATGAAAATGGTTCGCTCTGATTCATCATGTTCTGGAGTTATGTTCACCATCGATCCAGATTCGGGGCATGACGGAGTTGTACATATCGCAGCATCATACGGACTAGGGGAATTAATAGTCCAAGGAACAATTTCGCCCGACACTTACACCGTCTGGAAAGAAGGACTATTGAAAGATAAATTTGCTATTGTCCACAGACATCTTGGAAGTAAGGAACAGAGGATGGTCTATGCTAGTGATGGAATTCGCGCCACTACAATCGAAGACATTCCATTTGCAGAACGCCGAAACTGGGTTCTGAGTTCAGAAGAGTGTAAGAGTCTAGCAAACATGGCAATTCGTATCGAAAATCACTACATGATGCCTATGGATATAGAATGGGCGAAAGATGGCACAGATGGAGAGTTGTATATTGTTCAAGCACGGCCTGAGACGGTTCACGGTAAGACCTCCCATGGTCTAATCCGATACGAAATGGACCGTGCTTTAGTCGACCAATTAAAGAAGAATCATGTCCTTGCTACTGGACAAGCGGTCGGTAAGAGAATTGGAGCAGGCTCGGTTAGAACCTACAATTCTTACAAGGAAGTATTGGAAAGACGGCGGACCTTACAGAAAAGATTAGCTGATGGTGAAAAAATAGAAGATATCCCATGGGACGAGCTTATCTTCGAGAAAGGAGATGTGTTAGTTACTGAAATGACGACCCCAGATTGGGAACCAATGATGAAGAATGCTTCACTAATTATTACACGCAAAGGAGGTAGGACTAGTCATGCCGCAATAATTGCTAGAGAGTTTGGTATTCCCGCCATTGTGGGTTGTGCTGATGCTCTGAAACTTGAGAACCAGATGAAAGTAACAGGTTCTTGCTCAGAAGGAGATACAGGATATATCTTTGAAGGCGAGCACTCCTTTGAGATAGTCGAATATTTTGTAGATACCTCTACTCCACTGGAGACAAAAATCAAACTGAATGTAGGATTTCCCACTAAGTCATTAGTGGACTCACAGTTACCTGTAGATGGTGTAGGGTTGGCTCGAATTGAGTTCGTACTCTCTGGTGAAATAGCCATTCACCCTCTCGCTTTCATTCATTATCACTCTCTCAAAAAATATCTAGACACAGGTATTATGACAACAGAAATTGAGCCTTTTGCAAGGAATCTTGCTGAAATTCCTGAAGAGAACATTCGAGAAACTGTTGAAGCGATAGAAAGAAGATGTTGGAATTATGAACATCCTAGTGGATTATTCATTGACAAATTGAGAGAAGGAGTTGGGCTAATTTGCGCTGCATTCTATCCTCGACCAGTTTTAGTTCGCCTGTCGGATTTCAAATCAAACGAATACCGAGACCTTCTTGGAGGTCGGATATTTGAGCCCGTTGAAGAAAACCCAATGATTGCTTGGAGAGGTGCCTCAAGATATCTAGATCCAATCTTCAAACCTGCATTCAAGATGGAGTGTGAAGCGCTTGCTTCAGTTTTCTATGACTTCGGCCTGAATAATCTCCAACTCATGGTTCCATTCTGTCGCTCACCAGAGGAGGGAGAGGCTGTGAAGAATTTGCTTGAAGGATATGCAATAGGACCAAGTAACGGAGTGCCTCTTTTCGTAATGGTTGAATTACCATCAAATGTAATCGATGCTGATTCATTTATTGACAAAATGCAGTTATCTGGAGGATCAATTGGAACAAATGATTTGGTACAGACCGTTTATGCGGTCTCTAGAGATGATTTAGAGGGCTATCAACATCAGGTTGATGCCCGGGCACCAGCGGTCAGGTCGATGATTCGAACCGCTATTGATGCATTCACATCTAGGGGACTTGAGATTGGAATCTGTGGGCAGGCCCCTAGTGATCACCCCAACGAATTTCCTCCATTCTTAGTTGAATGTGGAATTTCCTCAATTTCAGTTACTCCAGATACAGCAATGGCTGTAAGACAAAGTGTTCTTGAGGCTGAGACTGTAAAGACCAGTGCAATTGAAGTGAAAGATGAGAGGCCTTGATTCAATCAGGCTAACTCAGATGATATTTGGTGGGGGCACTGGGATTTGAACCCAGATTAGCGGGTATCTTCCGCTTAGCGTGCACCTGGCAGATGCACGCTCTCGGTTTGCGAAGGGTCGGTGCTCCAGTTGGTCATCAAAACCATCAGATTACCCACTCGTCGTCATTCCCGTGCAACTGGAGCCCGCGGTACTACCAGGTTATACTATACCCCCAAAGGAGTAACCCAACGAGTGGCCCTACTCTTATGATGCTCTCGGTTGTTCGCTGTCTCACATTGAACCCAATACTGGGCCCACTAGTAGACTAATCAATAGCCAACCACCTAACATTGAGCTGGCCAATCCCCAGGCACGTGGACGAATTCCGACACTCAAACTTCCAAGTGTTCTAGGTATTGGTCCAGTGATTCCAATAATTATTCGCGCAATAGAAACTGAAAGACCAGCAGAAACAATCAATCCAATTAGAATTAATGTTGCCATAATTACCCCGGTAATTCCGGTTCTAGCTACTGAACCCACTCCCTGTGCAACTAAATCTGGTGTCCGTAACCAAATTAGCCAAGCAGACCATAGCCCCAAATGTACATCATCACTGAATGATGATTCGGGGCGCCATTTTCTGTATACTTCGGGCAGTTTTGAGTGAATAATCGCAGATAGCCAGTCGACCTCAGGAATTCGACCATTCATTAGAGTACGGACTCCATGGTATATCATTAGGATGCAAAGGAATACCTCTATCCAAGTCCAGAAAATTCCTAAGCCAATTGCTGACAATAGAGAAATAGGGAATGCCCAAATCGCGAACCCAGAGCCTGCCGCTAATAGAGTAAGCAATATTCCTGCACCAGGAACAAGAGGTTCATCGGGTTCCTCATAACGCCTTTCTCGAGGCATAGACAGAATGAATAAGGGTAGTAATGCAGTACCCCAAAGTAGCGCTACTGGATCAATTACAGAATGACCAGAGCCTTTTCTTGCTTCTTCCACAGCCTCTGATATTTCTGTGCTCGAAAGTGTCCCAGGTGCCCAACTAGTTACAAATCCCCCCGCATCAATTATGATTACGGAATCAGAAGCGCCACTAGGAAATGATTTTCCTACAGACGAATCAGCTCTATCCATTAGTAGTGGCCATGATTCATTAATTAGGAGTGAGTGTGAATCAAGATCTACTGCTCTAACTCCTTTTCCAGTAGCGATTTGAACAAATGAAACATCCCTGTCTATTAACTCATCAGCCATAAAAAAATCATTAGCCTGACGTGCTGCATTTGGAGAACCAGGTACATACATTCCAACAATAACAGCATCGGATTGTGAAAGTAATTCACTAAGGGAAATTGACCCCTCACCACCATGTTCTAGTAATGTGAAAGCGGGTGCTGCTCCCTCAAAACGAGATTGATTAGCATCAATATCTGGAAGATTAACTGCTGGACCAATACTAGCGATTGCAAGTACGATAATCACCAAATAGGCAGGAAGAGGTAACATGGCCTCTTTCATTGAAGCACCTAACCAAGCAATTATCCCTAGAGGAATCAGAACCGCGACCCATGTGCCACTAAGTATCGCCTTTGGGTCTTCGGGAACTTCAAAACGAAGAACTGCAATTACATCACAAGGATCTGCTGGATCTTGATCGGATAAGGTGAGACAAGCATCAATCATGTATATGCCAGGAGTTAATGGCTTGTCTACAGACCAAGTTCTTACGGTTCTATTACCTTCTCCAACTCTAAATGAATGTGGTGATTCAAAGTGCTCTAACCTTTGTTCCTCCTGACCAAAACCATGTACCATTGAGGACCAATCATCCATTGGTCCAACAACCTCAATAATCTGAGCGGGATAATCATCAGTTCCCCATGGTGAAATCGGAGTAAATTCAACACGAATCATCCGATTGTTATCAAGTACAATATTGAGTTTAGGATCTACTAAATCACCCACTAGAGTTATTCCTGAACGTGAATCAAATGTACCCCACCAAAGTGTTCCAGCTTGTGCACAATCATGCTGAACATCAATAGAAAGAGAAAATAAGTCACCTGGGCCAATTGATACATTAACATTCTCAATTTCAATAGAAAACTGATGAGCATTTGTATACGATTCCTCCATAGTCACGCTATTTGTAGACATTGAATCGATTAAACTGAATCCACCCCACGATAGAGAAACAAAGAATGTTGTAGTAGCTCCTGCTGGAGTTCCTGGAATTAAATTAGTTTGACGACACAATGGTGATTTGGCATTTAATGAAGCAAATAGATTAACTATCACACTACCATTGAAAGAAACTGCTTCATTTATTGGTGCAGAGTCTATTGAAAGAAGGTTTTGAGTTGTACCGCCAGTCTTTGAAAATGAGGCTGCGCCCAACGGCACACCGGTGAGAATTGGCCATGAACGTTTCAATTCCGGTTCTTCTTCAGTTCCATGTAAGAAAATATTGTGTTCCGTTGGAAGTACTAATTCAATTCCAGGACCATCATGCTCTTCTGTCAATTGAGCAGAACCAAGTGAACTAGCAAGATTTGCAATTAGCAATAATATGACTACTCGAGTCACAACTCCATGACTTGCCATAAGCACCCTCCAAAGTTGCCGTTGTTCAGTCGGCATTCAAACCCCCCGCCTACTCGACCTATAGAAAGTACCAATTTGCGATGAGGGCCATCAGGGCACCAGAAAGTGTGGCAATGAAGTTGACTGTATGCTTACCGATGTACCCCTTGTTCTCAAAAAGTGCTCCCAAAATAGAGTCGACCTGGCAACCCAACCATCCGATTGTTGTTACCGCAAGGAATAGACTAGACATTGAAATCTGTTCACCTGGAATTGAAGATAGAGTAGTGGCAATAATTGCAATTAATATACCTCCTCCCAATGCCGCAAAAGAACCAGTGATTGACATACCTCCATTAGTGCCTGCAGGAACAGCTTCAAGATTAATGATTGAACGAGTCCTTGGATCAAGACTACCAATTTCAGAAGCAAGAGTATCGGCGGCTGCAACAGAAATACTTGAGGCTGCAGCAAAGTATGCCCAATCCAAACCACCCATTGAATAATTGATAATTGCAATCATTGAAGCCACCCCGCCATTAGCGACCACATTTCTCCAACCCCTCATGCCCTCATTTTCCTCTGCAAGATGCAATAGCTGTTTTTCCTCATACCGCCATGAAGTGGAAATGGAACCTATAATTAAGAAAAATACCAGTATTGCTAACCATGTCCAATGGCCAAGAATAGAAACTAACAACCCCACAAATAAAGCAGCAATCAATCCACTACGATCGAGTAAACTCTTTTTCCAAGCAACAACAAGTAATGTCAGGACCATTGTTAAGGCCACTAACTCATCGGTTGTCGGTTGCATCATCCTAACCCTCTCTCTTAGCCCACGGATGATGAAGCATTCCCTCTGCTTTAGTCAAGAAGCAGGCAATGTACGCACACCCTTCATGATTATTGTCGCTAGGAAGAGAACTGTTGTAATCAGTACTGCTGTCCAAGATAAATTAAGAAGAATATCAACACCAAGAGATAGGCCAATATTTTCACCGAGAAGGGATACTAGGAATGAACTACCATTCCAAAATGCATGACCCAGCATAGCAAGAATAAGACAAAATAGAGCATTACTTGGAGGTAATATTTGGAAACCTGATTCTTTTCTATACTGCTCGGCTTGCACTGATGTGACTAGGGGCGTACCCGATTCGCCTTCATCTTCAATTCCATCAGGGCTAACTGCTTGTCCTGTATCCGGATCAATCAGCAGCCATGAATTTGGACTATTTGACTCCTCTTCCAGAACCTCATCAAGTGGTTTTCTGAAATGGTCAAAACCAGAGTGATCTCCATCTCCATCTACGTCAATTCCTAAGTTCTCTACAAAATCTACGGTTCGAATACTCAATCCCCTCAGCATCCATCGCATACGTTTGTCGACATCAGTAGAATTGGCCAAACAACCTATGCCGAATCCAGTAACCCCCGTCCAAACTGCGTGACCAGGGATTGAACCAATTCCGCGAACTAATGTAGTCAAGGTCAAACTTATAGCACCACCAAAAGAACTACCCATGATATACGTTAAATTCTCAATTAATGCAAAGCCTAGACCAACGGTGAAACCAATTTGGAAACCCTGCCTAGCATTCCGAATATTTGGCAGGAAAAGACAGACTGCGAGCATTTTGAAAAATTCCTCGCCGACTGGCGCACTTACCGTGTAAGACAGAAACAACTGAGCATTTTCAGATAAGAACGAAGGAAGTAATGCGGGAAAAATCCAACTATTGATAATTAATGCTGGAAGGGCCGAGGCCATTCCTGCAATCAACCATGCCTCTGCATCTCTACGGCGAGTAGGTAATCCTAGCCACTTTGATGAAGTCGCCCACCACGCAAAAACGGGAATTGAAAAACCAAGTATGAACAAAGGAATTACTGCGAACAAGTAGATTACATAGCCCGCAACGAGAGTTTCTTCAAACAATAGTGGGACAGAGAGTACAGCTCCAATTATGACAACCACAATGAAAATAGCCCAAACCTGTCGGTGAGGAGGAAGGTCAAGTACCGAATCATCAGTTGTGATGAATCTTTGGAAAACAGTAGGCTGAGGTGTGTATAACGAACCTCCCTCTGGTAATGGATGGTACTTCTTTCCTTTAGGGTCCGGTGTAGCTAATCTGACATGAACCATCTTTGGCCGATGGAGAATAATTAGTAGAGGTAAAGGGGCAAGTGAGCAAAATGTACCCAATGCAGTTAGTAGAAACTCACCTGAAAGAAGTGAAAAAATCAAAGTAGAAATTCCGAAATCGATTAAGATAAACGCAAGAATAACAGTTCCAAGCATTCGCCAATAATTCTTCCATGGTTTACTTTCAGTAGCCAACCGTATTCGTTCAGGTGCAGGTGTCAAGGGAACTGGGGCTTCCATTGCAAATTTACGCCCTTGGGCGTCCATAATTATCCGCGGCAAACGAATCCGACCTTATGCCACTCAGATCGCCCATCACTCGCGACGCCCAAGACGCCCGGTGCGGTTTTTCATCACAGCGGCAATCATCGGTAAGCACCGACACATATAGGGTTCAGCCCGTATTAACTACTATTTCCCATGATTGCGCCACAGGCTCCGCAATACAACTCAACGCGAGAACTATCTTTCTGCATACTCCATTCTCCACAGGCTGGGCATGGAGGTAGGCCACGTTCACTAGGTGCTACTCGCGGACCAGATCTACGCTTTTTTTTCCGAGGAACATACCATCCGCTCTTCGGTTTCCTCACCTTCGGCAACCAATCACCGAACTCTAATTTAGAGTCAACCTTTTTCACACTTCTCATCCGATGCCATCATGTATCGTCTATGTCTCGTTTAGCATCGGCGACCTCGTCAGAGTAATGGATAGGAGAATGAAGACATGTCTGCCTCGTCCAATCCTGATGTGATTATCGTCGGTGGTGGTGTGATTGGAATGTGTAGTGCTTACTCCCTCACACGTGCAGGATATTCCGTCCGGATTCTGGAGCGTGGAAGTATTGGAGATGGAGCATCTAGAGAAAATTGTGGTTTGATTTCCCCAAGCCACGCCCCTCCAGTCCCCCGACCAGGATTGATAATGAAGGCGGCGAAGATGATGATGAGCTCCGATTCGCCGCTCTTCGTCAGTCCATGGATGAATTGGGACACCTTCCGTTGGTTTCTCTCGACCTCGCGTCACTGCAATTGGAAATCGATGGAGAGGTCAATGCTCGGGCGACAACAACTACTCGATGGATCACGTGGAATGTGGAATGAAATTGTTGAGCGAGAAAATATGGATATTGAGTTCAAAGAAGCGGGTTGTATACAGGTTCATGCGACAAAGAAAGATTTTGAGAAGTTCATGCCAATTCAGAGCCTTCTCGATGAAATGAATCTCCCTGCAGACCATCTCATAGGTGAAGAATTAACAACAGTCGAACCTGGTCTTCGAGAGGGCCTTTATGGGGGATTGAAGTATCACATGGATGCTCAAATGCGCCCTGAGAAGTTGATGCAAGAATGGGTCAGAGTAGTCAAAGGCATGGGTGTTGAAATTGTCGAGAATAGTGAGGTGGAGGAATTCAATCATAGTGATGGAAAGATAGATTCTGTCGTCACTAATTCTGGTGAACATTCTGCTACCAATTATGTATTAGCCACAGGGGCTTGGTCGACTGGAATTGCAAAGAAAGTAGGATTACGCATTCCGGTCCAACCCGGAAAAGGATACAGCATCACCCTAGAAAGACCAGAAGGTTGTGTTGATACGCCTCTAATTTTGAGTGAGTCAAGTATGGCTGTGACACCATGGCAGAGTGGTTTGAGGCTTGGAGGAACTATGGAATTTTCAGGGTTCAATAATCGAATACGTCATGAAAGAATCGCAGCATTACGTCGTGGCGCCAGTCGTTATCTGAGATCACCTGGCGAAGTTCAGATTCAGGAGAATTGGTTTGGCTGGCGACCTATGACTCCTGATGGAATGCCAGTCATCGATAGATCTGAGAAGCATGACAATCTGATTGTCGCAGCAGGGCATAACATGCAAGGAATGAGTATGTCTCCATTGACCGGGTCGATTGTCGAGAAACTCATTTCTAGAGAAGAAACAAATGTCGATTTGTCCTATTTTTCAGCAAATAGATTTTGAGGTTAGTAAATGAATGAGGAAATTTTCGATGTTGTTGACGAGAATAACTGTGTAATCAAACAACTTCCACGTAGTGAAGTTCACAGGCTCGGCTTAAGACATCGTTCTGTTCATTTACTGGTGTTTAACTCAAAAGGAGAATTATTTCTTCAAAAGCGTTCCATGAAAAAGGATTGTTCGCCGGGAACATGGGATTCTTCAGTATCGGGTCATCTGGATTCAGGAGAGGACTACGATGAGTGTGTGATACGTGAGTCTAAGGAAGAAATTGGATTAGTACTAAATTCAGTTCCTGAGAAATTATTCAATATTGATGCCTGTGAAGATACGGGACAAGAATTCGTATGGGTATACCGTCATGAAGCGGAAGGGCCATTCACCCTTGATT
>Ga0208894_1000296_pt1 | contig 40466 bp, 38 predicted proteins | sample ETNtaG_12_FD_185752 | JGI IMG/M metagenome (GOLD analysis project Ga0208894, IMG submission 185752) | Marine microbial and viral communities from oxygen minimum zone, Eastern Pacific Ocean - ETNP201306SV49 (SPAdes) (version 2) | ecosystem: Environmental > Aquatic > Marine > Oceanic ...
CATCCGGTAAATTAATGTGCATTCAATTTCTCCATCAACTAAACATGCTAAAAATAAATCTTACTCTGATTCAGCCAGAGTTGTTAAGAAATTATCAATCATTCTTTATGTTCAAATATTCCGGAACATCTTGATCGTTCAAAAAGGCTTCAATCATCTGATTGACCTCCTCGGGCGCGTCCTGCTGCACATGGTGTGAAATGCCTTTGAAGTATCGAAGCGTGAGATTTGAAACATACTCTTTCGTGCCCAATGTGCTTCTCATTGATAGGGCAATGTCTTTTTCACCCCACAACATCAGAGTCGGAATTTCAATCACTGGAAAACCCTGTCTCCATTGTCTATAAAGACCGCCGCCTCTCAGCAATGCTCGGTAATAATTGAACATGGCTGTTCGTGTCGTTTGTCTTGATCCATTTTCATCGTAGAGTTTTACGACTTCATCCGGATAGTTTCTTCGATGTGCTGCGCCGGTTCGTATCATGTTCCCTACCTGAAAATTACGCGTGAGGAATTCTGGAATCCAAGGCAGCTGAAAAAATAAAACATACCAAGAACGCAACCACTGCTCCAATGTCTTCATGCTCTTGATGAATGGGCCGGGATGAGGAACATTGCAGATGACCAATCGTTTGATTGAATCCGGGTAACGCATGGCAAAGTGCCAAGCGATCAATGCGCCCCAGTCATGCGAAAGAATGACGACTTCTTTTGAGCCGGAAGCCTCAATGATTGAAGCCACGTCTTCCATTAATATTTCCATCTGATAATTCTTCATGCCTATAGGGGCATCGGTATTGCCATAACCGCGTAAATTGGGAGCCCAGACACGATAGCCCAAATCTGCAAAATGGGACATTTGAAAACGCCAAGTAATGCTGTGTTCAGGCCAGCCGTGGAGACAGAGGATCAAATTCTCACCATCGCCTTGTGTATCGACCTCAAACTCAATGCCGTTTGCTTGCACTCTGATCGTTTCAACTGCATCTATGATGTCTGAAGTTTTACCGATTGCTGTCATTGATAATTTTCCTATGAATGTCCAAGTAATTTGGATAATATTTATACTCTATGATGTATTTACTCGATTCTCGATTCAACATTATCTATACCAGAAACTAATCTCTGTTTCATTCGCCATTGGCGAAATCCATTCATTATTCAATCAAAAAAGAGAGTGCTCACATGAGTAAGAGATCATTAAAGAAAAGCAACGAACATTTTAAAAAAGCATTAAATAAACTCCCGCTTGGGGTGACTTCCAACTTCAGATATTGGGGGGATGATGAGACCATTTACATCAAACGTGCCAAGGGCTGCAGGCTCTGGGACTTGGATGACAATGAATACATTGATTACCGTTTAGCGTATGGCCCATATATTCTTGGTTATGCCGATGAAAGAGTGGATCAAGCTGCCAGAGAAGGCATTGAAATCGGCGGTGTTTTTGCTCTGGCAACGGAGCTGGAATACGAAGTGGCTCAGAAAATTTCTTCGATGGTCCCCTCAGCAGAGTTGGTTCGATACTCCAACTCAGGCTCAGAAGCAGTCATGGCGGCTCTTCGTGTGGGCAGGGCTGTCAGTAAGCGAGATGGCTACATTATGGTTGAAGGCGGATATCACGGTGTTTGGGATGCGGCACTCTGGGATATAGACATTGATGAGTGGAATCCGGACGAGGGCGAGCCAGAAATCAAACCGTCGAGTGCAGGGGTCCCAAAGATTACCGGCGATCTGCTTTCATTGGTTCCATTCAATGATGCGAACGCTTTAGAAGATCTTTTGAAGAAGAAGCACAATGAAATTGGCACCCTGATGATTGAGCCGATATTGGGCAATTGCTGTTCTATTTCGGCAACCCAAGAGTACATGCACGCCGTTCGCGAACTCTGCACCAAATACGACGTCATTTTGATCATCGACGAGGTCAAAACCGGTTTTCGCGTGGCCAAAGGCGGGGTACAAGAACTCTATGGCGTTGAGGCCGATTTATGCACATTTGCCAAATCCATTGCCAATGGATATCCCATTGCTGCATTGGCCGGGAAAGAAGAGTACATGAGGCACATCAAATATGGCGGCGTCCTGCATGGCGGAACATTCACTGCACATTCTGTAGCAATTTCTGCAGCAAATAAGACGTTGGAAATTCTTCAAAATACGGATGCATTGGAAACGGTTGCCAACTATGGCAGCAAATTGAAGGAAGGGATCAGCGATATTTTGACAAAAAGAGACATAGAACATTCATTCACCGGTCACCCATCGATGTCTGGACTCTTTTTCTCAGAAACGCCTCCGACCAATGCGAGAGATTTTAGGCATTCCAATTACCCTTTTTATGAAAAACTTGCTGAAGAAATGCTTGAAGATGGGGTATTATGCGAATTCGATCCTAGGGAACCTTGGTTCATTTGCGAGGCTCATGCGAAGGATGCATTGCAACCCACGCTTGACGCATTTGAATCAGCACTCGAAAGAACACTTGGAGAAGAGTCTTGAAGAATTACGATGCAATTGTAATAGGCGCTGGTCATAACGGATTGACCAATGCTGCCTATCTGGCTAAATCGGGCTTAAAAGTACTGGTTTTAGAAAAGAATGATTATATCGGTGGAGCGGCAGTCAGCAGAGAATTGCATGACGGCTGGGTCTACTCAAACTGCTCGTACGTATGCAGTTTATTGAGACCAGAGATATACCGTGATCTCAACTTACAAAAACACGGGCTTCAGGTCATTGCCTATGGCGGCAGTGTTACCTTTATGGAGGATGGAAACATCTTCGGTGGATATTCCGATCATGACTTGCAACGAAGAGAGATTGGTCGATTCTCTAAAAAAGATGCGGACGCATATGTTCGTTTCGGAAGAGACGTATCCAAACAGTGCCGATTCATTAAGCCGCTGTTATTGAGAACGCCTCCAGACCCCACCTCATTCAGACCAAAAGATTTAAATGAACTGATTTGGTTGTTTAAGAGACTCTATGGTTTGGGCGAACAAACCATATACGATACGATACGCTTTTACACCATGAGTGCAGCGGAGTATCTAGAGGAATATTTCGAGTCCGATATTGTTAAAGCAGCCTTATCTGGAAGCGGGATCATTGGCACCGCTCTTGGGCCATACTCACCTGGAACGGCTTATGTTCTCCTGCATCATTATATGGGTGAGATTGATGGAAACATTGGCTCTTGGGGGTTTGCAAGAGGCGGCATGGGCTCTGTATCAAAAGCACTAGCAGGCGCTCTTCAAGAGTATGATGGAGAAATCATCACCGAGGCCGAAGTCACTCAGATTCAAGTTAAAAATGGCAAAGCCACAGGCGTGGTATTGGCAAATGGAGACGAATATTATGCTAAAAATGTGGTCTCTAATTTGGATGCGCGTCGCACCTATCAGGACCTTTTTGATCCCGAAGATTTGAACGAAAAATTACTCAAACAAGTGGATAACTATAAATTCAATGGATCATCAGGAAAGCTGAACATTGCTCTCGATGGTCTGCCAGACTTCCCAGCGATGGGAAAAGACAATCCATTGATTTATGCCGACATGCATTTTATTGATTCGCTGGAGCGGATTGAACGGGCCTACGATGATTGGAAGAATGGCCGATGGTCTCAAGATCCATACTGTGACACGCTCATCCCCACAATGACAGACCCGACAATGGCTCCTCCAGGAAAACATTATATGTCGGTGTTTGTTCAATATGCTCCACCAAAACTGGCCACCGGTGAGTGGACAGATAAAGACAGAGAAGGCTTTGGAAACACCGTTATCGATCAGATCGGTCGATACAGTCCAAACTTTAAAGACCTGATTGTGCATGCAGAGATCAGAACGCCTCAAGACATTGAGAATGAGGTCGGACTGACGGAGGGGAATATTTTTCAGGGTGAACTGACAATGGACCAAATGTTCTTCAATAGACCTTTCCCAGGCTATGCCCAGTTCAGAGGTCCTGTGAAGGGCTTTTATATGTGCGGATCAAGCACGCACCCAGGGGGAGGCGTGATGGCTGCTCCAGGAGCCAATGCTGCCCGAGAGATGCTGTATGATCTTAAACGAAAAAATATTGTTCCTGAGGCTGACAACGATGACTAGAAAGAATAGAAATGTAGCCATTATTGGCGGTGGACATAACAGCCTAGTGAGTGCAGCTTATCTGGCAAAGGCAGGTTTTAATGTGGAGCTTTTTGAGGCACGCTCGGAAGTTGGTGGCATGGCCTCAACCAAGGAATTAATTGATGGGTACAAGGTTCCAGGCGTTGCTCATCTATTGCATCAGACCGATGGCAAGATTCATAAATCATTGCAACTGAATAAACACGGCCTAACATTTGCTGCCAGCGGTCTCAAAACAATATCCATTAATCCCAACGGGAATGCTTTGATTTTTGATGACGATACTGTCAGTGGCGATGACATCACCATGAAAGAGCAAGAACAATATAAAGAATTCAGGCAAACCATGAAAAAGCTTTCGGGTTTTTTCAAAAAATCTTACCAAGCAGCGCCCCCAAGATTGGGATCTGAAGAAACAAAAGACATGACAAGCCTGATGAGTCTGGGTTGGAACCTGAGAAGCATGGGTAAGGATTCCATGAGGCAAATGCTGAAATACATTGCCGTAAATATTCACGATGTTTTGAATGAATTCATTGATCATGAACACATCAAAGGGTCCATCGCTTTGGATGCTTTGCTGGGCAATCGTTTAGGGCCAAGAACCAATAACAGCGTCATTACCTTTTTGCATCAACTCACGGGCGATCCGAATGGAGTTCAGGGCAGCTATGCCATTCCAGAAGGTGGAATGAGCTCCTATTCACAGGCGCTCCAAAAAGCCGCCGAGTCAGCTGGTGTGAAAATTCATACAAATTCACCAGTCAAACAGATTGATTTAAATGAGGAGAACACAATCAGAGGCCTCGTATTGGAATCCGGTGAGACAGTGAATGCCGACATTGTGGTTTCTGGAATTGATCCAAGGAGCACCTTCATGTGTTTGGTTGGGCCAAAGAACCTAGAATCCCACTATGTGCATAAGGTCAGCAACATTAGAATGAGAGGCAATACTTCAAAGCTTCACTTGGCTTTATCTGGACTGCCAAAATTTAAAGGAGTGGATTCTGACGATTTGGGGCATCGAATCATTCATGCGCCCAGTATGAAATATCTTGAATTGGCTCACGATCACACGAAATACGGCGAGTGCTCCAACCAATTACCCATGGAAATTATCATTCCATCAATACATGACAAGTCGCTGGCGCCCAAGGGACACCATGTCCTTTCTGCCGTCGTCAATAACACGGCTTATGAGCTCAAAGATGGCTGGGATCAATCCAATTCAGCAGTGCTTGAAAGCTGCCTTAATCAATTGGAAGAAATGGCACCTGGAATTAAAAAATTAGTCGTTCATGCTGAGTTATTATCGCCCAAGGATATCGAAGATGAATACGGCATAACCGGGGGACATTGGCACCACGGTGAATTGACGTTTGATCAATTCTTAATGCTAAGACCTATACCAGGAATGGCCCAGTATAAGACACCCATTGAATCGCTTTATTTATGCGGAGCAGGCTCGCACCCGGGTGGGGGTTTAATGGGCTTGGCCGGAAGAAATGCGGCAAATGAAATCATCAGCAAGGAGTCCTAGGATGTTGCGACAAGATCATTACAAAACATCAGTCTATAAAACACCGTTTCATGAGAGAACTTCAGAATTGAATATTCTCAATGAATGGTCGCGATGGAAAGATTACACCGTTCCCACAAGCTATTTCAGAACAGACCTCGAGTATTTTTCTGTGAGAAATACCACTGGAGTGATTGATTACACGCCGATGGTCAAGCAGAAAATAACCGGACCCGATGCCGCTGAGTTTGTGAATCGTTTTTTTACTCGAGACATGAATAAGATTGGAATAGGGAGAGTGGGTTATGTGGTTTGGTGCGATGAAGCAGGCCAAGTGATCGACGACGGGACTGTCTTTCACATTAGAGAGAATGAATATTGGCTTTTATGCGTTGAAAGACAATTGGATAATCTGGAGAATTCCGCAATTGGATTTGATGTCAAAATAGAAGAAATCACCGATGACATTGCTTGCTTAGGAATTCAGGGACCGACGTCTTGCAGCATCCTTAAGGCCATTGGATTCGAAGGCATTGAGCACTTGAAACCGTTTGATATCAAACACTATGATTTCCGTGGACATGAGATCATCATTTCAAGAACCGGTTTTTCCGGTGATCTTGGCTATGAAGCATGCATGGTCAATGATGCAGCCTTGGATTTCTGGGATGCATTGTTTGATAAAGGTAAAATATATGGCATACAACCTTTTGGATTGGATGCATTGGATTTAGTGAGAATCGAAGCCGGACTGCTGGTTCCAGGTCATGACTTTATGGTTGCAGAAGATGCCATCAGACCCGGTTCAACCAGGTCACCATTTGAGTTGGGTTTGTCTTGGTTGGTGGATCTGTCAAAGCCAGTCTTTAATGGAAGAGAAGCCCTATTGGAAGAAAAGAAAAAAGGCTCACGATACACTTTTGTCAAACTGAATATCAATGGGAATAAACCTGCAGAAGGCGCATATCTTTACAATCAGTCTGGAAAGAAGATAGGCAACGTGACTTCTGCGATGTTTTCTCCCAGCGCTAAAGCAAATATTGCCTACGCATCTCTTCATGATCCATGGAAGAAAGGAAAAGATAAGATCATTGCTGAGATTTATTATCAGAAGGATTTAGAATGGAACAAAGTGATGGAAGAAGCGACCATCGTCACTAAACCTTTCTTTGATCCAGATAGAAGAAAAACCACACCAGCAGAACTGTATTAAGCGAATATGCCTCACCGCCTGGACCCACTGTTAGACCCAGAGAGTATTGTAATCGTTGGAGCAACAACTTCCGGCGGCATGGGGTCTCGTGTGATCAAAAACCTCCAAAACGGGGGGTTTACGGGTAAATTATTTGGGCTTCATCCCAAAAATAAAGATGCATTTGGCATACCGTGCTATCCCGATTTCGAATCCCTTCCCGAAAAAGTCGAACATGCAATTTTTGCAGTTTCAGACGAACGAATAGAGGGTTTGGTTGATGCTGCCATTGAGGCCGATGTCAAAGCAATGTCAATCATGTCGATGTTATATTTAGATGACGATCAGAAGCCATACCTCAAAGATCGCATTCAAGCAAAACTCAAAGAAGCAGACATCCTTTTGTGTGGTGCGAATGGAATGGGCTTTTATCATATTGAGAAAAGGGTTTGGGTCAATGGCCACTTCTCAAGGCCTAACCATGAACCTGGAGGGGTTTGCATCATCAGTCAATCGGGTTCCGGCGTTGCTGGAATCATCGATTGTGAGGAGAGGATCAATCTAAACCTTTCTGTCTCATCGGGATCCGAGCTTACAGTGGGCGCTGAGGATTACCTTGATTACATTCTTCATCAAGAAAGCACGACCGTGGTTGGGCTGTTCCTTGAGACCATTCGTAAACCCGATCAGATGATCCAGGCATTTGAGTTGGCGAATGAAAGAAAGATTCCCGTTGTTGTATTGAAAACAGGCAGAACCGAACGCTCTGCAGAATTGACGGTTTCACACTCTGGCGGGTTGGCTGGGGTCGATGATTGTTACAATGCTTTGTTTGAAAAATATGGCATTCAAAGGGTTGCGGACATGGATGAGCTGGCCACAACTTTGATCATGTTTGATCAACCGCATGCATTGGGAAATGGAAACATGGTTTCTATGCATGACTCGGGCGGTGAAAGGCAGCTCATCATTGATGTCGCAGATCAACAAGGAGTTGAATTTGCAACACTCGAAGATGACACCACTGAGAAACTCGAAGAGATTCTCGATCCAGGACTTCCTCCTGTAAATCCGCTTGATGCATGGGGCAAAGGATTGGAAAATGCCGATGAAATCATGATTGATTCCATGATCGCCATGTTGAGTGACCCGAATGCTTCAATGGGAGCAATCGTGATGGACAGAGGTCCTTTGAGTAAAATATTTCCAGAATACGTTGATTATTTGGATCAAGCCAATCGGCAAACTGGGAAGCCAGTTTTTCTGGTGAGCAATAGGCAAGGCACAGGCATTGATCCTTTGGTGCTTGAATTGACCCAAAACGGAACGCCTGTCATCGATGGCTTGTACTCATTTCTTGCCGGGGTCAGATGCTTGCATCGATACAGAGATTTTCTAAGCATGAAGGACGCAATCGATGTTGATCTCGATTCTGATAAGTTGGAAAAGTACCAAGATCAATTGGATCAAAGTGATTTTGTGAGTGAAGCCGATGCGCTCAATATGTTTTTTGATTTAGGTTTGAATGCCAATCAAAGCAATATGATTGCCAATGAGGAAGAACTCGTCTCAACAGCAAAGGAAATGGGTTTCCCTCTTGTATTAAAGACCGCGGTTGAAGACGTTTATCATAAATCCGAGTTGAGTGGCGTCTATCTTGATATCGATTCAGAAGAAAAACTCAGATCTTCATACGAAGCGCTTCAGGAAAAGCTTCCAGGCAATGCCTTGCTCGCCAAGATGATCCAATCGGAGGGCGTTGAAATGATAGTCGGCATGACCACAGATCAGCAGCTTGGCCCGATGGTGACCATTGGTTTCGGGGGCTACTATGCCGAGGCAATGAATGATGCAGTCACTCTGATGCCTCCCTTTTCAAAAGAAGCGGCAAAAAGAGCTGTGGAATCATTGAAAATGAAAACCCTGCTCGAGGGTTATCGTGGATCAAAACCAGTCGATCTCGATGCATTTGCAGAATTTGCATCAAGATTCTCATTGATCGCAGTAGAGTTGAGCAATCAAGTATGTGAAATTGATTTAAATCCCGTAATATTAGGAAACGATAATTGTATAGCCGTTGATGCATTGATATCTTTGCATCGACAAAATAAATAAAAACGAGGAGAACAGAATGGATGCGAGAAGCGCAAAAGCATTGTCTAAAGACGATTGGGTCAAAATGGCCGGCGATGCCGACAGTATATTTGAAGGACGATGCTTCATTAATGGAGAATACGTGGATGCCACAGACGGTGGAAAGATAGAAGTCATCAACCCAGCAACGAATGAGGTTTGTGGGACATGTGCAGCAGGAACCGAGAAAGACATCGATAAAGCAGTTGCCGCTGCCAAAGAAAGCTACAAAGCGAGAACGTGGCTGAAGATGGCGCCCAGAAAACGAATGGGCATCATGATGAAATTTGCCGATCTCCTTCAAGAGAATACTGCAGAATTGGCGCTGATGGATTCCATGAATATGGGTAAGCCGATCAGCGATTGCATCAATGTCGATGTTCCTGCTTCGGCTGTGAACATTCGATTCATGGCTGAGTGCATTGACAAGATGTATGGGAAAATTGCAAACACGCATGAAAAAGCATTGAATCTTTCTGTGAGAGAGCCATACGGTGTGGTGGGATTGATTTCACCTTGGAATTACCCACTTCTTATGGGAGTTTGGAAACTTGCTCCTGCATTGGCCGCAGGAAACTCCATTGTTCTCAAACCGGATGAGCATTCTCCACATTCTTGCATTAAGATTGCCGAGCTTTTTGTCGAAGCGGGCGGCCCTCCTGGGGTATTCAATGTGGTCAGTGGTCACGGCGAAGAAGCCGGGAAATCTTTGGCACTGCATCCGGATGTTTCAAAAATTGGATTCACCGGATCCACTGAAGTTGGAAAGCTTCTGCTTCAATATGCCGGTCAATCAAACATGAAAAAAGTAAGCCTTGAGACAGGCGGAAAATCACCCATGATTTATTTTGCAGACTTGCCTGACATGGAACTCGCGATATCCACTGCCTATGATTCGATTTATGCAAACATGGGAGAGGTCTGCAATGCAGGCTCCAGAATTTATGTTGAAAGAGGCATTTATGCCGATTTCATTGACCAATTCATTGCCGAAGGTCAAGGCGCATATACGCCAGGCGATCCATTGGATCCAGAAACCAACATGGGCCCATTGATGTCTGCACAAGCTCAAAAAAGAGTATTGGGTTTTATTGAATCAGGCAAGAATGAAGGTGCGACACTCAAATTTGGTGGAAACATTCCAACGGGCTTGGACACAGGCTGCTTTGTTGAGCCAACCATGTTCGCTGACGTGAACAATGACATGACCATTGGTCGCGAAGAAATATTCGGACCTGTGGCTTCTATTATTCCATTCGACACTGAGGAAGAGGCCGTTGCGATGGCAAACGATAGCATTTATGGACTGTGTGCATCGGTTTGGACGAGCAATGTCAGTCGAGCTCACAACATGGCAAAAGCCATTGAGTCAGGTATGGTTTATGTCAATTGTTACGATGTGGGCGACATGACTTTTGAGTTCGGCGGCTACAAGCAATCGGGCAATACCAAAGATTCATGTTTTGACTCTGTATTGGGTTATACGCAAAGCAAATCCATCTGGTACAACCTCGGGTAAATATTTGTGAGTCATTCACTCACATACGAGGTCAATGGACCTATTGCAGTGCTGACCTTAAATAGGCCAGACAAGCTCAATGCAATCGATACCACCATGATGGCTGAGATGAATGCCGCAATGAATAAGGCAGAAGAGGATCATTCAATTCGTGCGATTGTGGTTAAAGCCAATGGAAAATCTTTTTCAGCCGGTTTTGATCTGGACGATGAAGTCTGGTCATCAGACAAAGATGAAGACATTCGTGCTGCATTGCAAAATGATTTTGATACCATCATGCGTTTTTGGGACTCACCCAAACCAACCATTGCTTGTGTTCAAGGGTATTGCTTGGGTGGCGCCATGGAGTTGGCGCTGAGTTGCGATCTGACGGTGGCTTCAAATTGTGCAATGTTTGGTGAGCCAGAAGTATCCATAGCCAGCGGCATTGTCGTTCTCAATTTGCCTTGGTTAACAGGACCCAAGCTGGCCAAAGAAATTTTGTTTTGTGCCGATAAACGAATACCGGCACAGAGAATCTATGAGATGGGGCTTATCAATCGAGTGGTTGAAAAAGAAGATCTTGAGTCCACAGGCATGGAATTGGCAGAAACCATAGCAGCCAATGACATGATGTCTGTGGCGATCACCAAAAAAGCCATCAATAAAGCGCTGGAAATCAGCGGCATGAGAACAGCACTCGCCGATGCATCAGAGGCGAATATGTTGCTGGAAACAACGGATTATGATGAAAAAACAGAGTTTTATGCCTTGCTCAAAAAAGAAGGCATCAAAGCAGCGCTTGAATGGAGGCGAAAACTCGTTTTTGGAAAGAGCGACTGATCGTGACCGAACTAAAAAAATTTCTTGAGAGGCACCCAAATACTGCTGGCATCGAAGTCATGATGCCTGACAACAATGGAATCATTCGCGGCAAAAGAATCGATATCCATGAAGCCAAATCTCTTTTTGGTAAGGGTCTTAATTTTTGTGCTTCCACTCCTTTACTGGATTCCGGTGGCGATATCATCGATGGACTGATACTTGGGAGTGATGACGGCGATCCTGATATCTATGGCCACCCCATCGACGGGTCGCTGACCCCTATCCCATGGCTTGAAAAAGAAATGGCGCAAGCATTACTCACCTTGGTTGATAGAGATGGCAATCCATACCCATATGAGGCAAGAAACGTTCTCAACAGAGTCATTAAACGACTGGCTGATGATGATTTGCATGCAACAATCGCAGTAGAGCTGGAGTTTTATCTCTATCTGGATCATGACGGTTTAATGGTCACCCCAAGACACAGCCCAACACCGGGAACGATTCTTCATCAAGCCGGCCCCCAAGTTTATTCACTCGAGGATCTAAGAGAGCTTGATCCATTTTTTAATCGTCTCCAAGAAATATGCGATCAGCAGAATATTCCAGTCGGCACTGCGATATCTGAATTCTCAACCGGTCAATTCGAGACCAATCTGCATCATGTCTCGGATGCTTTATTGGGTTGCGATCAATCCATGTTGCTTCGAAGAGCAGTCAAAGAAACGGCCAGAGAATTTGGAATGGGAGCGACCTTTATGGCAAAACCATTTCTGGAGTCAGCCGGATCAGGAATGCATATTCACGTCAGTTTGAAAGACGGTTCTGGAAAGCCAGTTTTTGCTCATGATGAAAACGACTCAACCGGGTTTAATGAAAATCTTCAAAATGCAGTGGGCGGACTTTCAGAGACCATGAAAGAGGGGATGGCAATATTCTGTCCCAATGCCAATTCTTATAGACGTTTTGCACCTGGGTTTTTTGCACCCATTACCCCTAATTGGGGACCCAATCACAGAAATCTTTCTTTAAGGGTTCCGCTTTCAGACGATGACAATGTCAGAATTGAGCATCGTTCAGCAGGAGCCGATGCCAACCCATATTTGGTCGTGGCGGCTGTGCTTGCTGGAATGCATGCTGGATTGACACAAAAGATGTCTCCACCCGAGATGATTAATGAAAGTGAGGTCATTGATCCTGAGGTTACATTGCCCGTTAAATGGCAGGATGCTTTGGATGAATTCAAGCAAGCAACAATACTGCCTCAATATTTGAATGAGGAGTTTTGTCGTATATTTCATCATTGCAGGTCATGTGAACTGGATAGATTCTCATCACAGATCAGCAATAAAGATTTTGAGTGGTATTTGAGATCTATCTAATCATACGAAAAACCTAGATCATCTAGTCTAAGAATCAATAATCCATTGCTGAGACTAAAAGGAGTTCAGGCTCTTGGTTTTGTTAATACTATTTTAATTGCCTTGGTTGCGGTATTGTCCTTTATCTATATTAGTAATAAGGCTACAAAAAAGAATTAAGATGATGACTTTAGAGGAGCTTAGAGTTGTGGTGGTGGTCTACACCACCGCAATCGTTCCAATCATCATACTTTTCAACCTGTATTTAAAGAATCAACTGCCTCGATCAATTCTGAATATATTCCTCTCAACTTTCTTGATTTGTGCCCTTGGTTGGGAATTGTGGTTTACCTATGGACTATATGCTGGAGATCCGGTTGATTTAAGAAGATCAGAGATTCTGAATCAATTCATACCAAAAAACATCAATTGGCTCATGAACTCACTTGCAGATGCAGGCACCATCGGTCTTGGCGGAATATTGCTAACAGGCAAACTCATGGGCTCCGATCGGGCAGTATTTAATCAGTGGAAGATTGGTGCTTTTTTAATCCTTCTAATTTGGTGCATTAGCCAAAATATTTTTGTAGAAATGTTTCTCTATTACGATCAGCTTTCAGTGGGAAAGGATCTCTCATGGGCACCGCTTGCACCAACCGGTCCTTGGATCAATCCAGTCTTATTTCAATTTGATGATCGAACGATCACTTTGCATGGACAGATTCCCTGGCTACTAATGACACCGATTCTTTACAAATTGACAATGTATTTCCAAGCAGAGGATGACCAATGATTATTAATCAGAGTCCTCGTTTTGGTTATATAGACGCTGTTTTTCGCCCTCCGGAGTAAACATGGCAATTATTATTCCAATTATGATTGCGCCCAGAATCATCAGAAGCTCAGTCAAGTATTCTCCAGGGTAAACCCAAAACTCGACCCATATTCCCCATCTTCCAATAACCTCATAGGAACTATACGCCACTATTGCAGTCGGAATCGCATAGCGAATTGCACGCGTGACATTCCAAAATTTACTCAATCTATACATTAAAAAAAGTGCCCAGATAGTGTTCAGAAAGAAGAATGCATAGGTCAGAGGGTGCTGATCACCCACAAATGCATCTTCAAAGAGAAGAAGCAAAACAATGTAGAAGAACCAGATCACATAGACCGTCTCCATGGCAGTAACCGCAGCATAATTCCTCTTATAGCCCCTTGTAGGACGCCCCGTTGAGAGGCCAAGATTCCTTTGAAACCATCTAAAGAAATTACACTTTGTTTCTTTGTTTAAGAAAAAATACAAAAGGCTCACCATCAATACGCCTATTGAAGACTGCATCACTAAGTATTCTGGATACTTATTGATCCTGCCGTCTGGCAGGATCTGTTCAATATTCAGATATTCGGCATAAAAGACAAAGGAAAACTCCACCCAGCCGGTCCAGAGCAGAAAGCCTGCAAAATAACCAAACCATGTTGCAGGGACTTCGTTCTCGTTTTTCATCCCAATAAACAATAGGACTGCGCCCAATAAGCCAAGAATGAATGCCGTCTGATATTGAAATCCAGAGCCAAATATTATTTCGATCAATACCATCAAGGTATGACCGAGCCCTTGTGTAATAAATACCACAAGAAAAGCCAACAATCCCACGACGGGCGGTCTAAAAAATCTTCGAACAAACGCATTCATTATTTATATATTAATGTCAGATCATCTCTATTCCATAACTTTTTGTAACAAATCTTTTTGATAGGTATGATCTTTCCATGAGTACCATAAGCAGAAAGCACATGCTGAGTTGGGGGCTGGGCAGTCTTGGCGTGGCCATATTATTCAATACCCAAAATGTTTTACTCACTCGTTTTATGACTGATGAAATGGGTATCGCGGCTGGAACCGCTGGGTTTTTATTACTGGTGACAAAGCTTTACGATGCCATCACCGATCCATTGATGGGATTCATCACCGATCACACAGAGAGCAGATGGGGAAGAAGAAGGCCCTGGATTTTTATTGGTGGAGTGGGTGCGGCATGTTCATTCATTTATCTTTTTAATGCTCCAACAAGCATCGGCCCGATCATTGGCATATTCATTGGACTCATTGCATATTCGACATTCTATACCATGTTCAATGTCCCATATCTTTCCATGCCGGCTGAAATGTCGAACATTCCAAGTGAAAGGACAACACTCATGTCATGGCGCGTGAGAGCCATTGGCTTGGGTCAATTGATTGGTTCTGCATTGGCGCCTGTGATGGTTTTTTGGTTGGGTGGAGGCCTCAGTGGCCATGGTTTCATGGCACTCATTCTTGGCGTCTTGGCAATGATATCGATTGCACTGTGTGCAATGGGAACAGCAGGCGCAAGGCAGACCGCTCCACAGGAGAAGCAAAAACTTTTGACTTGGAGTGCGGTCCAATTGATTTTTGAAAACAGACCCTTTCTTTTTTTGCTTCTTACAAAGTTTCTGCAATTAACCGCCACCGCGGTTTCATTGGCATCTACCGCATACTTTTTTCAGCATTGGCTGGGAAAAGGCTTTGATGTGTTGGGTATTTATTTTGCCATTGGCTCTGTCGTCATAATTATGGTCCAGCCATTCTGGATTCGAATGGTAAAGAGATATCCAAAATCTGAGATCTATAAGGTTGCGGCAATCGGGTATGCATTGGTCAGCTTCAGCTGGTATTTTACCGATGCCGATTCAGGCATGATCGATATTGCGATCAGAGGAATCGTTTCCGGAGTGTCCTCTGGTGGCTTATTGTTGATGGGACAAGCCATGTTGCCCGACACGATCCATTACGATTATTTGAGGACCGGACTCAGAAGAGAAGGGATCTTTGCCGGGCTCTATACGACGGCTGAAAAAATTTCTTTCGCAATAGGAGGTGCCATGGCCGGATTGTTGCTTCAATTCTTTGGATATCGGTCTTCTGTCAGTGGCGTGGAGGTCACTCAATCGGATGAAACCATTTTTGGGATTTTCATACTCTCAGCCGTGATCCCAGCTTTACTGATGTTACTCAGTTGTGTTTCACTGAATTATTATCGTCTAAAGGAGTCTGATCTTGCCGAGGAATGAGGAACACAATCTAGTGCAAAAGCCAACGTTTGCTGAGGCTTCAAGGCAGCGATTTGTTTTGGCTTTAAAGCAAGATTTAGGTCGAAGATTAAGGGGTCAGATTCGTGAATTGGTGCCCGATGAAATCATCGATAGTGAGAACCCAGAATTGATTGAACAGCATTTAGAGCAGATGCCCGAGAGAAAGATCTGGGGACGACTATCAAGAAGCGCACAAGAGTTGATGTGGCTCTCAGTGGGTGAGCCCATCATGAGGAATGAAAATGAAATTACTGAGTCTTGCAGGGCCTCAATGCAGTCGCCAAAATCCGGCGGCAGCCTCCAACTGAATGAAAACCTATCGTTTCCCAAAGAGATTTCAGAAACAGACGTGCACGTTCAACCGGGCGGCTATTTTTTGAATCGACACGAAAACGACGTTCTTGCAGGCGCTTTATACGAAGCCGGAGGTGCCATCTATTCACAGGGTCAATCGATTGCAGGGAATGAGAGCAAAGGAGAATTGGCGATTCGCTTTTTGAGTGAAAAGGCACCGGATCATGAACCTCTGAAGATTCTTGATATGGCTTGTTCAGCAGGCGCGTCATCCACCCCTTATGCTCGATTGTTTCCCGATGCCGAGGTTCATGCAATCGATATTGCTCCAGGATTGCTTCGATACGCACACACAAGGGCAGAGGCTTTAGGGGTTGCGGTTCATTTCAAGCAATGCGATGTGGGCGATACGGGTTTTGAAGAGGGGTCATTTGATTTGGTCATCTCGCACAATGCCATGCATGAAATGTCGGAAGAAACGGTTCAGTCGATGATGACGGAAAGTCATCGATTGCTAAAAGAAGGCGGCATTGCATTGCATCAGGATGTGCCACTGAGGAACTCGGAGTTAAATGCTTACCAACAAGCGGATTATTTATGGGATTATCGTTACAACAATGAGCCTTTTTGGAAGATTTATGCAAACCTGGATGTCATTGCTCTCATGAACAACGCAGGATTTGAAGCACGCTGTGACAGAGTTGCACAACTTGGTGGCAGCATGAATTGGGATTTATTTTGGGCTTATAAATAAGGTAAACAATGACGAATAAGGAAATAGAGAAGCTTTTGAGTGAATCGCCGGGTTTTTCGGACTCACCCGAGGTGGATAATTTGTACGACATGTTTCTCAGAATGTTGCAAGAGATTGCCGTTCTCCAAGAAGAGCTTTACATGCTTAAAGTCGGATTAGAGAAAAAAGGGATTGACCTTGAAGAAATAAAGCAAGCGATCAATGAAGATGAATCACATGCCAAAGATCTCATTGAGCAACACAAGGAAATGTTGAGCCGAGTGATCAAAGATCTTAAATGATACGAGAGCGGCCGCTCCACTAGGCGTTCTATTCTTGATCAAAATCCTCTGTTAGAGGCACTTTATATAGGACATAGAAAATCCCGATCAGGCCAGTGACACCAACCATTACTCTGATCCAAAGGTTTTCAATTGCGAATAAAGCCGCATAACCTGCAAACAAAACGATCATGCTGATCGCAAGTATTTTTGCATTTCTAGGCATGCCTTTTCCTTCCCGATAGTCTTTTAGATATGGCCCAAAAGTCTTATTCGATATCAGCCAGTCATAGAGATTCTGCGATGATCTGATGTAGCATGCTGCAGCGAGAATCAAAAATATGGTGGTTGGCAGGCCAGGCACAACCGCTCCGATGGCACCAATTGCCACCAATGTTGAGCCAAGTATGATCCATAGGGTCCTAGCAATGGTATTGGATGTCTCCCTTGCTACATGCAAATCTTTTTCTGTATCGTTCAACGGACTATAAGGGTTATGAATTTTGTGGGAAGTCTACCTCAAATGGGCGATTAAATACGTTTTATTTTTCTGATGATTCTGCCTCAAAATATGCCACATCGTGATCGCTGAATGCTCTTTTCCCAACTTGTTTAAAGCCCATGTATTTGTGAAAACTCAATGAGCCTTGATTGATTGGTTTTGTATTGACTTCAGCCGTTACAATTAAATCATCTTTTGACGCAAAACTAAAAATGTCCTCATACATTCTTTTCGCATGACCTTGTCTCCTGTGTTCACGATGGATGGCTATTCGATCAACGTATAAGAAACTCTCGAGCTTCTTTTCAAAATACTTATAGTTTTCAGACCAATAAGGACGCGACTCTCTAAAACATATCGAGAATCCAATCAATGCATCGCCCTTTAGAAGAACAGAATGATAGTTGCTGATGGATATGAGTTTCTGCTGCTGTTCAATCGAATCCAATGAGCCGACTTCAGGGACATTGTCCTGATTGATAGAATATATGTCTGCAATGAGATTTTGATCAAATGCTCCATTGGTATAAATTTTCAAAACATCGCTCATGCTTAATTTCTTGAGCTAGATTGCTTTAGGCTCTTGCTGAGTGATGCAATGGATGCCACCACCACCAATTGCGATGTCGCATATTTTGAGGCAGAATCATCAGAAAAATTAGCATGATCAACCAGAATGCCCACCATTGCTGGGCCAAATAAGACACCTGGCATTGTTAAGCAGCCAAGGATTGAGAATATAAGAAATTGAGGAAAATTTTTATAGTTCATTATTCAGTGATTGTTTATCGAGGCATTCATTATGAGGGAGTAAAGGCCTGATGAGGCGTAGCTTCAATTCAGTGATGATCTTAGGATCAATTCTTGAATCATTATGTCACAAAATGGGCTCTCTAAACGCTTGTTATTTTTTATTTCTGTATCCAACACAAGATAGTTTTCATCTTCACCAAATTCATACCAGGTTGTGGGATTTTCGAGTGAATTTGGCGTGCCTTTTTTTGCGAATTGTGTCCAATATTCCATCATACGATTGGTTAGTTCGAGGTCCTCATCGTTGGTTGTTAGATATGCATCATGCGTATTGAATACATAGGGTATCTCTGCACCATGATACGCAAGGATCTTTTCGCTGTTTTCTCGTTCACGAGTGAAATGGTACTGGTAAACATGGTTGCCTGTTTTTGCCATCGATCTAGCAATCAGAATTGAGGGGCACGTTGTTTCCTGATTCGATCCAAAACGATCCATTGCAAGGCGCAGGTTTGAGGTATCCAACAGGCCAAGAATTTCATCGGCTTCATTCGGATAATATTCCTTGATCTGCATTGAAAATTTTTCAAGGGTTGGGTTCTCTTCCACATAAAGGAGTTCTTCGTTTTTATTGCTGCCAATGATCAAATCAACATCATTTATATTTCCCTGAATATAATTTCTCGCAAGATTATCAGGGATGATTTTTCCATCGATGATTGGTCTGTATGGGTGATAAAGGTTTCTCGATGCTGCAAGAAGAGCATTCTCATCTAGGTTTTTAAGATCATTAAGACCAGCTGTCCCAGAGATGTTTTGGGTTCGAATCGCAAGCTCATGTGCATCGTCTAGGCTTCGCCATTTAAATAGATTGTATCCACCGCTTTGAATAATGCCTCTTTTGAACAGTCCTTTTGCCTCTGGTGATGCAATAAGATAGGAGACATGAGCTCCGCCTGCAGACTCTCCGAAGTATGTAATATTTTCAGGATCACCGCCAAATTCTTCAATATTGTCATTGATCCACTTCAGCGCCAGAATCTCGTCTTCCAGTCCGAAATTGCCAGTTTCATCATTCATTTCTGGATGCTTGAAGAACCCAAATACATTTAATCGGTAGCCAATAGAAACCACCACGACATCTTTCTTCGCTAGCTTGTGTCCAAGATAATCAGGTTCGTATGACCATCCGCCGGTGTCTGCGCCACCATGCACCCATACCATGACCGGTTTCTTTTGATTTTTATCGATGGATGATGTCCAAATGTTTAGGTACAAACAATCCTCGCTTACATCTTTGACATGCTGGAATAATGATTTGTCTTGACCAACGGACTCAATCACATCGTGATACCATTCAGTCGTATAGGTGTCCTGCATGCATGCAGGCTTATATGAGCGGGCATCAATCTGAGTATTGACCCCCACTGGATCGGGTGATTTCCATCTAAGTTTTCCCACAGGAGGTTTGGCGTAAGGAATGCCTCTGAATATAAATAGATCGTTCTCGTCATCATAGTTCGCCAACATCGCTGTCTCGTTTGTATTGACTTCAATTTCGACTTCCCCCGATTGAAGCGGCAGAGCCATGAGGACGAGAAGGATTATGAAAGATCGAGACACGTTCTAGATGGTAACGACAATGTTTCCGATGACCCGATTGCTCTCCATGGATCGGTGTGCATCGATGATGTCATCCAAAGCATAGGACTCTGAGATGAGATGAGTCAGCGCTTGATCGTTCATGGCATCATTGAGTCCGTTCACAATCATGTTCCTGTCACTTTCTGAAACTATGTAGATCAGGTATGTGTTTAATTTGACGCCTTTGAACATCAAATTATAAAAAGGCAGAGTGGGTTCCATGACCGCAACCGATCCGTAGGATGCAATGGTTCCATTGGTCTTAATCACTTGTTCGCTGACAGAAAGGTTTCCTCCAAACTCCACTTCAAGAATGCGATCCACGCCTTCTCCATTTGTGAAATCATGAATCGAGCCGACGACGTCTTCATTTTTGTAGTTAATGATCAAGTCAGCACCGGCTTCACTTGCAACCGCGGCTTTCTCGTCTCCGCTGACGGTCGCAATGACGGATGCCCCTGACCATTTGGCCAATTGAATGCCATAGTATCCAACGGCACCTGCACCGCCTGTAACCAAAACCGTTTGATCTTCAACGGATCCATCGCAAAGCATTCCATAATAAGCAGTTGAAGCGGGGATCCCCAAACATGCAGCTGCTTCGAAATCGGATCCTTCCGGAAGGCTGACTGCCTGCTCGGAGGGGAGAGCGATCAGTTCGGCACATGTTCCATGGGCCCTTCCAAATGCTCCATTCCAGATCCAGACTCTTTCCCCCATGCGACTTTCATCAACACCTTCTCCGACTGCGGCAATGATCCCGCCACCATCTGAATGAGGAATGATCCGAGGGAATGCAAGCTCACCTCTCGCTCCAGCACGCGTTTTTACATCCGATGGATTCACTCCAGATGTTTTCATTTCAACCAAGACTTCTCCTGCTTGAGGCTTAGGAGCATCCACATCACCGACTTTGAGCACCTCTTCTGCGGGACCGATTTTTTCATACCAAGCTGCTTTCATTATTTATTTCCAATGATCATTGAACTTTTCATAAATTGTGAGCTTATCAAAATAATAATGCAACGTCCCAGAGACTTAATGATTTATCGGTTTTTAGAGTTTTTTATCATCGAATAGGCGATCAAAATGATCGAGACGATCCAATCTGAATTGCCTTTCAAAGTGCATATCCTTTTGGCCAATAACCATCACTGTTGCATCTTCGTTGCTCACTTTAGGCCATACCGACTCCGAGTGTGGACGACCGTCGCGTGCAAATGACACCCAGCGTTTACTCAGCTCTTTTGAATAAAGACGGTCTTCCTCTTTGATGATCTTTCCATAACTTAGTTGAGGCGTTGTTTTAAGCGAATCCAGTGTTTGGAAGATGTAACGTGTCTCAGCTCCGTGTGCCGCACCTGGATAATCATCGGTGTGTGCCTTCAGGTTGCGATCAAAGAAATACAACCATGACTGCTGACCGGAAAGAACATGCTGTTTGGCTAGATAACGTTGAGAACCATAAAAGAAGTCTGTCTCAATAGCATTCACGACCGCAGGATCATCCAGACCCTTGTATAGACGTTCAGCAAGCACGTTGTTCAGCCCAAAAATTGGGAATAGAGGCTCTGGTTTGGGCATGAAATTCACCACCAGACTGCCTTCCCAGCTTGTAGCACCCGTTAAGTAGGGCACTTTATGTTGGCGCCCTTCACGGAAGGCTTGACCAACAGGCTCTTGAATTAAGATGCCATCCATTACCGGATTTAATGAACCGGGATCGAAAAGAGAGGGGTTTGACTGATAGTCGAGCAATTGTTCAACGGTCAATGATCGAAGATCATCGATTGGGTTGGCATCGTCGATGCCAAAGTGACGAGTCAGTTCTGTTCCCGCTGTTTCCAAAGAGGGGATGTGTGGGTAATTTTTTGAAAGTTGTTTTGGCAAAGAAACACGAATTCCTGAACTCTGGCTAATGGCGCCTTGAAAAAGACCAGCTGCTGAAGGTATCGTCATCAGGTAGTTCACCGATACGCCACCGGCAGACATGCCAAAGATCGTTACACGATCGGGGTCTCCACCGAAGGCCCCAATGTTTTTCTGGACCCACTGCAGCATGGCAATCTGATCCATCAGTCCATAATTGCCGACTGGCTCAGTGGCTTGAGCTTTACTCATTGCTGGGTGGGCAAATTGTCCCAAGACACCAATCCGATAGTCAAAAGAAACAAGCAACACGCCTTGACGTGCAAGTGCGGATCCATTGTATCGAGGCAGTTGCGCGGACCCTTGTCGAAACGACCCAGGATTGATCCATACCATGACCGGAAGACCCTTTTCAGGTTGAATGTCCGGTGTCCATATATTCACACGCAGACAATCTTCACTCATTTGCTTTGGGTCAAGCAAGCCTTTGGAATAATTGTCTCGAAGAATTTGAGGGCACCAGGGTCCAAATTGATCGGCATTAAAAACACCGTTCCATTTTGTAACCGGATGAGGAGGTCGCCATCGAAGCTGACCCGAAGGCGATTGAGCATAAGGGATCCCCTTGAAAACAAAAATATCTTCCTCGATAAGTCCAGCAACTGCTCCGGAGTCAATTTTGACCAATGGAAAAGAATCATCAGATGCCGAAACCACTGAAGCAAGAACAATCATTGATGCTATCCAAGACAGAATTTTCATGCACGCACCCTTGATCACTATTCTATTTCAGGCATTGATAGGGTCTCCGTATGCCCATCTATCACAAGCATTTGTCCGCTGATATTTTTTGCCAGTGGCGATAAAAGATAGATCACCATGCCCACTATTTCCTCGCCCTCGATAAAAGTCTTTAAGGAGTTTTGACTCAGATAAGCTGCTCTGATTTTCTCCGGAGTGGTGTTTCGATATTTGGCATCCCTTTGTATGACTCCCTCAATACGCTCACCGCTGACCGAAGTAGGGCAAATCGCATTCGAACGGATCTTATCTTTCCCATACTCCATCGCCCACGTTTTAGTCAGACCAATGAGACCCCATTTTGATGCCGTGTAAGCAGACCGCAGAGGTGTACCCATGAAAGATGAACTGGAACCAATATTGATAATGGAGCCACCACCCGATTTCTTGAGCAATGGGATGGCTGCTTTTGAGCACATGAAGGTTCCCGTTAGATTGATTTTGATGGTCTCTTCCCAGTCTTTAGGATTGATGTCTTCAAGTTTTGCAGAGGGCCCAGAGACGCCCGCATTGTTTATGAGCGCATCCAGATTTCCAAATTCAGACTTTGCCTCTTCAAAAAACATTGAAACATCAGACTCATTTGAAACATCAGCTTGAATGGTGGACACGCCGGGACAATCATTTTTTAATCGCTTGAGTGCGAGCTCATCTTTGTCGCATACCAGTACATTTGAGCCATTGTTAACAAGCGTTTTTGCCATTTCAGCACCAATGCCTGATCCGGCAGCAGTGATGACAATTTTGAGGTCTTTTAAGTGATCCATTAATTAATCATAGGATCTATTTTTGTCTGAAGCCACACAATTAAGTCGTTTTTACTCATGCTTCTTGCACTGGCAAGCTCTCCTGCAAGTGTTGCAAACATGACTTCATTTTCAGAGTTGAGAAGAACCAGAGCCGGAATCCCCTCGCTGATGGGGTTTCCATATTTCTCAGCGATATCAAGATTTCTATTCCATTCCCCAACATCCACCGAGACAAGGATTACTCTATCATCAAGCCATGCCTTAATATCAGGGCGAGAAAAATATTCGCCCAAAGTTCTGCAATCCGGACACCAGTTACCACCCATTTGCAATAAAACATATTTATTTTCTAGTTCTGCAATCTTGAGTGCTTTTGAAAGGCTATCTAATGCATCGGCATTTTCATCATATGGCTCATAAGCGGGTATAGACCAACCATTAAAGCCGAACAATAGTGCTGACATGAGAATGAGCTTTTTCATAACTTAACTAGCAATTAGGCGGTCTGCACGACGGTCTATTAACTTCTTTTACATTCTCACTATGACTTCGATTATCCATCTCTCGCCCTCGAAATTTTGGCAGTTGTGGATGTTGGTGTTGTGCTGGATGCAATAGCGAATTACAGGTTTTCATTGACTCTTTATAGTCAGAGTCATTTTGAGTCATAATGCTTGCTATAGCTTTACACTCCTCAAAATTGTTTCCTTCGTAGATCATGAATTTTTGAGAATTATTATCTTGAGGATTAGAAGCACAGCCTTTAATCACTAACAGCAGTGCTGATATGAGTATGAGTTTTTTCATGCAGTTCTTCTTTTTCATTTTTTAGAGTGATTTTAATAGTGTTTTGATGTTTGAAAGGATATTGGGGTTGCCCTTAAAGCCTTTTATCGATTCATCCGGCTTATTCCAATCATGGGCCGAGTCAGTAAAAAAATTAGAGTCTACTTTGACCCAGCTAGAGTCATCCAAAGTCCCAACTTTAATATAAACAATATGCGAAAGCTCTTTTGAATAACTCATGACACCCGAGCCGCAATTTTGGCAAAACCCTCTTTTGATATGAGAGCCAGAAGATCCCTTGCTTTCAAAATATTTTAATTCGCCTTCAATGGTAAGATTTTTTTTTGCTAAAAATAATATCGTAGCTTTACCTGAACCAGTAGCGCGTTGGCAATCTTTGCAGTGACAATGGTGAGCTGAGATTACTTTCTCTTGTATAAAAGAATAGGATATTTCTCCACATTGACATCTACCGGTTTGGTTTCCTTTCACGATCACACTGAGATTAGGATGAGTGTTTTCATTCTTCTATTCTATCTCCCATCTTTTCCAATACTATTTTTTTACATTGTTTGTATTCAAGAGATTTAAATTGACTGTCTGAAAGAACAAGCGTTTCGTCAACCACAAAGTTTATGCAGTACGCTGGCATTTTTATCTCTTTTTGTTTTTCTAGTCTGTTTTTTGTTTCCAAGCTTGGACAAGGAGCGACAAGTATCCCGGATTCATGAACAGTTGAGTCATTACAAAACGATAGCAATTGGGCTTGTTTCTGGGTGGAACCAGTATTGGCGGTTTCCATTTCGGCACAAGAAGTTAATAACAGCCCAATAATCACGATGAGTCTTTTCATTTTATTCCCGGTCGACCACCGTATGGGTTTCCTCGACTTAAACCGCCCTCATTAATTTTCCTGAAATCTTTTTCTTCCACTACTCTTCCATTTGTGGAAAAAGTTTTCCAGACACCCACCGGGTCTCCTTCATTGTATTTTTCTCTTGCTTGCATCTGTCCGGTTTCATAAAAGAATTCCCACGTCCCGTGTTTCTTTCTATTTTTTACTTCACCAGTCAGATAGGTCTCTCCATTTTTATGGTTAACGGTGAACTTTCCATCCGGCGGAAGATCCTGAGCATTGACATTAAAACTCAACAGCAATGCTGAGATGAGGAAGAGCCTTTTCATTTGATTTCACGATTAATGAGATCCGACTGCAGGAACTGAACTTTGAGTTCTCCCTCTTCAATCACCAAATGGACGCTCTCCATCCAATAAGAATGAATGGACTCATTGCTCGATGTTTCAAATACACCGTAGTTGTAATAAGAGATGTGCGCCGAGTCAGTATTGAGCGTGACCTTAAAATCTGAGAGGGTCCACTCTGTCTTTACAATGGCTCCAGTCGCCTCGTTCACAAAATCATGGAATGATTCACCGTCAAGGTCGAGCCCATCTTCAAAGATTTGAAAATCATCGGAGATCACTCTGGAGAATGCTTCTTGATCATATCGCTCGACATTGAGCAGATAGAAAAACTCCTCCAGCTTGGCAATGGCTGTCTCCTCTGAGAACTCGATGGAAAATGAGTTAAAAGACACCAATAAGAGCGGTATTGCAAGAAGTTGCCTCATCACTTAACCCTCCTTTTTCTTGATTTTTCATCAATGAGTATGCATTGAAGATAATGGCTGCCATCGTCTCTTTCTCCGGTAACAATCTCGGTTTGGAAATCACAATATTGGCCGATGGTTTGCTCAATGTTCCATGCATCTATTGGCCCGCCTTTAGACACGGCCCAGAGCAAGTCACCTTTTTTACATTGTTTATTGATGGCATCTTTAAAGTCATGAAAATTATCTCCACTCACCCAGCAGTACCTCTCATCATTGTTTGATGCAGCCCAGGCAGGGTTAAAAACAAAGAAAGACAGAATCAGAAGAATCATAAAAATGGTAAATGAAGTATTTCTTTTGATCTGTTTCTCGCTCAGTCTTTTCATTGAATCTGTCCTTTGGCAATCACCAGGTGAATGTTCTGAGTATTGGAAATGGATTCAAGAGGATCCTCATTCAAGATCACAAGATCGGCCAATTTCCCAACCTCGATTGTTCCCATTTGATCCTCCATGCCGAAAAATTCTGCAGGAGTGATTGTGGCCGAACGGAGCACCTCAAGATTGGACAGTCCAGCCTCAGAAAGCAATTCCAGCTCTTTATGCAGACTGTAGCCCGGGGTCAGATAGCCAATGGGTGTATCGGTACCGGCAAGGATCTTGACTCCTTCCGCGTGCATTTTGTTGACCAGCGATAAGCTCCAAGCATCAAATTTGATGGCATTTTCAGTGGCATCAATTTTTGCCAAACTCAATGATCCCTCCATCCAATTATTCTTTGCAGATTCAGGCAATTCTCGATAAGTTTCTCGCCATTTTGAATCTGCATAAAAGCGTCTAGAGTCAAAGGTATTAATGGTAAGTGTGGGGGTTTGAAACACCCCGTAGGCTGATAATTTTTTAATGATTCGAAGACAGCGTTCATCATCGGTGTTATCAATGGCATAGTATCTTTGGGCAGAATGAATCTGTGTTCGAAGTGCCGAGCCTGCTAGTGAAGCTTCGTTCTCAAGACTGTTTTGTCGTTTCCCCAAGAGATTATCAGCATCTTTAGCGCAAGCAAGATCCATGTTTCTCACGTGTTGCATTCCACCGAGCCCGGCTTCAATTGCTTCTTCAAGGTCGATACTGAGGGGCACATGACCGGTCACTCTTAAGCCATTCTCTTGAGCCACACTGAGCAATTCTAAATAAGTCTCACGGGTCAACATTTCATATGATTTCAGGAACGTGACTCCTTCAGCCATCAGTCCATCCACAACACCACGAATATTTGAGTGTTCATCGATGCCAATCGATAAGTTTGGGAAGCCAGGCTCCATTCCTTTATAGACTCTGTCCGCTCCATCAATCAATGGGCCCGCATAAAAAAGCCTTGGGGTTGTGCTTGGATTCTCTTCGATGAAATTCAGTGAAGGCTGCAGTTTTGATATGATCGCACCCGTGTCCCTTATACTGGTCACTCCATTTTTCAGATAAAGTTTAAAATGTGTTTCATGATCGATCTCAGGTATGAAAGTCAAGTGAACGTGTGCATCCCAAAGGCCTGGAATGAGATATTTACCATTGCCATCAATGATTTGTGAATTTTCGACATTAGACTCTGATGCATTCCCAATCGACTGGATTACTCCATTCTCAATGAAGACAGTTTGCCCATTTCGTGCTCCACTTTTTGCATCAATCAACGTGATGTTTTCGATCACGATTCCCGCTTGCAGAGAGAACAATTGCAGTCCAATCAGTAGCGTGAATAATCTTATTTTTGTTTTCATATGCCCTCCGAAATCACAAAATCCCTGACTGAGCAATCGGTTATATGCTTCAACGCTTCTTGATATTCCGCACCTGCATAGACTGCTTCAGCAATTTCAAAACTTGGAAACTCAACCAATACTGTTCTTTCAAGCTTTGCGTTTTCCTTATTGGTTTGTTGGCCGCCTCTCACTAAAAATTCCCCATCATTCTTGGTTACTATCTCTGTGGCAGCCTTTGCATATAATTCAAAGGCTGTTGGATCATGATATACACACCTAACTATCCAGTAACCTTTCATATGGCCAAACCTCCATGCCATGTATCGCATTTCGAATATCCATGCTTAGATTAACACTTCCAACCCTTTCCTCGGTTTCAATATTAAAAACAGTGATGGAAGAGGGCGAAGAACCCATTGCGATATGATTTTCATCGATGACACACAAGCCTCTTGCAAAACCTTGTCTGGCCACACGACTGTCATCAAAATCTTTATGAGTCAATTCTTCTTCTGGGAAAAGAGGCACCCTAAAGGTTGCCTCTGAGCCGTCTCTTTTCACCCACCTAAGGCAGTTACTTTGCGTGTCATTAAAAAGAACACCATCTCTGAATGGCCTTGAGTTATGTGTTCCCTCAGGCAAGCTGCAGAACTCCGATGGATTGAGTTCGCTGTCCATTCTGATGAGTGTATTGGTCCTTAGCCCGCTCACAAACAGCCCTTTTTTTGAGCATCTTACGTTGTTGAGATGTAGATTATTCGAAGGCTCTGGGCCATCCTCAGTATTTGGATCATACAGTTGTGATTTCCATCCCTCCTGAGTCTTACGAAGGTGCAGTCCACGAGTAAATTCATCTCGGTCCAAATCAAAGACCAATAGAGAATCAAATCCTGTCGACGTGATAAATAGCAAGTTTTCAAATCGATTGATTTCATGCGCATGTTTCAAGAATCTATTCTTATACGATCTTTTAACTTGAAAATTACGATCATAGACAAAAATCTCATCGCTCGCCGCAATATAGATCTCATCCGTTCTGAATTCGATGCCTCTTAAGCCTCTATCCCAACCTCTGCCTGTAAAATCTATGCCTGAATCGTCCCAATCAACAACCAAGTTCGCCTCTTTTTTCTGAAAATCCACAAGATAAATGCCCCCATGACTTTCGCCTTGCTGGCTTCCTCTGACAACAGAACTTGCTATGATAGTAGGTAACTTATGCATACCTTATTGTAATCCATATATAATTTCTGAGCAGAGGTTTAATCAACGTTTTTAAATATGAAAAGAAATAAACACAACTATTTTTCGGCATTGCTTTTTATCCTTTTTGCGTCATCTGTGCAGTCTCAGAATGTTACGGAGGTTTACTGTGGCAAATTATTGAATACAGCAACTGGAAGCTGGACCAAAAATGCCTTAATTAAAGTCGATCAAGCCTCTGGGAAGATAAGAGAACTGGGCACTTATGCCAAAGTAAGTAAGGCTCTAAAAAAGAGCAGTTTGGATCTGTCCGATCAGTATTGCTTGCCGGCGCTTATTGATATGCACACCCACCTTTCTGAGGATGTTTCAGGAGATCTCATTGAGTTTTATTCCATATCGCAAGAAGAGCAGCTGAAAATTGGTAGAGAAAATGCACGCATTACTCTCATGGCTGGCTTTACCACAGTCCGTGATGTTGGCGTCTATATCGCTTGGACGGATAAAAAGCTTAGGGATGAGATAGAAGAAAAGAAAACGCCTGGACCCAGAATGAAGGTGGCTGGCTACTATTTAACCATTCCAGGAGGTGGAGGAGAGGTAGCAGTGCCTGGTTATAAAGGCGATGTTCCTGATCACATCAGAATGGGTGTTGCCAGAGGGGCGGATGCGTTTCGCGAAAGAGCAAAACAAGCGATAGAGGGAGGCGCTGATCACATCAAACTCATTGCTTCAGGCGCAGTGCTCGCATACGGAAGTTTGCCTGGCAGCCCGGAAATGACCCCTGAGGAAATTTCAGCCGTGGTTGAGGAGGCTAAGAAGACAGGGACAAGAGTGACCGCTCATGCGCATGGGGCGCTATCAATCAAGCAGGCCATATTGTCAGGCGTTGATAGCATTGAGCATGCATCGCTAATTGATGACGAGGGGATTGAGCTTGCAAAGAAAAATCACGTTTCACTGACAATGGATGTTTACAACGGAGACTATATCAACGAAATGGGTCTGACGGATGGCATGCCAGAAGAGTTTTTACAAAAGAATAGAGAAACCACAGAGATACAAAGGCTGAATTTTAAGAAAGCTCATGAGGCTGGGGTGAAAATTGTTTTTGGAACCGATGCCGGAGTTTATCCTCATGGACAGAATGCAAAGCAATTTAGTTACATGACTAAATATGGAATGACTAATCTTGAAGCCATTCAAGCGGCCACAGTCAGAGCTGCTGAAGTTCTAGGAATGGATCAAGAAATAGGGAGAGTCAAAGAAGGATTCTTTGCAGATATTATCGCGGTAAGTAATAATCCATTGACCGATATTAGAAGTCTTGAAGACATACAGTACGTAATTAAGGAGGGCTATCTTTACAAAGATAGAAATAAACAGTGATCAGAAAATCAGTGCTTTCAATTTTTTTTACCGTATTTGCCGCAAGCAATCTTTATGCAAATCCAGATTTATCAGCCCCATCGGTTGTTTTAACAGATGTATCTTTTTCAATATCAGTATCAGGCCACGATTCTGAACGAGTCTGTGATTATAGACTCGAAGTGGAAGAGAATTTGATCGAGCCATCTCGTTGCAACTCAGGAGAAGACATCGAATTTGAATTTTTGAGATTCACAAAAGCTTCATCGGACTCGGCTAAACTTATACTGGATGCCAATGTTGTAAGTCAAACAAGCATCAACGTGCTTCCCGGGTGGGTTTCACTAATGCCGCCTTTGATCTCAATTCTTATGGCTTTAGTTTTCAGAAGCGTTGTTCCAGCACTCTTTTTAGGTGTTTGGATTGGATCATTTGCAATTACGGGATTTAAATTCGATTCTGTTTTAGAGAGCCTGCTAAATATCACTTCTGTATATGTCAAAGATGCATTGGCCAACCCCGATCATGCTGCAATCATCATTTTCAGCCTCATGATTGGTGGTCTTGTTGGGATCATATCTAAAAATGGTGGCATGCAAGGCATCGTAAATAATTTATCCGGCTTTGTGAATTCCTCCAATCGAGCTCAGTTGGCAACTTCATCTCTGGGTGTTGCCATTTTTTTTGACGATTATGCCAATACACTTGTGGTTGGCAATACCATGAGGAAGGTTACGGATAGTCTCAAAATCTCAAGAGCGAAGCTCGCATTCTTAGTCGATGCAACCGCAGCACCAATTGCTTGTGTTGCATTGATCACTACATGGGTTGGATATCAGGTTGGAATGATCGAAATTTCTGTGAGTCAAATCAGTGAAATTGAGCAATCCGCATATTCCTTATATCTCAATTCAATACTCTACAGTTTCTATCCTTTATTTATGCTGTTGTTTGTTTTCTTAGTGGCAGGCACAGGAAAAGACTTTGGAAAGATGTATCAGTATGAAGTTGCTGCTCGTTCCGGCAATGACCCGTCTATTGAGAAAAAAAGTAAGGGGTATACAAATGACGATGAAACAAAACAGCTTGAACCAAAAGATCCATCCAAAGCAAGAGCCTACAATGCATTCATTCCAATCTTAATGTTTATTCTGGCTACAATTGCAGGACTTTACACGACTGGTGAGGGAGAGAATGTTCAAGACATCATCGGCTCTGCAGATGCTTACACTGCATTGCTATGGGGTTCATTAGTGGGCGTCATGACGGGCTTTATGCTGACGATTCTTCAACGTATTTTATCTTTGGAAGAAACGGTGCAAGCTTGGTATGAGGGCGTGAAATTTATGATTTTTGCGATTATTGTCCTAATTTTGGCATGGTCTTTGGCTCAAACGACCGAGATTTTACAAACCGCAAACTATTTGGTTTCAATATTGGGCGAATTGTTACCCGTTCCATTGATTCCAGCGGTGATTTTCCTTTTGTCAGCTGCGACCGCTTTTGCTACAGGCTCAAGCTGGGGAACAATGGGAATCTTTTATCCCATTGTGATACCTCTGGCTTGGCAAATCATGTTTATAAATGGTGTTGCGGACATGGACCACATTCATATTATTTATTCGTCGGTTGCATGTGTGATTTGCGGAGCAGTTTGGGGCGATCATTGTTCACCCATATCAGACACCACAATTATGTCATCCATGGCGTCTGGCTGTAATCACATTGACCATGTTTCAACCCAACTTCCCTATGCTTTGAGCGTAGGCACGATCGCATTACTTCTGGGAACCGTTCCCACTGGATATGGTGTTTCGCCATTGATCATGATCCCAGCAGGACTATGTTCCATATTTATTTTGTTATCAATTTTTGGAAAGAGAGTGGAGTGAGGAATGGAGAAAGTTTCATCAAATCGAATTTTTAAGGGGGTTCATGAAGTTTGGTCACATGACTCATCGGCAACATCATGCAAAATGACATTTTCAATATATCTTCCAGATAATCCAGAAGGGCATAAACAAAAAACATTGATCTGGCTGTCTGGCTTGACATGCACTGAAGAAAATTTCAGAGTAAAGTCCGGCGTTCAAAGATATGCCTCTGAGCACAATATGATTATTGTTTCTCCCGACACCAGCCCGAGAGGCGAGGACGTTCCTGATGATCCAAATTATGATTTTGCACAAGGTGCCGGTTTTTATCTCAATGCAACTGAGAATCCTTGGGCAAAAAACTACAAAATGTACAGCTATATCGTAGATGAGTTGGTTGAAATCATTGAAGATCATTTTCCGGTTGATGCTGATCGTCTGGGCATATCTGGGCATTCAATGGGCGGTCATGGGGCATTGACCATTGCCATTAAGAACCCAGACATTTTCAAATCTGTTTCAGCATTTTCTCCAATCTGTAATCCAACAAAGATCCCTTGGGGAGAAAAGGCATTCACAAAATATTTAGGGAGCGATGAGTCTTCATGGGATGACTACGATGCTTGCAGTCTCATTGAAAGCCAAGGATGGCCATCAGAGATTTTGATCGATCAAGGCGAGGAAGATGAATTTTTAGCAGAACAGCTAAAACCAGAAGTCTTTGCGAATGCGTGTAAGGAACAAAATGTTGGTCTGGATCTAAGAATGCAGCCTGGATACGATCATAGTTATTTTTTCATCGCGACCTTCATTCAAGATCACATCGATTGGCATAGTCAGAGGCTATAAAACACTCTACCTGAGCTCATTCAGATACCATTTGATGAAACTGCGTGCACTTTTCTCTTTGTCTGTGTAAGGCCCGGGTTCATATTTGAATGAGTCCACGCCTTTTTGGTTATTGACGATGATGGTCTCATCAGCATATGTCGTCACATCCCAAAGCCACATGAGTTTTTCCATGTCATAATCTTTGCCTTCTTCAGCATCTTTATTGACAAGCCAGTAAACATCACACTGGCATTTATCCAAACTTGTTGGTGTAAATACATAACCCACAACGTGATCGCAATATGCAAGAAAATAGCTCACTGGTCCAAGATTAAAGTCAGAACACCCTTGGTTAAAGTCTTTAATATTGCCCAATAGAGGCGCAAGCGGTTTGCCATCTTCACTGCCAGTGATATAACCATCAAAGAGCGCATATCTTGAGTAAGCATACTGCTCTTGATCTTTGTCTTTATTTGAAAAGTCTTTGTCAACTTCTATGTCTTTCAATCCGCAGCTCTCTAAATTACTTCTCATTTTTTCTTGCGCCTCGTCAAAGCCAGGCTCGTCTTCAATCTTGAGAGTATGAGACAGGGAGTATTCCGGATGGGACGGAGCACAGTGATAGCACTCTTGATAGTTTTCCACTGCAAGCTTCCAGTTGGAAGCAATGGGATAGTTTTTATGTGCCGCAATTTTCATGTCTGTAAACCCAAACATGTCAAATGGTTCTTTAAGATCTCTTCTTAAGTTATCAAGTGATTGGGGGTCATCCGATAGATTTATGAATAACATTCCAGCAATAACCTCTATATTACAAGGGTGAAGATTGAGAGTCGCTTTATCGATTCCATCCCTCAAACTCTTTGCAGCAAGAAGTTTTCCATCTAGGTTAAATGTCCAGCTGTGATAGGGGCACGTTAAGCGTTTTACATTGCCGCCTTCATTTAGGCATATTCTAGAACCTCTATGGCGACAAACATTAAAGAAGGCTTTAATTTCATTTTCTTTATTCCTTAAGATTATGATTTCTTCTTCGAGCAACTTATATAAGAAGTAATCCCCCTTATTTGGAATCTGAGACTCATGCCCAGTAAAGATCCAGCTGTTGAAGAGTATTTTTTTCTTTTCTAGGTTAAAGATGGATTGATCTTTATAAAATTCCTGATCCAGTGACCAATCCTCTTGATGTTGACTTAATAAATTTTCAATATTTTTCATGGCATTCCATAAATTCGCTATGAATCTATCACAAATTCAAGGCTTGTTTAAGCTTAAATGAATCCAAGGGCGATTGTTTTTTTGTCTCTAAACTCTATAAGAATTCAATGATTGATGAATTGATATAAATCATTTTCTTCGTTTTGATCGGATTTTAAGATTATCTCTGCTTGGTTCGGGAAATTTAAATATCTTTTTGACTTCTGAAAAATCATCATGCTTGTGCGGTATTGACATAGCATTCACAAAATAGTCTTGAAAAAGAGGCTCCGTTGCGGTCTCAATTTTTTTTATTTTTGTCACTTCATCCTCAATTTCTTTTCGACTCTTTGAGTCAAGTAAAGCAATTCTGGCACCAGTGCTTGCCGCATTCCCAGCTGAAGTTACTTCGTGGAGTATACAGTTCGGTATTAACCCAAGAGCCATGGCATATTTGACATCGATGTGGCTCCCAAATGCTCCAGCAAATCTAATCTTATCCACTTGTTCGATTCCGATTTTATCCATGAGAAGTTTAGCGCCAGCATAGAGCGCAGCTTTTGCCAGTTGGATTGCACGTATATCATTTTGTGTGATAATTATTTTTTGATTTCCTTCAAACAATAAGTATGAAAAAGTTCGACCATCTTTAAAGATTCGATCGTTCAACGTTTTATTCTTTTGCTGAATCAGCCCTCCGGCAGAAACGATTTCAGACAGAAACATTTCAACAATGGCTTCTATTATTCCTGATCCGCAAATTCCAGTAACGCCTATGTTTTCGGTCTCTTTTTCAAACCCTTCCTCATCAGACCATAGGTCAGAGCCAATCACTTTAACCTTGGCAACAAGTGTTTGGTGGTCAATTCTGACTCTTTCTATTGCTCCAGGCGCTGCTCTCTGGCCAGAATTAATTTGTGCCCCCTCAAATGCAGGCCCAGTGGGGCTTGATGCGGCAAGAACTTTATCTTTATTGCCAACCACGATTTCGGCATTTGTTCCCACATCCACGATCAAGCTATATGAGTCCTGTTGATAAGGTTTTTCTGTCAATATCACTGCAGCAGCGTCTGCTCCAACATGGCCAGCAAGGCATGGAAGGGTGTAAACCGATGCATTATCATTGATCCCTATATGAAGATTCTTTGACAACTCAATAACTGCCTTAGCTGTCTTGAGTTTAAATGGTGCTACACCCAATGGGACTGGGTCATACCCAAGAAATAAGTGATGCATGACTGGATTCCCAACAACGGTTGCTTCAAGAATATGTATCGGATCTATTTGATTTTTATCACAGGCCTTTAAGATCAAACCTTTGATTGCTTCTCTTACCGCTTGAGTCAATTTTTCTTCAGATCCGGGATTAAGCATGCAATAAGAAACACGGCTCATTAAATCCTCCCCAAATCTTATTTGTGGATTCATTGAGCCTTCGGATGCCAATACCTCACCAGTTTGGATATCACTGAGATTAACCGCTATTGTGGTTGACCCAATGTCGATAGATGCGCCGTATATCTTTTCAACCAATCCTGGCCAAAAATCAACTATCTGTGTGTTCTCTCTGACAGCAATGGTTATATCCTTAACCTCAAGAAATGATTTGTAATCAAAATCGTTTGAAAGAATTTGATCGATACTAATTCCCCAATCATGTTTTAGTTTCTCAATAATCAATTGCTCAAGATGTTCATTTGAATCAATCGATGATTCACTTGTATCAATAAGATGAAGTCTCGATAAAGGGTTGATGGTTACCGATGTCGCTTCAAAGTCTTTTCTGACGACTTGTTTGTGAAGTTGACTTTCCTCGGGAATGTCTATGACGACATCACCAGAAATGATTGTCTGACAACCAAGCCTTCTTGACTCTTCCAATCCTTTTCGGTTTGAGTATTTGATTTCTGATTCGGTTAATTGATTAAGGTTTTTGAAACTTGAGTGAATGCCATGTTTCGCGAATTCGCCTTCAGTCGGTTGAATCTGGCACCTTCCACAAATTGCTCGGCCTCCACACACAGAATCGAGATCGACACCCAGGCTTCTTGAAGCATCTAATATTGTTGTCCCCACCTGAAAGACGCCTCTTTTGCCAGAAGGCGTAAAGATTATCTGAAACTGATCTTGTTCAGCCATGGCTATTGATTTAGCGCTTTGACCTTCTTCTTCGGGTTCTTTTCGACTTAGAACTGGGCTCTCGGTAACCTGCTATCCAGTCTCTGCATTCTGGATCATTGCCCATCACCACATTTGCTCCTCTCACAGACTGCATAATTTCTTTCTCAAGTGGATTTGTGATTGCACTGGTCATCCCCGCACCAATAGCCATGGCAATAAACGCTGTATTAAGACCAAGCCTATTCGGCAACCCAAAACTTAGGTTTGAAGCGCCACAAGTTGTATTTACTCCCAAGTCATTTTGCAGCATCTTGATGAGTTCCATCACTTGTTGTCCTGCTGAGTTGATGGCACCAATTGGCATAACCAAAGGATCTATAACGACATCTTCTTTTGGAATTCCGTAATCCATTGCTCTTTCGACTATTTTCTTTGCAACTGCGTATCGCACATTAATGTCTTCAGATATTCCAGTGTCATCATTGGAAATTCCGATCACAGCACAGCCATACTTTTTAACGAGTGGCAGCACTACTTCCAGTCTTTCTTCTTCGCCTGTTACTGAGTTCAAAAGAGCTTTACCTTTATAAGCCTCAAGGCCAGATTTCAAAGCATCAATTATGGATGAATCAATGCATAACGGTGTATCAAAATTATCTTGGATAAGCTTGATGCTGTCTGCAAGAATCTTTGGCTCATCCGCCAAAGGCACTCCCGCATTCACATCTAACATTTGAGCTCCGGCAAGAACTTGTTCTTGAGCATCATTAAGAACGCGATCAAGGTTTCCTGCTTTCATTTCCTCGGTCAGGAGTTTTCTCCCTGTGGGATTGATTCTTTCTCCTATTACAACAAAGGGGTTTCCTGAGCCTATCGTTATTTCTTTTCGATCAGAACTTATAATTGTTTTTGTCATATTCTTCCTTATTTTTCCTTGATGCCCTTTGATTTTACTGTTTTTTCAAGCAGGTCATCTGAAAACATTGTTTCTAGCAATTCAATCTCTCGATCAACCATAGATTGAGGATCGCCCGTTTTAATATTTTTGATATCTCTTCTCCAATCTGCCATATAAGCATCGCTTGAACCTTTCCCAGCTCGCATTGCAGCCCTATCGATTGCTTCTGCAAATCTTGGGCTCATTTGTTTTTTGAATTTCCCAGATTTTGTTTTAAAGATTATATGAGAGGGGATATCGCGCCAATATACTTTAATTAGTTTGCCCATCTATTTTATTGCCTTATTCAGTTGGTTTTCAATATTTTCTAAACCAGTATAGTGAATCGTAAAATCAAGATTCAGATAATCAGCACAAGCCTTGGCTTTCAACTCTAGATCATTATTTGGTTTCTGCGCAAGATAGACAACATTTTTGTAATTCTTGAAATACTCATCTCTTAAATGAGGGTGTTGTGAAATACCAAGACCATCAATCACAAGACGTTCAAAATTCTTAACCAAGAAATCTGTAAGATAGAATGTTCCGATTTCTCTATTGCTCAACTCTTTAAACGTTTTTGATCCAGCATAGAATTCGTAACAATGCGCACCGTCTAATCGTTCGATGTCATAATCTTTTAACATTGAATCAATCAATCCACCGGTACCGCAATCTGCATAAGCCAGAAATATTTTTGAGTAGTCCTTAAGATGCGACTCAATGGCCTCTTTGATTTTTTTTGGGAGTTCTTTTGGTCTGTTATGAAGATCAGCGTTCAAGCACTGAAGGGTAACGTTTTTCCAGTTGTTCAGTTTAATGATTTCATTAATCTCGTGAGCTATGGCGCCGCATCCGATGATGAGAATATCTTCTTTATCTCTCATCTTTTTATTCCTTGAAGAAATGGTTGATCAGAATCATCTGAAGAGTTTCATTATTGATTAAATTCAAACAAGAAGCTAAGCACCCCTTCTCCTTCTTCGTCTTTTTCTTTCGGGCTTCTCAGGAGTTGTGTTTGGGTTTAGGTAATTATTTATCATTTGAATGTTGCCTTTTGTCATCTCACCGAGATCTTCAATTACCTTATTTAACTCAAAATTCGTATCCTCTGAATCACCGCTCAATGCTTCAGACATTGCTTTCACATGAACATGTGTTGTGCCGCAGCATCCCCCAATGATTTTCGCGCCTAAGCTTCTAGCATACAATGCATATTTAGCCATCATCTCTGGTGTCCCAGAGTATTCAATCTCAGTGCCTTTGAATTCTGGAATTCCACAATTTCCTTTCGCCACAATTAATTGATCATCGTTTATTATTGACTGGTTGAAGCACATTATTGACCCAATAAGCTCTGAAGCCCCAATTCCGCAATTTGCACCATATCCAATGACAGCGGGTTTGTTTTTGTCTGCAAGTATAGCCAACTCTTTTGGCTCAAGACCCATCATAGATTTACCATGTGTATCAAAACTAAAAGTGCATATCGTTGGTAAATCAGTTTTTTGTGCGGCTTTAATGGCTGCATCCATTTCCTCAACTGAAGACATTGTCTCTATCCAAAGCATGTCACACCCACCTTTTTTTAAGGCCATAGCTTGATCCGTAAAGGCAGAAACAGCATCCTGGATAGCTAGCGGTCCTATTGGCTGCAGTATTTCACCTGTAGGTCCGATTGAGCCAGCGACCAGCACCGTTCTTCCAGATGAATCAGCATTCTCTCTCGCAATCCTCCCAGCTGCAATATTGATCTCTTTTACTCGATGTTCACAATTATGAAGTGCCAGTCGATATTTATTTGCTCCAAAGGAATTAGTAAGAATGATGTCAGAGCCAGCTTCTATAAAATTCTTATGATTGCTTGAAACTAATTCAGGCTTTTCATCGTTCCATAGTTCCGGAGGATATCCAGATTCAAGGCCCATATCAAATAGGTTGGTACCCGTTGCACCATCTGCAAGAAGGTAACCTTTTTCATTTAATAAATTTATAATTTTTTCAGTTTGCATGGTTTTCAAATCCAAGTTTATTAGCAATAGCAATCATTATTTCTGATTCATTCAATGTATAGAAATGAAGGTTTTCAAAGCCATTCTTCCTGAGCTTCTCACATTGATCAATAGCAAATTCTTCTGCTGCATTCTTTTCTTCATCTGCGGTTAAATTTTTTTCTATTATGTTTAAAATCTCAGCGGGGACTTCAACACCAATTTTTTTAGACATCTTTTCAATTCCTCTAAATTTTTTTATTAGCATAATTCCCGGGATAATAGGGGCGGTGAACCCTTCTTTGTCTAACTGATCCCTGTACCTTAAATAATAATCAGTATTCAGGCAAAACTGCGTAATAATCTGATCTGCTCCTGAATCAATTTTAGCCCTTAGAAAATCAATATCTGATTGATAGCCTTTTGATTCTGGGTGAGGTTCTGGATAGCCACTTATTGAAACAGTTATGTTGGCTCTAGATTTAATGTATTCAATCAATTCAATAGAGTTTCTAAATCCTTCTGGATGTGGTTCAAAAGCATTTAAATCCTTTATATCACCCCTCAAAGCAACAATATGCCTTACTCCAATATCTAAATAATCTTTGATAACTTTCTTTGTCTCATTCTTGCTCGCATCGATACACGTCAAATGTGCCGCAACATTCAGAGGCGTTTGAGTCATGATTTTTTTTATCACACTATGTGTTTTTTCTCTGGTAGATCCTCCAGCGCCATAAGTTATTGACACAAAACTGGGTCTTAAGCCAATGAGTTTTTGAACATTGGTCTTTAGTCTTTCTTCCATTAAGTCTGTTTGTGGTGGAAAAAACTCAAATGAAACTTTTAATGTCATAAAAAAAACCTCTTGTCTTGAAAAGCTAAGAGGTCAGTCATTTAAAATGAACTGCCTTTTTAGCATTTTTATACACCTGCAATTAGGCTTAAATCAGTGTTATTACCAGACTCTAATGTTTTTAGAGATATTTTTCCATAAAAAAAGAGTTTTATGTTTAACCTTTTCTAATGATTAGGCAGTTTTAAGATATTATAATCTTTTATTAAATATTTAACTTCCCAGATATAAATGCCACACGTTAGCTCTTACTATGCTGCTTCAGTGAATCAAAAGTCACATTTTGAGTCATTAAGCTCAGATATAAAGACTCATGTTTGTGTCATAGGAGGTGGATTTACTGGGCTCAATACTGCAATAAGTCTTGCAGAGAAAAACTACGATGTTGTTTTAATTGAGTCAGAGAAAATTGGCTGGGGAGCCAGCGGAAGAAATGGGGGACAGCTAATATCTGGCTTTACCTTTAGTGATTACTTCTCAAAACATTTATCTTCCGAAGAAGCGCACCAAATATGGAAGATTGGAG
>Ga0208894_1000307_pt1 | contig 39819 bp, 26 predicted proteins | sample ETNtaG_12_FD_185752 | JGI IMG/M metagenome (GOLD analysis project Ga0208894, IMG submission 185752) | Marine microbial and viral communities from oxygen minimum zone, Eastern Pacific Ocean - ETNP201306SV49 (SPAdes) (version 2) | ecosystem: Environmental > Aquatic > Marine > Oceanic ...
CCTCCCTGTGCATCAGTATGATTCACGACGCGTGTCGGATTCAGACTTATGGTAGGTGGCTGCACATACGCGCGACGTGCGTCGCGCGGCGGTCACCTTAGTGATTCTTCTTTTGTGCCAAATTGTAGCGGCAGCTCCCCCTCCTGGAAATCCTGAAGTTTCAAATGATATTTGCTCAACATGGGAGGGTGGCAATGGAATATGTGATGATTATTCTTCCTTATTGGACGAGACTGCTTCCGATGAATGGGTTGAGGGTGTAGTTGAGATTAGAATGGAGAGTGCTGAAACTGTTGAAATGACAATCACTTTAGCAATCAGAGAGATGCCTCGAGGCGATTTAGATTTATTTGATTTAGATTTACAGGGTGATAGTACTCCTGCTGATGGAATACCCGCTGATTATATTCGTAATTATCGCTCTCTTAGTAGAACCGGCACTAAATCAATTGAGGACATGATGATTGAGAGTATTGAAGATACAGTTCAACAGATTATTGAAGAGAATTTTCCAGATGCAAGTCCTAGCGAAATTCAACCTACCAACAATATTGACTTCATTGAGAGAGGAGATATTTCTTGTTCCTATAATCCCGATATAGATTCTATAGACGAACAAAATGGGCGAGACAATAATCCATTCGACCCTCCTATTTGTATGCGTTCAGTCCTCACATTGAACGTTGATCCTACTAATATTGGTATGGATTCTGATACAGGGGATATAGACAGAATGATGCAGGGTTTGATGGTTATGGGGGGAGAAGTAATTTCTAACTTCACAACCATTGCAACACCTGGCCAGTACCTCGAATATGTGATGATGCCTCCTTCCTACTCTAGGGTCATAGAGGTCAACTCCCCCGGCGAGGTGTTCAGGCAGGGACAGGGCCAACAAGCAATTTCTGGAGCCTGGATAGGGCTAAACAATCTCGCAGGTTCTTCCCAATCTCCTGCAACATCCGTTGATTTAGTTGCAGTGTTAGGGAGTGGCAGTAATCCGCCAGATTGGCAAAACTATGCGGGATCTTCATTGAGTCTAGAGTTATTTATTGATGTCAGTGATCGAATGAATAGCCGAATAGATATAGAGATTGGTGTTCACCATCTGAGCGCAGATACTCTAGCAGAGTGGGGACTAAATCTTGAAACCTCTACAATAAAGCTTGATTCGGTAACCTCAGATGGAATTAGAATGTTTGATTCCGAGATGGATATTGATACAGAAGAATTGCTAACCTCAATTCCAATGGATTCACTCTCCGATACATTTTCTGAAGCCTTAGGTGTAGATGTTCTGTTCCAGACCCCTACTTTTGCACCTTCTCATGATTCTGGAGGATTAATGTTTCAACACAATCCAGGTGTGACATGTGAGGAGAATCTAGCATACAGATACTGTTTGGGAACAAGTGGTCCAATGGCGAGTACTTACCCAGTTATACTTCAAGCTAGTACTGTGTCATCTGAGATGCAAATATCAAATATCGTTGGCCAATTGATTCAGCATGCTGAGGGTGATATTTCAACAATAGATTTGTCAATAATGACTGACGAAGATCTTGCCTCAATTATGAGTGTGCTCGAAATAGAGATAGAAACCGATCTTTCATGGATTCAGGATTCTTTACCTGCAGATTTTCCTACTTCAGATGTTAGGATTGTGATGCAATTACCAGATTGGATTGACTCTACCAACGGAGACCCCAATACTATTGTCCTTGAGGCACCATATGTTGGAACTAGCAGTGATGAACTTGGATTCAAAGGCGCAAGACCATTTGATTGGCAACACGCAATATGTCTTGAAAATGGAAGAGGAGGCCCAGGTGATCCAACTGAATGTACTGACAATAGTCATGACTTAATCTGTGGTTCTAATCAGAAAACTTGTCTTTCTATGGATAGTAGGATAGAGGTACAGAAAATTGCATTAAGAGAGACTTCTGCCGCAGTTGAAATTGAGTTTTCAGCTGAAATAACACTTGAGATATATCGCCTTGGCTTGATTGATGGCGAAGAAGGAATCGCAATTGAACCGATACCTTCTGATTTGATTCGGCGAGTTATTGCAGTTGGTGATCGTAGAGAGGGTGGTCTGCTAGTCGGCTCAGATCAGAAAGCAATTATCCCATTCACCAATGGTGATTATGAACTTGAAATTTCAAATGCAGGTTTGTCAAATCTGACTTCTGCACTCACTGAAGAGGTAGAATCATCATTTACTCAGATAGAAGAAATGAGTGCTCAGAAGATAATCTTTGGAGCCAATACTTACACTACCTCATTAGACATAGGAGCAATCCCTTTCGACATAGAAATACCTTGGGTTGAGATGCCATTAGATATGGAGCCAACAGATACTAATCCTATTCGATTATCAGTTAATGTCGGAACATCATCAATGATGTTAGCATTGAGGAATGATGAAGTAAGTTTCAGCGTTGGTCCAGCTCATTACACAGCTAGCATAACAGATCGATTAGGCGAAATGCTAGGATTGGAATTTTCCGACACAGGGATTAGTGTCGATGGATTGGTCTTAGAATCAATTGTGCCTCCTATTATGGAACATACTCTGTGGGGTACAATACGTTCATCGGCTAGAGTTGAAGTCATTCTTCCAGATAATGTGAGATTACTAAGATTCGAGTCAGAACTAGGGCTTTCTCAAATCTCAGAGGAATCAGATAACCAAGTCTTGATTTTTCGAACTCCAGTATGCCCTGAAGCAAATACATGGCCTGAATGTTACAAAGAGAAAGATACTGTAACTTGGGAAGTTGAGATTGGATACATGCTTATTCTAGGAGAGCTCGCTCCCTATTTGTTCCTACTCACCTCAATTGTATTATTGCTAGTTAGTCGGAGAATTAGAAAAAGAAATGCTCTGAAGAAAAATAATAAAGATGCTCAAAGTGCATTGGAAGAGCAATTACTAGAATTGGAATTTGCTGCTCAAATGGGAGAATTGGAAGAGAAATTAATCATAGAAGAAGTCGATGAAGTGTTAGATGATGAGACCTTCAATGATATAGATTCAGAGAATGAATGGTCGAATGATTAACCATGAAGGTGTTCGTAAATCCTAGCCGCTAGAGACTTGCCGATTCCGGGAGCAAGTGCTAATTCAGCTATTGTTGCATGTTCAATACCTTTTATCCCGCCAAAGTGTCGAAGTAGTGACTGAATCTTCTTTGCTCCAAGCCCTTCAACCTCTTCGAGAGGACTCTTCAGCGCACCTTTTGAACGCCGTTTTCGGTGATATGTATTGACGAATCTATGTGCTTCATCGCGTGCATGAATCAGCACTCTTGAGCGTCTATCTAGAACAACAGATTTAGCATCAAGACGCCAAAGAGTCTCTTCTTTCTTGGCTAGTGCCGCGACAGGGAATCTTCCTGAAACACCATTTTCTTCCAGTGTTGAATTGACGTGCGAGAGGTGAACTTCTCCTCCATCTAGAAGCAATAAATCTGGCCATTCTTCTTGTCGCTTTAGCCAACGCTGAACAACCTCCTGCATCATTCTCAGGTCATCCACAGCCTCCGTTTTCACTCGATATGTTCTGTATTCTTTCTTTGCCGGTCTTCCATTGCGTAGAACAACTGCTGCACCAACTCTCTCATTTCCTTGCAGTTGGGCCATGTCGAAGCAGACTATGTGGTCTAGAGAGTCAAATCCGTGTAACTTAGCTGCTTCATTTGCCGCAGTCTGTTCTAAACTACCTGAACGTCTAGTGGTTTGGCGTTGTGCTTGAATTTCTGCATTTTGATCTGCCATACCTCGTAACTTGGCTAATTCACCACGTTGTGGATTACGAACCTCGACTTTGATTCCTCTCCGCTCTTTCAACCAATCAGTCAATGAATCCGAAAGAGGTGCTGGAACGAGGAGAGTTTTGGGGGGGCGGCGATTTGAGTAGTGCTCAGATAGAACTAGAGAAACTGAAGCAACCACATCTCCTCGATGAATCAGCGGGTAACTGACCTGACCTTGGATGATTCCGTCTTTGGCGTGAAGAATCACTACTACTGCAATATCGGCAACTGAAGCGAAGCCTACTGCATCGCAGTCTTGGTAGAATCGGCTATGAATTACCTGTTGAGAAACTGTGGTGTTAACTGCCGCAATTAGATCCCTTTTGTTTGCGGCAGTTTCGTAATCTAAATCTTCAGAAGCAACATCCATTTCCTCCTGTAGAGCTTCAATCAGCACACTTGCATCTCCGTTTAGGACACTTTCTGCAGCACGAATCTGTTCATTATATCCTTCAGATTGAATGCAAGGTGCTGTACACAAACCGATGTGCATAGCAAGACAACCTTTCGGCAGTAGTTCAGGGCAGTCTCTGATTCCAAATTGCCTTCGTAGTAATTTTATCACTTGTTTAGCAGCACTCGCATCTGGAAATGGTCCCCAAAGGTGGGCTCCCTTTGGGGGATGTCTTGTGTATAGCACTCGAGGGAATTCGTGGTCAGTAAATGCGATGAATGGGTAAGATTTGTCATCCATTAACATAGAATTGTAGCGGGGTTTGTGTTTACGAATTAGTTGTCTCTCGAGAATTAATGCCTCGGAAGGAGATTGCGTTACTATGAATTCTACATCATCAGAACTAGCCACAAGTTCTGGAATTTTGTCTCTATCAGGATTTTTGGCAAAGTAGGATTTAACACGATTATGAAGATTAGTTGCCTTTCCGACGTACTGGACCCTACCGTCTGAACGTCGGAAGAGATAGACTCCGGGCTTGTTCGGTAGGTCGAGCGAGGCCTGATTCAATGGCATGGGGGTGAATCGGTAGAGGTCAACGCCCATGAACTGATGGCCTCGCTCACCCAACATGCTGAGCGAGACCCAGGTCCGCCTTCTGCTCCGTCTAGCCGAGTTTGGTGCCGAAGTTGAGACTGCTTGGGATGTCCCTCGTGACTTATCATTACCTGGATTAGCAGAACATCTAGGTTTGGTTCGTTCAGCAATCCATAAACCTCTCAAAGAGTTACAAAATTCAGGTCTAGTTGACACCCGTTCAACTCATGTTATTGGGGGTGGCTCACGCCGTAGAACAGTGGTCTTTCTGACCTCTCAAGGTAGGGAGAAGGTTGTCTCAATTTCTTCTGAGGAAAAGTCAACTGAGGCTGTTGGTTTGGCAATCGGAACTATACCAGATTCTATTCATATTCGTGGTAGAGATGAGATAGTATCATCTATTTTTGATTCTCTATCTTCTGGGGCTAAGATTCACCTAAGCGGTTTACCTGGAATTGGGAAAACAAGTATTGCACGTGCAGTTGCAGGAAGATTAATGGAAATTGGTTGGAAGATTAGATGGTCCACTTGTCATACAGATGCCGATGCTTCTGCTATCGGAAGAATGTGGATTGGTGATAATTCACCTACTGATCCAATCGCAATCGCCTCCGTAGTCTCTAATAGAAAGACATTAATTGTTCTTGATGAGGCTCAGGAATTGAGCCCTCGTCACGTTGATTCAATATCACAAATGCTTAGCGAATGTGCCAATAATGCAGGTTCAACTCTAATTGCTGTGCGTGCCCCAAGCCCTTTTACAGAATTAGTCGGATATGAAGAAGTAAGAATTGAAGGACTTGAAATTGATGACGCTGTTGACTTACTTCCTGAGGATACGGACCACGAAATAGCAAAACAAGTTGCAGGTGCACTTGGTGGTCATCCATTAGCTCTCCGATTATGGTCGCCCGAAGAAAAAATACCCGGAGAAGGTCAAGAATTGCAGGATTATGTCGAACAAACTGTAATTAGAAGATTAAGTGAAGAAGCTAAATGCACTCTTAATGAATTGAGCCTCACTCCTGTTCCACTAGATATTTCCGAGGTTTCAGATGATAGGGGGACTGCTGAATTAGATGATGCAGCAATCCTTCGTTGGATGAGTAATCTTGTTGAGCCTCATCACTTGATTCGAAATGTTCTGCGGGCCTCTATTGATGAGAATAAAATAAAGCAGATTCACTCTCAGGTTGCTGAATTCTGGGCTAAAATGGAGGGACCTCGTGCCCGCCGAATAGAGGCTCATCATAGATTGAACTCAGACAAAGAAATTGACTCCGAGTGGTTCCTCCAAAGTATTGCTATGATTTCTGATGATGATAATGCTGCAGCTGCAGTTTTGATGGAGGATGCAATAGCGGTTAGTAACAACGAATCATTTCGTTTTGCTGCTATAGATTTAGCCCTAGAAAGAGGTGAACCTTCTATTGCGGAGAATCATTTAGAAGAAGTATCAGAAAGTCCACAGAGTCTCATACGTCAAGCAAGGTTAGCACGATTAAAGGGTGATTCTTCATTGGCTTCTGAATTAGAATCAATGGCTTTAGAAGATCTTCCTCCTTCTGAGGCAGTAAGACATCAAATGGCATCACTGGTCAGAAAACATGATGATCGTCTTCCTGGAAATAAGACTACAATTTCTCTGGTTGAAGTTGATGAAATTGATATTTCTAAACTTCCTGAATCCGATCGTTCTGCTGCATCTCTTGCTCTAGATCTTCTCCGTCATGCCGTTGCACAAGACAATGGAGAGGTTGAGGTGGCTGCTAATACTCGCTCTTCGTTAGTAACCATGATGGGAGAAAATCATCCTCGACTTGCTCTCATAGATTTAAGGTCACGATTACTTGTTGATTCAACTCATGCCATTGAAACTGCTAAAGAATTCATTGCGAATGAAGAAAATGAAACTGCAAGAATTCAAGCCATTCATGCCTCGCTTGAGGCTACACAGCCTGAATATCCTGAATGGCTTATCGCTGAGCACGCAAATTTGAACTCAAACTCACTTCGTCCGGATATCGCTTCTCATAGGCGTCTTTCAGCACAGTGCTGGTATTGGAGAGGAATACTCGAACCGAGTATGCGGCTATCACATTGGAGAGAAGCAATTAGTCGATTCAAGACTGCTGAGTGCAGTAGTGCTGCTTCTGACTTACTAACTAGGTTGACAAGATCTCTATGAGAATGTCATATTTCAGTTCCAATTAGGGTTCTAGTTTCTGCTATTCCCTTAACTGATCTTACCTCTTTCACAATACAACGTGTGAGTTCTGACTCGTCTTCTGCCTCAACTTTCACGAATAAATCATGAACGCCAAAAACAATCCATTGTCCTGTGACACAGTCGAATTTTGACACCTCATCTCTTACTGAAATTTCCTGACCCGGTTCGGTGGTGATGAGTACAAATCCTACAGCCATTTTCAGACCTCCACTGCAATTAGAGTCTCAGTTTGTTCTACTCCAGGAATCTTTCGAAATTCTCCAATTAGAACCTTAGACATTTCATTATCATCGACGAAATCAATCCTGGCTGCAAGATCATATTCTCCATAAACGATATGTGTCTCTACTACATTTTCAATAGCAAGAAGAGCTCTGTAAACATCTGATTCCATCATTGGTTTGGTCTTGATTAGAACGAATGCGGTACTCAATTCAAGACCCTCCGGTCTACCGCGCCCCCTGTCTATTTATGACTCCTACTGCGCTCGATGTGTAGTTCTCCCAACTGAGGGGAAATAATACATCAAAAGAAGTCAGCCGCCGTTTATGCAGTTGGGGCAGAAGGATAGGCGGGGCCTTTGCTTCTGTCTAATTTTTTTGATGCTGGCATCCATATCAATGCCTCTTACATCTAGTGCTTCTTCTGCTCGTTCAACTACAGTATGGTCTGGAACTGTGACTCTAAATGATGGTTATATTGTAGATGCACAAGAGGTACTTATTGTTCAGGCCGGAACTACAATACAATTGGGAGTCGATGAAGATATTACTGTCGATGGAAGAATTAATGTTCAAGGAACATTATCTAGTCCTGTTTTGCTCGAGTCAATAATAGGAAAGCACGATGGAATTGTTTTCAATCAATCAAGTCAGGGTTTAGGGTCTTCAATAAATAATCTAACTATAGTGGATGCAGAATATGGAATATCGATTTATGGTAGTGACCCCATTATCTCTGATGTTGTGGTCAACAATGCAGATAGAGTAGCCGTCGATCTCTTTGACGGTTCTACTGCAGAAATCAATAATCTTACCATAAACGGTGGTGGTCAAGACTTACATGGTTCGACTACACATTGGAGATACGGTATTGGTCTGTCGGTAGGGGCCAATTCTGCTCCTGTTGTAAACGGCTTAATCGCTGATGGTTTAATTACAAGGGCGCTGAATTACTGGGGTAACTCTGGAGGATTAATTTCAAATCTTGAGATTTCAAATATTTCTGGTGCGACAGTAGGAATTGCAACCGGAATCTGGGTTGAAGATTCAATTCCACTGATTATCGATGTTGAGATCAATAGATGTGATAATGGTATATTTGTCAGACATATTACTTCAGGATGGACGACTAGACCTACATTTGAGAGAGTTGTGATTGAGAATAGTATGTACCGTGGAGTAATGGTTGAGCAGTATAATCACAGCATGTTCTCCAACATTCCAGCCAATGCCGTGTTTGAGGATTTGACAGTTAGAGGAACTGGTGGTCCTGATGCTAAGACTCCGGGTCTTGGTTTTGCTGCTTTTGAGTTGAATACCAGTGGAGTAATTATAGAAAATGCATTAATCGAAAACAATCCTGTAGTAGGTTTCAAGGCATATCTAATTGGGTCTTCAACGATTATCAATGGACTGACTCTGAATGATAATGGGAATCCTTCACTGAGTTCCTCAAATGCCAATCGTGCAGGGTTCTATATGCGCAGTGTCAATTGGGCTCCAACAGTCAACAATCTTGTAGTCACCAACTCTAGTGGTCCGGGAGTAATGATGTCAAAAGGTGGGGCAATTGGTAACGATTGGCATATTGCCGATAATGCCGGTAACGGAGTCGAATTACTCGAATTCCATCCAGCTATCAATAATCTAACAAGTTTCAACAATTTGAAAAATGGAGTTTCGATTCGTGACTCAAGCAATGTAGAACTTGCAAATATAACAACATCTGGAAATGGTATTGGTGCAACAACTGCAGAATCTGGTGCAGGATTATATTTTGAAGAGGCTAATGACATAATGAGTGGTGGGAAAAATATCTCCTGTAATAACTGTGTATCAAATAATGATCAGTATGGAATAATCATCCGTGATAGTATTGATCTCCAACTCATTTCAGTTGAGATAAATAATCCTAATTTTGGTTCTGCATTAGACATAGATAACACAGGCCTAACTAGAGATGGATTTATCATTATCGAAGACTTGAGAATCCATCAAAACTCTAGTGAGTATGCAATACAAATGAATGATGTGAATGCCTTCATCAATCAGATAAACTCGTCAGGAGATAATAGTGGACTCTATTGGAGTGGTGGCGATTCAATGACTTCGACTTTCTCAAATAGTACAATTTCAGGAAGTGCGACTTCATGTATTGAAATTGTAAATCATGAAGAATTATTAATCTCAAATCTTGAGATGTTATGTGCTACTGGATTGAAACCATCGATAGATTCGAGCAATGTCAATTTCACACACTCGGAATTTTTCATTGGCTCGGGTTATGAATCATCTTTCCATATGATTGAGGATAGTCATCTTCGCTGGATTTCATCTAATTCTATGGGAACTCCTAGTTTTGATTCCACCAGCAATATCATCGATGTGATGTGGTTTATCGAAATCCATGCCATTAATCATATGTTGAATCATATCCCAAATGCTGAAGTAAATTTATCCTTTGAAAGCTATGAATCACCAGATAATGGTTCCTTATCATATTACGGCAAAGAAACATTTGGCCCATATATTGGTGCCAAATGGCTTCCTTCGCAAGGTTGGTCATCTGATAATATCGTCAATGTTGGTTGTGACTACGATAGCGTTCACAACGATTCCGCTCCCGTAACTCTCGACCAAGATCGAATAGTATATTGTAGATTGGAATTAACCAATCAACCCCCATTTATTATTTGGAGTTCTCCAGAAGATGAAATTGAGTATCCAAGTGGTAGCCTAGTTCTTTTCAATGCCTCGCAGTCTTGGGATTTGGACTTTGATAATCTCATTTATAGTTGGACAAGCAGCATTGATGGAGATCTTCTGAGCTCCTGCTCACAATCTTCTATTAGCAACAATTCCATCTTCTACGCTAATGTGGAGGGGGGCTCCATTTGTCTATCGGATGGATCTCATCAGATTACACTTGAAGTATGCGATATACACAGTAACTGCGCAATCGAGACAAGGACAATCACTCTATTCAATCAACCACCATCTCTCTCTGTGGAAACATCACCAGGAATCTCTTCATGGGGCATTATGCATCTTGGAATAACAGCGAATGCGACAATTTCTCTTGAGGGAAGTTCTGATCCCGAAAATGATCCGCTCACATGTTGGATTGAAACAAGTTATGGATTTTCAACACCAGATAATCAAGGATGTCCAATGCTTTTCGATACAAATTTCCTTGGTGCCCCAACCGAATTCACAATTACTTTACATCTCTCTGATGGTGTAAATTCTGATGTCACATGGCGATTTAATGTTAGACTTTTCAACGAAGTTCCGGTTGCCGAATTTGATGTACTAAGAGCAAATGATTTCTCATCATCCGCTGTTACTTTAGATGGGACGATGGTCACAGATCCCGAAGGTGATGAAATTAGATTTGAATTTTGGAGTGACATAGATGGTCTCCTCATTTCAAGCTATACTCCAGATGAAAGCGTTGAATGGAATGGATGGTTGAGTAAGGGATTACACACAATAACGATGTTTGCAAGCGATGATTTATCCAACCATCAAAACTCTTGGACTTCAAGTGAGATGATAATTAGTGTCAACAATTCTGAGCCAGTAGCGCTAATCTCTGAACCTTTCAATAATACTCAAACTGATTCTGGGACGTTAATTCGATTTGATGCAACTGGCTCAGGAGATTGGGATGTATCGTGTACAGAAATACCAGACAATGGTAGTGGATTCATTTGTAATCCAACTTCTACAATTAGTAGAGATCTTGTTAGTGTTATTTGGGAAAGTGATAGCCTGAGTGAACCTTTTGCTAGTGGCTGGGTTGTAGAGGAAAGATTGCCTAAAGGAATTCATAATATCACATTGACAATTGATGATGGTTCAGGTCAGCCTTCTTCTGATTCAATCACTCTGCAAGTCGATGAGGCAGCTCCGGTTCTGATTCTTGCCTCTCCAGTTCCAGATGCCCAAGAATTATCTAATTCTCCAGTGCTCTTTGATTTCCGTGATTCATTTGATCCAGAGGGAGATTCGTTCACAGTTACGGTCAGTTCAAATCTAATGTCTACTCTTATTCTTAAAGATAAGACGACAGAGAGCTTGTTCACTGAATATATACCTCATGGAGAACATGAATTAACCTTTGAATTACGAGATTCAACAGGTAGAGTTAGTACTTACACTCAGATGCTTACTGTAATGCAGACTGGACCAATTGCTGAAATCAATGGTCTTCTGGATGGACAGTACGTTCCTCCTGGAACTAAGATTACTCTCGATGCATCAACATCCTACGATTATGATGACGATATTGTACTTTACCAATGGTTTTCTAATTCTGTAAATTTACTTGGAGATAAGCAAATTATTGAAGTTATGTTTGAACCAGGGATAACTAGAGTTGATCTATTAGTCAAAGACTCCAGAGGAATCATCTCTACAGCCTCGATAAACCTAACTATTGGCTCTTCATCACCATCAATATCTGATTTACAAATTGTTCCAGATTTCATTTATTCTGATGAACCAACTTCGATGTTAATCACTGTTGTTCTAGATGATCCTGATGGGACAACTCAAACAATTAGTGGATTGATGGCTTCTGGAGGAGATGAGATGAGTCTTGAATTCCATGATGATGGATTGGAAGGAGATGAAACTGCTGGAGATAATATCTGGACATATCGTGGCTTATGGCTTTTATCTGATAGCAAATGGGCTCATGTTGAGGTTTGGGCAATTGATGGAGAAATGGTTAGTCCTTTGTTGATAGAGAATGTGAATATTGTTGAGCCGGAAAATAACAATCTGATATCATGGATTTCAGGGAGTGGATTACCATTTTTCATCTTACTATTAGTTCTAGTCTCACTTATCGGAGTGACTGTCCAGAAGCAGCGAATGGACTCAATAAAGAGAGACATAGAGATGATTGAATCCTGGTCTGCTTTTGATATTAGAGATCTTGATGACGAAAATAATTAATTTTTCTAACTGAGATAATTGGCGCCCTGTGTCCCACAGCAGTAGGACACAGGACGCGCATTGTGTTTGCGTCGCTGGGTAAACCCAGCGTCATGGAAGTCGCCTAGCAGCGCTCGCAAGTACTACCCCAGAGATAATCTGCGAGGAGAACTAGATCCAACACGTTGACCGAATGGTCTCCGTTAATGTCTGCTCCCTGCATCGACTCAAGTGAATCCTCGTATCCGAGAATATACTGCGTCATCTCGATGAAATCACCGATATCGACGCTACCGTCGTCGTTGGCGTCACCGCGAAGCACTCGTACTGATTCCTCGAAGCAAACCACTAATTCTGGTTCACTATCCTTGGTTGCAGCCTTGGTTTTCGAGCTATCTATAGATTGAGGACCAGTTTCAAACTCATCCTCGCCCCATAGATAATCGGCCAGAAGTACTAGATCTACAACATCAACCGATCTATCCTGGTTGATGTCAGCTTGTACCATAGAGGCAGGTTCTCTGCCATATCCGGCGATGTACTGTGCCATCACGATGAAGTCACCGAGATCTACGGTTCCATCGTTATTTGCGTCACCACGAAGATGTCGCGCAACAATGGGGTCGATCTCAGTCAACTCACCATCCATGTCGTTCGTCGTTTCAACGTCTCCGATGTCCTCACCGGAGACGAGGCCTGCTGTGCCGGCCAAAAATATCAGCGCGGCGATTGTTAGGTCCATGTGTTTGGCCATAATCAAGGACCATCGATGTTCTAGACATAAGTAACTTGGTTAGTTGATTGGACAAATTGATACGCCAAGATGGCAAAATTATGTTGATTTAATACAAACAAGATGTAGGCTGAGTCATTCATAGATGAGAGGGTAAATCGCTGCCCTCAGGGGCAAGTTAATGCCCGTTGGGTGTTATGGGTTAATCATGGGAAAGTCCCTTGTAGTCCACTTACAGACTATCATGATTGGTCTATGCTTAGTATTCCCTGGATGTTTAGCGACTGATGATTATGACCCTGAGGCAGATGATGATGGAGACGGTCTTCCAAACGGTTGGGAGGTAGAAAGAGGTCTTGACCCATCCAATCCAGAAGATGGGATAGTTTGCAACGACCTAGCTGAGTATTGCCTTCGTTCTTATGATAACTTCACATTCGCAGAGACACACAATTCATTCTCCACATACGAGAATGGAGTGTGGATGGCTGTCAACCACTACACAGCCTTGCAGGCCCAGTGGGATGGTGGAATTAGAGCCTACATGCTAGACGTTCATCATTTATCGAAGCAGGATACGGAACCAGATGATGTTAGATTCTGTCATGGTGACCCTGATTCTACTCTTTTCTATCCATGCACATACTCCGAAGTTGACGCATTTACTTGGCTAAGTGATTTAGGATCGTTGATGAATAATAGTAGTGGTGATGTGGTGACTTTGCTCCTTGAGAATTACGTTCCTGGAGAACACGTTGAATACCTTTTCAACAAGACTGGAATGATGGACAGAGCATATGTGCATGAGCCGGGTGAACCATGGCCTAGTCTAGGTGAGTTGGTCCTAAATGGAACCGACTTGGTAATTTATTGGGACTACGGTTACGACGAGAGATATCCTTGGCTTCATCACGCATGGACTCACAGCTGGGACACACCTTATGGAGAGCAGGAACAAACGGACATGTCCTGCAGAGTTGGAAGAGGTGATATCGAGCAGCCAGTTTGGCACATGAATAACTGGCTCAGCAGTATCTATGGTCTTGCAGATCCAGTTAGATCCAGTGATGTCAACGATTACGAAACTCTTCTGAATCGCGCCTTGTTTTGCTGGGAGTTCGTGGGTAATAGACCAACTTTCATTGCTGTTGATTATTGGGAAGATGGTGAAATCACTAATGTTACAATCACGTTGAACAAAATGTCACACTGGACCGACGAAGTACCACCTCATCCATAAAATCGGAATCAATGGATACCCTGTGATTTACTCCTCCTTATTCGTATACTTGTCCTCTTCATCATTCTCGAAAGGATACTTGCTGCCATCTTGGTTGTGCCAAAGCATGTCTACCTTTACCCAAGCCCCTGACCACCCGAATCTTATCCAAAGATAAAGGAAATAGAGGATAGGTAGAAAGCACCCTGCAATAGATAGAAAATCGAGTACATCAAGAACCATACTCATACAATTGAGAGAGTGCCCTTCTCTATGATATTTTTTGTATACTCAAAAATTCAAATCCACTAATTTTTTGTGAATGATGCAAGACCGACTCAAGAAGCCAAGTCACTTATCATGCAGATGACGATGATTGGGGTTTGATGCACCGGAATGCGGACATACACTTTGCCGCCCTGATCTTCATGGTTGGGGCAGGCGGTCTCGCCTCCGTCCTGGAGGTGGGAATAGCTGAACAAACGAAAGCCGAGGAACTTGGGGAGGATGACACAGAAAATCCAGCTCCATCGCCATGGTTTAGCAACCCGAACCCCGGATTTCAAACGATTACCGTACATGCATAAGGGAAATATTGTCAAATCATATTACCAAGTTATTGATATCCAGAGTATCATTCGGTTTAGACATGGAACGAACCCAAACGGCGACTTTGCTCGTACTCACTATGATGCTGACATCTGGTTGTTTAGCAGCAATTGATGATATAGTGGAAGAAATTGACGATACAATCGATATCGTAATTGGTGATTATCCTCAAATCGATTTGCCGGAACGAGTTCGTGGTGAAAATGCTGTACTGGAAGAATATGATGACTGCGACACTTTACTGGATGATCTCAAAGATTCTCTACAAAATGAAATGTTGGTTCGACTAGATCAAGAATCCTACTATCACTGGATTGGTGGCGGATGGATGTGGATGGATGATGATATTGCTTTCGCTGAGGACGGCGCTACTGGAACTACTGCAGAAAGTGACGGCGGGAATTCAGCCTCTCGGGAAGGCGAGTACTCAGGAACTAATAATCAGGAAGCAGGTGTAGATGAGGCTGACTTCCTGAAGACAGATGGATATCACATCTACATGTTGAATGGAAATCTTTTGGTAATCATGGGAGTTCCTGAGTTTGGTGAATTGACTCTTGAGTCAAACCTAACTCTACAAGGCTATCCAATGCAGATGATGATTGATGGAGATCGGATAGTCATTGCATCAACGATTAACGCTTGGAGCCTTGATGAAAATGATCCTCTCCGTTCCGAATTGATGGAAGAGGTACAATGGGGTGAAGGAGACAATGTCTACACTTACTACCGGGTTCAGAACTTGGTCAAGTATACCGTTGTAGATATTACTGACCGCGCAGATCCTCAAGTAGAGCGTGAGTTGTACATTGAAGGAAACTATCACACTGCAAGGATGGTTGATGGTACTGTTCGTTCGGTAACTCACAACTATGCAAACTTTGACGGTCTACGATACTGGGTTGACCTTCCATCTGACTACTGGTCTATCGAAGATGAGGATGAAAGGATGGCAGCATGGTCTTTCCATCTTAATGAGACAATCAACAATAATCTCCTAGTCATCGACTCTTTGACAATGGATGATTTTGCTCCTCACATTTACGAAATGACCTCTGCAGGTTTTATTTCACACTCATCCACTTCAAACGACTGCTCGGAGTTTGCTGCCAGTACTGACAGTGTTGCACGTGGCTTCACTTCGATAATGACAATTGAGATGCTTTCTGAAGATATACAAGTTGAAGTTGATCATATAGCATCTTCTTGGGCTCATGTTTATGCTTCTCAAGATGTACTAATTCTCGCTGAGCCTGCCAATGATTGGTGGTGGTTCTGGAGAAACACAGAATTTGAGGATGCTACAAATATCCATGCTTTCGACATCAGCCAAGCTGGTTCGACCACGTATGTTGCCTCAGGTCGTGTGGCTGGAACGGTTCAAGACCAATTTTCTCTTTCTGAGAGTAATGGAGTAATCCGTGTTGCTACAACTGAAGACATGTGGGGCCGATGGTGGATGGATACCGATAATTGGACTGGGCCAACTAATAATGTGTTCACACTTGAGGCATTTGAATGCATGATTCCTGAAGGCTGTGAAGATGACTTCGCAGAACTACAACAGATAGGTCATATTGGAGATATAGCCGAGGGTGAGAGAATTTGGAGCGCTCGATTCATGGGTGACCGCGCATATCTTGTAACATTCGAAAACATGGACCCGCTCTGGGTCATTGATTTGTCCGACCCGACCAATCCAACAATTCTAGGAGAGTTGGAAATCCCTGGTGTGTCAACTTACATTCATCCAGTAGACGAAGATACACTACTAACCATAGGAATTGGTGGCGGTGAGGACGGATTAGGCCTAGATTGGTCTGTGACTCAGATATCTCTGTTTGACGTCAGCGATCCAACCAATCCTACCCTTGCAGATACATTGCCTCTTTCCCCTGCGTACACAGATGAGAACTGTGAAAGTGTACGCAGTTGTGGTTGGTCTTGGTCCTGGTCAGAAGCGACCTACGAGCATAAGGCATTCACCTACTGGGCACCTGACAATTTACTCGCAGTACCTCTATCTACTCAGAGATACACCTACGATGAAATAATCGAAAATGGTGTTACCTACACTCACTATGGCTACGAATATGTCTCTATGCTGAAGTTGATTGAGGTTGATACAGAGAATCTGACTCTCTCTCTCCATGGTGATGTGAACCATTCAAGCTTTTACAACAACGAAAATGGCTTGTCTGATTGGTGGTATGGTAGCACAACCAGTATCCGCCGTTCAATCTTCATGGGAGACTATGTCTATGCCTTCTCTGCTCTTGGTGCCACAGTCCATCTAACCGATGACTTAACTCCAATCGTTGAGTTGGAGATTCCAGGTCAAGAGATTTCAGAAAATTACTATGATGACGAAGTCGAGGTAGCCGACTCTGAAGAATCTGAATCACCATCGGGTGATGGAACAGAACCTGAAGAGTCTTGAGAAATTGCTTAGGATTATCTGAACCTTAGAGACCGTCCTGCACTTCCTGCAGATGCTACGTCTGTGCCTCTTAGAGGACCATCTCTGTGTCTTTGGTGAACAACCTGTCCATCAACAATCGTATAGATTGGCCAACCAGTAAGTTCGCATCCTGCGAACGGTGTCCATCCAACTCGAGTCCAAGTGTCTGAGTCTTCGATGACTCGTCTTGTCTCCATGTCAATTAGTACGAGGTCAGCGTCGTAGCCCTCAGCGAGTCTGCCTTTGCCTTCCATTCCGTAGACATTGGCAGGTCCTTCACACATCCAACGCGCTACATCTGTAACTGAGCACATGCCTTCTGAAGCATGTGTTAGCATGCATGGTAGAGAGGTTTCAACACCTGGCATTCCCGAGTGTGCCTTTGGAAATCCTAGGTTTTTATTTTCTAGTGTGTGTGGAGCGTGATCGGTGGCTATACAATCAATCGTTCCATCTTTCAGTCGCTTCCACAAAGTGTCACGGTCGTGTGAGTAGCGAATTGGAGGATTCATCTTCAGCCGAGTACCAATGCGTTCGACATCGGTATCATCGAATGTGAGGTGTTGTGGACAAGTCTCAGTGGTAATTAGGTCACCTTTGTTTGAAGCTAACCAATCCGCTTCTATACCACTAGTAAGATGTAGAACGTGTAATCTGTGGTCATGGTCCTTAGCAAGTGCAGAAGCTCTCTGAGTTGCCATTAGTGCACAGGTATCGTCTCTCCATTCGGCATGGGCAGCGATATCGGTCCTATGCTGGAATTCAGGCCAGCGTTCATTCAATCTGTCTTCATCTTCTGCATGAGTTGCAATTATTCCACCAGTATTAGCAAATATATTCTCAAGATGTTTTTGTTGATGAACAAGAAGATCACCCGTACTGCTACCCATAAAGACCTTGATTCCACAAATTCCATCAGTTGGTGAAGGGTTATCGGGAGTCCCTACTGCATCTTGCAAATCACTGACATTGTTCGGTGTTGCTCCGATAAAGAAGCCGTGATGTGTTACTGCATTACGAGCAGCAGAATCAATCTTTGATTGCATTGCCTTCAATGTGGTAGCAGCAGGGAAATTATTTGGCATATCTAAGAAAGCAGTAACTCCTCCTGCAGCGGCAGCACGACTTCCACTGCCAATATCTTCTTTCTCAGGCTGTCCTGGTTCTCTGAAGTGTACTTGTGGGTCAATTGCTCCAGGCAATAGGACCAATCCTTCAGCATCAATAATGACTTCGCCAGAATCTGCAGAAAGCCCTCCCCCTTCTGCAATTGTGCTAATTGTATTACCTACAACTCTTAGGTCACCATCAACGATACGACCACCGATTACCATCGATGAATTCTGAATCAACATTCGATGGCTCATGTCCGCTCACTTTCTGCCGGGTAGCAGACTGCTCAAGACTGTTCTGCTTTGAAACTCATAGTGATTCTGTTATCCCGCGCTGTTCAAATAACCGATGCCTTAGGGATGGCTAGCGAGTTTGAGTAGCCAGGTTATCTCGTCGGGCTCATAACCCGGAGACCGGTGGTTCAAATCCACCACTCGCTACCATAATCCTCTAATCAATAAATAATCTAAATCGAAGAATATAGAATCACAATTAATACGAGAAAAATACAAAGTGAAAGTGTAATAATAACACACTGCTCGCTTATAGACCGCCGATTTCACTTTCAATATAGAGAAGGGGGTCAATCAGTTCTTCATATACCGAGAGGAAGTCAGATTAGGTGTAGGAAAGGCGAGATAGATGGCCAAAAAGACAGCGAGTGAGAAAATGGAAGAAGACGACGGTTCGATAATGATTGATGTTGATGAACAACAAGCAACCATAGAGGACTTACCAGGTGTGGGACCTGCGACCGCAGAAAAATTACGAGAAGCAGGATTCGACGAATTACTTGCAATTGCAGTAATGAGCCCTACTGAATTAGGTGAACAAGCTGAACTTGGTGAGGCAGTATCCTCAAAGATAATTCAAGGAGCAAAGAAATTGGCAAACATTGGTGGATTCGTTTCTGGAAACACTCTACTTGAACGCCGAAGTGAGGTACAGAAACTCACTTCAGGTTCTGCAGCTCTTGACGAATTATTAGGTGGCGGATTCGAAACCCAAGCAATTGTCGAGGTTTATGGTGAATTTGGTAGTGGAAAAACTCAGATCGGCCATCAGTTAGCTGTAAACACATTACTCCCTCTTGAGCAGGGTGGATTTGATGGAGAGGTCTTCTACATAGATACAGAAGACACATTCCGTCCTGAAAGAATAGCACAAATGGCTGAAGGAGTTGGTCTAGATCCGATCCTGGTTCTTGACAGAATTCATGTTGCTCGTGCTTACAACTCTGCACACCAAATGCTACTAGTTGATGAGATTAAGAGGGCATCGAAAAATATTGATGTTAAATTGATAATTGTAGATTCGCTCACCAGTCATTTCCGTGCAGAGTATGTTGGAAGAGGTCAGTTAGCACCCCGTCAACAAAAACTCAATCGTCACTTGAAGGAACTAAAGCAACTATCAGATGTTCATAATGCACTAGTTCTTGTTACAAATCAAGTGATGTCCAGACCCGATGCGTTGTGGGGGGATCCAACCAAGGCCATTGGAGGACATATTGTTGGTCATGCAAGTACATTCCGCCTCTATTTGAGGAAGTCAAAGGGAGGGCGAAGAATTGCTCGTCTAGTTGACAGCCCTAACCTTCCAGAAGGAGAGGCCGTGTTTACCGTGACTGCCGAGGGCCTCAAAGATTGATTTGAGGCCCTTGGGGTCCGATTCGAGGTAATCTGGAAATATTATTTTTCCATATTTATCTCTAATATTCAGTTTAGATTATTGATTATTATTCAAAATGACTCATCCCCCGGGCCTCCTGGAATCTCCCGAGCTACCAAGAAGTAAAGTATAGAGCCAGTAATTACAGCAGCGAGTCCTTTCCACGCACCAAGTTCATCTGCAGGTGGAATGATTGTCGCTTCTTGCATCCAAGAAAGTACTGCAAACATAATTCCGAATGCAGATATAAATAGCCAAAAAGCAAGAATTCTCTCTCTATTTACTTGTTTTTTCATCATTTCGCCTCAAATTGGAATAGTCTCAAGGGTGGTTTCAATTTCTCCGATTAGGTTTCTAACGTGCTCTTCACTGAAGGATAGTGACAGGTCGCTGGCCTTGAATAAATCAGCAAGTCCCATTGTGTATCCTAGAGAAAGTCCAGACTTGTATTTTGTCAGAGCGGTAGCCGCATCATTTCGGTGATATTGCCACATCTGAAGCGCACCTAGTTGGGCTATTCCATAGTCAACATAGTAAAATGGGACTCCGAAGAGGTGGCCTTGTCTTTGCCATGATAATTTTCTATAATTTTCTAAGCCACTATGGTCTAATTTTGCTCCAAATCTTTCTCCAAGTTGCAGCCACTTCTGTTCTCTTTCTTCACGGGAATGATTTGGATTTGCATAAATCCAATGTTGGAAGGCGTCTATTGTTGCACACCAAGGCATGAATGCGATGATATCTTCTAGATGGTTTCTTCTTGCTCTATTTGCATCTTCTTTCGAATAGAACTCATCCCATTGAGGGTGGGTTAGAAGTTCCATAGACATACTCGCAACCTCTGCAAATTCAATCGGAGAGTTTCGCTCATGAATTAGATCCAGATGGCCGCTGTAGAACGAGTGAAATGCATGTCCGGCCTCGTGAATCATTGTCTCAACATTTCGTTGTGTTCCTGCGGCGTTCATGAAAATAAATGGCATCCTACTCTTCTGTAGGTAATACTGGTAACCACCTGGGGCCTTTCCAGGACGGCTATCTAAGTCTAAGCAATCATTCGCATCTAATTTATCAAAAAGAGTTCCTAATTCTTCAGACATTGAGTGGAACATTCTAGAGCAGCCATCGACTAAATCTTGTACACCAATGAATGGTTTTAGAGGTGTTCTTCCTTTCACATCCACTCCCATATCCCAAGGACGGAGTGCCTCAAGTTGGAGTTCTTGCATTCGTTCTACATCAGTCTTATGACGTAGTGGTTGACATACCACTTCGATAGAATTATGGAATTCTAGGCAATCTTCGATTGTGTAATCAAATCGATGCATTGCAGCGAACATATATTGCTGAAACCCATCGAATCCCGCATTGGTAGCTATCTGATGTCTTATCTGAATCATTTCATCAAAGATTTCTGATAATTTCTCAGAATCTTCGAATCTTCTTTGTGCAACGGCACGCCAAGCCGCCTCTCTAACAGAGCGATCTGTGTTTTCAAGATATATTGCCATCTGAGGAATTGTCTTTTTTTCTCCATCAAATTCAATAATTTGAGCCCCGCAAATTTCATCATATTTTGTATCAAGTTTTGTAACCCTTGTCTGAAGAGGAATATTTTCTTCACGGAAAATTTCAATGTCAGTTTTGAGCCCTTTGATTAGAATATCATAACGCTCTGGTAATTCATCAACAGATGGGTGTTGAACTATTCTTTTGTTTAGAATGTCGCTATATTCAGACAACTTTGGTTGCACATTCTCAACAAAGTTCATCCATGCTTTCTGAATTTCCTCATTATCAGTGTGACAAGTCATATTGATGTAAAGTCGGGCTCTAGCTTCTGAGATAATTTCTGAAAGAGCAGAACGATCATGAATAAACGTCTCCAAACAACTTGAGCAAGAAAGTTTCCTATCCCTTAGGTCATTCATATAAGGTTCAATTTCTATCCACGAACTACCGTCTAAGTCGTCTGGCATGAATCCCATCAAATCCCCTGCTTCAGTTATTGGTAGAGTTACTCGTCTATCAGTTTGACCCCACAGGGGTCAACCATGCATATCAGCCATTGCGGCATGATTAAGGAAGGCATTCTCTATGTGCTCAAATGAAATTTCATCTCCATTATTCCTTACACCAATTCTAACTAATCCCTCATTACTCGGTCTTGGTCTTTGTACAACCAATGAAGCCTTCAGATGTAGTTGTAATCTTTCGAATTCTTTGGTATTATCATTGAAAATCTCTCTAGGAATCTCAATGTTTGCGAAACCATCTCCAATTTCTAGTTCAGGAATATGAACAATCCAAGCTTTCTCATCCCCACTAGTCAATCCCGCTCGTTCAAATGCCGTTCTAATTTGATGAGTGCCCGATAAAATACGCAAGAATTCAGTATCTGGTGCTCTAGAAGTCATACTCTCTGAAATTTCTCTACGTCTTAGTGCATGCCAAACAGTCCACAAGTGAACTTCGCTCGCAGCGACATCAAAAGCCATCAGAAGCCAGCGTTCATTCGGTCTCCATTCATTGAATAGAGCAACTACCTTCATTGGGTCATCTATTGGCTCTCGAAACCTGATACCCCAGGCGGGGAACCACGGTACCCGATGTGATTTCTCCACGTCCGGCGAAGGCTTCTGACTGATGAATTATGCCGCTCATTACCTTCTTCGAGAAATTCTAGTAGCTTCAGTAACAATATTGCCCACAAGTGTTGGACTCCAGCCACGAATATCTGCTAACTTAGAACGATCTTTTTCAGTTAGAGAAGCAACATCTAGAGCCGTTTCAACACCTAGTAGATTCACCATTTCTCTTGCTCTAGTTCTACCCACACCTCTAATTGTCACTAATCCTAGTAGTTCTGATCTACATCCATATCTTACGCGGCGATGTAGTTCACTAATCGCATCAACCAAATTTCGATGACCTTCTGGATCAAGATAACGCTGTTCTTCATCTTCCGAGAGAATTTCACGCATTGCAAACAGTAACCATTCTGCCAGATCAACTCTACTTCGCAAATCACCGGGTTGTACATTCCAGCGATTCTCAAGGTCATCCATCTTTGTCTCTTCAATCCATTCTTGGAGTACTAATACACCCTTCATCCTTCTTTCCTGGTCCGAGTCAACAGGTTCAGCAAGGAATTCTCTTTCATGATTGTGAATTGCAGAATTAATTAGGTCCCATTCTTCTTTCCGAGGCCACAATGCTATGAAATCAGGTGTACAGGCCGCTAGGTGAAGAAGACCTAGAGGAGAGATCTGATGAATGTCGTCGACTCCTCTCATTACATTCATAGCTACTTTCAATCCATCTTGGATTATTCTTCCTGAGATTGGATTGAGGTACAATCTTGCAACTCGCTGTCCGAGCGCAGTAGCCTCATAGGTCATCGCTGCTGAATCTGGTAGAGATTCCTCACGTTCAGTTTGCAGACTTGCCTTTCTAAATCCGAAGATAGCAGGCCCTTTACGAGGGGCGAGTGTTGTTGAGGAGATTTCTTTTTTCTCTGTGATCTCAAGTCCGGGTATTGAACTACTAGTTTTTGCCCAAGTAGGCATTTCATCTTGCCAATTCTCCTCCTCTCTCGGAGATTTATTTTGCCGATTTTTTATTCGGTCTAGAACCTCCTTAGATTCCCCCATTCTAGTTATCATTTCATTTATTGTTAACCAACTGACTACGTCATCTATTCTAGATTCTAGCATATCACTCTCAATTTGTGTGGCGAGAAATGTTTCTCCAAAGAACCTACTCAGTGCATCTCTATCTCTAATTCCACTCGTAGCAATAATTGACAATATATGAGTCAGAAGAGCGGGATCTTCTTCGGGTCTCAGAGCAGAAGGATTAGCAAGTTTAGAAGTGACTTCCTCGGCATCACTCAAAAGATATCTATCTACTAGATTCAGTTCCTCATCGTTATCCTTTGCAATAATCCAAGCGTCGCCAGCATTGTCGTATTTTGGTCGTCCTGCTCTGCCCAACATTTGCCTTATTTCCATCACTGGAACGGGCATTGATCCTCCTGCCACACTACTCCATCTTCGATAATCTCTGACAATCACTCTCCGTGCGGGTAAGTTGACACCTTGTGCAAGAGTCGGTGTAGCAACAATAGCTAGCAATGTACCGTTTCTGAATGAATCTTCGATAGTTTTCCGCTGTGCATAAGTCAATCCGGCGTGATGGAAGGCAATACCTCCTTTTACTGAATTTGCCAATGCTCTTCCCATAGCCGACATGTTTTCTCTTTGAGTCAAGTTTTGGGCAATAGAATCCCATTCTTCTGCCATTTTATTGCTATATCTCGAAGAATTTTGCTTGACTCCTTTGTCAACATGTTTAGCCAATTCTCGGGCTTCTTTTTGAGCCGATGCACGGGAGTTAACAAAGATTAGAATTTGCCCTCCGGAATCTACAGTATCATCAAGAACGGCCTGAAGTTTACGAGTTTTCTTACCTTCTATGGTTCTAGGTTCTGGCCACTCACTATCTTCAGGTCCGTCAATACGGTGAACTTTGACATCTAAACCAGTTAGTGTGCCTGAGTGAAGTTGAATTGGTCGCCATTCGGATTCTATCAGTTTAGCATCCAACCATTCTGCCATTTGAGCACCATTGCCTACAGTTGCCGATAGAGCAATAATCTGGGCTTCAGGCCTTGAATGTCTGATTCTCGACAGTAGAACCTCAAGAGTAGGCCCTCTGCCTATATCATGCAATAGATGGAATTCATCTGATACAACAACTCCAATTTTTTCCATCAAATTACTTCTTGTTCTCAATAAAGAATCTAATTTTTCGCTCGTACAGACTAATATATCGGCCTCTTCAATTTTATCAGTCTCGCCTCCTCTATCACCTATTGCGATTCCAACAGTTAGCCCCACCAATCCGGCTAATTCGCGTAACTCCTCGACTTTTTCCGATGCTAGAGCCTTGAGTGGTACAATGTACAAACCTCTACATCCTTCAAGATCAGTAAGTAGCCTCTGAATCATGGTCAAATGAGCAACCAGTGATTTACCGCTAGCAGTAGGAATTGTTAGCATCAAATTTCTTCCAGATAGAGAATAGGGAAGAGCCTCTTGCTGGGGTGGAAACAACTCCTCTATATCCCATTCCGATTTTAAAAAATGAATCAACCGCGAATCTAATTCGATGTCTGCGAGAGACACCGGAGCAAGGTCTTCACCAGCGGCCACGACTAAACTCAGAATCCGCCGTTCTAAAGGATGTCTAGGGCTTAATGAGAAAACTAAAACTGATTAAATGGGGTTTGAGTATTGAATTCAATTCCAGCGGTGAAATGCAGGATGACCTTCAGTAACTGCTACGAAAAGCCCATCACCAGTAGCACAAATCTTGTCTTCGGCCATCAATGTCATCTTGACAGTCGCTCTGTCTTCTTTGAGTTCTGTTACTTCTCCAGTGACAATTAGTTCCTGACCAAAGGGGGTAGGTCGACGGAGTTTGACATTGTAGTTCGCGGTTACGGTACAGGGTGGCTGCGAATCTCCAGCAGCATCCATGAGAGCAATTGCCGCTGTCCAATTTCCGTGACAATCCATTAGTGCACCAATTATTCCACCATTGATCATTCCAGGAAATGCTTGATGTTCTAAGGTGGGTGTAAATCGCATTTTTAATCCACTTTCAGACCTTAGTGAACGAATTCTCAATCCATTCTTATTAGCAGGTCCACAACCGAAACAGATACTGTTTGGTGCATATGTCTCTTGCACAGAAGGTGTCTCATCAGTACACATCATTGACTCCCCATGAGTATCCCCATTCAACAATTTCGACAGGTATTCTTTGCCTAACAATCATATTTCGCCCACTCTCCACAAGGTCATTGGCGGCATCTTCTGACGACCCTAGCCCTACTGATGGAGAGGGAGATAAGATTCCTGTATCTAGGGTGAAACGGCGTAGGCATCGTCCTCTTAAGGTGGCTAATCAAATCCCTCAACGCCGCCGTAAGGAGATTGAAAAGGCTCTAGAGGAACCCGGTTCTACTCCAAAGAAATGGTCTAGGTCAAGTGATTGGAAATCTCATCGTATTGGTCGTAAACTTGTGAAACCAGGGACAATTCGTCAAATTGAATTTGATTTAATGGATATTGAAATTGGTGAATCGTGGCCAATTCCAATTACTGTAGTTCATGGAACTCGTCCTGGGCCGATAGTTACAATCATAGGTGCAATTCATGGAAATGAGCTTATTGGCCCTCTCGCTCTTACATATTTACAATCAGCAAATATCATGGGAGAGGGTATGGCAATAGATCCATCTTCAGTAGCAGGAACAATCCGCATAATCCCTATTGTCAACATGCCTGGATACCGTCGATCTACACGATATATGAGTGATGGAAGAGATTTGAATCGCTTTTTCCCTGGGAAGGAAAATAGTAACACTACTTCGAGAGTTGCTCACAGATTATGGAGTGAATTATTTTCTACAAGTGATCATATCATCGATTTGCATACCGCAGCACTCGGCCGAACAAATATGCCTCAGGTAAGAGCTAACCTTGCAAATCGACTAAGTAATCGTTCTGCACGTGCTTTTGGTATCGAATTGATTCTAGACAGTGAAGGTCCGAAGGGCTCTTTACGTCGTATTTCTGATGAATCAGGAATAAGTTGCATAACTTATGAGGGAGGTGGTTCTGACGAATCAGATCCTGAATCAATTCAAGTTGCATTATATGGGATTCTCAATGTTTTAAGGGGTCTAAAGATGATTCCTGGATATCCAAGCAGACCGCGATTTCGTCTTCTTGCTTCAGGTTCCGTATGGATACGTTCTGATTATGGAGGCTTACTCGATGTATTAGCTCCAGCCGGCTCTTTTGTTGAGGAGGGAGAGGTTGTAGCTACTGTTTCAGATCCGGAAAATCCAGGTCAGATGATGGATGTTAAGTCACCAACTCAAGGTCTAATGATTTGTTCTGCAACTCACCCATTCGTCACCACGGGCACTCCTATTGGACATTTGATTCCAATCACTAAGGCTGTGAAAACCGTCCAACGACGGCTTGACGAGGAAGGGCTTCTAGTTCTTTCAGGAACAGATGGCGAACCACCATGGAGAGAAGATGAAGAGATTGAAGACATCTCCGTTGAAGGGGTATGGGAAGGTGGATCTCCTGATGCTGAATGGGGAGATAACTTGCGAGCAGCAGCCGAAGAAGAAGCAGATGAAGCGTGATTATTCTTCTTCACCTAGTGATTTAGATACTGCAGTTGCTGTGACTAGAAGTGGTGGTTCATTCTCAATAGATTCAGTTACAACCGTAGCGTTAACCAAGAGAGGTTCCTCCTTTTCATCCTGATATTGTGAAAGATAACTCAAGTCTGGTGCTGAAGGTAATTCTACAGAACGATGTTCAGGTGATTCCCCTCTAGGCCTATGGTCGATTTGGAATTCGCTATATGCATCGGTAATTTTCTGATTTAGATTTATTCTATGCGCCCCATATGCAACTCCACCAACAATAGTCAGAATCAGAATTAGTATGAAAATAATTCCTATTGTTGAAGCAAAAAATGACAGTAATGAGTCGATAAAGGTAGGTGGTTCGACATAAACCTCAACCTCAATTTCCCATTGGAATTTAGTTTCTATTCCTGAATCAATTAGGGTTGCATTAATTTGTCGTATTCCATCGCCATCTCGACAAAGAATTATTGCTAATTCCCAATTTCTGTTTTCACAATCAATAATTTGGATATGTAGGCGCATTCCATCATTAGTTACATTATCTGAAAGATTTACTCCTTCCATCTCCCAGATTATTTTTTCATCTATTTCACTAGGAATTCCATCTAAATTTATTGAAAAAGAACGATTAACAGCATCCCAAACACCGGATGAAATGATTTGACTGATAGAAGATTTTCTATTCAATTTATCCTCATCATCAACGATGTTATTGCAGTCATCATCTAAACCATTCCAAATTTCTTGAACATCTGGATTAATCGTTGCATCCAAATCCTGACAGTCCTCAAAAGCAAAAAATCCATCCTCATCACGATCGAAGTCGTAGACTAAAGGATTTGACTTTGAAGTCTTAATCTCAAATCCATCTTCTAGTCCATCTTCATCCGAGTCGATGTTATAGGGATTAGTTGAATAATTGTGATATTCTTCATAATCAGATAGTCCGTCCTGATCAGTGTCAATCTCATAGAAATCCTCATCTATAATTTCATCACAATCATTGTCCTTCCCATCTAGTTCTTCTGTTCCAAATGGTTTTCTCTCATCATCATCATCGTCACAATCATTGAACCAATAGACTCCATCTCCATCATTATCTGGATCGAAGACAAGTGGGTTTGATGAGATTTCTAACTCGTAACCATCAGGTAATCCATCATTATCGGTATCGCCATCATATGGATTAGTGCTCAAATTATGATATTCGTTGTAATCATCCAGTCCATCGAAATCAGTATCAAGAATCCAAAGATTCTGATCTATAATCAAGTCGCAGTCATTATCAATTCCATCCAGTAATTCGGGTAGGCTCGGATTTCTATATTCATCATTATCATCACAATCTAGGAACCAATGGTATCCATCGGAGTCGGCGTCCACGTCGTAAATTAGTGGATTCGATCCATGTACGAGAACCTCATCTCCATCAGTTAGTCCATCATCATCGGTATCATCATCCAGATATTCGGTTCCGTGAATATGAAATTCTGGCCAATCCTTCAGTCCATCATTATCTCGATCAGTAAAGTTGTAACCCTCATCAATGATTAAATCACAATTGTTGTCAATTCCATCAAGAGCTTCGTAAGCACCAGGATTGACTATTGGATTATTGTCGTTACAGTCTTGGAAATGGTAGAACAAATCGTTGTCAGCGTCAGGATCGTAAACCAAGGGGTCACTGCCCCAAACATTTACTTCAACACCATCAGTTAGTCCATCAGAGTCAGAGTCCTCATTCCAAGGGTCAGTTCCAACAACATTGACTTCTATTCCATCAGATAGTCCATCACCATCAGAGTCAGGAATTAGTGGATCTGTAAAGTAAATCATAACTTCTTCATAATCAGATAGTCCATCACCATCAGTATCCGCAAGGTAGGGGTTAGTCCCCCAAACCTTTGTCTCATTATAGTCACTTAGTCCATCATCATCATGATCGAAGTCTTCATCAACCCCATGGAATATTATTTGCCAATAATTCAATGTTCCACTGTCTCCAGAACTAGCATCACGAATCTTCAGAACCCATTCACCAAGACTGGCTTCACCCCAGTGATGTACTGTATTGAATAACCAATCATTGTAATTATTGCCATTATCGGAATGTTGTTCGGCCAACCAAGATACTGTTCCATCAGGTGATTCTAATATGATTTCAAGATCACCGCGAGAACTATGGTCAATGTCTACAATTACATCAACACTTTCGATTAGCAAAGTTTGTGTCATATTTACAGTGAATTCACTCCAATTTGAAGAACCCAAATCCGGAATTCCTAGGTTCTCGGAATATGGTCCATATGTCTGATTTACTTCAGTTCCTAGACTTGTCCAGTTCTCTGCTAATGTCACCGCTGCTCCTGCATCTACAGCCCCAAATCCATACTTATGTGATACATCATATCCTGCTCCATTTGTCTCCCATGAACTATCTGTGGGGTCATTCATTCGAGAGGATTGAACTAATATTTCTTGCACATCACGCCAACTTAGATTTTCGTTTGCATCATACATTAGAGCGATTACTCCTGCAGCTAATGGGGTTGCACTAGACGTTCCTCCAAAGTCATGGGTGACATTTCCGCTACCATTGTATCCTCCACTGCCGGTGATATCAGTAGTAGTGATTCCTTCACCATCTCCTTCAGAATGCGCGGCGACCAATATATTTGCTCCCGGCTCTGCATACCATGATTGCTCTCCATTATGGTCTATGGCTGTGACTGCAATAGTGAATCTGCTGTTCGCGTATCCATCATAGTTTGCATTATCATTTCCAGTAAGTCCATTTCCTGCTGCCCAAGTAATGGTATTTCCCAATCCTTGTCTTCCGAAGTAGGCATCTGACTCGAAAGCAGCAAGAGTCAGCGGTCCTGGTGCTTCTAGTACCTGACCATTATCTGAGGGGCCCCATGAATTTGTGTAGATGTCAATATCATTTTGATAGAAGCTCAAGGCATCAGACTCAAGACTATCACTAGTACCACAGGCAATCAAAGTCGAGCCAGCGATTGTTGCTTCCCAAGCTGCCCCAGAGACGTAGAGAGAATTGTTTCCAACTGCAGCAGCAACACCAGCAACAGCAGTTCCATGCTCATCCCAACTGTTTGGAGTTGGGTCTGGGTCATCATTGCACCAATCGTATGAAAATGTGCTATTGTAATGAGGAGAAATGTCAACATGTGAATGGTCAAGGCCATCATCAACTACACTGATTACTACTTCTTGACCACGATAATTATCCCAAATATCGGTTGCATTGATATCTTCACCTGATAATCCTCCAGTTTGCCCAGTGTTCTCCAAATGCCACTGTGAAGCGAACTCTGGGTCATTTGGATTATCACGTGTCTGAAGTGTTTGAGAAACAACTAACGGAGAAAATGATTCAATCTGTCCTGCTACGAGCGCTTCTTGGAGTTTCGGAATGGCCTCTAAAGGGTCATTGAAATGCCAAATATAGGAATTAGGCAATAATGAAACTTCTTTGATAGATTTAGGACTTGGAATTGTCCAAACTTGTTTTTTCTCAGGTACTTGAGTAACAACTAACCATTCTTTTGTAATTTCTAACTCATCTTGAGAATACTGATTGAGATTTTCTACTCTTGCAAATGCTGCTTGTACTGATTCGGAGTATGTTGGGATAATGTCTTCTCCATTAATTTCGAGGTCGATTTTTATATTCTGACCATCAGAAATGGCGATGACTGTAGGACTGATTATGACTAGCATCAGCAACGCAGCAACTGCACGCATAAGCAAGGGTCGAACATATTGGGGTTTTAGCCGTTCCCAACGAGTGAGTGCGTCCCGCTTCGGGCAAATCAACCTTCATTGAACCCTTTAATCGCTGCATGAACTTCTTCATCACTCATTAGACGACGCTGTGATTTTGCTACTTCAAACAAGTGAGCTACTAGGTCATCTTCAACATCATATTCGTTTTGTTGGAGCCACCATATGATGTTTGAGCGCCCACTCATATGACCAATTCTAATGACCTGTTGAAGGCCATAATCTTGTGCAGGAACACCTGAATATACCCTGTCTGCTAGCCAATGGTCGCCTTTTTTCATCGCCTTTACCACAGCACTTGCATGTACGCCTGTTCCCGTTTCAAACGCATCTTTGCCAAATACTGGATAATTTCGAGGTAATGCCACTTCGATGTATTCGTGTGCCTTACGCATATAGTCGTTCAAAGCAGTCAAGTCATTTTTTATGACTCCCATCAGTGATAGATTGACTAGGGTTTGATCAAGAGGGGCATTGCCTGCTCTTTCTCCAACTCCCAAAGCCGTCCCATGAATTACATCAGCTCCCGCTTCAACTGCAGCTAGATTGTTCGCAACCCCTAAGCCTCGATCCTGATGACCGTGCCAGTTAACTTCGATATCACGACGTTTGACGCCTGCATCTGGGATAACCTCGTCTTGGATAAATCCTAGAAGTTTCCTTACACCATTAGGAGTAACATGGCCACAAGTGTCGCAGACACAAATTCGATCAGCACCTAATTCGATAGCTCGGGTGTAGACTTCTTTGATTTCTTCTGGTTTGCTTCTAGTAGTATCCTCTGTAACGAACATTACTGGAATATCATTGTTTACTGCGAATGAAACTGCCTTTTCTGCAGTCGAGAGAATTCTTTCCATATTCCAGTCCTCTGCAAATTGTCTGATAGGACTGGTTCCGAGGAAAGCACTAGCCTGTATTTGACGCTCATGCTTAGCTTGAAGGTCAACAAGTGGTTCGATATCGCTAACAACCGTTCTTACAGCACACCCCGGTCGTAATTCGTAATCATTTTCCCCCATGTGAGTAAGCATGGCATCAATATGAGATACGTGGAATGGTCCTGCGCCAGGTAGCCCTAAGTCCACCTTTTGAATTCCTAATTTTTCCATGAAATCGATAAGTTCTATTTTCTGTTCAATAGTGGGATTTCGTGCACTAGGACTCTGTAGTCCATCACGCAGAGTCTCATCATCAAACCATACTTCATGAGGGTGGTTTGATGGCTCTCGCACAATCTCATAATCAATGGTATTCCAATCGTAGATGAGTTCGCTCTCCTTCATCCGCTCACCCGCTGCTACGCCCATCGAACAGACCAGCCTGTGTTTGAAGCATTCGGGGTTTCATGCTGAGTTAGCCTTGCGATTAACGCGTGAACGTAACTCATACCTGATTATGAATGCAAGAGAAATGATAGCACCAATAATTCCTCCGTAAAGACCGAAACTAGCAGTTACTACAATTACGAACATTACCGCGAGATAATACATTGAGACAAAGAAAGAATTTGTTGCACTAGGTATCCTTCCTTCGGGTCCTTGAGGTTCATTTGGATCAATAATGAAAACTGTTCTCGTGTACCATAGTGATACAATTACAGCGTTCCATCCGAAGATGTGATACAATTCATCACCAAAATCTATTCCACCTAGTGTTATTGGCGCTGCTAATGAGAGTAAGACTAGAAGAATGGCATAAAATTTCATTTCAATTAATGTTCTTTGAGCACCTTTGACACCTGGCATCATAGGAACTCCCACTTTCTCATATTCTTCTGAACGATAAAGTGCAAGTGCCCAGAAGTGGGGGGGTGTCCAAAGAAAAATTAGCAGAAACATGAACCAAGGCATCAGGCTTCCTAAATCGGTAATCGAAGTAATAAATGATTGAACTGATTCTATTTCTATTGAGAGTTCTCCAACTGCAGTAGCCCAACCAATTACTGGTGGTGTAGCACCTGCAATTCCGCCGATGACAATATTTTGGGTAGAAGTTCGTTTCAGCCAGATGGTGTATATCAGAACATAGAATAGTATGCTGAATGCAGCCCAAAAGGCAGCAACGGCGTTTGCCATTACAATGAACCAATATGTTCCAATTATGGAAATAAAGATCCCAAATGTCAATGCCCCATTTGCCGTCACGGCTCCTGATGGAATCGGTCTATTGGAAGTTCGAGCCATTATTGGGTCGATATCTCGATCGTACCACATATTGATTGCATTCGCCCCTCCTGCTGTTAGGTATCCTCCAACAAAGACGACCATCATTGTCTCAATAGTTGCTAACCAGTCCATTTCATTGGAGTCTAGTAAATCGTGAGATATTACTGCACATAGTGCAGTAATTTGCAGTAGGACAACGACACCTGGTTTGGTGAGAGCCAGCCAAGCTCGGATTCCAGATACTGGCTCACCCATATCACGCCCTATGGGCGTGAGTCCTTGAATACCACTCATTCAAGAGTTTCAACATTTGTATCATACAGGGTGCCAACCGAAGTCGAAAGCCAAACAGTTGCTAGGACGAGGAATGTTAGTGATGCAAGTAGCAGATGTAAGAGAGAAAGCCATTCCTCAAATCCCGAATCAGCAGTCCACGAGAATATGTAAAATGCTCCAACAACGACATTTAGCAGGAAAAGACCAGTTGCAGTCCATATCCAGTTTCGGAGGATTTGGCCATGTTGATGCTGATCTTGCTCTTTCATTACTACCCAAGCAGCAGCAAGAAGAGCAATTTCAACTATTACGACGATCCACCTATGGATAATCTGAGATTGGTTCTCAAGATTTTCTATCGTGTTAAACAATTTACCATGACACAATGGCCACGAATCAAATCCATTTACTCCACAACCCGTATTTGCTCCAGGTGTTGTGGCAACAAAAACTCCTGCAAATAGTGCAATGAAGGAGCCAAATCCTAACCATGCAATTCTGTTTTTCCATCTAGTAGCTAAAATAGGGTCAAATTCAATCCATTTGGGAGTTTCATGTGTATCGCGAGAAATACAGAGCCAGAGCCAGATTAGTGATAGCTCGAAGGCTAGAGCGCTGGCTAAATGTAGTGCAACACTCCAATGTTCATTATCCATTTCAACAGTAAACCAACCGATTAGACCCTGCCAAACAATTAGTGCTACAGAAACGGCTGCTGCTAATTTAGTTGCAGAATTTGATTCATCGTTGCGCCCCACAAGAAACCAATTCAACAATACTAGAGGTCCGAGAATAACTCCTGCGATAAGTCTGTGAACCCATTCTGTGAATATTTGGAAAGTTGTATATCTGTGATGTTCACCACGTGAATCAATTTCGTCAGGGTTTTCGTCCCACCAAATTTCCTGCTCTTCAGGGCTTACATCAAAGGACCAACTGCCAAAGCAGGTTGGCCAATCAGGACAAGATTCACCAGCATCATAGATTCTAATCACTCCACCAATTGCAATCACTAGAAATGTGACAGCAATTAGGCCAGCGGTCAGAGTTTTAGTTGAAATTCGGTCCAGCATGAGTCATTCTCCACTGCTGATTAGTACCACGATGTGGTACAGAATTTTCATTCCTCCTTAATGTGGGGATCGACATCAATAGGGATACGATGTGACTCGTATTCTAACATGGCAATCTTAAGAGGATCAAGAACGAAGCGAGCCTTAGCGTCTTCGATACCATACAATTGAACTAGTTCGTTCATGAAGTTCTCCCTGAGTTCTTCCTCAGAGACATAGAGTGGAGCACCCATGCTGATTTGTAGTGCTCGTGCTCCGATAATTCGTGCCTTTTCGAATCGAGTGTGCTGTCTTAGAGGCTTAACCATCGAGGCGGGCGACCGGAGGCCTCCCTATTAGCCCACCGGCTGGCTTACGCCCCCTATGGGGGCGCTGATTGAAGATTAATTTCGCTCAATTAGCATACTTACAGCATTTCCGCCACCAAGACATATTGCGACAATTCCTCTATTTTGACCAGTTCGAATCAGAGTATTGGTCAAGGTCATCAAACAACGTGTTCCTGTGGCACCCAGTGGGTGGCCAACGGCAACAGCACCACCATTAGGATTGAATCCTTCATCAGGGAAGTTGAAAGCATTCTGTATGGCACATGAAGCAACTGCAAAGGCTTCATTATGTTCCAAGATATCAATATCAGAGATGTCGAGTGAATTACGCTCTAACAGCGACTCAATAGCAGGAATAGGTGCTGACATGACTCTGTGAGGTTCTACTCCAGAAGTTGTAAAATCGACGATTTTAGCTAGTATTGGCCAGCCGTTATTTGTAGCAACCTCTAGGGATGCAATTAGTATTGCAGAAGCACCATCAGAAACCTGACTTGCATTACCAGCTGTAACTTGTCCATCTTCCTTGAATACGGTTCTCAATTCTGCTAACCCTTCTCTCGTGGTATTGGGTCTTATGCCTTCATCTCGGTCTAATTCATCAATCGAGATGCATTCTTCTGAGAACCAACCTTCATTCCAAGCTTTGTCGGCAAGTGTATGAGATCGCATAGCATATTCATCAGAAACCGCTCTTAAAATTCCAGTCTCATTGGCTATGGTTTCACCAGTTATTCCCATCATCGCCCCATCATATGCGTCCTTCAGGCCATCGTGACTGAGTACTGAATCAAGGTCAGCATATGAGACTTCAACACCCCTTCTAGCACCACGAATGAAGTGTGGAGCATTACTCATAGATTCCATTCCACCTGCAATTACTACATTGGTTCGACCAGCCATAATTTCTGTTGCTCCTATCATGGTTGCTTTCAGACTGGACCCACAAACCTTGTTGATTGTGGTGCAAGGAGTGGAATATGGCAAGCCAGCCGCTAATGCAACTTGACGAGCAGGAGCTTGACCTACTCCTGCTTGTAGAACATTACCCATGTATACTTGGTCAACTATGCCACTAGAGGGGTCAATCTCAACCTTCTCTAAAAGTCCCTTAACTGCTAATGCACCTAGGTCAGTTGCCGAGTACGAGGAGAGAGCACCACGGAATTTGCCAAAGGGTGTTCTGGCATAAGCGCAGATGACGGCGTCCGACACAAGTGAGGCGAGAGGGGTTGTACCCTTGAATGGTGCGATGAATGCACCGCCGCTATCACTTAATTTTCGTATGAGTAGCCATAATATTCAGCATTGATTAGTGTTGGTCTAGACTGCGGTTTAATCAAGATAGTTCGAACTGCCCATAGGTCTCTGAAAATACGATATTTTGTTGTCTCATCGAGGTAATCAACGCCACTTGTTCCACCAGTGCCTGTACGACGACCCATAATTCGCTCGACCATACGTGCGTGAGAATGTCGCCATTTTACAATAGATTCCTCAAGTTCTACAACTGCATCGATTAGTTTGCGTGGCCATGCTAAGAGAGGTAATTCTCGATATGATTCAATGAATAGAAGTCCAGCACGAGCCCGGTTTGGTATTCCATCCGGTTTTAGAAATTCTACAGCCGCCTCATGCGTAGCTGCAAAACGTGCGGCAACCTTCTCGGGGTCTCCTCCTCCACCGTATCCTATCATTCTCGATGCAGCATCTTCACAAATTGCTTGATGGGCATTTAGGTGAGCGTTCACATATCCTTCAACAGCCATTTCATCTCCTTTACTTCCATATGATGAGCCCATTATTGGTGTGCGCACTAACCATCTCATTAGTGCATCAAAGAGAGAAGGTTTAGTCTGTGCATCTTCGAGTTTAGCAAGTATGGATGCATCCCAATCTGACTTTGGCGCTAACTTTCGGAAAGTTTCGATGGGATCCATACCCCAAAGTCTGTCTTCATTTTTCAATCCAAGCAGAATTTCAAATTCACGTGCCTGAAATGATTCGAATCCGGATGCGGTGCCTAATCCGTCGCGAAATGCGAGGAATCCTTGAGGTGTTAGTGTCTCAAGAACATTCCATTGACTCTCCATTAGACGAAAAATTTCCGATGTCCGTCCTAAATGATTTACCGCATGAGGTATATCTTCTTCAGGAACCATTTCTTTACACAGAATATCTCTCAGACTACTGAGTTCCTTGATGACTTGCTTAAACCAAAGCTCAAAGGTCTGATGGACGATAATGAAATGCATTTCATCATTTGAAACATCTCTTTCTTCTCCTTGTAGATTCAAAAGTGTCTGCAATTGGAGATAATTTCCATATGTCCAATTTTGGTCTTGCGCGTTTTCACTCATGCTCTGCGGATGCCGCTTGACGCTTGAATCATTACCTAGGCGGCCGTTCCGAATTCCCTCACAATTATTCGCTTTACTGCGTTCCATTTTCTGGCATTAAGACACAGAAATATGCATTTATTAGATTTTTTCGCTTGAAAAATATCTCATAGCGGAGAAAATCAGTTTGTGATAAAACACTCTAAATCCTCTAATCATAGCAGATAATTATGTCTGGGAGGTGCGGTGGACCAATGAAAACCGGACAGACTCCGACTGCTGACGAAGTAATTCGTCCAATATCTAGACTACAGGTCGACTCTGACCTCGAGTTCTCTTTGTTGGGAATCAATGATGCTGAGGAAATATTTTCAGTTGTTGAATCTAATAGAGCTTATCTCAGAGAGTGGTTACCATGGTTGGATCAAACCAACAGTGTTGAAGATGAGATTTCCTTCATTTCAATGAGTCTTGATGAGTATGAGAGGCGTGAGGGTGTAATCTATGCCATTCGTCTTGGTGGTCAAATAATCGGTACGATTGGTCTTAACTGGATAGACTGGGGTAACAGAGGCTGCGGAGTTGGATATTGGTTGTCTGAAAGTCATACAGGACAAGGCATCGTCACTCGTTGCTGCACTCGTCTTATGGAACACTGCTTCGATAATCTTGGGTTACACCGATTTGTGCTTGAGGCAGCTGTGGAGAATCATGAAAGTCGTGCTGTCGCAGATAGACTGGGGCTGCGTCTTGAGGGGATTACCAAAGATAGAGAACGGTTGTATGATCACTATGTTGATGCAGCCCTATACGCGATTACTGCTCCCGAGTGGCACACTCAAAATCAAGATTGAATTAATCCGTGATTCTCAATTGAGCAGTTACCAGGTGGTAAAGCGGCGAGGACATCATCTTGAGCCAGCCCGGTAGATTTGGCGATTCGATTAGCAATTGTTTCTTTCTTCTCCCGCCCTGGAGTAATCAGGGCCCATCTTTCACAGAGTTTTGACACACCCTCAGCAGTGCCTGATACCGGAATCGGAATTCCATTGATAATTGAGAATCCGATGGCAATTTCCATTGAGACATCTCGGTACCACGTTCGTTTCCCTCTAACTACAAATGAACCTCGACCAAGAGATTCACCGCTCTCGGTTTGCTTTGAAACCTGACTAGGTCTAGCGTGGAAAGCGGTTGCTGCAGCCCCTCCGCTGCCCCATGCACGTGACCAACAGATAGCCAGTTGTGCTGCTTCTTCGATAATATTTGCAGGCAGATTCCGGGCATCATCAATGTCTCCAGCCAATTCTTGGGTTATTCGAAGACTTGTTACTCCCTCTGGTACAAATCCTATTGGATTTTCATCAGTAGTTAGTCCATCACGTAATCTCAAGGAGCATGATGGCGCTCCGTGTAAATCAGCATGGATGTATAAATCGGTAGATTTCAGATATTTGCGCACAATGGTATCATTTCCTTTCGCATCTCTTCCACCTACGATTAGCCTACCATCACTAAGAATTCCCCATCGATGCTTCTCAAACCAGAATCTCTTGCTTCTCTTTGCAATTCTAACTCTTCCAGCAGCAGCATCCTTTTTTCTACGAGCCTCTTCTTTTGTAGCAGCATTTTCTGTTCTTTCCAAAGCCGTACGTGCCCCTTTCGCTTTATCTTTGAGCGTGCGAGCCTGTTCGAAGTACTGCTGTGCGTTTTGGTGAACTGATTTTTCAATGTGTAAAGTAACGCTAGCACCGGGTTCATTGTCTTCATCAGGTAATCGTGCCAGAATGGTTCTTTTTGTAGGCTCAACACGATCAATCCAGACAATCTCGCTGGTTTTGGATTCTAGAGCCTGCCAGCTATCTGATTCGATGAACGAGTTAACCTGACTTAGGAGGTCATCGACATGTGTCCAATTGTCCTGAATGGATTTAGCTAGTTCTTGAGTCAGAATCGCTTGTGATTCAAATCGCGTGATAGCAGATTTCTGTTGTTCTGCTCTTCGATTGAGTTTGGCCCGCTGTTCTTCTTCATCTTCACCAGCTGCGACTAATTTTTCTTCTTCACGTCTGATGTAAGCAATAGCATCATGAGCCCCAAATATTGCATCATATGCTCCTGAAAGACTTTCAATCTCAACCATTAGTTCAGTTTTCATGAACGGAAGTGCAATTGGAGAAAACTCTTCAATTTCAACACTTGCTGAATCACGAGCCATTGGGTTGTCTGCAGCTTCTTTCCAGGCATCTAGAGATTTTATGTCAGTAAACCAGAGATAAGAACAGTCTCCATTTGCTAATTCGACGAGGAGTTTTTTCATTGAATTTCCCAAATCCTTACGCTGTTCTTCATCCAGACTGTTTGCAGGTTCGTCTAACTCGATTCCCGCTGAAGTCGCAATTGCATTTCCATAGATTCGTCCAAGATTAACTCTAGCCGCCAGAGTCCGAATCAAGCTATGATCTGAAGAATCAAGAAGTTCATCCAGTTCTGCTTGGTTCAAGTTTCTAGGGTCAACAGTAGCTGGCGGCGGAGTATAATTTTCTCCACTTTTCAGAGACCTGCTAGCATATT
>Ga0208894_1000309_pt1 | contig 39389 bp, 26 predicted proteins | sample ETNtaG_12_FD_185752 | JGI IMG/M metagenome (GOLD analysis project Ga0208894, IMG submission 185752) | Marine microbial and viral communities from oxygen minimum zone, Eastern Pacific Ocean - ETNP201306SV49 (SPAdes) (version 2) | ecosystem: Environmental > Aquatic > Marine > Oceanic ...
TTTAAAAATAGTCTTTAATAAATGAAAATCAAAAAATATCTTACCAAAAAGGAGAAAATATGACTGAAGAGAGACCTAAACGAATGGCGCTGATTGCGTCACAGGGAACTTTGGACTGGGCTTATCCCCCTTTTATTTTGGCATCGACAGCAGTGGCAATGGAAATGGAAGTAGCAGTATTTTTCACTTTCTACGGACTAACTCTGCTAAAAAAGAAAATTCAGGCCAAAGTTGCACCGCAGGCAAATCCCGCTATGCCGATGAAAATGCCTTTTGGACCCAAAAATTTTCAGAATATTGAGTGGCCGATGCCGAACGTACTGATGGGAAATGTTCCCGGATTTGAAACTATGGCAACGTCGATGATGAAAGACACATTCAAAAACAAGGGTGTCGCTTCTATTGAGGAACTCCGCGAAATTTGTGTAGAATCCGGAGTTAGGATGATAGGTTGTCAAATGACAATGGATGTTTTTGGTTTTGCTAAAGAAGATTTTATCGAAGGTGTTGAAATCGGAGGTGCAGCTACATTTTTGGAGTTTGCCGCTGATTCTGATATTCAGTTATTTGTTTAATAGTTTGTGTGCAGGGCAGAGTGTAATAACAGCTTTTGGGTAAACTACTCAAAAGAGTTATTTCCCCTGCCTAAATGGGGGTTGACAAAGATTTTTGGTATTGCTATAAATTCAGGTACAAAAATATATGAGCTTATTTAAATATACCAATTATACGGAATAGCTTTATAAACCTGAGTTTACGTTTGATTTAACCTGTTGAAAACAGGTTAAGAGCATCTAATTGGATTACAGTTATTATTTTGTGAAAAGCATTTTTTCTTCATCAGCTTAAATTTGTTGAATAATAATTTGTTTGTTACATTTGAGTCAGACACTTAATAGAACTTCCAACAGAATCAGGTAAAGCCGAGTTTGTTGATGTCAATGAAAATCAAAGTAAAAATCCAGCTTGGTAACTGCGGGATGGGTATGCCAGTAATCCGCACATGGCAGGCCATGAAGAAATTAGCTGTCGGAGACATTTTACAAATGAGCAGTTCTCACCCCTGAGCAGAGCCTGATATAAAGGCCTGGTGCAGGACTTCCGGACACAAACTGCTTCAAATAGTGATAGAAAATGGTGAAAGGCACTTTTACGTGAGGTGCACAAAATAGAAATCTCACCGAGTGAGAACGGCAAGTTATAAAATGTACTTACTACAAAAATCCTTGTAAAAATGTTTTATTAAATAAGAAATAGATATGGCAGAAGCTTTACTTACAAAAGATCCAGAAAACTTAAAAGAGGTCATTTCTGTTGGTTATTCGAAGTTGTTTGATCAGCAATGGCCAATGTGGGTGGGAGGACTTTTATTTGGTTTTATAAATGTTTTTATGTTTGCTTTCGAAAAAGCATGGAGTGTTGCAGATGGTGTTAGGAACTGGGGCAACTGGTTTTTTAACAATGTTGAAATTACTGATATTACAATTATAAACCCCCACCTTTATTCAACTTCAATTTTAAATTTTGGTATAATTGCAGGCGCTTTAGCTTCAGCACTTCTTGCAAAGCAATTCCAAATCCGAAGTGCTCCCGGTAGAGAATTGTCAAAAGGAGTAATTGGAGGAATTCTGATGGGTATTGGATCATCACTATCTTTTGGCTGTAATATTGGTGGTTTCTTTAGTTCTATAAGTGCCTTGTCTATGTCAGGGGTAGCTATGATGGCAGGACTCATTATAGGTTCCATTATTGGGTTAAAGATTCTTGTTTGGGAAATAACTTACCTGAGTCCTGCAGCTAAGTCAGTGAAGAAAGAATCTGTTAAACAAAATAAAAAAAACCAGCCTTTTCTAGGTTTAACAATTTTGGTAGTTGGCGTTTTATTGGCTTTATTTTATGATCAAATGGATTACTCTATTAGAGGGGGCTTCCTTTTTTTTGGTTTAACGCTTGGAATTATAATGCAAAGAACACGTTTTTGCTTTGTAAGGGCTTTTCGTGAACCTTTTATGACTGGAGATGGAAGTGCTTCCAAAGCTGTAGTAATAGCCGTTTTAATTAGTGTAGTCGGTTTTTCAATACTTAAATGGTCAGATATGAAAGATTGGGAAGCGCAAGTATCTGCAGGATTTTGGCTAGGTAGTCTCGTTGGAGGTATTATATTTGGCATAGGTATGTCAATAACAGGAGGATGTGCTTCTGGTACTTTGTGGAGAGCAGGAGAAGGTCATATTAAACTTTGGGTTGCTTTAATTGCATTCGCTCTGTCTGGTTCATATTTCAGGGAATGGCTTGCGGTAAGCGGTTGGTCTACGAAATTAGGAGATGCCCTCTTTATTCCAGATTTAGTTGGATGGAAAATAGGAATGTTTTCCATTTGCTTGCTAATGCTGCTTTGGTATATCATTGTTTCATGGAACGAAGCAACTAGGAAGCTGGTGATCGTTTAATCATCGGTTGTTAATAATTCTTCAAAGTTATATTTCATGTGCTATTGGAGATCTGAGTAATTAACATTAGATAGGTAGAAAGGGAAATAATATTTTTTATAGGAACCATTACTGAAATATATACTCAGTTATTAAACTAATCAATAAAATGGAGAAAGTTATGAAAAACAATTCAGTTATATTGATGACATCAGCAGTGATATCTCTAATTATTGCCGGATGCACAACTAAGGCACCTATGGCAGAACATGCCAATCATGCTCACTTAGGAGCACCAACGACAGGGATGAGTTCTAGTGAATATCAATCACTAGTTAGACTGGATCCTCAGAATACAATGAAGGCAAATTTTTCGGCAGTAAACGGCATGGATGGTTATTTCCTTATTGACAACCAAGGGGAAGGTACTGTTTCAGTTGTTGATTATAATAAAGGAGAAACAATAAAAAAAATTAAGTTAAGCGATCCTGCAGGTACTTCTTTTAAAAAAGCGGGTAATCATCATATTTTCGTGATTCCAGGAGGAAGATATGCATGGTCTTCACAACGTTATGCGAAAGATGTAATGTGGACCATTGATTTAGCTACACATGAAGTAATTGATACTTTTCAACTGAGTATGGGAGGGAAAAAAATTGTTGCTCCATTGCATTTTGGATTTGCTTATAAAACACCATTAGCTGTAGGTGGAAACATTCTTGACAAAAAGAATGGATATCTTACTTTTCTAAGAACTGACACCCGTCGCCCATCACATATAGTTAAACTAAGCTGCCCCGGCGCAAGAGATGCTATGTTCACATTTGATGATTCAAAAGTGTTTACTACATGTCAGCAGGAACCAAAAGGGGTTTCAATTGTTGATGTTAGTGGAAGGAAAGAAATCAAATTTATCCCCATAAAGGGAGGAAGAGCCGGAGGAATGACTGTAGATGGTAAATATTTTTTAGCTAGCGCCAAAAATGCAGTTGTCCTAATTGATACCTCTACAAATGAAATACATAAAACAATTAAAGTTCCTGTTGGTGGAGGGAATTTCACCTGTCTTCCAGATGGTTCTAAATGCTATGTTGGTTTGAGAAAAGACAATTCAGTTGGAGTAATTGATATGGCTAGCCTTGAACTTATAAAAACAATAAAAACTGGTAAAAATGGAAACCGACTTTATTTAAATCCGGCAAATCCTAGATACGGACTTTTTGCAAATGAATCTAATAAGTCTGAAACTGTATCTATTATTGACACCCAAAAAGATATCAAAATTACTGATATAGAGACAGGTTTGGGGCCTCATAATATCGCTTTTAATCCAGAAGGTACGCGAGCAATTGTTTCGACAAAAGGTGAGGATGTTGCAACATTAATTGACACATCTTCAGCAAATCCAGCACAATGGGATGTAATTACTACAGACATTGCCTCCGGTATAGAAAATAATGGGGTCCGCTGGGTACCAAGTCCGAGTGCTATAAAAACTTCAATGAAAGTGGATTCATCTGATAAAGATAGCCTTTTTATTGAAATTGCATCATCAAATTAAATTTATAAAGGGTGGTCGAATTTTATTAATAAATTTTCGATCACCTTTTTTATTAACCAAATTAGAACTCTGTTATTTTTTAATAATTCTAAGGACACTGATTTAGTTTAGAAAGTAGGCATAGCCATAATAATAAAGAAGGAGAATTGAATGAAAAATATAGAAGATTTTACAAGAAGAAAATTTCTTAACTACACAATAGTAGGGGGTGTCGCAATACCTTTTTGTTCTATAATTCCTAATTCAAATGAAGCATATGGTGGTGTTTTTCAAACCGCAAAAGATTTAGAAAATTTGACTGAACTAGAAAAAATGCATTTGCCAAAAATTTCGTTACCTCCAGTTGTAGAAGATGGTAGTCAAGCATCAATAGTTTGCAGCGTTGATCACCCAATGGATGAAGATCATTACATAAAAAGTATACAAATTATGAATTTTGCAGATCCAGTGGTAATAAAGGGTAAATTTTACTTAACGCCACATAACGGAGAAGCTTATATAAGTACACAAATTCGATTATCAGGAGGAGAAGGTACTGTCTGGGTAGTTTCGGAATGTAATAAGCACGGGAAATGGGCTTCAAGTAAAAATGTGAGTGTTGCAGCTGGAGGTTGCTAAAGTGTTTAGCAGCCTTATAAGGTTAAGATTTCTATTTTTAAGTGCTTTTTTTATATATCTCTTAATTTTTAGTATCTCTACATTCGACAAAATTGCATTTGCTGCAGAAACTGAAAGTGTAAGGATAATAACTACTAACGACATACACTCATATCTCAAACCTTTATATTATAGGTACCTAGATGATATTAAACCTTGGGGTAAGGTCTCCCGAGAAGGCGATTATGTCAATAAAGCTAAGATAGAAGGAAAAATTGGTGGAATGGCATATGTGGCCTCCACAATAAAAAAACTTAGAGCTGAAAAACCTGGGAATAATCTGTTACTAGATGCTGGTGATACCTGGCATGGAGGAGGAATAACTTTTTTAGATAAAGGGATTTCTATGGTAAAGATTATGAACACGATTGGCTATGATGCAATGGTCCCCGGGAATTGGGAGTTCTTTTACAAAAATGATCATTTACTTGACCTGATAGAGTTGGCAAATTTCCCTGTGATTGCCTATAACCTTACAGATAAAGATTGGGAAGAACCAGTACTTGATCAGTATATAATCCGCAAGATAGGGAAACTCAAAATTGCCATTATTGGCTATACTTACCCGTGGACGGCACTCACATCAGCAATCACTGGTGCTGCTAAAATGTACAATTTTGGAATCAAGGAGGACGCAGCCAGAGAGTTATTATCAGAAATCAGAAAAAAGGAAGATCCAGACTTAGTCATTTTAATATCTCACGGTGGATTTGGTCTTGATCAAAAGTTTGCTAAAAGAGTTGATGGTATTGATATCCTTCTAAGTGGACATACCCATGATGAGGTAGCAGATCCTGTAGTATGGAATAATACAATAGTATTTCAGGGAGGTGCTCATGGCAAATATGTGGTTAGTTTAGACTTGGATGTAAAAAATAAAAAAGTTGTTGATTTTGAGTACCGACTCAATAAAGTTATGCAGAAAAGGATTAAGGCTGATCCTATAATTTCTAAATTAATAGAACAGGCATACCATCCCCATCAATCGGAACTTTCCAAAATTATAGGCAAATCTAAAGGTTTGTTGCATCGACGTGATTTTTGGCAAAGTACTCTAGGGAACTTGATAACAGATGTTATGAGGGAAACTCATAAAACAGATGTTGCTTTCTTTCCCGCCTGGAGATTTGGGGCTTCTTTGTTACCAGGTGATATTACAAAGGAGGATATATATAATATGCTTCCAACACAAGGCCATATTTTCACTTTCTCTATGAGAGGAAAGGAACTAAAGAACCTCCTTGAAAATATTTTAAGCTCTGTTGTAAACAAAGATGCTTATACCAGGGTAGGTGGGGATATGATTAGATTTTCCGGAATGAAACTTATATGTGATCTGGCGAAAAGAGCAGGTAATAGAATAGTAAAAATGAGTGTTGGCGGTGAGGAATTCTCTGAAGATAGTGTTTACAAAATTTCCTCTGCACACACAAGATTTCAGAATAATCCTTTGTTTGGTGCGACTCATGTAAAAGATACAGGGAAGAAGATTGTAGAAGAATTAATTAACTATATTGAGAGGAAATCAAATATTACTTCATCGTTAGACGATAGAATTAAAGTATTAGCTTTTGAATAAAAAATTAAATCTAATAAATCTTATTTGTAAAAAAAATGGCCAAAGAAATTAAACCGCCTCGCATAAGGATTTCTAGGCGGATAAAAAAAGATAAAGTAATCAAAGTTAAGGTTAAGTTTAACCATCCTTCATTCACGGGATTGGCAATGGCTGATGATGCATCAGAACCTGTATTTAACAGGGTAAAGCCAGTAACATTTATCAGGAATATGCTGGTCTACTATGGTGATGACCTTGTGAGCCGACTGCGGATAGCATCAGGTATTGCGGACGATCCACTATTTATATTTAAAATAAAGGCGACTAAAGAGGCTGATATCAAGGTCGTTTTCATAGATAATTTTGGAAAAAAGTGGGAAGCTTCTAAAAAAGTAAAATTTAAGGGCTGAGTTCCTTATTAAACAATTTGTTAACTAATAAAAGGCTATTTGAAATGGAATTTTTTACACGAATATGTGTGAGTTGCTTTTTCTTCGCTTTTTGTTCTTCGTCTTCAATCATGGCTGAGACATTGGAGGAAGAGTTTAAAATAGAGGGGATAATTACTATAGCGAGTATCAAGGCATTACAGGCTGAGCTTCCAAAAAAATTAGATTTAAAAATAATAGATTTAAATTTAAAAAAATCAGATTCTGGATGGCCAGTGCTCCGGGTTCAATATAATTCAGATCTAATTTCAAAAGATAAGATTGAAACCACAATTGGAGAAATTGAAGATCCCGCTGGACACTTTTATAAGGTTCACAAAGGACCTCTCATTACGAATGCCGAGTTATCAGAAGAAGAGATCCAGGCAATGTCAGTTATGGGAGATGTAGTAGGCATTAGTGAAGTTAAGAATCCCACGGTCGATTTCGAAACATCAGTAAAGCGTGGCGAAGATATGTTCAAAAAGAATTGTGCTAAATGTCACGGATTAAACGGTAATGGGTACGGCGTAGTTGCTCATGGGTTTACAACCTGGCCGAAACAGTTGTGGGCATGGAATGGTGCAGATAGTGGGGCTGATGGATATTTATACTGGATAATAGAAAATGGCAAATCAGATATGCCTCCATGGGGTTTGATATTATCAGAAGATGAGCGTTGGGACTTGATAAATTATATAAAAACAATTAAAAAACCTGAAGGAATCTAATTAGGCAATGCATATATAAATTATAAGCAGAGTAAGATCAGAATATGAAATAATGAACATTTCTGAAGACATTGTCACTAAAGTTTTTTCAGATATAGATTTTGAAGAAATTCTTGATTATTTAATTCAGGAGATAAAGGCTAAGAACTACCTAATTACTCGCGTCAGTAATATAGATAATATTCATGATCGGCCTATTTTAAAATCATCGAGTAGTCTTAAATTCAAATATTACAAAATTGTCGAATTTTGCAATCTAGAAAGTTGCAGTCAGTTAATTTCATCAAATTTACTAGCTGGCGTTTTTATGCCGGTAAGATTTATTGTTTACCAACCTCTAGGAAAAAAACAAATTTTTATTTCTTTTTTAAGCCCTATCTCATTTGCTCGCCTATTTAATTCTAAAGAAATGATGTTTATAGCCAAAAACATCGAAAATGATATGCATGATGTACTTGAAGAGATTGATTTTTAAACTTGGAAAGTCTTATTTGCTTTTTGCAGTTTTATTTTTAACATCTGTGTTAGTTTCTAAGTCTCCAGCCCACAACAATTCCGAGCCACAGAAAAAAGAATTCTCAGGTGGTGATTTTACTTTAAAATCAGCTGCAGGTCCCTTGTCACTCCAGGATCTCCGAGGTTCGGTTGTGTTAATTTTTTTCGGTTACACAGCCTGTCCAACAGTATGTCCTATTTCGTTAGCAACTATCGCAAATGTCTACAAGAGGATGTCTCCAACTGAGTTGCAGGGGACACGGGCACTTTTCATCAGCCTTGATCCTGAGAGAGATAATCTAGAGTTGCTCGATCGATATACAAATTATTTTCATCCTAACATCATAGGACTTACAGATGAAATATCTGCCCTTAAGAATGTGGCAGAAAAATATGGAGTCAAATTCAAAAAAACACTTGTTCCGGATTCCACTTTAGGTTACGTAATTTCTCATTCATCTGATATTATTTTAGTTGATCGCGACGGTGTATTACGTATGACAATCCCTCATGATACAGAAACTGATCATCTTCTAAAGCAGCTTAAATTACTATTGTGATTAACAATCCATTGGTTTTAAGAAGAGTGTATTTTAGTCCCCTTAAATTTAGAATGATTGAACTCAAAAAGTTATTTTCATTTCCTATAGTATTCTTTTTGTTGACGGCAACTTCCTTTGCTTTTGAGCACATAGAATCGAAGGTTAACTTTGTGGAATACGAACCTAAGGTTATCCAAAACAACCTTCACAAGAAAAAACCTTTTTTCTTGTTATTTTCCGCAGAATGGTGTCATTGGTGTCATATATTCAACGAGGAGACTCTTACTGAGGAGGAAGTTTATACTTACCTTAATGATAATTTTGTCAGTGTTTTCATTGACGCAGATATTAACGGAGTCGCCTATAAGCAATATAAAGCTCAAGGAGTTCCGTACACTGTTTTTTTAAATCCGGACTCCTCCCTTTATTTTAAATACTCAGGAACTCTTTATGCAGAACAATTCTTGGACGTAATCCAAGATGTTAATCAAAGTATAAAAAGAGGGATTATACTCAATCAAGAAGAAAAAGAGAACTTTGAATATGATGTCCCACTAAAATTTAGTAAAAAAACAATAGATAATTTTCGGGAAACATTCACAAAAGGTGTCCTCGACAGTTTTGATCCAAAAGAATATGGAATAGGTAGAAAGGAAAAATCCATTCTTCCAGAAACTTTCAATTACCTATTAAAAAATACAAAAGCCAAAGAAAGGTCAGATTCAATTTATTTCATTTCAGGAACACTTGAGAAGGCAATTGATAAAATCTATGATCCTATTGAAGGTGGTTTTTTCCGCTATGCAGAAACACGTGATTGGCAAATTCCACATTATGAAAAAATGGCCGATTTGAATGCGGCGACTGCCTTGCTGTTGTATAAGGTTAATCGGGAGAATCCTAACCCGAAATTGAAAAAAGCAGCCGATCAAACCATTGAATATTTAAGTAAAACTTTATATAATGCGAATATTGGTTCATTCCTCAGTTTTCAACAGGCAGACACTTCCTACTATTATTTAAAAAAACATAGACGTGAGCATGTTGAAAAGCCTTTGGTGATTAAGAAAATATTTACTGATAATTTAGCCATCACAGTTAACTATTTACTACAGATACTAGATTATACAGAAAATGAATCTCTTGAGGATAAAGTACGAAGATCACTTGATTTTCTAGCAGACATGATTCTCAAGCACGAGAGCCTATTCCACTATTACTCAATCCCGAAAAAGAAATGGCGTGCTATGAGCGGTCTTTCGGATTATGCTTTCCTGACAAAACTTTTTCAGCAGGCGTCCGTAAAATACCCATCTGATCGATACCGACAGGCGGCTTCAAAAATTTTACGAATTTCACGCAGAGAGTACTATGACGCGGAAAAGCAGATTTTTATTGATCGGCAACTAGATACAAAAGATTATGAATACCTGATGGAAATAAACGCTGGATTTGCGTTGGGATTAATGGGAGAGAGTACAAATAACACCAGTAAATTAGAAAATAATGTTAAACCGTTGATTCGTTATTTTTCCGGATTGGAGGAACTCCTCGAAGAAAGGTTATGGGATGGTAATAACTGGGAGTTACTGGAGCGCTATGCAACATTCCTGAATTCCGCAGACGGATATTTGTCCGCACAGACAATTCAGTAACCCCCGTTTAAGTCATGGAAGTAATCACAATTAAAAAAAGGTGTGATATGGGTATATGCTACTGTCAAGCGTCTTCTAAACGCAAAATGGATTTGCTGAACTTAAGTAAATTATTGATATTATTAATAGGGTTGCTCTTTTATGCTTCAGCTTGTATCACTTTGGGAAAAGACTTCCCGGTGTCTAACGTTCCTTCAATAAAGGTTGGACAGACCACCAAAAGTGAGGTCCGTAAATTGTTTGGCTCACCGTGGCTATCGGGTAATCAGGATGGTGAACTCGCCTGGACATACGGTAATTACGATTATTCTGTTATTGGAGACAGAAAAGCCAAGGATCTAGTGATTCAGTTTGATGAAAATGGTCTGGTCACTACCTTCACTTTCAGCACGACTGAGCACGATGAATAATACGGGGAAATAATCTGCTTCACAGAAAACATGTTTGTTCCTCTGTAAACGGAAAAACGAAAAATAATCGCTTTCATTACATGAATAAAAAAAAGCCAGTTAACTCTTCCGCGCTCATTTTCATAATTTTGTATTTTACCGCATTTACGGCAGGTGCTCAAAAAATATCTTTTGATGCAGAACCTCTTGCTGCGGAAGAGGCGTTTCAACTGGATCACATTGTTACTGGCCCTTCAGAAGCGGTTATACGCTGGCAGATTCCACAATTTTATTATCTGTACAAAGAAAAAATTTCTTTCAGCAGCAACGATTTAATCATAGAGGATGTTCAGTTCCCAACTGCCCAAATAAAGGACGACCCTTTTTTTGGAGCAATCGAGGTTTACCATGATGTGTTAGAAGCCACTCTTAAACTTACTCCTGTAAATAAAAACCAGAAAGAGAGGATCCTTAATATCACTTATCAGGGATGCTGGGAGGGAGGAATTTGCTATCCTCTGTTAAAAAAGTCGCTGACTCTCTCCGGATTATAAAGCAACGGTATTCTGCATAAGTGGGAGAATAGAGTTCCAAAAATTCTATGGCCAAAACCACCGGGGTTTCTTTTTAACTGAAATATGCTCTCGTTACGATTTCAGCAACACAGGCCGGCTTTTCTGATTTTTCAATTTCAACAGTAATTTTCTTGATCAGTTCCAGTGAACCTTTTACTTCCTGAACACGGATAATTTCAACACAGGCACGAATATTTTCTCCTGGAGAGACTGGAGAGGGGAAGCGCACTTTATTCAAACCATAATTTATCGACCTCTGGGCATCGGGGATTGGAGGTTTGCCTTCATTCACCATCCCTGCTAGCAAATGAACCAGCGAAAGTGTGAGGAATCCATGTGCAATGGTTTTTCGGTAAGGTGATTCTGCTTCTGCCCTTTTTTGATCAAGATGAATCCACTGAAAATCACCTGTAGCCTTAGCAAAATCATTGATCCGCTCCTGTGTCATTTCCAACCATGGTCCAATTTCAGTTTCACTGCCTATTTTTGCTTTCAATTCCGCAATTGCATCTGTTAATTTCATTTTTTACTTTCAAACGTTTTGTTATATTAAGCTTCAGAAATTCCTAACACAATGTCTAAAATTTCATAAATCCTCAATTCTTCCCGCCACAAATTTGCATCCGCGCTGATAATAAGTTGTCCATCTTTTTCTTCAATATTTTTAACGTGCAGTTCCAACTGCATGAACTTATTTTGCGGTACAATCTGTCCGCGGTATTTCCACATCACCTTAGTCATCACTGGTGTAAAACGCGGATTCCGAAATGAAGCACCAAGCTCTTTCTGAAGAGCAAAAGCCTGCAGAGCCTGTATGATCGCTTCAAGTCCAAGCGAACCAGGCATTACCGGATCTTCGTGAAAATGACAGGGGAAAAACCAATCCTGAGGATTCACTTCTTTTCTGGCATAGGCATAGCCTTCTCCATATTTTCCTCCTTCAGGAACAATTCTGATTTCATCGGAAAAACTTAGTTGACCTGCGCATAAATGAAAATGAGGGTTTTCCGGGTTTTCACCCAGTAATTGGCGGAACTCTGCAGAATTAAGTTCTAGTACAATAGTTTTTTCATCTTGATTTTCGTTGATCCACGGCAAAACTTTTTTACCGCTGTCCAATCCGACCTGATTAGCGAGAGAATCATGGGTGAAATAACCGAAGACGGTATCACCCTCATAAAATTTTTCTCCGTCACAACTCAAAACAAAACGGTGATTCTGAATGATAGTATTTCCGGACGTAACTGTACTGAGCAACTCCACCTCATTCACAATCTTTTTTCCACGCAGGTCCGGGCAACTCAGCAAAGTTCCGTTGCCATCAAGGTTTCGATAATGCAGGTCAATTTCCGGATAGGTCAGAATCGCTCCGGACTGAGTAGATATAAATCCGCAAGGCTGCAAAGCAATTTCCATTAGCACGGAATACGGCATGAGAGCAGGGTGAGAATTCTCGAGAAAAAACCATGCGTCTACAGGTACATCATACTCGCTCACAATCGTCATTGGTTTTTCAAATTTCATCCGCTTCCCATGAAAATCATAGACACGAGAAATTAGTTGTAAATCCCCATTTGGGTTACGTTGCATCGGCCGGTTTCTGTAAACATCGAAATCCGAACCGAAACATTTCGCCACGTCTCCCAGAGCAAATTCCCAGATCATTTGTTCGTCTGCAAACAGTTCGCGTTTTACAGCGGCCGCCTGAATCGGACTTTGCGCTTTAAGAGCACCAGCTGATGAATATGCGGTGCGTTGATTTTTTGCCACACGCAGCGGACTTGCACCACCAGTGCTGTCGGTTTTTTCCGCGAGTTGAACACCTAAGTCGCGAAAATCTACTACAATTCTTTCACCTACCAGAATGTCAATATCTGCAATCGCATATGGATAAGGTTTAAGGCCTATTTCTTTGACTTCAACGTGATAAGTTATTTTCGGGTCACCAGGAATCACTTGCCCTCTGCAGCGCACAATTTGCGGCAAATCATGAATCGGCTGAAATGTCGCGTCTTCTACCAGAGTTTGCAGACCAAGATGGAGCAGGAAAAACTGTAGTAACTGCACACAGCCTTCCGCCATCAGGGAACCGGCCATTACCGGATCATCCTTAAAATGACATGGGAAATACCAGTCATCTGGAGCCAAATCTTTTTCTGCGGCTATATATCCAAGACCATAGGCACCCCCCTGCGGCTCTACGGAGAGTACGCGGTCAGACATCAAAAATTGGTCGGGTGCGTTTTTCAGCGAAGGATTTCTGCCGTGTTGATTATATTCTGGCCCAAAACAACCGGCAGGATTTCCATTGGAAATTTCGAGCAGTTCCTGACGGGTGAAGGACGTTTTAGGACAATGGAGCAAAGCCGGAAATAAAATCTTTTCTGCGTTCTGTTTTAATTCCTGTTCTTGCGCAGTATGAATAACTCCGCGCCCGTGTGCTAAATCTTCATCGGAGAAAAATCCAGCGCATCCACCATCCATTCGCAGTACCATTTTACTACCAACAAAACACTCATAATTGAAAAAGAACAACAGGTTCTGATCGTGCTTTGCAAATGAATTTATCGAAATTTCGTAACGTAAGGTCTGCCCTTCAAGCGGCATGTCATCAAGGTAGGTCAGTGTGCAGTCAAGCAGACGGTAAACTTGCTCACCCTTGCACTGAAAATCAATGCCAAGATAACTGATCAGCATCAAATCGCACTGTCCGGATTCAACCGCTACTGCCCATGGAATTTGACCATCTGTGGTGTACCATGCGGTTTTTGGAATATCATATTCTGTGGTAATTGTTGAAGGCTTGAATTCACCAAGTTTACCGTCAATTTGCGTGACTCGGCTGACCAGTAAATACGGTTCCATCGGTAATCGCACACAGCGTCGGTAGGAATCAATTTCAGCATATTCGGCCCCAAAAACATTTGCAATGCTGCCGCCTGCAAGTTCCAGTAAATCATGATAGTCAAAAATGCAGGGTTTTGTTTGTGGTACAGGTTGCTGTGTCTCAGGTTTCGTTTTTTGAGTGACTATATGATGTTGAAAAGTGTTCAAAACTGAAATTCCTTTTGTGTTCGTATTTGAACTAATCAATTCTGCCAGTTGACGCATTCCATGCTGTCGTACATTCAAAAATGCTGAGTGTGCTGCATTTCGGTGAGAACCGTATTCACCCGGGAATGGTGAAAAAGAGGAAACAGAAACATTCCCCGGTACGTAGTCCGGGGCTACAAAATTTGAATATGCACCGTTAGACACGCTCACACTTTGAATCTCAGTGCCTTGATGTCTTAGTACCTTAGTGCTTTTAAAGAGTTTTTCAGCCCCTTTTTCAAAAACTTGCTGAACTGGAGTGCCTCCAAGTTTGATAGCCTGCATAAGTTGTTTTCCCGCTTGGACAGGCTGGGACGGAAATAGCGCTTCCAGCTTAACTGGCACACGGTGACTGATCAGGCTGGACAAAGTCTGAAGAATCATTTCTCTGTTGTCAGTACCCTTACGGTTAACACTGACCGAAAGGTGAGGCCGTTTATCCAAAGTTTTACTGATCCACTTTGAGCAGGTTGTTCGAGGTCCCAAATCCACAAAAATACGGGCTTCATCTGCATAAACTTTTTCGATGAGACGACTATAATCCACGGTTTTTCCGTAAATGCTAGCAACATTGTGTGCCAATGTTTTGCTGTCGAGTTTTGTCACACCATAATCAATTGCGGAATAGAAATCAATTTCTGGTCGTTCCACTACACGGTCAGTGTGGACCCGCCGTATTTCTTCATATTCTGTTTTGACCGGCTCACAGTGCACCACATCTGTGACCGGAATTGGATGAACTGGGCGTGCCAGTTTCTGAATCACACGCTGACAAGCTGTCGGTTCGCCTGCAATCACAACTTCTTCCGGTGTGTTGATCAAAATCAGATAAACATGTGCTTCGTTTTCAATTTCCTGCTGTACAATTTGTGGAGAAAGCTGGAGAGAATAACACCCCCAAAGTGGTTTTTGTCTAAATTCATCAGGTCCCAAATCCCATGCTTCACGCACAGCATTCATCGGCCCAGCCAAGCGTTCCGAGAAAAGCTTTGAGGTATTTAGAATATCACTCATATTTGACATACTTTCCCACACACCAAGTCCGTACAGCATTGATATTTCTCCCATGCTGTAACCGAATGCAATCTGCGGTTCCAACCCAAAACCTTCGCGCATCACGTGTGTATTCAGCACAGCGGAACTGACTCCGCTTTCAAACATGGCGATTGGACTGTGGATAAAATCTTCCTGCAGCGCATCCAGTTCCTTATTACTCAAACGTTCCATTGTACGTGGAAAAAGCCGGCGTTCCTGCAACAGCTCGCACAAATAATTGCTTCCGCGCCGTTTGTCTGCAGGACCGGTTTCATTGAGAAATTTTTGATCCAGTTCATGCAGTCCCGGAAACATCTGAAACAAGGAACGACCGCAATCCACATATGCACTGAATCCTCCCGGATAAGTGAACGCTACCTTGCCTTCACGAGACAATGGAGATGCGGTAAAATAACTTCCTTTAGGAGAAGACCAGTCACCTTTTCCGGAAAAAGAATTTTCAATACCAGATTTTGCTGCTGCAATTTCTTTTAGAATTTCCTCTCTTGTCGCTCCTATTAGAACTGCGGCAAATTCTGCATCATTATTTTTTGACACCTCATAATATCTACGGGCCAATGCCGCTGGTTCTTTTCCGGACTGCAAATCATTTTCTAAATCCGACAAAGTTTTCCGGACTGTGCTCATATCCTGCCCCATCAACGGAAACAAAGACAAATCTCCGGATTCCGCGACTTCTATTTTTTGACGTAATTCTGCTGGAACTTCCGAAAGTATCAGATGCGAGCAAACGTTATCCTGACCTAATCCGCTGATTGCTGCATGTCTTTTTAAGCCTCCCGGTTGGATCAGCCACGGCCGCGACTCTAATGGAACATAAAATTCATTTCCGGAAAGCAATTCTGTTTTGGGTGCTTCCCATTGCGGAACCCCCGGAATAAAACGATGGTGCAGACAAAGAGCTGCTTTGATCAAACTTGCCATTCCTGACGCAGCAAATGTATGTCCCAAATTGGCCTTGATTCCGCCAATTGCACAGCTTGCGTTTTTTCCGGAATATAGACTGCTTAATCCACTCATCTCGGCTTTATCTTCGTGCTCGTTTCCACTTCCGAAAACTTCCAAAATACCTATTTCGTCTGCTGTCAGCTTTGCGCTTTTTAAGGCTTTTTCCCCGGCATCTTCGACAGATTCCGCGGAAACTCCATTTGCAAATTCTAGTGCGTCAAGTGTCGCGTAAATCTGTTCATGGTCTTTTTTTGCATTCTTCATGCTTTTGAGAACAACTGTTCCGGCACCTTCACCAATCATCCAACCATTGACCTCACGGTCAAAACTTAGGGTAGCTTTTGCGGAATTGAGAGGTGTTTTTCTGTTTCTCAGCAAAACTTGCTCCGGACTTCCTGCGAGATCCACAGCGGTGATTACCACCGCGTCAACGTTGTTTTCCACCAGCAACATCTGTGCGATTTCAACTGCTCTGAAAACCGAATTTTCTTCGGATGAAATTGTCATCGCCGGTCCGGAGAAATCCCAGAGTGAAGAAATCCTGGCCGCCATGATGTTACCAATAAAACTTGTAAAACGGTTGATTGGAACTTCCTCAAGTAGACTGTCTCTGGACAAGGCAATCAATTGTTTGCGTTCTTCATCACTCAGCGTAATCCCGGTTTTCTCCAGGCTGTCTTCAATTTGCGTCGCCAGATTAACACGTCCCCTGAATCTGTGAATTTCAAGTTCGGTTTCCATGGCGACCAGCACGGCTACATTTTGACCTTCACGCAGATTTGTTTTTTTAAGTGCTCTGTCTGTGACTTCTAGGGTTAGCAACTGTTGAGGAATCAGATGTTCTTTTGGATTTGGCTGCAGTTTAAAACGCAGAAAATCCATTTCAAAAGATTTCAGCCACGCTCCTTCAGGTACTTGACTCAATTCAGGGTGCTGTTCCAGACCTTTGCAGCGCTCCGGAGGCAGTTTGCGGAAATGCTGCTTATTGTCGTAGATCGTTTGATAAAATTCATGCAGACCGTTACATCCGCCGAAAATTGCTTCCATGCCGATTATGGCAGCAGCGGATTGTTTTTTGTGTGCAGGTTTTTTTTGCAGTTTTGCTTTTCCGCGATTTTTTTCAGTGTTTGCTGCTTCAAAAACTATGTGAGCATTTGTACCTCCAAAACCAAAAGCACTCACTGCGGCACTGCGCTGTTGACGTTTATGAGGCCAGTTTGCAGCCTGACGTACTATTTGATCTGCCGACACACCGTCATTTTTTGAAGTCATGACATCTTCAACACCAACGGTTGCGGGGATAATTCCATTTTGCAGTGCGAGGATTACTTTTGTCATTCCGCCCATTCCAGCTGCAGTCAGCATGTGTCCCAGATTTGATTTAACTGAACCGATCAGTGGTTTTGTTTTATTTTCATCCGCGGTTTCGGGTGCGGCAAAAAACATTTCCATTGAGTCCAGCTCGACCTTGTCTCCCAGTGGTGTGCCGGTGGCATGGCATTCGATATAGTCAATTTCCGCAGAAGTAATTCGTGAAGATTCATAAGCACGTGCATAGGCCAGCATCTGACCTTTGGAGTTTGGACTGAGCACAAACTGCCCTCTGCCATCATTCGACAAACCGATACCTGAAATTACCGCGTGAATATGGTCACCGTCACGTTCTGCATCATCTAGACGTTTGAGCACAAACATCCCTGCGCCCTGGCTGGCAAATAAGCCGCCGGAGTTATTATCCAGTGGATTGCATGTTTCAGGATGTTGCGGATATGCGTGAAAAATCGAAAAGCCCATGTTTACAAAAAACGGATCGGCCGCACTTACTGCACCAGACAACATCAAATCTGTTTTTCCGCATTGTAAATAATGGCAGGCCAGCGCCACTGCATACAAAGATGAGGCACAGGCTGCGTCCAGCGCTAAACTGTGAGCAGACAAACCTAATGCCTGAGCTACTATCGAGGCGGGAAGTCCGGAAATTCGCGAATTTTCCAGGGAGTAATTTTTTTGCGGAGTAAATGAATCAAGTTTGAAATCCGGACGGTTTAACGCTTTTTTCAACAACGGATCCAACGCTTGCTGATATAAAGACAAAAGTAAATGATTTGATGCTTTTGTCGGAAATGAAAGATTTCCCAGCACTACGCCACATTCTTTCAGGATTTTTGAATTTTCATAATAACCACTGTCACGCAAGGCTTCCCGGGCGACATGCAGGGGCCATTGAAAAGTTTCACCAAGTTCTATGATGCGTTCCTGTGGTAGTAGAAAACCATCCACATCCAATGTAAAATCACGGATGTAACCACCACGAGCGCAGTAATATTTGTCGGCCACCCCTTTTTTGTCCGTGAAAAAACGGGACGGTTCCGTATCCAAATTTAATTCAGTCGCAGTAGTACATGAATTTTTCTCCTGCAGTAAATTTTGCCAATATTCTGCGGGTGTATTTGCCTCAGGAAAGAGACAGGAAAGGCCGATAACGGCAATTGCTTGCATCTATATTTTTATCTCGAATTTTGTTAGTGGAGATACCATTTTTGTGCAGGCACTGTGCGCACCTGATTATTCCCCGAAACGAAGTTCAGGGCTACCAACTCTTAAACTTCTTTTACTTTTTACTCAGAGCAATTTTCTTTTATCCGTGTTTATCCGTGGCTAAAAGCACAGTGCTTCTTTTTACTTCTTCCCAAACAAAGCATTTAAAGATTTGCTCAAAGTCACTTCCGCACCTGTCATCCGGGCATACATTAAACCCTCCTCATCATGCAGAAACAGGTTTGCGCTGAGAGCGGTTGCAGAATTCTTGTTAACGGACATGCTCAGATAAAACCGTGTATCAAAGGGTACTTTGCGGAAATGCTCAAACGTCTCCGTTTTCAATGGTAGACTTCCGGATTGGTGAAAACGCCAGGCCCAAATCAGCATTGCCTGAAAAGCAAGATCCAGCGCAAAAGGATTAAAATCCTGTGAAGCAAACTGACCTTCTTCCGAACCAGAATTTTCCGGCAAGCTGCATTCAAGCGTTAAACCCTGTTCATTGATATTGAGCACTTGATCGATGCCCTGAAATTTCGGTCCGTGAAATAAAGTACCGTCCTGATAAAATGCTGCTCCGGGCAAATTGTGTGTGTTGCTTAAATCAATACGGTCATGCAGAGGAGCTTTTGGAAGCTGTTGTTCTAAACGCACCTGTGTGCTGTAATGAAAGCGGGTGCGATTATTTCCGGAACTTGCGGCTCCGGATTCACTTGAAATCTTAACCTCAATCTCCGCGTATTTTCCATGTTCGCGCTCAATTTCCTGCAGATCAAGAGTATATTTTTCAGCAATACTTTTATCAAATATAACACCGTTGAGCACCTTAAAATTACTGCAGCGTGAAAGCTTAAAACCGGGAAGCCCCTGTTCACATGCATCTGCCATCCAGGACATGGCGTGGACTGCAGGCAAAACCGGATTATCGCTGATTGCATGATCCTTAAAAACTGGATTCGCCGGCAAATTAATTTCCCGCGTAATTTCCCACTTGCGTAATTCTGTATCCGCTTCATTTGGAACAACCATTGAATTTCCAATCAGCACAAGCGGATTCTCTTGTCCCGCGGAGGTAACTTCTTCTACAAAGACACGGGTTCCGGCTTCAACTGAAATTACCTCAACGTTACGTTCCTCAAACAAATTTTTCAATTCCGGACTGACCATTCCGCCTTCCCACGGTCCCCAGTTGAATGAAGTAACGTGGCATTCAGGATGATTTTGCTTGAACAAAAGCGCAATGCGGTTCAGGGCTTCATTCCCCATGGCGTAATCAGACTGTCCCGCATTTCCGTAAAACCCCGCGGCTGATGAAAACAACAACAGATGCGTTAAATTATTAGGGTTAACACTTTTCAAGAGTGCGTTAATTCCGTCTATTTTAGTGGAACAGACTGCATCATAATCTTCCGCCGTTTTTTTCTCAATGAGCTTGTCCGCAAGGACTCCCGCCCCATGAATCACACCTGTCACAGCACCGTATATTTTGACTGCGGGAGCAATTGCAGCTTTCATTTTTTTTGCGTCAGTCACGTCCGCGCTGACGTATTCAGCTTGTCCTCCCGCGTTTTGGATACGTTCCATATTTTTTCGGATGGCACGTCCTGCTTCAACTTTTCCAACCAGTTGATTTACTTTTTGAGGAGTAGGTTTTTCACCTTTTTCAACGAACACCTGCATTGCGGCCTGTTTTAATTTTATCTTATCATCGCCGACCGATTTAGCCCATTCCGGTTCATCTTCCAGCGGGGAGCGACCCAGCAAAATAAAATTACAGGGTTGTGTTTCTGCAAGTTTCACCACACATTCCGCGGTTACGCCTCTCGCACCGCCGCTTACCAGAAAAACAGATTTTTCACTTAATGACTTTCCGGTTATTGCGGTTGTTAAATCTCTTACAATTTTTGGTTTAACTGTCATCCGGGCTGTTCCAGCCTTTCCGTTGGCGGAATAGCCGACTTCGCTGATTCGCAAATCTGGATCGTGGAGTTCCTGTAAAATACAGTTTGCCGCGGTTTCAGCTTTTAACTCAGGCTGCAAATCCAGGAAACGACAAAAGACATCCGGCCATTCCACTCCGGCGGTTTTAATCAAGCCGGAGAGCCCGCTACTCGGCGCGTTGAATGCTCCGGAACCCATTCCGAGTTTTCCATCAAGACGCGCCACTGCCAGGAAAAGACTGCGTCTGTTTCCGGATTGTGCGGATTGGCGTAAAGCAGGATAAATGTTTTTTGCAGAAAGTAAAGCTTGCTTGAGAAACGAGTTCGCACCGTCTTCCAACTTTGTCTCAGTCGAAGATTTTTCTGTAGGATGAAGGTGAATGAAACCTCCGAAACTGCCGTGTTTTTCGGAGAAAGATTTGAGTGAGGATTGTAATTCAGTTTCTGCAGAAGAAGTCAACTCGATGACGACTGTTTCTTTGCTGAACGCTTTACGTTTGCTGTTTTCAAATGCGGAAATGCCGGCGTAACGTAAAATAACGGGAGTCCAGCCTTGTCCGTGTAAGGCCTTGGCCATTGCCGGCGCGAGAACAGAACCGTCATCTGTAAGCAGACAGAGTGGATTTTCCGGCAGTTCCTTGCACAGAAATCCCGGAGATGCGAGCGGGACGGCCTCTGCTAGGCCGAGCGTGACCGGATGTTCTGCTACCTCGAATTCAGGCTTTGAGTTCAGGAGTTTTTTTTTACAGGCTCAGTAGAATCTGAAACCGGAGCTGGAATAATAGCAACACCGCTGGTTTCTGCTGGAGCAAGCGAACCTAAATGATCGACAATTTCCTTGAGGGTGCGTAATTCACCAATTTCACTACCGCTAACCTGAGGTAAGTGGGGCAGTTGTTCCTGAAGGGACCACATGATTTCTACACGTTTAATCGAGTCAATACCCAGATCAGCTTCCATGTCCATGCTAAGTTCAAGCATCTCTACGGGATAGCCTGTTTTTTCACCGATGATGCTCAAAAGCGCAGGCGCAATTTCTCCTGGAGCTGAACCCAGATCGGCAGCCGCGCTGCCGTTTCCGTTACCGGAAGAATCGGCAGAAGTTGGAGTCGAGGCGGAATTTTCTACCAAATCAAGCTTTGGAATGGCAACTTCACCAACAGCAGGTAAGATCGTTTTTACATGTTCGATTATTTGCCCGACTGTCCTGAGTTCCGCAATATCGTTAGCACCAATTTGTGGTAAATTCTGATACTGTTCCTGTAGTGCCCACATTATTTCAACACGTTTGATCGAATCTATGCCGAGATCTGCTTCCATGTCCATGCTGAGTTCAAGCATTTCTGAAGGATAACCTGTTTTTTCACTTATAATTGACATAAAAACAGGAGCTGGATCAACGCCATTTGTACCTGAACTTTTCGGTGTCGCAACAACTTCAGCTACCGGACTTTCTACTGTGCTGACGTCATCACCCATTTTACTTTTTAAATGTTCAACGATTTGACCGAGGGTGCGCATTTCCGCGAGTTCATCACCTGGTACTTCCGGCAATTGCGGAATTTGATCCTGAACCGAACCCAATATTTCTACACGTTTAATAGAATCGATACCGAGATCAGATTCCATGTCCATGCTGAGTTCAAGCATTTCCTGCGGATAACCCGTTTTTTCACTGACAATGGCCAGCATTACAGAAGTTACGTCTGCTGCAGAATTTCCGGAAACTGAAGTTGAAACAGGTGTGTCCTGAACTTCACTTTGCGCTGGCGCTGTTTGCGGAGCGCTGGAAGAAGGGGTCCCTAATTTGCTCTGCAGGTGTTCAACAATTTCACCAAGTGTGCGCATTTCCGCAAGTTCATCACCCGGAACTTCCGGCAGTTGCGGAACTTGATCCTGAACCGAACCCAATATTTCTACTCGTTTAATAGAATCGATACCGAGATCAGATTCCATGTCCATGCTGAGTTCAAGCATTTCCTGCGGATAACCCGTTTTTTCACTGACAACCGCCAGAGTTACTTGTGTAATTCTTTCTGCTGAAACTGTTGACGCAGTTCCTTGAGAAACAGTAGGAGCCTGCACTACAGGATCCGGTGTTGAAACAGTAGACGCTGGAACAACTGGAACCTGAACTGTCTGCACAGGAGTTGGTGCAGGAACCGGTTTTACAACTGCAGGGGTCGGCGCCGTGGCGGGAGCTGAGATTTGTACGACTGGTGCAGATGTTTGAACAGTTTCCGGAGCTGAGCCGGAATTACCCAACTGCTGATGGGTGATGCTTAACGCGGACTGTGTCTGTTCAGACTGCTGATGCAGATATTGTTCGTGAACACGCAGGGTTTCGCCCTGATGCGCGTGAAACATTTGCATCTGCTGGTCAACCGCGGCAGGGATTTGCGTGCCTTGAGAAGCAAGTTCGATTTGCTGCTGCATCAACTGATAAACAGTACGTGAATATTCAGACTGCTGATCCAGGTATTGTCGGTGAACCTGTAAGGTTTCGTTTTGGTGTTGATAGAAACCTGACAAACTGCGCTCCAAAGTTTGCATTTGGGCAGGTGCGAAAGTTTGCTGAGAAGGAGGTTGTTGCTTGCTCATGGTAGAAATATTTGCTGGTCTTTGTTTATCAGTTTCTGTTTCAATTTGTGGCACAGGTTTTTCTGTCTGCAAACTATTTGTAACGGTCGGTGCGGCTGAAATAACAGGCGGTGGCAAAGTTTTTCCGGTAGTAGGAATCGAGCCGGGACCTGAGACCGAAGGTGTTCCGTTACTCACCTGAAATCCGTCATTCAATGCTTTTTCAAAATCATTTTTCGTTGCATCACTTACATAATTTGCACCGTTTAAGCTCACACTCATTGCTGACTTTTTAGCTGGCGGCAGAGGTGCAGGCATGGCATAAGGGTCAAATTTTTGTAAAGGCATACCAACCACACAGAGTTTAACTAATGCTTCTCTGAGCAGCAGGTCACTGTCTTTTTTTGGATTTTCATTAAGCGCTACCGCGGTGTATTCTTTATCGGCAAGGATATTATCAACAAGTTTAGTTAAGACATTTTTTGGGCCGAATTCGATAAAGATACGTCCGCCGTCCTGGTAAATATTTTCAATTTCTTCACTGAAACGTACGGAATTGAGAATGTGTGATTCAAGTTGTTTTTGAATTGTTTTTGCAGCAGAAGGATATGCTTTTGAGGTAGCGTTTGAATAAACCGGAATTTGCGGTTTGTGAAATTTAACTTCGCGGATTGCTTTTGCAAATGGTTTTTGCGCGTGTCCTACTAATGGAGTGTGAAACGCCGCAGACACAGGAAGTTTGACAACCGTGTATTTTTTTTCTTTGAGGGCATCATGTGCTTTTAAAATCGAGTCAGTCGGACCTGCAAGTACAACCTGTTTTTTTGAATTGAGGTTTGCCATCACAACGTCCGGAAACTCCGCAACATCCGCTTCGAGTTTTTCCACTTTCCCCATCACGGCCAACATGCTTCCGGCATCAAAATTCGGATCATCCGGAGCGGCCATGGCCTGTCCTCTGGCGTAGGCCAACTTGTAATAATCCTCTTCCGCAATCACTCCTGCAGCCCAAAGAGCGGTCAATTCGCCAAAACTGTGGCCAGCGGAAAAGTCCGTTTGTAATCCTGCATCACGCATAATCCGGAATAATCCGGCGCTGATCCCGCCAATTGCGGGTTGTGCAATTTCAGTGCGTTGAAGTTGGCCCAGCTGAGCTTCTTGCTCTTCATCATTAAATACCGCAATTGGAAATACTAAATCCGATAAAGGCTTTGAACTAGATGTGGACTTTTCTGTAAAAAGTTTGTCCAGTGTGCTATAAGGCCCTGTCATGGAAGGAAAGTTGAGAAACAGCTCTTTGCCCATGTTCATGTATTGTGAACCCTGTCCGGAAAAGAGGGCGACCACTTTGCCTTTGGTTTCCAGCGCCTGCTGACGGTAGGAGATACCTTTGACGTTCCATTCCGTTTTGTCGTTTTTACTTTCCAAGGTCGAAACCGCCTGTCCGAGCATTTCCACCGTGTTTGCTAGCGAATCCGTAACAAATCCCAAACGCGCGTGTTTTTTCGGAATCGAATTTTCACGTGAACTTTCAAGTAGTTTACGATGCCGCTCGTCGGCACCTACTGTTTCCAGTTCCGCGAGCAGTCCGCTGCAGACTTTGTCCAGCTCTTTCGGTGTAGCTGCTGACAAAAATACTGTTGCAGGAGTTTTATGCATGCGGAATGCACCGGAATGAGTTGCCTGAAATTCTTCTAAAACGAAATGAAAATTTGTGCCGCCAAAACCAAAAGCGCTCACACCGGCACGTCTCTGTTCTCCATCAGTGATCCATGGACGCGCTTCTGTATTGAGGTAAAAAGGCGTTTTTTCGATACCAAGTTTTTCACTCGGACGTTCGATGTTGATTGTAGGAGGAAGAATCTTGTGGTGCAGTGCGAGTGTGGTTTTGATCAAACCTGCAATTCCGGCTGCTGCTTTTGTGTGTCCAATTTGGGATTTTATACTGCCGAGAGCAATGTGCTGAAAATCCGGATAGCCCGATTTTGCCGGAGTATCTTCTGTAAAAACTTCTTTTAAACCATCAAATTCCGCAACATCTCCAGCGGCGGTGCCTGTTCCGTGCGCTTCGAGCAAACCAATACTCAATCGGTCAATATCTGCGTCGGCATAAGCCTTGCGCAATGCATTGGCTTGTCCGCCGGAACGCGGCGCATAAATACTTTTGAATTTTCCGTCACTTGAAGTTCCTATACCTTTGATAACCGCATAAATACTGTCACCGTCACGTTCAGCGTCTTCCAGACGTTTGAGGACAACCATCCCCATGCCTTCACCAATCATGATTCCGCCGGAATTTTCGTCGAAAGGACGCGGGTTATCCCCCTTTGTGAAAGCCGGTGTTTTACTGAAACACATGTACATCAAGGGGGAATTGTCAGCATCCACTCCACCGGTGATCATCATGTCTGAACGATACTCCAGCAAATCGCTGATCGCCATTTTCATTGCGCTTAAGGAACTGGCGCAGGCCGCATCAACAGTACAGTTTGTGCCCCCGAGATTCAAACGGTTGGCAATTCGTCCGGCAATGACGTTGCCCAGCAGACCCGGAAAGGAATTTTCTTCCCAGCGTACATAGGCTTTTTTCATCTTTTCAATAATTTTCTCTGTATCACTTCCGGATAGTCCACTACGCCGCAAAACTTTTTCCCAGACAGGATACTGCAGCCGGGAAACCATTGATCCCAGAAGCTTCATCCCCGCGGTAACTCCAAGAATAACTCCGGTTGCGTCTAGGACTTTTTCGTTTGTTTCGCCGTAACCGGCATCTTCCATTGCGGATTTGGCGACCATCAAGCCCAGCAATTGAGTAACGTCCGTCACCTCAAGAATGTTGGGTGGAATTCCAAACTCCAACGGATTAAAATCAATATCCGGAAGAAAGCCGCCGCGTTTGCAATATGTTTTGTCGGCAGTTTCAGCATCCAAATCGTAGTAGTCTTCAATGTTCCAGCGTGATTCCGGGACATCGACGATGCTGTCAATCTTGTTGACTATGTTATCCCAGTATTGATGTAAGTTCGGGGCATCAGGAAACAATGCTGACATGCCTACAATCGCGATTGGACGGTTGCACATACGGGCGTTCAACATGCTTTCTGATTCAGTATGTCGGGTGGATTTTGTGGTCATGCTTTTTTCAGAGCTGTCCTCTTTTTAGTAATTTGCGGATTTAGTGGCAGCAGAGATTATTTTGCCCCAGGATGTGATATATAGTAGGGAGATTTGACGCAAAATTATATTTACACGTTCAAGCTTCATGCCGAAAAAAGACTCCTAAATTACGTCAGCCCCTAATAATATAGTTATATGACCCATGTTGCAAGTTCTTCCGTATTCCAAGCTGATAAATTTTGCAAAAAATAAAAAATATCTTGAAATTCTTTACGAATACGTTTAATTTTAAAACATCAATCTTTGCTGATTAGTTCCCCAATAGCTCAGTTGGTAGAGCAATTGACTGTTAATCAATGGGTCGCTGGTTCGAGTCCGGCTTGGGGAGCCAGCATTGGCAAAGGGTTACTGATATTCCGCCTCCCACATACCTCAAATGTAGCTTGTGCTTTGACCGGCATCCTCCAACGATATTATTCAGCTCGTAAAGTATATTAGCTCTGCCCATAAGAGAAATTCCACCTGTATATTGCTTCCTCATTTAACAATACTATAAACTGCACATAATCGGCATTGTGGCAACTCAGTTGTACAATCGCAGAATTAAACAAAAAGCTTTGAATTAAGGGAAACTCTAAACCGTGCCCTCTCCTGGTGCCCTGAGCACGGTACATTATGTGAACCGTCAATGTGCATGCAGTCAAACTCATAAGGCTCCCGAATATCAAGCACAAGCGCCGCCGCACCTTCACTGAGTTTTCATCCAAATCCCAGGGCATGACCTATGACACTACCTCTGCCGCTTATGTAGCATAATCCATGTATTATTTCATTTGCTTGAAATCCAAAGTGTCGATTAAAATTCTCTAAGTAAATTTAGGGTAGACATGTGTTCCTAAAACATCCTCAGCTTGACTAATCAAAGGACACAGAGTGCAATGATTTTTGCTGTTAAGAGAAGCTCTTCTTTTGACTGCCTCAAAACCAAAATTATAAAATAGGCGATTAAGGAAAATATGTCAAAGCTAAGGCAATTCCAACCGTACTTGCTTTTAATGCTGATCCTGCCTGCGTTATTGATGTTTGCCCCTAATTCAGAAGCAGAGGAGGAATCCGGCTGGGAAAAATGGCGTCCTTCCGGAAAATCCGCAAATTTCAAAATCCGAGAACGTCCAAAAACAAAAATCCCCAGCGGCACAAAAACGTCCCTGCTGATTGCTGCGACTTCTGATCTACACGGTTCGCTGACTTCAACACGTTTGCTGCTACGAAAACGTTCTAGAGGTTTGCTCCATTTGGTAATGCCTCTGAAAAAATTACGTGAAAAATATCCGGAACTTATTTTGCTGGATGCAGGAGATACAATTCAGGGTGATCCCTCCAGTTTTTATTTCAGCCACGTTGCACCTGAAACGACGAGACCTCTGCCTGTGATTGAAATGATGAACTGGTTGAAATATGATGCACTTGCTTTAGGAAACCACGATTTTGAACCGCCGACGAATATTTTAAAACAGAACATCGCACAAGCTCAATTCAGCTGGCTGGCCGCGAATGTCAGCTTTCGTAACGTAAAACAGCCGCTTTTCCCGCCTTACAAAATAATTGAACGTCATGGAGTGCGTGTCGGGATCCTAGGACTGATCACGCCCGGTGTTCCGCTCTGGATAGATCCGGAACAGAGGAAAGGACTTAACTTTAAAGAAATGCTCGGAACGGCAAAAAAATGGGTTAGAGTTCTACGTGAGCAGGAGAAAGTAGATTATTTGATCGGCTTGTTTCATAGTGGAGACAATACGCTGTACGATCGTGATGTTGCCTCAACCAGGGAATTACCTCATCCAAATGCCGCCGGTATGATAGCCGATTTCTTTCCGGAATTCGACCTGATTATTTCCGGACACGCTCACAGGACCAGCCCTAAACGTCGTACTGAAAAACTCAAAGGACACCAGACTCCGCTGGTTTCCCCCGGAAGCGCAGCGGAAGGACTGACTACAATCCTCGTAAATTTTGAAGAAAAGTCGGGAAACTGGGAGATTACGAAAACGGTTTATGATTTTATCAAAGCAGAAAAAGTTCCAGAGGCTCAACTGCTGCGGAAACTAGATGCGCGCCTGCTTAAAGTAGAAAAATATTTAACAGAACCGACCTCAGTAATTTTGAAACGTTTTCCGCAAAAAACTGAATTTCAGGATTGTGGAATCGCTTTGTCATTTTCTGCTGTAGAAAGCATGGAAGCTGAAACCCTTTCACTTTTACCGTGGTGGTGGTCCCGGGACAAGCTACCCTTCTCTGATTTGGGACAAGCACTGCGCAGGGAACATTTTTTCCGCTGGCTACCTTATGACAACCGACCGGTGCTGGTGCTGATGTATGGTAGGCAAATCGAAATAATGCTCGAATCATATCGCAGGAAAAAGCTGGGCTGGTACGCACGCAGCAGTACAATTCTAGCGCCGGGTGGTTTTGTCGCGGAACTGGATAATTCGAGCAAAGACAATCGGCTTTATTTGAAAAATCCTCAGGGACAAGCTTTGCGGCCGGAAAGAAAGTATCGAGTCTGGCTGACTAACTTTCACTGGAACGGCGGTGGTGGTTTAGCCGCCAAGGCTTTGCTGCATCCTTCACAATTATTGAAAAAGGAAGCTCTTCATCTGCGTGAGTTGATCTTTCAGTACCTCAGGCAAAGTACAGTCAAACTGCCTGAAAAGTGTGAATCCTTCCTTACTCAAAGCACAACTGCAACTCTAAAAACCGTTCCCTGAGCAGAGTCTGTTCAACTTTTCAATCTTTTGTTTTACCAATGGTGGGCAGATTTCCCCGTATAGGCAGATGGTTGATGTAACATCCGGCCGGCGCAATTCGATAAGCCGTCTCTTTTTCATATTCATAACATCTTCTCTTACCTTGATAAAATTTTCGATTGAGACGATAGATGGTGTTCTGGAACGCATCATTTAGTTTTTTACTCAAAATTATCTGGTGTTTGCGGTTACAGGCACTGACAGTCCAGTAATCTTTGTAACGACGGCACTCGCTGACTTCCGGAAGTTTTTCATAAACATAAATTTCCTGTCCGCTGCATCCAGTAAGTCCTAGCAAACCCAATAACGCAAATTTTGCAAAATTGTTGTAACTCCTGAATATATTGTTTACCTTACAATAACGCTGGAATAAAATTGCCGGAATACTCTTTTTTAAAACCGAAACAGACATGAAAGTAGACAATCTAAATGTTATTTTACACAACATGGCTCGTAATCCGGATGACTGGAGGCTTGACGATTTTCATGCTCTGCACAAAAGTGGTGTGAAAATTTGGATCGGAAATGGGCTTTTTGGCTATCATCTCGAAAAACCTGAATATCAGGAAATAGGTTTTATTGAAAAACTTAAACTGCATCAGCAAATAAAAATTTTGCGTGAGATCAAAAAAATGGAAACTAAATAATCTGCTCATTTTTTGGCGGCACACCTGAAACCAACGTTATTGTAGGTGCTTGTCGGTAGAGCATCACGCCGCATGGCCGAGCGTAAATATTCCGCGGGATCGCTCCATGATCCACCGCGAAGGATACGATACTTGCCGATTTCCGGACCCTGCGGATTTATGCTGTTGGGGTTGGGATAGATTCCAAACCAGTCATAGACCCACTCCCAGACATTCCCGTGAATGTCAAAAAGCCCATTCGGATTACTTATTTTTTGTCCGGTTGCGTGAATTATGCCGCCGGAGTTTTCACGGTACCAGCCATAATCCCGCAAAAATTCTACACCGCCTTCTACCGAATATTCACTTTCAATTCCCGCGCGTGCAGCCATTTCCCACTCTGCTTCTGAGGCTAAACGTTTGCCAACATAGTTGCAGTAATGCCGAGCCGCATACCATGAGACTTGAACTACCGGTTTTAACTCACTGCCGATTTCCGGCACAAGATCATCCGACCAGTTTCTCAGATAATTTCCATCATGAAATTTGCGCGGAAAAGTACTTTTACGTAAAAAAGGATGTTGAGCCGCAACACGTAAATATTGATAATTGGTAACTTCACATTTGTCTATCCAAAATCCATCCAGTTGAACTTCACGGACAGGATGCTCAGCCGGCAGTCCCTTTAAACTTCCCATTTTGAATTTTCCGGGATCAATCAGCAGCATCCCTGGCTTCGGTGTGTTCTGAGTAACGCTGTCAACAAATCCGCAAAGTGTTTCCAAATCCTTAGTTTGGATAAATGTCGCAGTTTGTTCTTCCGGAAACAATTTCTTGTCCAGATTTGTCAGGATGCGTAGATAAGTTTTTAAGATTTTAGTTTCAAAATTTGTTACCCGTTTAATCATTTTTCTTTCATCACGCCCGCATCTGTATTCTTCATTCAGACAATTCAATTTTTGTCTTATCCAGACACGTACCGCATCTCGTGCCCTTTGCCTTTCTATTTCATTTAACAATGCCGGTTCTGCTGCTAAATATATTTTTTCAAAGAAAGAAGTTTGCGCAATGCTCGTTTTGGCGAGTTCCACCAATGTGTCATAGTCTTCACAAAACTTTTTTTGCGCGTCTGGTACAGTGACTCCATAAGTCCTGTGCAGTGAACAAGCCTTCGTTTCAGCCTTGCGGTTGACCCCTAGTTTTTCCGAGAAAACACGAAAACGTAATTCAGAGATTGTGTGAATAAGAGGATAACGCTCACCTTTTGTGGTGAAACCAACGAAATCTGAAATGGCGGATTGCTGAAAATCAAGCGCCAATTTTTGAAAATCAAGCGCTGTTGCCCAGACAAAATGCACGCTGAATAAAAATCCAGACAGCAAAAAAATATTTCTGTAATAACGCCGTTTTAGGGGCAATTTCCTCATTAGTCCTTCTTATGTAGATCGGCGTGTGTCAGTAAATGTCGGATGAAGCTGATATTCTGATCCGTGGTTTTTCATCTAGAGCAAAGTTAAAGTTATGTCAAAATACGGTATCTTAAAAATACCACACACAGGTACAGAATGTCACACTAAACCCCTTGACTTCCGAACATCCGTTTAAGCTCTTAGAAAAAACTGGTAGCTCACAGGAAACAAAGTAAAATAGATTCTTGGCTGTCCAAGCTGCTTTAGCTGATTTAAGAGAAAAGCAATCGATATTCCATCTCTGACAGGAAACTGAATTGTGTTTAATATCAGGAATTATTTTTCAAACAACTTAAGTTTATGTTTTCGTTAAATTTTCGCAAATCCAGTTGGCTGAATCGTTATTTGCATTATCGAGCGGTAACGCCGTTTACGTTGACACAGCCTTATCTTGAGTTCGCAGAGGGTTCATCAGGAGTAGAAAAATTTGATGATTGTCTCTACTCCAAGGTCAAAGAAAACGGCATCCTCTTCGGCTGCCCCGTTATTTCCCCAGTTTTACATGACCTGGCAAAGAAACTGTATTTTCCCAGACAACAGGGTGGAACTATTTTGCTTTTCCTGGAAACTCTGTTCTCGGTTGCATTCATCGAAAATCAATGTTTGACCTCAAAGAATGGAGATGAGGAAGATTCTGATCTGTATCAAACGCAACTGCTGAAAATAATTTTGCTCGTTTTACAATATCATTTGCCCGACAGTTATTATCGTATACCGCAGAATATTCCGCTGCCGGATTTATTGGAAGGGAACGAAATATTGAACGGAGCGTTGCAAAAGTTGGAGCTTGTGCTGCTTGATACTGTAACCCTGCAGGGCTATTCATCACTGGGCAACCGACAAAATAATTTTGCTTTTGCAAAGCTTTATTTTTTCCTGCTCTGGGCTCGTGAAAATGCGAAAGGTGATGTTTCTGTTCCGGAAAAGTATCTTGAGTTGGACCAGCAACTCCGTGAGGAAATGATCTACATCTTTGCTGCGCTGATTTGGGCGGATGACTATGTGGCAACTACAGAACAACAGGTAATTGAAAAATACATCGAACAAACCGGACTAGAAGAAGCAAAGCAGGACGATCTCACTAGAATGATCCGTGAACCTGTAAAAATATCAGATCTGCATTGCTCCTTCACTGCTGTAATTATCAGCAGTTATTTGGTAGAACAGCTGATTTTGCTTTCATTTATCGATAATCAGGAAGCATGGCAGGAACGGGAACTGATTGAAAAATTTTCCCAGCACCTCGGATTACCTGCTGAAAAACTGGAACAGTTATATTGCTCGGTAGCGGAATTTTTTTCCGTTCACAATGAACGACTTGAATTCTTGAAAAATAATGCCGCATTCACACAGTTTCAAGATTATATGAACGATAAGGTTTTGAAGTTGGTTAAAAAAAATGTGGCTAATATTATGACTGAAGTCAAGGAAACCAAAGAACTATCCGAGTTGCTGCTTAAAGCTACCACAGAACCTTTGAGCAGTTCTGAAAAACAAAAAGTACAGGAACAGTTAATGGACATTGCCCGCTCAATTCCGGCACTCGCTATTTTTGCTCTGCCCGGAGGCGTCATACTTTTACCTGTGCTGATCAAAGTTCTGCCATTTAACATTCTGCCTAGTTCATTTCAGGATGAACCCATTTCCTCTCAATAATTAGCACAATGACTAGCCGTTTTTGGTTTGCTGCTTACAATCTTTTTTTTCTACCGCTGTTTTTAGGAATTGTAAAATTATTAGCATTTAGCAAAACAAATATCCGCGAGAGCCTCGAAAAACGGGAAGGGCAGTGGGAACGTCTAGCTGATGGTGTTTCAAAACGTGACTGGCAAAAGCCCTTAGTCTGGCTCCATGTAGCCAGCGCAGGGGAGTATTTACAGGCGCAACCGGTTATTGAACGCTGTGTAGCGGAAGGTGCTGAGTGTGTGCTAACCTACAGTTCAATCAATGCCTACCGTTGGCTTGAACGCCCGCAGCACGCAAAAATCTCTGGTTTGCTCATATGCGAATTTTTACCCCCCGATACTCTCTGGAACGCACGGCGTTTACTTGGTTTGCTGCAGCCGTCACGTCTGGTTTGGGTAAGTTACGATTTGTGGCCAAATTTAGTCTGGGAGGCACATCAACAAAAAATTCCTCAATCTTTAATTTCAGCAATTGTGCATGCTGATTCTCCAAGAACTGCTAACATTGCGGGACGTTCATTTTACCACACAATTTACGAATGCCTTGAGCATATTTTAACAGTCTCTGAAGCAGACCGCCAAAGGATTCTATCGGCAATTCCGGAGCATCCAAAAGTTGAGGTAATGGGGGATACACGTTGTGACAGTGTGCTGGAACGCAGGGATCGTTTAAAAATTCCGGAACTGCCTCAAGCCGCCAAGGACGGGTTTGTGTTTGTTGCAGGGAGTACATGGCCTCCGGATGAAGCGTGTATTTTTCCAGCACTGAAAGATGCTCTGACTGAGTTTCCGGAATTGTTCCTGATTCTGGCACCGCATGAACCTGCCGAAGAATATTTGAAAAAAGCGGAGACGCATTTTGCCGGAATTCCGCTCCTACGCTGGTCAAATATTTCATCCGCTCCGGAGGGTGTTCGCATACTGCTGATAGATTCTGTGGGAATCCTCGCAGGACTTTATCACTCAGCAAAGATGGCTTATGTTGGAGGAGCATTTACTACTGGTGTGCATAATATTCTCGAACCAGCAGCAATGGGAGCCATCGTTGCCTTTGGTCCAAAATACGATAATTCTATAGAAGCTCTGCAGATGCTTGAACAAAATTTGGTAAACACGGTGAAAAACTCTGCGGAATTCCGGAAACTCCTTTTTGATTTATTAGCTGATCAGACACATTGTTTTGACTTGGGGAAGAAATCACGGGCGTTTGTTGAAGCTCAAGCTGGAGCAGCAAAACTGTGCGTTCCATTGCTGATGAAAGATTTGTCTTAGCTTGTTTTTGCTTCAGTTTTTTCTCTCCTGCAGTTAATTCGGAGAATCCCACATTTTTCTGCACAAAACCAATGCACCAGCTTTAGCTGCCCCTGCTTCTTTAAGGCATCGCGCCGCTGCATTCAGCGTAGAACCGGTCGTCATCACGTCATCCAGCAACAATATATTTTTATCCCGTACATCCGCTAAAGCAGAAAATGCATCCTCAAGATTTGTTTTTCTCTCAGCCAGAGGAAGTTCTGTTTGAGGGCGTGTAGCTCGTGTTCGTCTTAACCAATGCGGATGAATATCGGGAGATATTTTTCCGAGATTTTTCCGCAAATGATGCGCCAGCAGCAGGGACTGATTGAAACCACGTTTACGTAATCGTGATGGATGAAGTGGGATCGGAACGATAGTATCGTATTTTTCCAACCAATTGCTGTTTTGAAAACTGAGTGCCAAAAGCCGTCCTAAGAGCGGAGATAAATGTTCCTGTCCAAAAAATTTAAATCGTAAAATCCAATGCCGAATTATCTCATTGTAAGCAAATCCACTTCTGGACTCTGCTAAATCCCATTCATTCTCCATACATTCCTGACAAGCAACGCGCTCCGGTTCGGCAGTGTGACTTCCGCATTGCCGGCAGTGAAAAGTAGGATCTGTCCAGGGAAGTTCAAGCAGGCAATTTGAACAGAGAAACGGTGAGGCGGGATCGAGATAAGTTTTTCCGCCCATCACTATGCTACATTTCCAGCAGAGTGGTGGAAGTAATTGACGTGTCCAGCGCAACCATCCGGGTGGCGGAGCGGGATGACGCAGAGATTGAACAAATTCCTTCATTCTGGTTTCGGAAATCCAAAAAGGATGTTTAGTATTACAGGTTCGTCAATTATAGATGCCTTTAACAATAGTACTAAAACCTTGTCATTTCGAGTGCAGCGAGAAATCTTGTTCAGGTGAACACTCTTACAACATTAAGATTTTTCCCTATGTTAGATATGACAATTTTATAACGAAAGAGCCAGCATTAATTTCGGTGAGAAAAGTTTGACTTAAAGCAAATTAACCATAAATCCATGCGCAACTTCCTCACCTTCATTTTTCAGCCGGTGCGGTGTATCAGTCCTGAAACGCAGAGTTTCGCCGGTACAAACGTCCTGTGTTTCTTCACCTACAATTACACTTAAATGCCCAGTGCAGAGCGTTATACTTTCCAGACTTCCGGTACCATGCGCTTCTGAAACCAGTTCCGCACCAGATTCAGCGGTAAACTCATACCACTGTACTGTTGAAACTGAGTTAAGTGTGCCGAGGATTCTCAAGCGGAAATGACTGTCTTCGCTGATCACTTCCGGAGTTGCGTTCTGGCTTAATTTTTCAAAACACTTTGCCCCCTCCTTCGCTGCAAGTACATCCTCCAAAGGGCTTTCAAGAGCTTTGGTAATACGCCAAATTGTAGCCAAAGTCGGGTTGCTGCGGTCACGTTCAATTTGGGAAAGGATTGATTTTGAAACACCGGATTTGCTGGCTAGCTGGTCCAGTGTAAGACTATGCTGGAGTCTTAAACGTTGAATTTCCTGACCTACTTTTGGAGGTGATTCCGAGGTTGTATTGTTCGCTTGCATGAATTTTCTAATAAGATAAGATTTAAAGCGGAAGTGTAATCATGTTTTTTTGCTTGCATGATTAGCCTGAAATGATATATTCATTATATTGGATTATTATTTAATATAATAAACTTGTCCATTATTTCAGTATAAACGATTTATTAAGCCATTAGCCAGACAAAAAAAGGAGAGTTATGGGAGTAGTCATTGAAATCCCTTCAGCACTGAAACAATACGTAAATGATCAGGATGAAGTTGAAGTATCCGGAAATTCAGTTGAGGAGGCTTTTGGAGCATTAGTCTCGGAGTATACCGAACTGAAAGCTAACCTGTTTGATGAAAACGGTAAAATCCGCAGTTTTATCAATATTTATCTGAACGACGATGACATCCGCTATGCAGACGGTTTAAAAAGTGAAGTTCAAGACGGGGACTCCATCCAGATCGTACCTTCAGTTGCAGGCGGTTGCTCAACTGTAAAATATAGTTAAATGGGGAAAAATGAAATTAAACAATGAGGAAATCAATCGATACAGCCGACACCTGACTTTACCTGAAGTTGGAATGGCCGGTCAGTTGGAGTTGAAAGAATCAAGTGTGCTGATGATCGGAGCAGGTGGGCTCGGCTCTCCGCTTGGAATGTATCTGGGTGCGGTCGGTGTAGGAAAAATTGGACTGGTTGATTTCGATGTTGTGGATCACACCAATTTGCACCGGCAAATCGCACATACGACTTCAGACGAAGGCCGTCCAAAAGTCGAATCCCTGCGTGATACTATTTTGGCGGGAAATCCAAACATTGAAGTTGAAATTCACAACATCCGTTTGGAAAGTGACAATGTGCTTGAACTGTTCAAACAATATGACATCATCGCGGATGGTTCTGACAATTTTGAGACACGTTACCTGATTAATGACGCAGCTTACTTTTCAAAAAAACCGCTGGTTTCCGCTTCTATTTTCCGCTTTCAGGGACAGATAACCATCTTTTCTCCGGAGACCGGAGGCCCGTGTTACCGCTGTCTTTATTCAGAACCTCCTCCTGCCGCCCTCGTACCTAATTGAGCGGTTGCAGGTGTCCTGGGCGTGCTCCCGGGCGTAGTTGGTTTAATTCAGGCCACAGAAGTTATTAAGCTGATTCTGGATGGAGGCGCTCCTTTGATTGGGCGCTTATTGCTCTATGACGCAATGAAAATGAATTTCAAGGAGGTGCGTGTCCGCAAGGATCCGGAATGTGTCCTTTGCGGAGATAATCCCAGCGTTACAGAGTTGATTGATTACAAAGCTTTTTGTGATGTTCCACTTCCGGGAGCAGAAGTTCCGGAAGAAATTGATGAAGCGGCTTATGAGCTTTCTCCGCAGGAATTTAAAGACGCCATGGATCAGGATCCATCCGCGGTTTTGGTTGATGTACGTGAAAGTTTTGAGTGGGATATTTGCAAAATAGACGGTGCGCAGCTACTTCCACTAAGCAGTTTTGAACCTGCTTCCAGCGGATTGGATCCGGAGGATTCAATTTATCTATATTGCTACAAAGGGAAGCGCTCCATGCTGGCACTCAAAGAGCTCAAAAAGGCAGGTTTTAAAAAGCTTAAAAACCTGAGCGGCGGTATAGATCTCTGGGCAGAAGAAGTCGATTCAGATATGCCTCAGTACTGAGTGGAAGACGGGCAGACCTGTCCGCCGTACCTCCTAATTAATCATGGAGATTTATTAAATTTAATGCAGATTCCAGCACAAATTTTAGCACAATGTCATGCGTATGGTGTGGAGGCGTATCCGGAAGAAACCTGCGGTTTTATCGTGGGCAATCTCGATGATACGGAATCACTGGAAACCGTCTACCCAATGCGTAATATCATGAACGAACTGCACAAGGAAGATCCGGAGCAGTTTCCGCGTACGGGACGCGACGGTTACATGATCGATCCCCGTGAACATATGAAATTGGAACGCTCCCTGAAAAAGGCGGGAAAGCAGATCAAAGTCATCTACCACAGTCATCCGGATGTGGGAGCTTATTTTTCGGAAAAAGACAAAGAGGATGCTCTGTGGAACGGAAATGCGCGTTATCCCGGAATTACTTTTTTGGTCTGCGCGACGAATCAGGGGAAAGCCGGGAATGCGATCCTGGCAGATTTCAATGCTACTGAAAACGATTTCGACATCACCGAAATTCCGGCAAAAACTATTGCCGCATCTTCCGGATTGCTGGGAGGGATTTTCGGAGTCAGCGGAATTTTACCGACGCTGGATTTTATTCACGAATGGAAAAACGGCAAGCGTGAACTAGAATACGGATATTTTCGTTTTGTTCCACCTAAACAAGTTAAAAATCTTCAACAGCAATTAGCTGCTCGGCAGCAAGCTCGGCATGCTCTCGCTTATAGTTCCGGAAGAGCCGCGTTGCTGGAATTACTGAGCTATTTGCAGGACTCGCGTCCGCATACTAATCTGCATCTTGCCTCTACTGAAACTTTCATTGCGGATGCCCTGCCCTCTCTGGAAATTCCCCCGCGGTGTTTTAATTTAAACCAGCTTCCTGCCGCAGAAAATTTTTCCGGAAAAGAGGGAGATCTAATCCTGATTGCTCCGGAAGATCCGCAAAATTTTGTACGTGAAAACGCGGCGTGGCTTGGAAAATTCAAAAAACTGCGGGTTCCGGTTATTATTTTTGAAGAAGCTGTTTCCGGATTTTGGCCGGCGGATATTCTAGATGAATGGCCACATGGGCTGACATACTGGATCAGCGGTTTCAGCCTTCCGAAAAGCCGGGATCTTCCTTCCGGAATAGTCGGCGGTGTAATCCTCAGTAACAACGATCGGCAAATTGCAGAATTATCTGAACTGCTTAAACGACGAGGTGCAGTACTTTCGGCGCGTAATGCTGCGCTGTTTTGTGAACAATTTTCTGGAAATACAGAAGGCACCAAAAGCAGCTCCGAAAATTCCGCAGAAGGCGAAACGGAGGCTGGCTGCGTTCATGAAGAAGAGGTGACGAAAAAACTTTGTGAGTGGGAACATGCTGCTTCCGGATTGCTCTTTCCTTCAGGTATGGCGGCGATAATGGCGGTACTGACTCTTTTGCAGAAAAAGGAGAAACCGCGCTTAATCGTGATTGGTTTACTTTACAGTGAAACCTATTCTTTATTGATGGATTCCAGACGATTCACCACGTGCGACGCAGTATTTTTAGGGCTGCATGAGTTGGATCGTTTAGCAGAAGTTTTGACGAAGGACACAGCGATGCTGATCACAGAAACGGTTACGAACCCCCTCTGCGGAGTTCCGGATCTGGAGCGCATCGGTAAATTGGCAAACGCGCAGGGAGTCCCGTTTGTGGTGGACAATACCCTCGCTTCACCTGCCAATTGCCAACCTGTCGATTGGGGCGCGGATTATGTAATTCACAGTACAACCAAATATCTGAGCGGTACCAACGATCATGCGGGTGGAGCAGTGCTAGTTAAATGTCCAGAAAACGCGAAGGGCTTAAAGAAATTTCAACAAAATTGGGGGCTGGAAATCTCGCCGCTGGAAACAGAAGTTTTGCAGAAAAGGATGTTGGATTTTGAAGAACGTATGCAGCGTTTCAACGAAAACAGTCTTGCAGTTGCTCATTTTCTGGAAGCTCACTCAGCGGTCAACC